>JAABUM010006410.1_pt1 | contig 11541 bp, 9 predicted proteins | sample 5559161 | NCBI WGS metagenome assembly JAABUM01 (sample SAMN10711868, study PRJNA513369) | rock metagenome | isolation source: Antarctica rocks | place: Antarctica: Victoria Land, Siegfried Peak nord | reverse complement strand
GTGATGGGGATCCTGCGCGAGGTCTTCGAGCGCCACGGCTACGAGCCGTTCGATACCCCCGCCCTCGAATACGCCGCGACCCTCACCGGGAAGTACGGCGAGGACGAAAAGCTCCTCTATCGCTTCACCGATCACGGCGGGCGCGAGGTCGGGCTGCGCTACGACCTGACGGTGCCGCTGGCGCGGGTGGCGGCGCTGCACGCCAACGATCTCGTCCTGCCGTTCAAGCGCTACCACATCGCCCCGGTCTGGCGCGGCGACCGTCCGCAGCGCGGGCGCTTCCGCGAGTTCTACCAGTGCGACGTCGATACCGTGGGCAGCCCCTCGATGCTGGCCGACGCGGAGGCGATCGCCACCGTGGCGGATGCGGTGCGTGCGCTCGGCTTCCCGCAGTTCGTGATCCAGATCAACGACCGGCGGGTGATCACCGGGCTGGCGAAGCTGGCCGGGGTGCCGGACGAGGGGGCCGGGCAGGTCTACCGCAGCGTGGACAAGATCGAGAAGATCGGGCCGAACGGCGTCCGCGAGGAGTTGATCGCGCGCGGGATCGCGGCGGACGCCGCCGACCGCGTCCTCGAACTCGTCACCCTGCGCGGGACCGACGCCGAGGTGCTGGCCGAGTTGCGCGGGCGGGCGGCGAACTTCCCGGATGTGATCGCCGGGGCGGATGATCTCGAACGGCTGCTCGGGTATCTCGGTGGGCTCGGCGTGCCGCGCGATCACTACGCGCTGCAACTCTCGATGGTGCGCGGCCTCGATTACTACACCGGCCCGGTCTTCGAGATCGCGGTCGAGCGTCCGAAGGTCGGCTCGATCGGCGGCGGCGGGCGCTACGACGGCCTGATCGGCTCGTTCAGCGGGCGCGATGTCCCCGCGACCGGCTTCTCGCTCGGCCTGGAGCGCGCCTTCGAGGTGATCGCCGAGTTCGGCCTCTTGCCCCCGATCCGCACCGTCTCCCAGGTTTTGGTGGCGATCATGCGCGGCAGTGAAGATGATGGCGTGCAGGAAGCGCTCGCACTCGTCACCGAGCTGCGCGCCGCCGGGATTCGCGCGGAGGTCTACCTGAACGAGCGGCGCGGCCTGCGCGACCAGCTCTCCTATGCCGACCGCAAGGGCGTGCCGCTCGTCGCGCTCGTCGGGGAGGATGAGCGCGCGAGCGGACAGGTCAAGCTGCGCGCACTCGCCACGCGCGAGGACCGCTTCGTGCCGCGCGGCGATGTGGCGGCGGCGATCCAGGCGACGCTGGCGGGCGCGGGAGCCTGAGTCCCGTACTTTGTGGCCTCGGGTCGGGGCGCGGCGTAGAGGTCGAGCCCGTGGGCATGCCAGCGGGGTTCGAGCAAGGCGCGCAGGGCGGATGGCAGGGGCAGCAGACCAGCTGCCATCGCCCAGAGGGCTGTCTCGGCTACTTCACGCATCCGCGCCAATTCGAGCCCGCACGGATCACGCGGCACGACGATAGTCATGGTGAAGGCCACCGAGCAACGGGAAAGCGACAATGCGCCCCGAGCCCGCGCGTTCCCGATCCACCTTCGCCGACCCCACCGGGAAGGTCTGACCGATCCCTTGATGTGGACGGGCGTGGTGGCAAGGGCGTATTCGTATCGGGTCCACCATCCCCCGATCATCCGCGTGCGACCGTAAAAGTCAGGTGCCCACCATGTTTCGAAGTCTGCCCGCCTACATAGACAAGTAAGACAAGGCCACCGTCCGCAGCACGAAGAGGATGCCGCGCGGTCTGGCCGCGCCCCTATCCGGGGAGCGCCCTGTAGGCCGCGCCGGCGACGAGGCCGCCCGCGGTGTAGAGGGCCACGGTGAGCGCCGCGGTCGCGCCCGTGCGCCCCGTCGTCGCCCCGCTCAGACCCAGGGCGGGCGGTAGGAGGACCGCGCCCGCCCCGGCGACGAGGCCCAGCGCGGCCCCCAGCGCCACGGTCCGCGCGCGCGATCCCGCCCCGACCACGCCGAAGTAGGCGGTGTTCGACGCCAGATCGCCCGCCAGGGTCAGGGCATAGAGGGTGCGGCCGGTCGGGGGCGTCGCGCCGCCGGCCCGCAGCAGGCGGGCCAGCGCCTGCATCCCGAGCAGGTCGACCCGCGGCGCATCCGGCGCGAGCCGCCGCGTGATCTCGTGCAGGATCGTCGTGGTGCCGGCCCCGGCCGCGCCGGCCGCGATGGCCCTTGTGAAGGCGTTCATATGCCCCCGCTCCTCCTCAGTCGTACAGCCTGCGAGCCGCAAATCGTCCTCGCGTGCATGTCGCGAGCCCGTGCCGCCCCCCTCATCTTCCGGTCGGCATCGCTACTTTTGTGCCGCGGCGAGCGCCGGGGCGCTGGCCCGGATGAGGGGCCGACACCGCAATCGCGCGGCCAGAGCCGGTCTCCGATGGTCCGATGGTGTTGTTGCAGGATCCGACCGCGTAGCACTATGCTGTCCGTGCTATCGGGCCAACCTCATCCTTCACGCAGCAAGCAATGCGGCTACGCTACCAGAATGCGCGCGTTCCCACCAGGCGGTATCCGACTTCTGACGCATCCTCTCGCCGATGCACCCAGCCTTCTTGACTGCGGCTTTGGCATAGCGCGGACACGACGGCATGCTCCTCTCCTCGCAAGCGGCACCGGGTTCCCCGCTGGCGCGTCGCGGTCTCACATGGCCTGGGATCGCTTGGCGTCGGTCTCCCGGGCGCGTAGATGACCCGAAGATCACCTCGCTGAGCCACAGTCCGAGGATGGTAAAGCCTGAACCAACGTACCGATGAACACGTTAGGGGCTATGTTGTGGACTCCGTGGGTTTCACGTAGGGCGGGGTTTAGGGTCAGGCGACCACCCCTTCCCCGACCACGCCGCGCAGGCTGAGTTCCTCGGCGTAGTGACAGGCGACGAAGTGGTCCGGGCGCACCTCGCGCAACGGCGGTTCGTCGACCATGCAATTCTCGCGCGCGTAGCGGCAGCGCGGGTGGAAGGGACAGCCGCTCGGGCGGTTGGCCGGGTCGGCCACCTCCCCTTCGAGGCGGATACGCCGACTCTGGTCGCGCAGGCGCGGATCGGGGAGTGGCACGGCGGAGAGGAGCGCCTCGGTATAGGGGTGGAGCGGACGGGTGTACAGTTCCTCAGTCTCGGCCATCTCCACCAGCTTCCCGACGTACATCACGGCGACCCGGTCGCAGATGTACTCGACGACGCTGAGGTCGTGCGCGACGAAGAGGTAGGTCAGCCGGAACTCCTGCTGCAAATCCTGGAGGAGATTCAGGATCTGCACCCGCACCGAGACGTCGAGCGCGGAGACCGCCTCATCCGCCACCACCAGGCGCGGATTCAACGCCAGCGCGCGCGCGATGCTGATGCGCTGCCGCTCGCCGCCGCTGAAGGCGTGCGGGTAGCGCCGCATGTACTCCGCGCGCAACCCCACCCGTCGCAGCAGCCCCGCGACCCGATCCTCCATCTCCGTACCGCTGGCGATGCCATTGACTTTCAAAGGGTCGCCGATCAGTTCCAGCACCGTCATGCGCGGGTTGAGCGACGAATAGGGGTCCTGGAAAATCATCCGAATCTCGCGGCGGTACGGCTTCAACTCGTTGTTGTTCAGCTTGACGAGATCGACCGTTTGACCATCGGTCCGCCGGTAGACGATCTTGCCGCCGGTGGGGGTGTAGGCGCGCAGGATTGCGCGCCCGGTCGTCGTCTTGCCGCAGCCGCTCTCGCCCACCAACCCTAGCGTCTCGCCACGTCGGATGAAGAAGTTGATCCCGTCCACCGCCTTCACCGCGCCGACCGTGCGGCCCAGCATGCCCCGTTTGATCGGGAAGTGCATCTGGAGATCGTGGACATCGAGCAGCACATCGCCGCGCGTATCGGTGGCTGCTGCGGCGTGCCCGTTCGCATTAACGTGGGTGTCCATCGGCACCTCCCACCGCGCCCGCATCCCCGCCGTGGAGGAGGCAGCGTACGCGCTGGCCGCTCGCCAGCGTCACCGTCGGGGGCACGATCGTGTCGCACCGTCCGGGCATGAAGTGATCGCACCGGGTGTGATACGGGCAACCGGCCGGGCGATTGAGCGGATCGGGCACGATCCCGCGGATCGATTCGAGGCGTTCCCGCGCGTGCAGCCCCAGGCGGGGAACCGAGCGGAGGAGCGCCTGGGTGTAGGGGTGCTGCGGCGCGTGGAAGATCTGATCCACATTCCCCTGCTCCGCGACGATCCCCAGGTACATCACCGCCACCTCGTCGGCGATCTCCGCCACCACGCCGAGATCGTGCGTGATGAACATGATCGTCATGCCGAAATCGCGCTGGAGATCGCGCATCAGATCGAGGATCTGTGCCTGGGTCGTCACGTCGAGCGCGGTCGTCGGCTCGTCGGCGATCAGCAGGCTCGGCTCGCAGGCGAGGGCCATCGCGATCATCGCGCGTTGCCGCATCCCGCCGCTGAGTTGGAAGGGGTAGACATCGAGCCGATCCTCGGCGCGGGGGATACCGACCCGGCGCAATGTCTCGATCGCGCGCTCGCGCGCCTCGTTCTTCGAGACCGGCAGGTGGAGGAGGATGCCCTCCATGATCTGATTGCCGATCGTGTGGACCGGACTGAGCGAGGTCATCGGCTCCTGGAAGATCATGGCGATATCCTTGCCCCGGATAGCGCGGATCTGCCGCCCGCGCGGGTCAAGCGCCGCCAGATCGATCGTCTCGGTACCCGTGCCGTCGGGCCGTCGGCGGTGAAAGAGCATCTCCCCCTCCACCACCCGCCCCGGCGCGCTGACGATCTGCAGGATCGAGCGGGCGGTGATGCTCTTGCCACAGCCACTCTCGCCGACGATGCACAGCATCTTGCCGCGTTCGATCGTCAGGTCCACCCCGTCGACGGAGCGCACGATCCCCTCATCGAGGAAGAAGTGCGTTCGCAGGCCCCTGATCTCCAGCAGGATATCCCGCTCCACCACGGCCGCCGTCGCACCAGGCTGCGGCATAGGATCCCTCGTGCGCCCGCTCATCGCCCCCCCGCTCCACATGTTTCGCTCCCTCGTGCGCCCGCCCGCCCGTATGTCGAGGGTGGGCGGTGCATCCTCTCTATCGGTACGGGTCGGCGGCGTCGCGCAGGCCATCGCCGAGGAAGTTGAGCGCCAGCACCGCCAGCACCACCATCACCCCCGGCGCGAGCAGCCAGGGGGCAGTAGCGACGGCGCGCACGTTGGTCGCCTCTTGCAGCAGGACGCCCCAGCTATTGATCGGCGAGCGCAGCCCGAGACCGAGATAGCTGAGGGTCGTCTCGGCGAGGATGGTGCCGGGGATCGCCAGGGTCAGCGAGGCGATGATGTGGCTGAGGAAGGACGGGACCATGTGTCGCCCGATGATCCGCGCCTCGCTGTTGCCGTCGAGCCGCGCCGCCAGCACGAAATCGTCCTCGCGCAGGGAGAGGAAACGCCCGCGGACCACCCGCGCCAGCCCGGTCCAGCCGATCAGGGAGAGGATCAGCGTGATCGCGAAGTAGACGTTCAAGGGCGACCAGTTCTTCGGCACCGCCGCCGCCAGACCGAGCCAAAGGGGGATCGTCGGGATCGAGCGCAGGAATTCGATCACGCGCTGGATGATGTTGTCTGCCATCCCGCCGTAATAGCCGGAGGCCCCGCCGAGCGCGACGCCGAGGACGAGGCTGAGGACGACGCCGATCAAGCCGAGCGACATCGAGACGCGCGCGCCGAATATCAGGCGACTCAGCAGATCATGGCCGATGCGGTCGGTACCGAGGAGGTACATCGGCGCGGTCGGATCGGCCGGTCCGATCGCATGGCGGTCCAGTGGGATCAGGCCGAAGAGGGTGTAGGGTTCCCCCTGGGCGAAGAGCCGGATCGGGTAGCGCTGCTCCGGATCGGTGACGAAGGTGCGCCGCAACGCCTGTTGATCGACCGTCACCTTGTACCCGTAGACATACGGCCCAAAGTGGAAGCCGCCGTCGCTGCGGTCGATGAGATGGATCCGTTGCGGCGGCGCGAAGGTATAGCGCGCGCTATAGATGTTCGGATCGGTCGGTGCCAGGAATTCGGCGAAGAGGGCGATCAGGTAGATCAGGATCGCCACGATGCCGCCGACCATCGCCAGCTTGTGCTTCTTGAACTTCCACCACATCAACTGCCACTGCGAGGCGACGAAAACACGCGCCTCCGGTTCGGGGGCGGACGGGGTGGGGAGCCCGGTGGCGGTATTATTCCCCGTCGGATTGGTGGGGAGCATCTCTCCGACGTTCTGTTGCGACAGTTCGGTACTCATCATCCCCTCCCGGTGCGGTTGCCCCGCACGATACGCTGTAGCCGACGTGCGGCGTGGGCCGGGTGAGGCCCGCCGCCGACGTGGATTTACTGATAACGGATGCGCGGGTCCAACCAGGCCAGCAAGAGGTCCGACACCAGGGTACCGATGACCGTCAGGATGCTGACCATTAGGATCAGCGTCCCCGCGAGATACATGTCCTGCGACTGGAGCGCGTGCAGGAGGAGTGGGCCGGTCGTCGGCAGGTTGAGAACCACCGCGATCACCGCCTCGCCACCGATGATCGCTGGGAGGGTGTAGCCGATGGTACTGACGAAGGGGTTGAGGGCCACCCGCACCGGGTATTTCAGCAGCAGCCGCCACTCCGTAAGCCCCTTCGCCCGGCCGGTGACGACATAGGGCTTGTTCAACTCATCGAGCAGATTCGCGCGGGTGATGCGGATCAGCCCCGCCGTGCCGCTGATCGCGATAATCACGATCGGGATCCAGATATGCGCCGCCAAATCGACGGCCTTGCCCATCGACCAGGCCGCATCGACATATTGCGGCGAGAAGAGCCCGCCGACACTCTGCCCGAAATACTTGAAGGAGACGTAGAGGAGGACCAGCGCGAGCAAGAACTCCGGGATCGCCAGGCCGATGAAGCCGATGAACGTGAACAGGTAGTCGCTGATCGTGTACTGTCGGGCGGCGGACCAGACACCGATCGGGAAGGCGATGATCCAGGTCAGGAAGAGCGCGGAGAAGGACAGCGCGACCGAGAAACCGATGCGGTCCCAGACCAGCGCGCTGACCGGCTGGTTGTACTCGAACGAGCGCCCGAAATCGCCGCGCGTGACGATCCCAAAGGCCCACTTCCAATACTGCACGTAGATCGGCTGCCCCAGGCCGTACTGCTCTTTCAACGCGTCGATCGCTTCCTGGTTGACGGTGCCACCCTGACTCGCCATGCCGGAGACCATGGTGTCGAGGAAGTCGCCGGGCGGCAGCTGGATGATCACGAAGACGACCATCGAGATCGCGATAATCGTCGGAATCATCAGCAATATCCGCCGTACGATGTACTGGATCATCGGCACTCCCCTTTCCTTCACCCCGACCCTGCGGCGGTTGGTGGGTGATGCTGGGTTAGCGTTTACGTCGGGAGCACAACTCCCCCGCCGCAGTCAGGCCGCTATCGCGCCCCTCCCCCGTGTTCCCCGTCCCGCTCACCGTCACGGCTGCGGTGAGCGACAGGCGGGGGTGCCCCTCGCGTATCGACTGGTACGCCGCCACGACCAAGTCCAGCGAGGCGCGGGTGCCCACGCCGTGCGTCAACGACCGCTCATCGAACCGGGGGTATGTAAGGGGGCCATCGATCGACGACTGGGACGCCAGTTGCACGATTGTCACGCTAACACCTGGACGATGGTGCAGACGATGCTGGTGCCCGTGTCACCTCAGCCCGTGCGGATCGAACCGGCGTTGCCAAAGATCACGATCGGCGTGAGGATCCGGCCCCCACCCTTACGGGGTCCGTCGACACACGATACCGTTACGGGGGGGGCGACGGGACGCCGTATGCCGCGTCCCGTCGCCCCCTTGCCTATTCATTCGAAGAAGTAGGCGGAAGTGTTTGTGACCGCCGGGTCCTGGAAGAGCCAGGCTGCGAGCCGCTTCGCCGGGACGTTCTTCAGGTTGTTTTTCACCAATCCGTAGCCGGCCGGCGGGAGAATGATGCCGAAGCAGTAGAACTGGTCGGCGGTGATCGCCAACAGTTGCTTGAAGAGTTCCGTCTGTTTCGCCTCATCGACCGTGCCGAGGATCTGATCGTAGAGTTGCATCTGCTTCTTGATGTCCGCGGGCGGCTCCTCCGGCTGGAGGAGTAAGGTGCCGGGTGGGTTGTACCAGTAACGCCACGCCTGAGCCATCAACGACTCGTTGTTGAAGGGGAAGTACCAGCGCGGATCGAGGAGGCCGTCGCGCAGTCCGCCATCGCCGCCCCAGACGGCGGCCTCGTGCTCGTTCGCATCCTTGCGCGAGTAGAAGAGCGCGCGATCCTCGTTCTTAACCTGGATCTCCACGCCGACTTTCTGCCACATCGGCTTGATCAGGTTCATGGTGTCCAACCAGTATTGGTTGACCGTCCCAGCCACCTCCACCTGGAACGAGATCGGCTGCCCGTCGGGTCCCAGGCGTGCCCCCTGTGCATTCTTCTTCGGGAACGCCTTGTCGAGCGAGGCATTCGCCTTCGCCAGGTCGAACTCGGTGTATTGCTTCGCCAGCTTCTCGCTGTAGTACGGTGACTCCTTGCGTGGCGCGGCCTGCCACGGCTCGCCTTGCCCGACGAAGACCACGTCGATGATCTCCTGCCGGTTGATCGCATGGGAGAGGCCGATACGGAAGTCCTTGTTCTGGAAGATGGCGCGCTTGTTCTGATCCTTGGCGTTGAGGTTGAGCGCGATGACGACATTGTTCATACTCGCGCCGATCGACTCGTAGAACTTCAAGTTGCTTTTCTGGAGGTTATCGGTGAAGACCGCCTTGTTCGTCAGATTGTTGACCTTGCCATACACCAGATCGAGTTCGCCGTTGAGCGCCTTGAGGAGCATCGTCTCGGGATCTTGGAACTGGTCGGCGGTGTATTTGTCGATGTAGGGGAGTTGATTGCCCGCGGTATCGACCTTGAAATAGTACGGATTCCGATCGGCGGTGAAGCGCGCCGTGCCGTTATAGGCGGTCGTCACCAGCCAACCGTTGAGGGTCGGCAGGTCGGCGTTCTGCCAGAGGGCGTTGTACGGCGTGCCGGGGATACCCGCGCCTTTCGTCTGGAAGAGCTTGACCCACGTATCCTGGTTGGCCGCCTTCGCCAACTGGTCGACACCGCTCGGGTTGTACTTCTTGTGGAACTGTTGCAGGTAGTGCTTCGGCATGGCGCACATCTGGTATGAGTTATACGTGCAAAGATTCTGCAGGAAGAGGCCGTTCGGCGCGGCGAACTTGCACTTGATAGTGCTGGCGTTCACCTTCTCCATCACCATCGGCTTGTCACCGGCCTTCAGCCAGGGGCCCACCCCTCCCGGATTGAGATCGGTGTTGAGGACGAAGTCCTCCCACCAGAATATGATGTCGTCGGCACTGAAAGGCTTGCCATCGGACCACTTGTGGCCGTCGCGCAGGCGGAAAGTGTATTCGGTCCCTTCCGCGTTAACCTCGAACTTCTCCGCCACATTCGGGACCACGTTCTTCCACTCGGTATCCCAGCGGACGATGTGCTCGTAGCCGATCGTCAGGTGTAACTGCGCCAGGTCCGAGCCGCCGAGCAGGGCGTTCCGCCAGGTGCCGCCATATTTGCCGACCTTCTCTATCGGCGTGATCACCAGGGGCGACTTCGGCAAGCGATCCGTCACGGCAGGCAACTTACCGTCCTTGGCGAGCTGCGCCAGTTGAGGCGCCTCTGTAAACGAGGAGGGGGCCGACGAGCTAGAAACGCTCGCCGCCGGATTGCCGCTTGCCGCTGCCGCACCAGTAGTCGGGGCCACGCTCGCGGCAGGTGTCACGCCGACGCTCGTCTGCCCGGTGGTCGGGGTCTGCCCCGGGAGCGCCGTGCTACCGCTACAAGCGGTGACCATCGCCCCGACCACGCCCAGGCCGGAGAGATAGAGGAGCTTGCGCCGCGTCAGCATACCGGCAGGTTTCTGTGTATCCATAAGGTCATCTCTCCCTTCCACACACCGCCCACATCCTCAGCGCGTCCGTGTTACCCCTCGCTCCTCTCCGCTTCTGTGTATGCCGGCAATGGCGAGGCCGACCTGGCACAAACAACGTGTGTACAGCGGCCGATTCAACGGCGACGTCACCCTCTGCTTGTGCGGCAACGCTTCGGCGATGATTGATCCTTGATTCATTTGGGAACGGCTTCGTACGGCAAAACTTACCATTTATCAGACCTTCTGTCAATTCCATCGGTGATTAACCTTGCGGCTGTTGTCTTGCACATAATCGGACAACATGAATGCGCCACGTAGAATCTTGCCAATGAAGTGGAACTCGATGATGATGGAGATGCGGTCGCGTATGCTTAAGTGGCGGTAAAGGAAGGGACGAATGAGGCTGCTGACGCGCGCGACCACCCCACAAGCCATTGCCGTCTTGTCCCCAGCCGCCGGATAGCAGCCAGCACCTGAAGGAGGAGCTACGAACATGCGAACGCTGGAGCCACTCGACTCGCGAACATTCGAGGAGTCCCTCGCCTTCATCACGCCGCGCACCGAGGACATGACGTGGGCTTCCATCCCCTGGCAGACGGACCTTTGGGAGGCGCGGCAGATCGCCGCTGAGCAGAAGAAGCCCGTCTTCGCGTGGATGATGAATGGCAGTCCTCTCAGTTGTGTTTGAAACAACGGCGTTGCTGCGCGTGCCGCAGCCTTCGCAGACCCTGAGGTGATCCGGCTGGCCTCGGAGTCATTCATCCCGCTTGCCGAGAATTGCTCGCCGTTGCAGACCCAGCAGGACGCCAAGGGCGAGTTCTTCCGCCTGGTGGCCGAACAGGGCCACTACGCCGGACGGACGGTGCCGAGCGCCACGCGCCAGGGGCAGTATGCCTTCACCGCGGACGGCACACTGCTGGCCTCCATCAACACACGTGACGCCGATACGATGCTGAGCATGATGCGCCAGGCGCTCGAACGGTGGGAGACCTTCACCACACACGAGCGCAGGCGAGACGTCGACGCCGGGGCCTACGAGCGTGACCCACGCCACCCGGACTTCTACCCGGTCGGTGGCCTCGTCCTGAAGCAAACCATGCGTGACCTGCCTCGGCCAGCAGGGCACGCCAGCCCGCAGGAACGCCCGGAGGCGATCAACTTCGATTACGTCTGGTTCTCCGCCGACGAAGTGCGCGACTTCCTCCCGGAAGCCCTGCAGGTGGGCGTCAGCAGGGCGCTACCCTGGCGGATTGTGCGGCGATTCGCTCGATTCCACCTGCTGGACAGCGTACGCGGCGAGACACCGCCGTGGCGAGACGAGGGCGTCCAAGCGGCCACCATGACCGCCGAGGTCGTGGCGGTGGATGACAACCGTGTTCACCTGCGGCTCGACGGGGGTGTGCTGAACAGCCAGGGCGGGACCTGGGCGATTGAGCCCTTCCAGAAGAAGCTGGAGGGGCTGACGCGGGGCTATCACTGCCGGTTGCGGGGCGAACTGACCTTCGACATGCAGCGCGGAGCCTTCGCGCGGTTCGACCTCGTAGCAGTTGGCGATCGCTGGGGTGGCACCGAGCACAACAGCCGGCAAGACGACCTCCA
>JAABUM010006409.1_pt1 | contig 11541 bp, 7 predicted proteins | sample 5559161 | NCBI WGS metagenome assembly JAABUM01 (sample SAMN10711868, study PRJNA513369) | rock metagenome | isolation source: Antarctica rocks | place: Antarctica: Victoria Land, Siegfried Peak nord | reverse complement strand
CAGGGCACAGGGCACAGGGCACAGGGCACAGGGCACAGGGCACAGGGCACAGGGCACAGGGCACAGGGCACAGGGCACAGGGCACAGGGCACAGGGCACAGGGCACAGGGCACAGGGCACAGGGCACGGCCCGCATCGCCTCGACCATCATCTCGTGCCGCGGCGTGGGGCGCCTGCTCATGGCTGACGGGGGCGAGGGGACGGGGGTAGAGGGCCAGGCGCGGGGAGGGCCGATCGGGGGATTGCCGCGGCCACGCGCCGCGCGTATACCCGATCTAGCACGTCCCCGGAAGCGGGACAGCCGCGACCACGGAGAGGAGCGCCGGTCCGATGCAGCCGCACACGTCCACCCCAACCCCCTACCACCTCACCTCCGGCCAGGCCGCCGCGCGCCTGGGCGTCTGCTCCAAGACGCTCCTGCGCGCGGTGCGCCGCGGCGCGCTCGCGCCCGCCTATCGCACCCCGGGCGGCTATTACCACTTCCACCCCGACGCCGTCGAGGCCTATGCCCGCCGTCTGGCACGGGGGCGCCGGGCGGTCATGGGGCGAGGGGCCGGCGCATGACCCGCGGCTCGCCCCGGGAGTGGGCCACGCGGCACAGCCGCATCGTCACACATAGATGGCGCTCGAGGGAGGGCAGGCATGGCCGACCACACCACTAGGCGCGCGACCACTAGGCGCGCGCGCGCCCGCCGGCGTATCGCCGCCGTGGGCGTGGGGATGGAGGACGTCATCGACCAGTTGCCCGATGGGGTGATCGTGGTCGATGCGGCGGGGCGGGCGGTGCTGATCAATGAGGCCGGTCGCCGCATGAGCGGCGCCGGGGGCGAGGGCGCCGCGACTGGTTCCGTGCCCGCCAAGGCCGGAGCCTATGGGTTGCGCGATGCCACCACCGGTCGTTCTCTGACACCGGCGGACACGCCCCTTGGCCGCGCCCTCGCCGGCGAAACGGCGCCTCCAGTCGAGCTGCTCGCGCGCCCGCCCGGCAGCGCGGAGGACATTTGGTGCCGCGCCGCGGCGGTCCCCCGCCGCGATGCCCGGGGCCAGGTCATCGGGGCGGTCGCCATCTTCGCGGACGTGACGCGGGAGCGGCTGCTGACGCGGGATCTGGTCGCATCCGAGGAACGGCTGCGGACGGTCTACGCAGCGATGGCCTGCGGCGTGATCGTGGTCGATGCCGCCGGCGCCGTCGTCGACGCCAACGCGGCCGCGCAGCAGATCCTGGGGGTGTCCCTGGACGCGTTGCGCCTGCACGGCCTGGCCTACTTCCGCCTGCGCGTCGCCAGCGTCGACGGAGCGCCGCCGCTCGGCCCGACCGAGCCCCTGCACATCCTGCGGCTGCGCGCCACCGACCCCATCCGCGGGGTGGCCATCGCCTACGCGCATCCCGACGGAGGGGAGCGCCACGTCCACCTCGACATCATGCCGATCCTCGACGAGACGGGCGCGCCGGCCCGCATCGTCCTGAGCTTCATCGACATCACGGCGCGCGTGCGGGCCGAGGAGGCGCTGCGCGCGAGCGAGGAGCGCCTGCGCACCCTGGTTACACGCCTCCCCGTGATCCTCTTCGCCCTGGACGCGGACGGCGTGTTTACCCTCTCCGACGGAGCAGGCCTCGCCCCGCTGGGGGTCGCGCCGGGCCAGCTGGTCGGCCACGCATATCGCGACGTCCACGCCGCGCAGCCGGAGATCGTGGAGCACCTGGGCCGCGCCCTCGCCGGCGAGGAGGTCGCCTTCCTCAACCGGGTGGAGGGGCGCACCCTCGACGCCCGCGCGATCCCGTTGCGCGACGCGCGGGGCCGCGTGACGGGCGTGATCGGCGTGTCCGTGGACGTGACGGACCGCGTGCGGGCCGAGGAGGCGCTGCGCGCGAGCGCGGCCAGCCTGGCCGAGGCCCAGCGCATCGCCCATCTGGGCGACTGGGACCTCGACCTGACGACGCGAGAGTTACGCTGGTCCGACGAGATCTATCGCATCGTCGGCGTCGCGCCCGGGGCGTTCGCGCCGACCCCGGAGCACCTCCTGGGCGTGGTCCACCCGGACGACCGCGCCGGCCTCGCGGCGGCGCTCACCGCAGGCCGCCCGTACCGCCGCGACTATCGCATCCGGCGGCCCAACGGCGCGGAGCGCACGCTGCACACCCGGGCGGAGGTCGTGCGCGACGCGGGGGGCCGGGCGGTGCGGCTGCGCGGCACGCTGCAGGATATCACCGAGCGCGTGCGGGCGGAGGAGGCGCTGCGCCACCAGGCCTGGCACGACGCCTTGACCGACCTGCCCAACCGCTCCCTGCTGCGCGAGCGCGTGGCCGCGGCGCTCGGCGATCCACCCGACGCCCCCCGACCGCTCGCGCTGCTGCTGCTCGACCTGGACCACTTTAAGGAGGTCAACGACACCGTCGGCCACGAGCAGGGCGACGCGCTGCTGCGCCAGGTCGCCGCACGGCTCCGCGGCATGGTGCGCGCAGGCGACACCGTGGCGCGCCTGGGCGGCGACGAGTTCGCCGTGCTCCTGCCGGGCGCCGACGCGGCGGGCGCGACGCGCGTCGCCGTGGATATCCGCGCCGTGCTAGACGCGCCCCTGCGCGTCGCGGATCAGGTGCTCCGGGTGGGGGCGAGCGTCGGGATCGCACTGGCCCCCGCCCACGGCGCGGACGGGACGACCCTGCTGCGCCGGGCGGACATGGCCATGGACACGGCCAAGCGGGGGCGGCGGGGTCAGGCCCTCTACGAGCCGGCGCAGGACCGGCACAGCCCGGAGCGCCTCGCCCGCATCGGCGCGTTGCGCGCGGCGATCGAGCGGGGCGCGCTCGCGCTGCACTATCAGCCGCAGGTGGACCTGGCCTCGGGGCGCGTCTGCGGCGTCGAGGCGCTGGTGCGCTGGCCGCATCCCGACCCGGGACAGGGCCTCATCCCGCCGGACCAGTTCATCCCGCTGGCCGAGCAGACCGGCCTGATCGCCCCGCTGACGGATTGGGTGCTCGCGGAGGCGATCCGCCAGGCCCGGGTGTGGCAGCGCGCGGGCCTCTTGCTCGCCGTGTCGGTCAACCTCTCGATGTGGAACCTGCACGACCCGGCGCTGCCCGCGCGCGTCGCCGGCCTGCTGCGGGAGCACGGGCTGTCATCGGCCTGGCTGCGCCTGGAGTTGACGGAGAGCGCCCTCATGGCTGACACGGACCGCACCCTGGACGTGCTGGCGCGCCTGTCAGCGCTCGGCCTGCGCCTGGCGGTGGACGACTTCGGCTCCGGCTACTCGAGCCTGGCCTACTTGAAGACGCTGCCGGTGGACGCGCTCAAGATCGACAAGGGCTTCGTGCACGAGATGGCCACGGACGCGACGGACACGGCGATCGTGGCCTCGACGGTGGCGCTGGGCCACGCGCTGGGGCTGCGCGTCGTGGCCGAGGGCATCGAGGACCGGGCGACGTGGGAGCTGCTGGCCGGGATGGGCTGCGACGTGGCGCAGGGCTACCACATCGCCCGCCCGCTTCCCCCAGACGCGCTCGAACGCTGGTTACACGAAGCGCCCTGGGCCGTCGCCTAGAGCAGCATGCGGCGGTGCGTGTGGCGCCTGTGGCGCCTGTGGCGCGCGTCCCTCCGACATGCGGCTCTCTACGACAGGGCAAGGAGGAGTGATGACGACCGGAGTGATGACGACCAGACGACGGCCCGTGCGCCCGACATCCCCCACACCGAGCCTCACGAGCGTCGCGACGACACCCGTCCACCGGCGGGTCGCCCTCGCCGTGGCCATCGCGCTCACGCTCGCGGCCGGGCTGACCATGCCGGTGGCGCAGCTGCCGGGTCCGGTCAGCACAACCTTTCTGCCGACGTGGGCCAGCCTCGCGGTGGCCGCCGACGCGTTGACGGCCTACCTCTTCGTCGGACAGTTCCTATGCACGCGCCAGCCGGCGCTCGCGGCGCTGGCCGGCACATACCTGTATTCCAGCCTCATCATCGTGCCCTACCTGCTGACCTTTTCCCATGTGTTCGCCGCCGAGGGTCTCCTGCACGCGGGGGCGCAAACGGCGATCTGGCTCTGGGTGTGCTGGCACGGCGGGTTCCCGTTGGGGGTACTGATGTACCTCTGGGTGGATCGTCGCTACGGCGCTGTGCGCCTCTCCGCGCGGGACGCGCGGAGGCTGACGGCGCTCCTCGGTGTCATCATTCCCGGCGTGATCCTGGTCCTGTCCTGGGGCGCCATCGTCGGGCAGGGGTGGTTGCCGGTGCTGATCCAGGGCGGCCACTATACCGCCTTGTTTTCCCTTGCCTCGGGCGTGGGCCTCGTCACCTGGGGCCTGAGCGCCGCGGCCGGCGTCGGCCTGCTGCTGCTCACGCGCGGTCGGACCATGGCCCACCTCTGGCTCAGCCTGGCCATGCTGGCCAGCGTGCTCGACGTGGTGCTGACGATATCCGCTGGCAGCCGCTACAGCATCGGCTGGTACATGGCGCGCGTCACTAGCCTGCTGGAGGCGGGCATCGTGCTGTGCGCGCTGCTCTACGAGATCACCTACCTGTATGTGCGCCTGGCAGAGCAGGAACACGTGGCCCAGTCCATGAACCACAAACTACGTGACGCCAATGAGGCGCTGGACAAGCTGGCCCGGGAAGATGTCCTGACCGGCGTCCCGAACCGCCGCACGATTCTGGAGTTAGCGGCAACCGAACTGACACGCGACCGCCGCTACGGTGGCGTCTTCACGGTCTTGATGATCGACATCGACAATTTCAAGGCGTTCAACGATCGCTATGGGCACGTGGAGGGAGATCGTGTCCTGCGCGCGGTGGCCGGCGCGATGAGTCGCTCGATCCGTGCCACCGATCAGATCGGCCGGTATGGTGGTGAGGAGTTCCTCATTGTGCTGACGCAGACCGCGGCCGCGGGTGCGTTGGCCGCGGCCGAGCATATCAGAGATGCCGTGCGGCAGGAGCGCCTGGACATTGAAGGGCACGCTGTCCCTTTGACCGTGAGTATCGGCGTGGCCACGGTGCGCCCCGCCGATTGCGTTGTCGAGGATGCGGTGCGCCGGGCCGATGCAGCGCTGTATGACGCCAAGAGAGCAGGGAAGGATCGCGTGGCGCAGGCGACCGACGACGCGCCCGTAGGGGTGTCACTGGGTCAGGGTATCAAGGGGCACGTTAATGAGGCTCTGCGCCACTCCTGATCTTGCTGGCGAATCCGGGCAACCCTCCGCTTATGCGGACCAGAATCGCTTCCGCGCTATAAGCGACGAGGGGAAAAGGGTGATGAACTGCGCTCATTCGGGCACTGTGGCTGTTCCTAATGATTCGCCAGCAAGATCAACAACTTTGACGCCTTACACCATATGACATAACCAGCGCACCTGGCTGTCGGTCCTCGGGCTTGCGTACGAGCAGTGTCGCCGTGTACACCGGTGTCTGCGGGGCGGATGTGTGCCAGATGGCGTCACGCACTGGTCCGCTGGGCGTTGATCGCTGACTGGCGTAGCCAGGTTTCTACCGCGTCGGCGGGGAGCGGGCGCGCGAGGAAATAACCCTGGGCGACATCGCAGCCCATCTGGCCCAAGAGCGCGTACGTCGCCGCATCCTCGACGCCCTCGGTGACCACGCTCAGCCCCAGCATATGGCCCAGCCCAGTCGTAGCGGCGACGATCGTTGCGTCAGCGGGCGCGCTCGTCAGGTGCCGTGCGAAGGAGCGGTCGATCTTGTTGAGCTCGTCCACCGACAACCGCGAGAGATAGGCCAGGGAGGAGTAGCCGGTGCCGAAGTCGTCGATAGCCAGGCGGACCCTCAGGACGGCCAACTGCGCCAGGGCAACCTGCGTCCCCTCGACATCGGCCATCACCACACTCTCGGTCAACTCGAGGCAGAGTGGAGCGGGCGCCGTCGTCGAACCACGCGCCGCTGTCGATCGCGCCTCACGGGGCGTCGCACGCCCCGGTCACGCTCTCGCCGCGCCACGCGCCGGCCGACGAGCCGCCTCATCCTCGGGTCGCGTACGTGATCGGGCCACGCGCGCGGACAGCCAGGTGTCCAGATCGGCAGCCGGCAGCGGGCGGCTAAGATGGTAGCCTTGCAGCGCGTCGCATCCCAACGCCGCCAGCGCCTCCTGCGTGGCCTGATCCTCCACGCCCTCCGCGACGACCCGCAGGCCCAGCGTGTGCCCCAGCCCCACCGTCGAGGCCACGATCGCCCCGTCGGCCTTGTCGCCGCGCAGGTCGCGAACGAACGCGCGGTCGATCTTGAGCTCGTCAAGCGGCAGGCGCTTGAGGTAGGCCAGCGAGGAGTAGCCCGTCCCGTAGTCGTCCACCGAGATGCCCAGGCCGAGCGCCGCCAGGCGCGCGAGCACCTCCCCGGCGCGCGCGGGGTCGGCCATGACCGCGCTCTCCGTCACCTCCAGGCGCAGGTCGCCGCCCGCGACCCCGTGGGCGCGCAGCACTCGGGCAGGCGCGGGTCGCGCAGCGTGGCCGCCGAGATGTTCACCGCCACGTCGAGCGGGCGGCCGGCGTCGCGCCAGGTCCGGCATTGCGCGATGGCCGTCTCCAGGACCCAGTCGGTGAGCGCCCCGATCAGGCCCATCCCCTCGGCCAGCGGGATGAACTGGTCGGGGGGGACGAAGCCGCGCGCGGGATGTGGCCAGCGCGCCAAGGCCTCGACCCCGGTGACGCGCCCCGTGCGCAGATCCAGCTTGGGCTGGTAGTGCAGCGTGAGCGCGCCCTCGGCCAGCGCCTGTCGCAGGTCGGCGATCAGGCTCAGGCGGTCGGGCAGCGCGGCGTCCTGCTCCGGCGCGTAGAGCGCGTGGCCCCGCCCCGCGCGCTTGGCCGCATACATCGCCACGTCGGCGCGGCGCAGCAGGGTCGTGGCATCCCGGCCGTGCTCCGGGCATAGGGCGATGCCAATGCTGGCCCCAACGTAGAGCGTCTGCCCCTCGACCATGAACGGGGCAGCGAGCGCGGCGCCGAGCGTGGCCGCCGCCCCCTCCACCACGTCCGCCCCCTCGACGCCAGCGGCGTCGAGCGGCAGCAGGACGGCGAACTCGTCGCCCCCCAGCCGCGCGATCGTGTCCGTCGGCCGCAGGGCTTCGCGCAGCCGGTCGGCCACCTGCCGCAGCAGGAGGTCGCCGTGGTGGTGGCCGAACGAGTCGTTCACATCCTTGAAGCGGTCCAGATCCAGCAGGCACAGGGCCAGCGCCCGGCCGTCCCGCCCCGCCCGCGCGCTCCCCTCGTCCAGGCGCACGCGCAGGAGCGCACGGTTGGGCAGGTCGGTGAGCGCGTCGTGCGTGGCCTGGCGCCGCAATTCCTCCTTCATGCGCCGCCGCTCCGTGATGTCGGTCGCCACGCCGATGACGCCCGTGACCGCGCCGTCCGCGTCGTGCAGCGGCGTGTACCGCACCTCGAAGAGGACCCCTTCGAGCGCGACGGTGGCCGTGTGGGCCTCACCAGCCAGGGCGCGCCGCACGTGCACGAGGATCTCCGGGTGCGCGCGATACAGGTCGAAGGCGGAGGCGCCGACAGTCTCGCCGGCCCGCCAGCCGAGCGCGGCCAGGCCCCGCCCCTCCATCAGCGTGAACACGCCGTCGCGATCGAGCGCGAAGAGGACCACCGGCGCGTTAGACACGACCGTACGCACCCGCTCCTCGCTCGCGCGCAGCGCCGCTTCCGCGCGCGCGCGGTCGGTGACGTCGATGAAGCTCAGGACCGTCAGGTGCGGCGCGCCGTCCGCGCACGGCACCGGCACGACATCCAGGCGCAGCCACCGCTCCGTCCCATCGGGATGGCGGTAGCCGACGACGACGTCGCGCGCGGCGTGGCGCATCGCGAGCACGTCGAGGGCCCGGCCGGGGGGCGGCGGCATGGTGCCGTCCACCGTCGCGACGGACGCGCGCAGGCGCCACATATCGACCGGTGCGCCCGCGGCGAGGCCCAGGATCTGCCGCGCGGCCTCGTTCACGTCCTCCACGTCCCCCGCCGCGTCGAGAACGATGACCCCGCAGGCCATCGCGCCATAGATCCGTCGCAGCCGCTCCTCAGACGCCGCCAGGTCGCGCAGCAGCGCCCGCTCGCGCGTCACGTCGGCGAAAACGGCGACCGCGCCCATCGCCGCCCCCGCGGCGTCGCACAGGGGCACGGCGGAGGCGCGCACGTAGCGGTCGCCCGCGTCGGCGGGACCCCGCGCCAGCAACGCGGCTCCCCGAACGGCCTCGCCCCGCAGCGCCCGTCCGATCGGCGTCTCGGCCGGCGCGAGCGCCCGACCCGTCGCCGCGTCGCGCAGGCGGTAGGTCGCGGCCTGCTCCGGCACCGGCCCCCCAGTCGGCGCGCCGGACCCGGCCAGGCGACGCCCGCCTTCGTTCATCAGCCGGACGTTGCCGTCGCGATCCAGCGCGATCACCCCGTCGGGGATCTGTTCGAGGATGGCCGTCAACTCGGCCGCGCGCTCCGCGGCCTCTCGCCCCAGCCGCGCCTCCCGCGCCCGGGCGCGCGCACCCTCGACCGCGACCGCCGCCAGGCGCGCGTAGAGATCCAGCACCTCTCGTTGGCGCGCCGTCGGCGGCCCCGGCGTCGTCTGGTACGCGCCGAGGGCGCCCAGGACTCGCCCCCCCTCGCCCCGCAGGGGCATGGACCACACGGCGCGATACCCGTGCGGCCGCGCCAGGTGCCGATAGGCGTCCCAGGCGGGATCGGTCAGGATGTCCTCGGTGATGACGGTTTCGGCGCGCGCGACCGCGGCGCCGCAGGTCCCGACGTCTGGCCCGATGGGCAGCCCGTCGATCGCCGCCGTGTAGGCCGCGGGCAGGCCCACCGACGCGGCGTGCGCCACCGTCGCGCCCGCCTCGTCCAGGAGCAGGGCGGAGAGGCGACGGAGCCCCGCGCCCCGCGCCGCGGCGCGCACCAACTGGTTCAGGATCGCCGCGAGGTCCGTCCCCGCGGCGACGGCGGCGGACACCTGCGCCGCGCGGCGCAGGTGGGCGGCGTGCGCGGCCAGGTCCCGCGCCTGCCGCCGCTCCGCCGCGCGCAGCGCGTTGCGGTCGACCAACTGCATGATGAGCCGGCCGGCCAGCGCGAGGAGTTCCAGCTCGCCGGGGTGGATGGGGCGGGCCTCCGGATGGAGCGTACAGAGCGTCCCGTAGAGGCGCCCGTCGGCATGATGGAGCGGGACGCCGCTGTACGCGCCGATCCCCAGGTCGCGCGTGGGCGCCCGCGTCGCGAAGGCCGGGTCCGCGCGGCGTCCTCGACGACGAGCGAGCGCGCCGCGCTCGCCAACAACGTCGTTCAATAGGTGTCGCACAACGGGACCGCGGTCCCGCTCGCCAGCCCCATGCCAGCGCGGTCGTGCGCCCGCTCCACGTGCAGGGTCGTCCCCCCCACCCGCGAGAGGAAGGTCACCCCGACGTCGAGGCTGTCGGCGAGCAGGGCGAGGATGGCGGCGATGGCGCCGTCGACGTCCGGCGCGTCGTCGAGGGCGAGGGTGGCCAGGCGCAGCAGAGCCGCGCCCACCGGCCGCGAGGGCGCGCCCACCGTCGAGGCGTCGGAGGCGGCCTGTGGCGACGGGGACACGGCCCACGCGGCGGATAGGCGGGCCGCGTAGGCGCGGATGTCCGCGGCGTGGAAGCGCGCATAGCCGCGCGGCGTCCGGTGCGCCGGGACGAGGTCGCCCCGTCCCACAGCACGCAAGAGGGTCTTCTTCCCGATGTGTAACCGGCGCGCCGCCTCGCCCGACGTCAGGAACGCCTCGTCCCGCTCCCTGTCCCACTCCATCTTCCGCATTCTTCGATCCGCCCCTATGGCCCCAGTCGCCACACTTGACCCCCTTCGCGCAGTATCGGGCTTACATGGCGGCGACGCAATAGCCCGGATGGGGCGCGGGGGGCGCGGGGGGCGCGGCTCCTCGCCTCGCCACGCGATCGTGGCGACGTGTTGGGGCGCCGCGCGGGGACGGGGTGCACTGCCTGGGATCAGGAGACGTGGGCCAGGGCTAGCGGTCACGTCACCCCGCGATCCGTCCGTCGCGTCCCCGTGCCGTCTGCGGCGTCATGCGCGTGGCCTCACTCCCCCTGTCGCGCCATGGTCGGCCTCTCCCTGGGCACCCGCGTGTTGTCCCCGCCCCTGTAAGACGTCAGAGTTTTTGAGCCAAACCGCACAGTTGCTGAGCCAAAACCGCACAGTTGTTGAGCCATCCGTCTCTTTGTGCGCCTCTTGTCCCTTCTCACACACGATATAGCCCCTTTTTCTCCGCTGTATGACACCCTGTCGCTGCCCGATGGCTCACTAACTCTGACGTTTCTGCCCGCTGGCTCACTAACTCTGCGGTTTTGGCTCAATAACTGTGCGGTTTTTGTGCCCTTTACGTGTCCTTTTGGCTCAAAAACTCTGACGTCTTACATCCAGGGCCATAGGACCCACCACGCCCCCCACTGCCCGCCAGCGGCCATCTCAGCGCCTCCAGGGACCCCGGCACGGCCTGTAAGGCGTCACAGTTCCTGCGCCTAACGTCATAGGTCCTGCGCCAGAAACGTCACAGTTCCTGCGCCGTCTTGCACGCCGCCCCTTTTCGTACCCCCATGCCCCTCTTTTTGACCGTGATAGTGCATCTGTAAGCCGTCACGTTCGTTGCGCCTAACGTCACGTTCGCTGCGCCCTCCTCCTCCCCGCCCCTCGTCCGGCCTCCCCGTCCCTCTTTCTAAGTGTGAATACAGCCTTGCACCACCCCAATGACGCCGGTGATGACCGACACACCTGCTGCGGATCGGCGCACCGACCGTGACGTTTCTGCAGGATCGGCGCACCGAACGTGACGTTGTTGGCGCACCGAACGTGACGTTTCCCGCCCTGTCACACCTGCAATCGGCGCAGCGAACGTGACGCCTTACACAGGGGCCACGACAATGCAGTACAGCCCCGGTAGCGGCGTCGCTACCGGGGCCGCCTCAGCTCAGGCCTCACGCGCGCCTTCGACGCTGGCCCCTGCCCGCTTGCGCTCCCGGTACGCCCGCTAGTAAGATCCCACGCTCACTGGGCCGTTACCCACCGTCGCTGGACCAACAAGCCCCCCGCCGTGGGCCATCTGACGCCACGCGCCCCCTCGCGTGCCACCGCGCGCCGCCCTTGAGGTCACGATGCCCTCGTTCAGGCTCCGCAGACGACACGGACGTGCCCACCCTGCGTACGGATTGGCCCACCTACTGTGGGATCACAGGCTGGATTGGCCCACGTACCGTGGGATTTCTCGCCCATACAGCGTGGGATTTCTCCCTGTTTTAAGTGTGGACCTCGCCCTGTTTTAAGTGTGGACCTCGCCCACTTAATGTGGAGACTTACACCCGCGCCGCGCGTCGCCGGCAGCCCTGGCCCGCGCTCGCCCCCCTGCAGACGCACCCCCGCGCTAGAGCACCCCGAAGCGCCAGCGCCTGCCGGCGTGTTACACGGCCACCGGCGGCCAGCGGCGCGGTCATGGGGTGCCCGCGTCCCCGCCCGCGTCCCCGCCCGCGCCCGCGTCCCCGCCCGCGCCCCCGCCCGCGCCGATCTCACCCAGATCCTTGCCGCGGCCTAGCTGTCTCTATCAGCTG
>JAABUM010006405.1_pt1 | contig 11547 bp, 13 predicted proteins | sample 5559161 | NCBI WGS metagenome assembly JAABUM01 (sample SAMN10711868, study PRJNA513369) | rock metagenome | isolation source: Antarctica rocks | place: Antarctica: Victoria Land, Siegfried Peak nord | reverse complement strand
GCCCTCCGCGAGCGCATCCTGGAGTTCATCGCTTATTTCAACCGCACCGCCGCACCCTTCAAGTGGACCTACAAAGGCCGCCCGCTTCGCCTCTAACCCGGCACGCTCTTCCGCGACCCTGTACTAGGTGGTGCCGCTCACCGGTATAGCCCAGTTCGCCAGGGGTGGCGGATGTTGTCATCGCGCTTTTCATCAAGGTCACCCCCTTGATGTGCTTGGTGGCGTGGATGAGGTAGTAGAGCGTCGTGGCGCGGCCATCGTCGCCCATGCGGAAGGGGAGGGCGAACGCGGCCCCGTGCCGCTTGAGTTGTTGCCGGTAGAGGGCGACAAACTTCGGTTCCCACTGGCGGCGCGGCAAGTCCCGAATGTCGCGCCAGTCGGGCGCGGCCAGCAGCGCGTCAAGCGTGGCGTGCAGGGTCGGGTCGTCACTGCCCAAGCCGCGCCGGATGGCAGAGAACATCAGGTTGACGAACACCTCCGCCTTCGGCAGCGCCAACACGCGGCCCAACAGCGCCATCGGTGTGTCGGTGTAGCCGAAAGGGTCCACGAAGAAGAACGAGGGCTGGTCGGCTTGCCGGATGTGACGCACGATGGTGTCGCCCGCGACGGAGAACGGCGCGTTGTACAAGTAGACCTGGATACGTCCGCCCACAACGGCGTGATGACGCTCTACTTCCGTCCGCAAGTTGGTGAAGTTGTTGGGGTCTTTCTCCACGAAGTGACAGGTGAAGGGCACCGACCGGTTCGGGTGCAGCGCCATCGCGTCCAGCACCAGCAGCGGAGAACCGAGTTCTCCCGTCGGGTAACGTCCCCGACCAGCGAAGCCGTCAACGTAGGTCAGCCCACGCCCCGTCGCGCTGAGTATCGTCATCCAGGGTGTGAGGTAGGTCGTGAGGATGCGGTGCTTGATAGCAGTGTGGAGGTCGTAGGACCACTTGGCAAGGTCATTATCGCGCAGCTTAGGCATGGACGCACCCCGCACTACTGGTCACAGACGTGGCCGACAAACTATGCCGACGCGGCGCGACGATGCCACGCCTTCAAGGAAATATATGGACACTATTATACTCTACTGTGACAAGGGGAATGGCGGTGCATTCTGGTAGCAGGTGGTGCTAGGTAATGGCCTGCATCCGAGCGCGACCCACTTTCAACAGATAGTGTAAGGGGCTAGCTTCGCGGGCTAGCCCCTTCGTCGTGCGCGTTGGTCGAACTGCGCGGATTGGCTGCGGGCCACGCAAATCAATCGGCGGCCTCAGCCGATGCGCCGACTTCCGCACCCCACGCCGTCCAGCCCGGTCGGGGCACCCCACGGGTGAATAGCTCCACGAATGGCCCGCCGAATTGTTCGGCCAAGTCGTAGACCGAAGTAGGCTTGTGGCTGTGCCCGAAATTCGGGCTGATGAGGCCGACGAAATCACCGGTCGGCGGGCGCATATCGCTGCGCTTCGCAATCAGGAGACATTCGCTGCATCCGCGCACCCAATGGCCGATGCCGTATTGCGGTTTCCACATGCCGGGGGTGCTGCTGTCGGCGGTCCCGCCTACTATCTTTATCCATGGCAGGCCGGTCACGTAGGCGAACCCCCAGGCTTTCAACAATTCCAGCGCGTTGGGTAGGTGGCTCCACGTCGCCCACAGCGACAGCACGGCATCGTCGGCGGCGAGGTCGCCCATCGTCAAGGCGCGCAAGGCATTGGTGGTCATCGTTGGGTAATGGTAGTCGGCCTGTCCGCTGTCGTGGTGCGGGTATTGCCCGGTGCGGTAGGCCCACGGCGGGTCAACCAACAGGGTGCGGTAGGTGCCTGTGGGGAAGGGTGGGGTGGACGCGATGAGGTCGCGATGGTCCTGGCGCTTGGTGTCGCGCCGCAGGACCATGAACGCGGCGTTGATACTCGTAGACCCGGCCAGGAGTTCGGCTTTGAGTGCGGGCGGGGCGTGGGTATCGAGATAGGCCGCGCGCTTCAAGGTATGGTCGGATACCCCCGCAAGACGACTCAGGGCGGCGGCGGTCGAACCTCTGGGAGAATTCTCCCCGATGTTAGCCGTGCGGTCATTGCGACTCCCCTGCCGTGCCTTTGCTTGAGCGGCGTAGGATTCCTTGAGCCTGAGCGCCAGGACCGACCGGGCATAGGCCGACAGGTTCCGCCTGCCTATCTGAATCTCGATTATCCAGCAAGTCGCGGCGTCCCGGTCGGTGAAGGCCATCGTGCGCGTGGCGAAGGGAAGGTTGTGGCGCTCGCAGATGGTGTACCGGTTATGCCCATCAATCAAGATTGGGGGTTCCGCTGTCCCAGCTACGGGCCACACGATGAGCGGCTCCCGCACCCCTTCCGCCACGATTGAGGTTTCGAGCAAGGCCAGTTCATCGGGGGCTAACGGGGGAATCAGGTCACGCAACGCCGGGTCAATCGTGAGGCTTGGCGTTGCTGTCATCGGCCCTCCTACGCGGCGCGAACCATTCACATCGGGCCAGCATATCGCGCGTGCGGCGGTCGCTCCTATCGCCCAACAGTCCCAATTTTTCAGAATTCGTACAATGTGGGTGGCGGTGTAGCTGTGTACACGGAAGGAGCGCCCGATGGTCCAGAGCGAGGGATACACCCAATCAGCCCCGTCGTGGCGGGCCTTGCTCATCGGTGGCATCTCCGGTACGGGCAAGTCCACCCTGGCACGGCAACTCGGGCTGCGCTTCGGCATCCCGTGGCTCCAAGTTGACCTGTTCCGGCTGGCCTTCCAGCATAGCCGTGCCACATTGCCGCGCGGGAACGACGACCTCTACCTGTTCTGGGATGTGCCCGACGTGTGGCAACTCCCGCCTGAGCGGTTGCGGGATGGGCTGATTGGCACCGGGGAGGCCCTGTCGCCCGCCATCGAGATTGCCACGGCCTCCCACATCGACCATGCGGGTCCGGCCATCTTCGAGGGCGACGGTATCCTCCCCTCGGTCGCCGCCACCCCGCTGCTACGTGAGCGGGTCGCCAGTGGGCAAGTCGCCATAGTCTTCCTTGTGGAACCCGATGAGGAAGTCCTTCTGAGCAACATGCTGGCGCGTGGCCAGGGGATGGAAGCGCGTACCGGGGCGGAGCAGCGCACCGAGGCGCGGGCGAAGTGGTTGTTCGGGCAATGGCTGATGACCGAGGCGAGGCGCTACGGCCTGCCGGTGGTGGGGCCGCGCCCGTGGGAGACGCTGGCTGACCGTATCATGGCCGCTGTCGCCCACTAATTTAGAACCGACCCTTGACATGACGTTCGTGACCCGCAACGAACGATTTGACGCCGTGGCGTACCCGTGCGAGACTGCACCCCGAGACGCAGTGAAACAGGAGCGTGCATGGGCGACGAGACGCGACAACCGATGGGCGACGACGAACGGACCCGCATGGGCCGACCGCACCTGTTCGCGGTGAATGGCGCGTCCGACTTCCTGGACCTTATCCGCGATTTGTTCCAGAGTGAAGATTACAACGTGACCACCACGAATTTCGTGCCGGAGACGTTCGACCACATCGCCGCCCTCAAGCCGTCCGTCCTGCTCGTTGATTTGGTCCACAACCGGACGGCGGGGTGGGAACTGTTGGAACGCTTGCACGACGGGGCGCGCACGCACGGCATCCCGGTCCTGGTGCTCTCCACGGCGCAAGCCAGCCTGGATACGGTGCAGGCGGATTACGCCCGCTACGGCGGCGATGCCTTCCTCGCCAAGCCCTTCAACCTGGATGACCTGTTGCACGCGGTCGAAGCCCTCATCAACCCGGCCTGAGCCGTAACCATGTCGCCTGACAAAGCCTCTCCCCGAAACCAGTTTTTTCTTTGAGTTGCAATTTGGGATTTTCGCGTTGTTGAAATGCTGGTTCGGTTGGGCGGTTCACTTGCCCGCCGCCGTTAGGAGCCGGGTTTATGGTCAGGGTTATAATCGGGGTGTTGCTGCGTCTCTAGCGGCCAATCGAAGCGCCACCACAGCCGTTCAGTCGGGATGAACTGCGGCTCCCAGACTGTGTCTATTACAGGGAGGGGCCGCGACCCCATACCCAGCCGCACCGCGCGGAACGCCGCCAGGAGTCGCTGGGCCTCGGCAGGATTCCTGGCCCATTGGATTTCGCGCCAGTCCTCATAATAGTAATCCCCGATATTGCGGTAGGCGAGGTACTGGATAAGGTCGAGGGGCAGGTCGGCTATCTCGTAGGGCCAGTTACAGCGGAGATACCACCCGCCCTGCCATCCCGTATGCGTACCATCGCTGTCGTGATGGAGCGTCACCGGGCTGAATCCGACTTTGCGGAGACGACGCGCCCACATGCGGGCATCGCCGGGAGTCCAATCATCAACCATGATGGTCTTGTGGGCTGGTACGAGACTATGCGCCCGTATGCGGGCATCGACGGAAGTCCAATCGTCAACCATGATAATGTTGTGGGTTGGTGCTAATCGTGCCAAGGGTGGCGCAACCCATCGCCACGCAGTGTAGCACAGCCGGGTCGGGCCGATTGTTGGCTCCCGCTCAATGGCCCGCAACCGTCTGCGGGCGAGCCTTTGTCAACGCGAACGCTGCGGTTTTTGGTGATTTTTTCAACATAACCTATTCTTCAAGGCCGCTTGCGCTGGGCAGTTCATTTGGCCGCCGCCGCGATGCTTCCCAAGGGACGGCAACCGTGGTAGGTTAGTGGAACGGTATCGCTAAGTCTGTACCGAATGCGCGAGCGGAGAGGCGTGATGCACATCCCCAACCACGACACGAACCCTGACCAGTTCTCGGACCAATGGGATACCATGCAGTCGCGGCGCACAATGCGGGAGGCCCGCCTCAACGCGCTGGCGCGGCTGTTGTATTTCCTGTTGGCGGTCAGCGTGGTGGAACTCATCGTGACGCTGATTGTGGTCCTTCGCTTCGTGGCTGGCTGGGGCATCTGAGGGGTTGTTCGCCCCCGCCTGCACGGAATGTTTGTCCCAATGGAGCCATTTCCCATGCTGTTATAGGCCGTAGGTCCAGCCACTTCTGCGCGACCCCCTACCCCCGACACGATGGTTTGGCAACCGCCGCCATCAATCACCAGCTAAACGAACCTCATGCCGTCATCATCCATCCTGACGCGCTACGATGCCCCACAACGCACGAAACGCCCACCACTGGTTAGGTGGCTGGGCGTTCGCGCGCAAGTCTTGCGGGCCATCACGGTAGGTCATCCAAATCGGTGAACCGCACCGATTCCCCAAATGATTCTTCGCTGTCATCATCGCCCATCAATGTCCCATCATTGAGGTCGCTGAGAAGTTGGCGCGCATTGACCCAGCCCGACCGGGCGATTTCATCGAGCGTCAAATCGACACCAACCGCCTTGGCTTGGCGTTGCAATTCCACCATCTCATCGGGTGCGAGTGGCCCTTTTTTGGGGCTATCAGTGCCGCCGTTGGCCCCCTTGGGTGCGTTGGGCAGGCGTTTCCCGACTTCGGCTTTGTACCGGTCATACAGGGCCGGGTCGCCGCCGTGACCCAAGACCGCCGCATACGCTTCGCCCTTGCCCATGCCAGCCGCGACCTTCTCCGCGACCCGTTCCTCCACCTGACGCGCGGCGGGGTTGTTGTGCAGGGGCGAAGACTTCGCTGCGGCATCCTGATAGGCCACATAGCGTTCGGGATTGCGCCGCATATATTCACCCGGCGATTGGCCCGCCGCCGTCGCATCGCGCTCGATGCGCTGCCAGAGTTGCGTCTGTTTCGTATTCGGCATGATTGGCCTCCTAAACTTTCAACAAATAAGAATGCGATTGGTTCGCCTCGGTCAGCGCCCGCCGTCCGATGGCTGCGGGTCATCGACCAAGTTGCGGTCGAGTCGGCCACGCGGGAAGTCGGAGAGGCCGACCATCGACAGGCGGCGTCCGATGAAGTCGGTCAGCGCCCGTTTCGCGAACCCGCCGCGCTGGGTGCCGATGCCCAGGGTGAGCGCCGCCGCATAGATACGTGCATCCACGGCGAGGGCATCTTTGACCGCCGCCGCAAGCTCCTGGGTAAGCTCTTGGGCACGGGCGAACAAGCGCCGCCGTTGCTCAAGGTCAGCTTCGTAGGCTTGCTCCTGGGTGGCGCGTGCAGTGTTGGCCTCGGTCTGGGCTTGAGTGCGGCGTTCGGTTTGGGTTTGGGCCGTGAGCAATTGGCCCGCCGTGCGAATGTTGGTTGCCCGTTCGGTCAGCGTGGCGCGTTCGGCATCGAGTGCCCGCAAGCGTGCGGTGAGGGTCGCTTCCATCGTCGCCGTCTCGGCTTCAGCCAATGCCGCAAGGCGTTCTAGCTCGGCCACATCGAGGGTGCTGGTGTCGATGTTCAGCCAGTCAATCGGCGTGGCCTGGGGGGCATCCTGCGGCGTCGTAGGGGCAATAGTGGTCGGCTTCTTGGTACGGGGTGTCGGGGTAGTGCGTGCGGTCATGGTGATTCCTTTCGCTTCGATAAAAAGAGGCTTGGTGCGGCAAAAACGTGGGGACGAAGTAGCGGGTCGGGTTTGGGGATGGATGGGAAAAACGTGTGGTGGGAGTCGGCAAGAGAGCGCGAGAGGGTTTAGTCACCCTGGTACGTGCGCCCCGGACAAACGCTCACTCGGTCGAGGATTTGGCAAGGTCGCCTACCGGGGGCTGAACTGCGGCCCTATCGGCGGCGAGTTGCGCTTTATCGGCCCGCACCAGCCCTTCCAACCAGCACAGGACGTTGTGCCAGCGTTGGGCGCGGGTTGGTTCGTAGTCGCAGATTTCGGCGGGGTCGTACAGCGGAATCGAATCTAAATGATTGAAGCCTGCGGGATATTCGGCGGGGTCGAGATGGAAGATGCGCGGATGATGGTTCGTGATGTTCATGCGCTGGCTCCTTGTTCGTGAGAAAACGGTCGGGTCAAAAGGTATCGGTCATTTTTGGGAGTGGCCCGCAAGGCAAATCAGCGTTGCGGGTCATCGAGTTGAACTGCGCTTGGGATGCAGCGGCTTAGCCTGCGGTCAGGACAACCATCCCGCGACCGCAGGGGGGCAGAACGCTCCCAAGTCGCTGCATCGGGTCTGCCCCCTTCGGCACCGGCCAACTGTGGCGGGTCGTCTCACAAAACGGACACGGGTCCAGCGCCACCCAGGTGCGGACTTGCCCCCAATTCCGTTTGAGGCTGACGGTCACGGTCGGTAACGATGCGGTGGTTTCGGGCGGCGTTGCATTTTCGTTCATCATTGGTTCCTTGCTCGGGCGGATTCGGTTCACGATGAATCATCGCGTAACTTCGGTGGCGGTCTGGTCGGCCTCATTTCGTTCGCTCCTTGGTTGTGTAGTAGGCGCTCGGCCACAGGTGTGTGCCCTCCCTGCCCGCCTTGCGACTTCGCAGGGGCCGAAGATAGCCGCGTGATTATCCTCGTATCTTCGTGGCATCTTCGTACCGTTTTTACGAGCGTTGAAGCGGAAACCGGGGCTTCGGGGGCCGATTTACGAACTTACGAACTTGCACCCCGCTTACTCTCTATCCCTTATCTTCATTCCTTCTCTCTTTTTTCTTTTTCCACTATTCAAAAGACCGGGGAGCAAGTTCGTAAGTCTGTAAGTTCGCCGTTTTCGACGGCACGACAGGGCAAATCCTTACGAAGATGGGTACGAAGATACGGTTTTCAATCTTCGTATCTTCGTACCCATCCTCGCCCCCGCTAGGCGGTCCCCGTCTCCGGGCGGGCGGGCGTCTCACCCTGTGGCCGGGGGGTGCGCGTCAGGCCCACGCGCGCTCGCCCCGTCGCCCCGTCGCGGGGCACATCGAAGTCCAGTTCGATGCCCTTGCGCCGCAGATTCGGCGCGGCCCGTCGCAGGGCGGTGCCCCAGCCCTTGCCGCTCTTGGGCCACGCCTTTCCGAGGGTGTCATCGAGGTCGGTCACGTCGCCCAGCAACTCGCCCAGGCGGGCGATGGTGCCGGTCCACTCCTGCACGTCGCCGCCGCTCACGCGCCGTTCGCCGTAGGACGACGCCCCGTAGCCCGGTTCGAGCCGTTGCGGCGTGTCGAAGAAGCGCAATACCGCTTGCGCGACGGGGTTGGCTTCGAGCGCGCTGTCGTTGACCAGCGCGCGGTTGCGCGCGTAGGCGTCCTTGAACGTGCCCGCAACCCCATCCCCCAGCGTCCCGGCTTGCTCGGCGGCGATGACGAACGCGGCGGCATCCGCCATGCGCGGCAAGTCCGACGTGTCCACGTTCGGCAGTTCGCGCAGCGCCCCCGCGAGGGCGGTGCAGAGCGCCCCCAGGATAGCCGGATGGGCGGCGGCGAAGTCCCGCGCAATATCGGCCTTGCCCCGGTAACGGGTCAGCCGGGGTGTCGTCACGACGATGCTGCGGTCCATCAGGTCGGCGCGGCTGGCGAGTTCCCCGATGCCGTTGAGCATCACCGGGCGCTGCATGTCCAGCAGCGTTTCCTCATCGTTCGCGTAGAGGGTACGGGTCGCGTACCCCCCGCCCGTCGCCATCCGGCAGAACGCATCGCTCTGCCAGTCTTGGAGGCGCGAGAGATTGTCGAAGCCCAGGATGCGGTTGTTGACCGCCCCCACCGCCATGTCCCGTTCGTCGTGCGGGTCGGCGCGCAGCGGGTGGGTGTGGGGGTCGAAGGTGGCGCGCAACTTCTCCTGCGTGGAGGTTTTGGCGGTGCCTTGCTCGCCATTGAGCAGCAGGGAGATGTAGGGGCCGGTCGGTCGCGCCGCCTGTACCAGCCAGCCTTTCGCCAATATCCAGTCTTCGTCCTTCACGTTGATGAATGGGCGGAGTTCATCGAGTGACCCGCCCGGCTCCGGCGTCGGCAGCGCCTGCATCCCCTTCGTGCGGCGGAAGCGCACCGGGGCGTCGAGCGCCTGCACGACTCGCCAGCCGTCCGGTATATCCGCGCCGATTTCCACGATTTCCCAGTGGTCGTTCGCGAGGTCGAGGTAGATGTTGCCGTCGTGTGCGGCGGTGCGGAGATGGACCGGGTGTTCCTGCCCGTCGTAGAGCGCCATGCTCGCCAGCACGCCGGTGGCCTCCTTGACCGCCTGGGCCGATGCCGCCGCGCGCGTCTTCTGGTAGTGCAGCCGCTCAAGCCAGAGGCGGAGTCCGGTGGAGATCAGCGCCCACGTCTCGCGATGGTCGCCCATCGGCACGCGCGCGAACGCCTGCCCCTCGGGGGTGTGGAACAAGCCGATGCCTTCCGCCCGCGCCAGATTGACCAGCGTGGTGCCTTGCGACGGTCGCCCGCGCCCGTTGGCCCCCTGGCGGTTTTGCCCGCCACCGGGGAACCGGCGCACGTTGCCCCCTGACTGGCCGTTTGGCTGCGGGGTGCGCTCCTTCGCTACCATCGCGCCCCCCCCTTCCCGGTATCCGCCGTGTCCCCGGCCTGTTGCAGCAGTTCGGGCGGCGCGGCCCGTTCGATGGTCCGTTTGCGATACACCGGGCGGGTCTTCCATTTGTCGCGCATCAGCCCAGAGCGGCGGAATAGCCAGTCAATCGCGTGCGGGTCGCTGGTGTAGCGCCAGAGAATCGCGCAGAGGGCCATGTCCGCCGCGTTCTGGCTGTCGTACCAGCCATCGCAGTCGCGCCATTTCCCGTCCCACAGCCGGGAGCCATAGCGAGTCTGGCGCACCAATTCGATGAGATAGGGGAGGCCGTCGGCGGTGTAGGGCGCGGGGGCTGTCTCCGCGTCGTAGGCAAGGTCGTAGGCGTACTCCGTCTTGATTGCCGCGTAGTTCGCGCTGTCGCCTGTAGCATCAGCCGCACCCGTGCCGGTCGAAATACCGTCGCCGTAGGGGTCGGCGGGCACGCCGTCCAGCACCCCGGCCCGCACGAAATCCGCCAGGGTGTAGCGGGCCTCGGGGCGGTGCGCGACGATGCGAACAGGGGTCGGCACGCCGCGCTTGTGGCTGCAATAGCCCGCGACTCGCAGCAGGCTGTTGCGCTTGCCCTTCGATGTGTCGCCATCAAGCCGGTGCGCGAGGCCGCAATTGATGCGCTCAAGGGTCAGGGGGTCCACCGGCTCCGACAGGAGCCACAGGGCTTGGGCGTGGCCGGGGGTGCCGCTGGCCTTGGCGTAGGTGGCCGGGAGCGGGAACGCCGCCAGCCGGTCGAGGGCGTCGGCCCGGTCCACGTCGCCCCACACGGCGAACTGTTCGGGCGCGCACGTATCCTCGCCGCGCGCTCGGCGGATATGGGTCGCCGGGTTGTAGTAGAGGTCCACGGTGCGGCGGCGGCAGCGCGTGGGGAAGGGGCTGGTGTTGAGCGGGTCGGCCAGCACGTTGCGGAGCTTGTGCCCCTCGGTGGCGAGGTCGAAGCGCGACTCCTTCCAGCCCTCGGGGAACTCGTAGCGGCCCGTGTCGGGGTTGGTCGCGCCGTTGAAGCCGCGCGCGATGGCCCCGAAGCGCGATTCGCCCCCCACGCCGGTATCTATCTGCCACACATCACAGAGCAGGGTCAGCCCCACATCGAGCGGCGTGGCAGAGGGCTGGTTCGTCTGCGATACTTGCGACATACACATAATCCTTTCGTCTCGCCCCTGCCACATGGGATTGGAGTCCGTGGCAGGGGCTTCCTCGTTCTATCTTCCTCAGTCGCCCGTCGCGGCCAGTTCGACCGGGTAGGCGTGCCGCACTACATGGGGGGCAGCGTCGAAGGTATCGCGGTGCAGGGCCAGCAGCAGTTTCACCCGCAACTCGGGCGTCAGCGGCGTGACCCCGTTCATCACGCGGGACATTGCCGGGTCGCTGATGCCAAGCTGGCGCGCGATGTGGCGATTCGTGCGTCCCGAAGCGGCCATCTGGATGCGGAGCGCCGTGAGCCATTCGCGGCTATCGAGTGGCGGTGAATCGAGGGTCGTATTCATCGAGTGTCTCCTTCCCGGCCTACGTTTGCGGCCTGTGGTGTTGGCGAGATGGTTTGTCCACTTTATCCCTTCCTGATGGAAAAAAACGTTGCCTGTCATAAGTATGCGGGTCGGCGCAACTAATTTCAAGGGTTTTTGTGTCAATTTCTGACCAGTATTTTCCTGGCCCACAGTGATGCCCCGCCCCGCCTTGCGGTAAGAGACGCGATTTGCTTGCCCGAATCGTGGAAAAAGGTCTTGAACTGTTCGCCCGATGTGGGATAATTTCTCTGGGTCCATCTGCGTTGGCTGCGTACACAGTCACCGGGTGGCGGGGCAGCGCGGTTTTCTGCAAACTTCCGCGCTGCCCCTCCTTTTTGTTCTCCGAACATCTCTCGCCATAACTGCCTTTGTCTGCCACACTTACTGTGCGGGACCATCAACCCGCTCCTTGTTTCCGAATATGCCCCACGTCGGTGTCACCCCGATGGTGGGGCACATTCGTGCCCGCCGAACTGCCTGCGCTGTGGTTCCACAAGAGCGTTGCGGGTCACTCGCCTAGCGTCCGTGTGGCTCAATCAACTTCCCCATCTGCTAGGAACCGGACGATGAGAAACTGTCTGATAAAGGGTGGCGCGAGGGTGGTAAGGTCGCCGTCTCGCCGCATCGCTCGTTGTCTTCCCGCGTCCGTACTGGCGTAGCCGATGGGGCGTGCGGCAGCAGGCCGTTCTCTG
>JAABUM010006403.1_pt1 | contig 11551 bp, 10 predicted proteins | sample 5559161 | NCBI WGS metagenome assembly JAABUM01 (sample SAMN10711868, study PRJNA513369) | rock metagenome | isolation source: Antarctica rocks | place: Antarctica: Victoria Land, Siegfried Peak nord | reverse complement strand
TGTGCTGCTCATGGGCGGACTCCTGTGCTGATACAACGTTCGGCGGCGCGCTGGTGCGCATCTGCTGGTCCCTCCGGTCATCCCGCTGGCCGCGGGTCGGTGCCCGCTCTCCTTCAGGTGCGGATCCGTCGCAGCCAAGCCAAGACGCAGCTCGGTAGGTGACCACTGTCGTGCTGCGGTACGGCTGTCCCTGTGTGCGGTTTGGGAAGCCTTGGGTGCCTCAGCGTTCGCGCTGCGTCACCAGATGAGGAAGCGGTGCGTCGCCTTCGTCGACGACTACGCCACTGTCGAGGATGATCTGCAGCGTCCGTTCGTAGTGCATGCGCAAGGCCTGGATGGCTGTGGGTGCATCGCGAGCGAGTGCGGCTCGGACGATCGCGTCGTGCTCGTCGTCGATGCACCGGTGCTCGGCGCCGACGGACGGGGCTGACCACCTGCGGTACAGCTCGGTGGAGTCGAAGGTCGCCGAGGACAGGTCCAGCAGCAGCGGGACGCGGCACGCGCTGATCAGGGTGTGGTGGAAGTCCCGGTGGGCCTTCGCCCAGCCTTCGCTGGTGTGGCGCGGATCCTGCGGCAGTCGCCGTGGGGTCCGAGTCAGGACGTGCTGTGCACTCATTACCGCGGTCTCCCACGTCAGGTCGCCGCGCTCAATCGCGAGCTGCAGGGCCAGGCCGTCGCACTGGACCCGGACTCGGGTGAGGTCTTCGAGTTCCCGCAAGTCGAGATTCAGGACGAAGAAGCCCTGGTTTGGGCGGGTCACGACCAGCTTCTCGGCCACGAGGCGGCCGAGGGCGTCCCTGACGACTGTCGTGCTGGTGCAGTGCCGGCTGGCCAGGTCCGCCGGCTTGAGGCGCTCCCCCGGCCGGAGCAGGCCCAGCGTGATCTCACGGCGGAGCAACTCGTGCACATCAGCCGCAAGCGTGCTGGCTGTCCCTCGGCGCACCATGACCGAAGCATACTCGGCCATAGAATGCACTCTTACTTGACAGACGCACTCTGCTCTGTTTATGGTCACGCAACTACTTCATGTGGCCCACGACCGTGGGGCTGTAAAGACGTAGACCACAGGTAGACCACAGCCCGAAGGGCTCAGCCAGGAAGGTGCAGCGATGTCCCTGGCACTAGTCACGTTGAGCCACTCACCGCTGATGTCGTTCACCGAACCGTCGCCAGCGACCCGGACCCGGGTCGACGACGCGTTGCAGTCGGCACGCACGTTCATCCGGGCATTCGAGCCCGAGCTGGTCGTGCTATTCGGACCGGACCATTACAACGGCTTCTTCTACGACATGATGCCGCCGTTTTGCATCGGCGCAGCCGCCACCGCCGTCGGGGACTACGACACCCCGGCCGGCCCCCTGACGGTCGACCGCGACGCCGCCCTCGCGCTGGTCCGCGCAGCCCTGGACGCCGAGGTCGACGTGGCGGTGTCCGAGCGGATGTATGTCGACCACGGATTCGCTCAGCCGCTGCACCTGCTGTTCGGCGGCATCGATCAGGTGCCCGTCGTCCCGGTGTTCATCAACAGCGTCGCCGAACCGCTCGGTCCGGTACGCCGGTCCCGGCTGCTGGGTGACGCCGTGGGTCACGCCGCCCGGGAGCTCGATCGCCGGGTCCTGCTGATTGGCTCCGGAGGGCTGAGCCACGACCCGCCGGTGCCGTCCCTGGAAGGTGCGATTCCGGCTGTCGCGGCCTCCCTGATCTCCGCGGGCCGCAATCTCACCCCTGAGCAGCGAGCTGCCCGGCAGATGCGGGTCATCCAGGGTGGCCGGGACTTCGCCGCCGGCATCGCTACCATCCTGCCGCTGAACCCCGAATGGGACCGCAACCTGCTGTCGGTGCTGGCCTCAGGAGAACTCGACCAGATCGACACGTGGAGCACCAGCTGGTTCACCGAACAGGCCGGCCACTCCTCACACGAGACCCGGACCTCGATCGCGGCCTACGCGGCCCTGGCCACGGCCGGCTCTTATCACGTCGAGTCGTCGTACTACGAGGCGATCCCCGAGTGGATCGCCGGGTTCGCCGTCACCACTGCCCGCACCACCTGACCATGCCGGTCGAGCGCCTCACCTCGACCGTCCTGTAGCCGCACAACCAGCCCGGCTGAGACGCCGGTGCCCTCGACCTCAAGGAGCAGCGGTGAACCTCCAGACCAACACTTACGCCACCCACCGGGCCCTACGCGACTGTGATCCCGCCATCGGCGGGTTCGCCGGCAGCCTGGCCTCCGTCGGCGCCCTGATCGCCGGCGCACCCACCGGAACGGGCGGCACTCGATGAGCGACGTCCCTGTCTGGATCGCTCTGGGCGACGTCGCGCACCGCGTCCGCTATGTCCAGGCCGGACCGTGGCGCAGCCGCGTGATCGAGGCCGGCGACGGTCCACCACTGGTGCTGATGCACGGGATCGGCGGACACCTGGAGGCGTACGCCCACAACATCGCCGCACTCGCCGAGCAGCACCGGGTCATCGCCTTCGACTTCGCCGGTCACGGCTACACCACGCATACCATGGCTGACCTGGAGACCGCCGACTACGTTAGCCAGTTGCTTGCGCTGCTCGACGCCCTCGAGATCGACAGCGCGGACCTCAACGGCGAGTCGCTGGGCGGCTGGATCGCCGTCAAATTCGCCGCCTCCTACCCTGAGAGGACCGGTCGGCTGGTGCTGAACACGCCCGCCGGCACGATGGCCCGCCCCGAGGTGATGAACCGGATCCGCAGCCTGTCGCAGGGCGCCGCGGACGATCCGAGCGAGGAGCGCATTCGGGCCCGGCTGGAGTGGCTGATGGCCGACCCGGCGACCGTCACCGACGAGCTCGTCGCGATCCGCCGCACCATCTACGCCCGCCCCGGCTTCGCCGAGTCGATGCGGCACATCATGTGCCTGCAGGACCCCGACATCCGACGCCGCAATATCGTCACTGATGACGAGCTCGCCGCGGTCCCGCACGGCGCCCTGGTGGTGTGGACCTCGAACGATCCGTCTGGCCCGGCCGGTGCTGGCCTGGAGATGGCCGAGAAGATCCACGGCGGGCAGTTCGAGCTCATCACCGGCGCGGGGCACTGGCCGCAGTGGGAGCAGCGCGACACCTTCAACAAGCTCGTGCTCAACTTCCTGGCCGAACAGCGGACGGCGTGAGCACCGCCCAGGGGACGCAGACCGCGCTGGCGGCCGGCCTGCGCACCGCCACTGAGCGGCTGCGTGCCGCGTCGGCCAGCCGCCGCCCCTGCCCCCCCGTGCGCACCGTGCTGCCCGACGGGGACGTCGCAGCCGCCTACGTCGTTCAGACCGCGCTGGTGCAGTCCCGGACGGCGGCGGGGGCACGCGTCGTCGGCCGCAAGGTCGGCCTGACGAACGCGGCCGTGCAGACGCAGCTCGGCGTGGACCAACCCGACTTCGGGGTGCTGCTGGATGACATGGACTGCTCTTCCGGGCGGCCCTTGGACATCGGCCGGCTGATGCAGCCCAGGATCGAGGCGGAGATCGCGTTCGTGCTGCGCACCGGCCTGGACCAGGACGGCCCGCTCACCCTGGACCGGGTGAAAGCCGCCATCGACTACGCGGTTCCGGCCCTGGAGGTCGTCGACAGCCGCATCGCCGACTGGGACATCGGCATCGTCGACACCGTTGCAGACAACGCTTCCGCCGGCCTGTTCGTGCTCGGCCCGACCCGGACAGCGCTGGCTGATATCGACCTGGTGGCCGTGACGATGAGCATGACCAGAGGCGACGAGGTCGTCTCCCGCGGGACCGGCGCGGACTGCCTGGGCGACCCGCTGGCTGCCGTGGCCTGGCTGGCAGCCACCGCCCGTGAGCACGGCGCCCCGCTGCGCGCCGGCGACGTCGTGCTGTCCGGCGCGCTCGGCCCGATGGTCCCGGTCGCGCCCGGCGACACCTTCACCGCGCACCTGTCCGTGCTGGGCGCGGTTCAAGTCACCTTCACCACCGTCCCCCAGGAGGCCTCATGAGCACCAACACCACCAAGGTCGCGATCATTGGGTCCGGAAATATTGGCACCGACCTGCTCATCAAGGTTCAGCGGCTGTCCAGGACGCTCGAGGTCGCCGCGATGGTCGGCGTCGACCCGGACTCCGACGGACTGCGGCGCGCCCGCCGCCTGGGCGTGCAGACCACCGCCGCGGGCGTCGCCGGCCTGATCGCCATGGAGGGCTTCGACGACATCCGGATCGTCTTCGACGCGACGTCAGCCAAGGCTCACGTCCAGAACGCCGAGGCGCTCGCCCCCTACGGTAAGCAGCTCATCGACCTGACGCCGGCGGCCATCGGCCCCTACGCGGTGCCCGCGGTCAACCTCGACACCCACCTCGAGGCCGCCAACGTGAATATGGTGACCTGCGGCGGGCAAGCCACGATTCCCGTCGTCGCCGCCGTCGCCAGGGTCACCCCCGTCCGGTACGCGGAAATTGTCGCGTCGATCGCGTCGAAGTCCGCCGGCCCGGGCACCCGCGCCAACATCGACGAGTTCACCGAAACCACCAAGGCGGCGATCGAGCAGGTCGGCGGCGCCGAGCGCGGCAAGGCCATCATCGTCCTGAACCCGGCCGACCCGCCATTGATGATGCGGGACACCGTGCTGTGCCTGACCGACCCTCTCGACGACGCCACGCAGGCCAGGATCCGCGGGTCGGTCGAGCAGATGGTCGCCGACGTCGCCGCCTACGTCCCGGGCTACCGCCTCAAGCAGCGCGTGCAGTTCACCGCCCTGACCGCGGCCGACAACGCCCACACCCTCGCCCCCGGCCTGCAGCCGGCGCCACGCCACCAGGTCAGCGTCTTCCTGGAAGTGGAAGGCGCCGCGCACTACCTGCCGGCCTACGCCGGCAACCTCGACATCATGACCGCGGCCGCGGTCCAGGTCGCCGAGCGCCTTGCCGAGCAGAACCTCAGCGCTGACACGGTCGCCGCCGGGACCGCCCGATGACCCTGCGCGAGGTGGCCGCTGTCCCCAGCGTCTACATCCAGGACGTCACTCTGCGGGACGGGATGCACGCCGTCCGGCACCGCTACAGCCTCGGGCAGGTCACCGCGATCGCCGCCGCGCTCGACGCCGCCGGCGTCGACGCCATCGAGGTCGCTCACGGCGACGGGCTCGCCGGCGCCAGCCTCACGTACGGCCCGGGCGCGCACAGCGACGAAGAGTGGATCACCGCCGTCGCTGGTGTCGTGCGGCGCGCCCGGCTCACCACGCTCTTGTTGCCCGGCATCGGGACGATCGAGGACCTAAAGCGGGCACACGGGCTCGGGGTCACCTCCGTGCGCGTCGCGACGCACGCCACCGAAGCCGACGTCGGGGCCCAGCACATCGCCAAGGCCCGCGAGCTCGACATGGACGTGTCCGGCTTCCTGATGATGAGCCACATGGCGCCGCCCACCGAGCTCGCCCGGCAGGCCAAGCTGTTGGAGTCCTACGGCGCCCACTGCGTGTATGTCACCGACTCCGGCGGGCGCCTGACCATGGACGGGATGCGGGCGCGTGTGCACGCCTACCGTGACGTCCTGGACTCCACCACCGAACTAGGCGTGCACGCCCACCAGAACCTGTCGCTGGCGGTCGCGAACTCCGTCGTCGCGGTCGAGGAGGGCGTCACCCGGATCGACGCGTCGCTGGCCGGCCAGGGCGCCGGTGCCGGCAACTGCCCGATCGAGCCGCTCGTCGCGGTCGCCAACCTCAGCGGCTGGAAGCACGGCTGCGACCTGTTCGCGCTCCAGGACGCCGCCGACGACCTCGTCCGCCCCTTGCAGGACCGGCCCGTGCAGGTCGACCGCGAGACCCTGACCTTGGGCTACGCCGGCGTTTACTCCAGCTTTCTGCGGCACGCCGAACGCGCCTCGCGGGAGTACGGCGTCGACACCCGCGCCCTGCTCGTGGAAGTCGGGCGCCGCGGCCTGGTCGGCGGCCAGGAAGACATGATCGTCGACGTCGCTCTCGACCTGGCCGCCGCGTACCCGCGACCTGAACGGTCGAGTGCGCCACCTGTCCGTCGTGGTTCTGGCGAGCCCACGAGCCGTCGCCACTCCTGGGGATCGCTTTGACGACACCGCCCCCGGCACACGTGCCCGATGGCGTCCTGCCCCACGTCGACGTGTCGGACAGCGGGGAGGCTCAGTCCACCGATCCCGCCGTCGACGTTCTGATCGTCGGAACCGGACCTACCGGCGCCGCGGCCGCGCTCGCGCTTGCCACCTACGGGGTGCGGGTCCACGTGGTGAGCCGGTGGAACTGGCTTGCCAACAGCCCCCGGGCACACATCACCAACCAGCGGACGCTGGAGGCCCTGCGTGATCTCGGGGTGGAGGAGGAAGCCGCCCGCCACGCTACCGCCTGGGAGTTGATGGGCGACACGATGTTCGCGACCAGCCTTGCCGGCGAGGAGATCATCCGACTCCGGACCTGGGGAACCGGGTCCGACCGGCTCGGCGATTATTTGACGGGCAGTCCCTGCCCGCTGCTGGACATCCCGCAGACCTCGATGGAGCCGGTACTGGTCACGACCGCCGCCGACCGTGGAGCCAGCTTCGCGTTCAACACCGAGTACCTATCCCACAGCCAGGACGACACAGGTGTCACGGTCGCGCTGCGCGATAGGCTCACCGGCCGCGACTACCACATGCGGGCGCAGTACCTCATCGGCGCCGACGGTGCCCGCTCCACGATCGTCGACGAGCTCGGTCTGGACCTGCAGGGGCGCCTGGCCCGCGCCGGCACGCTGTACACGCTGTTCCAGGCGGACCTGTCCCGCTACGTCGCCCACCGACCGAGCGTCCTGCATTGGCTGATGACCCCGACCGCCGACGTCGGGGAGATCGGGATGGGTTTGTTGCGGGCCGTCCGCCCCTGGCACACCTGGATAGCCGGTTGGGGCTTCGACGTCGCCGCCGGCGAACCCGACATGACCGACGAGACCGTCACCGCCCGGATCCGGACGCTGGTCGGCGACCCGGACCTGCACATCGACATTCAGGCTAAGAGCACCTGGTACGTGAACCAGGCGTGCGCCACCACCTTCTCCAAGGGCCGGGTCTTCTGCGGCGGCGACGCCGTCCACCGGCACCCCCCGTCCAGCGGCCTGGGGTCCAACACCTCCATTCAGGACGCCTTCAACCTCGCCTGGAAGCTCGCCTACGTGCTGCGCGGTGACGCTTCCCCCGCACTGCTGGACTCCTACAGCCTGGAGCGGGTGCCCGTCGGGCAGCAGGTCGTGGCCCGTGCAAACCAGTCCCGCGTCGACTACGGACCGCTCAACGACTGTTTCCGCACCACCAGACAGGACGACCCGGTGGCTGCCGGGCTGGCCAAGATCCGCGACCCGAGCCCGGCCGGCGTCGAGGTCCGCCAAGCCCTGCAAGAGGCTGCGGAGCTCAAGAACTACGAGTTCAACGCCCAGGGGGTCGAGCTGAACCAGCGGTACGCCTCAGCCGCCGTCCTGCCCGACGCCTCTGCCGGGAAGGAGCAGTGGCTGCGCGACCGGCAGCTGTACTTGCAGGCCACCACTCGACCCGGCGCGAAGCTCCCGCACGCCTGGCTCGTCGACGAACAGGGGCTGCGGCTGTCCACACTGGACATCACGGGCAAGGGCATGTTCACGCTGCTTACCGGGCTGGCCGGCGGCGCATGGGCCCGAGCTGCGGACACGTTGGCCCTGCCCTACCTGCGCATCGTCGTGATCGGCGCTCCGGGCGCCCGCGATCCCTACTTGGACTGGCAACGGCTGCGCGAGGTCCACGAGGCCGGCGCGATCCTGGTCCGTCCCGACGGCTACGTCGCCTGGCGGCAGGCCGCACCGATGTGGGACGACGAGCAGGCGCGCCTGCGGCTGCACGAGGCGGTCTCGGCCGTCCTGGGCGGCGCACCGCACGTCTGCCAACAAGTCGCACTCGACCCCGGCGGCGACGCGGACGCCAGGGTCGGCACCGCGGGCTAGCCCTTGCCGGCCGCACCGGCACCCCCGGGAGCGGCCTCGACACGGGCCTCTCCGATCTCGAGTGGCACGTCGATCACACCTAGACGAAAGCGAGTTATCACCGTGGTTGCTAGGCGATACATCACAGCGTTCACCCTTACAGTCGCGATCGGTCTGACCGGCTGCGGCAGTTCCAGTGGAAACAGCGCTGCTGGAGCGAAGAAGGACTTCGCCGTCGTCGCGGTGGTGGCCCTGACCGGTCCCGTCGCCGCTTCTGCAAAGGCGACGACGGAGGGCCTGCAGGCTGCCGTGGACTCCATCAACGCCTCAGGCGGGGTCATGGGTGAGAAGGCGTCACTGACCGTGCTCGACGACGCCGGAGACCCCACGAAGTCCGTGACACTTCTGCAGTCTTACCTGGACAAGCACACACCCCAGCTGGTTATCCCGGGCAACAACAGCAACCAGGCGCTGGCGATGCTGCCCGTCCTGACCCGCAAAAAGGTCCTGTCGATGTCGCAAGCGCAGTCCAACAAGCTCAACGACCCGGCCACGTACCCGTACTTCTTCGGCTACAACTCGGTCCCCCAGGACACCGACAAGATCGTGTCGCTGCTCAAGGCGCGCGGCGACCGGTCGGTCGCGCTTCTGGCGGCCAACGACGCGCTCGGGCAGAGCACCGTCGACATCTTCAAGGCCACCTTCGCCAAGGCCGGGATCGAGCTGGCGGTGGAACAGTACGCACCGACCGACCTGGACATGAAGTCGCAGCTGCAGCGCTTGCAGGCGGCGCGGCCCCAGACCCTGCTGATCCAGTCCTACGGCGCGACCGCCGGCTACATCCTGAAGGGCCGCACCGAGCTGGGTTGGGACGTCCCGACATTGGGGGCCCCGACGCTGGGCAACGGCAACAACCTCGCGCTGGTCAGCTCAGCGGCGGATTGGAAGAACCTGACGCTGTTCGTGAACAGGGTCAACACCCCGCAGCATCTGCAGTCGCCTGCCTTTGACGACCTGCTGGCGCGGCTGAAGACCGCCGGCTCCAAGCTCGACCAGCCGTTCCAGATTTACTCAACAGCCTGGGACAGCGTCCACCTCGCGAAGCTGGGCGCCGAGCAGGCCAAGAGCACCGACGGACCGGCCATGGCCAAGGCACTGGAGAACCGTCAGGAGACCCAGGGCGGCAGCTCCCTGGTCAGCTTCTCGAAGGAGATTTACTCGACGAGCAACCACTTCTTCGACCTCAGCTCCGTCCCCGACGCGAACGCGGTGGTGGCGCCTGGCCCGATCGTGGGCGGCTTCATTCAGTCCGTTTCCCCCTGACAGCAGTCCTGGGCCTGACAGGTCACCCATCGGCTGGCGCCACGTCCAGCCATCCGTGCACGCGAGGCCGCTTCGTCCGCCCGATACCTCTGTCGGCCGGTTCCGCTTGACACGACAGGAGCAGATAGGGTGGTGACCACGATCATCGCGGGGCTATCGCTCGGCGCTGTGTATGCCATCGTCGCGATCGCCTACAACATCGTCTTTATCTCAACGAAGGTGTTCAACTTTGCGCAGGCCCAGTTTCTGCTAATCGGAGCCTTCGCCGGCGTCACGCTCGGCAATAGATACTCCCTCCCGCTGGGCGCTACCGTGCTGCTGTGCGCTCTTCTGGGTGCGGCGGTCGGTGCGCTGGAGGAGGTCTTCGCGATTCGACGGCTGAGCGGCAAGGGCTCGCACTCCGAGCTGGTCACCACCCTGGGAGTGGGCACGATGCTGTCCGGCGCTGCCCTGATCCTCTACGGATCGGACCCGCGGCGGACCATCTACTTCGCAGACCAGACACCCATTAAGTTCCTCGGCGCCCGCACCAACCCCGCCGACCTTGCGCTGGTCGCCGTCGCCCTTCTGCTCGGTCTCGTGGTGGGGCTGGTCACTCGCCGCACCATGCTCGGTCTGTCGAGCTTGGCCACCTCCGAGGACCGGCAGGCCGCCCAGCTGCGCGGGGTCAGCGTCACCTGGCTGGCTCTGTCGTCGTTTGCGATCGCCGGCGGGCTGCTGGCCGCTCTAGGCCCGCTGGTCGCCGCCAAGACCTACGCCACCTACGCACTCGGTGACATCCTCGCGGTGAAGTCGTTCGTCGCGCTGGCGATCGGCGGGTTCGGCAGCTACAGCGGGGCCCTGATCGGCGGGTTCAGCGTCGGCCTGCTCGAGCTGTTCGGGGCCCGCTACCTCGGAAGCCAGTGGCAGAACATCGGCGTCTTCGTGCTCCTGCTCGTCGTCCTGCTCGTCCTGCCGCAAGGCATCACCGGCACGAGCAAGCAGAGGACCGTCTGATGCCGCGCCTGTCCTACCGCAGTTACCGCAGCCGGCCCTTCTGGCTGCTGCCCCTATGCGTGGCTGTTGCGGTGTTCCTGATGCCGCTCTACATCGCCCAGGCGGGGGTGCTGCGAACCGCCACCTCCGTGGTCCTGATGGCAATGCTGGTGGTCGGCGTCAACATCACGTTCGGGTACGCCGGGGACCTCACCAACGGGCAGGCCGCCGTCTACGCCCTCGGCGCCTACGTGGGCGGCTACCTCGCGGTCCAGGGACTCGACGTCATCATCGTTCTGCTCGCGAGCACCGCCGCCGCCGCCGTCCTCGGGCTGCTCACGGGCATACCCGGGGTGCGCCTGGGCTCCTGGTCGCTGGCCATGGTCACGTTCTTCCTGGTCCTGCTGGTGCCCGACGTCGTCATCCTGCTCACCCCGGTCACCGGCGGCACCGCCGGACTGAACGGCATCCCCGCCCCGACGCTGTTCGGCCGCGAATTGGGCTCGACCGGCTATTTCATGCTCGTCATTGCTGTCGCAGCGCTGTTCTTCACCCTCCTGCGCAACTACGTGACCTCCCGGCACGGCTCCGCTCTCAAGGTCGTGCGCGAAAGCCCGGTCTTGGCCCGCTCGCTGGGCTACTCCGTCACCCGCATCAAGCTCATCGCCTACCTCATCAGCGCACTGCCCGCCGGCGCAGCCGGCGCGCTGTTTGCCTACCAAGACGGCTACATCTCCCCCATCTCCTTCTCCTTTGCAGTCGCTGTGACGATCCTCGCCGGCTCGATCATCGGAGGGGCGAACAGCATTTACGGTGCGGCCTTCGGCGCGGCCGTGCTGGTCGTCGGGCCGCTGCAGCTCAGCAACTTCGCCGAGTACTCACTCATCCTGTTCGGCCTCTTGCTGGTGCTCGGCGGCCTGTTCTTCACCGCTGGCATCGCCGGGCTGCTACGTCGCCTTATCCGGGACAGCCTCGTCGGGGACGACCTCATGCCCGACGTGCGAGCGGTCATGGACCGTCCCGAGGAGGTGACCGACCTGCCCGGCGAGACCCTGCACGTCGCCGGGATCAAGAAGTCGTTCGGCGGCAACGCCGCCCTGCGTGGAGTAAACCTGACCGCCCGAAAAGGCGAGATTACTGCTTTGATCGGGCCCAACGGATCCGGCAAGACCACCCTGCTGAACATCATCAGCGGGTTCTACCAGCCCGACGAAGGAGCAATCGAAGTCGGCGACCGGGGTCTGATCGGCCTCAAGGCGTACCGGGTCGCTGCAGCCGGGGTGTCCCGGACCTTCCAGACACCGCTCGTACCGCAGGGCATGACAG
>JAABUM010006401.1_pt1 | contig 11553 bp, 9 predicted proteins | sample 5559161 | NCBI WGS metagenome assembly JAABUM01 (sample SAMN10711868, study PRJNA513369) | rock metagenome | isolation source: Antarctica rocks | place: Antarctica: Victoria Land, Siegfried Peak nord | reverse complement strand
TATTATATTATGCGCAACGGGTAGCGCGTTCTATGCTGACGGCCAGGTCACGGACACCGGCGTCCATGGAGATGCATACGGACAGGTTCGTTCCTCCCCTCCCTTAATTTAAAACTTATTCTATGCCTAATACAAAACGCTGTCAACCCTATGATGCCGTCCGCCGTCCGCCGTCCGCCGTCGCCGTCCTGCCGTCCGCCGTCCGCCGTCCGCCGTCCTCGAACATGGTGATGCAGAAAGGGCAGCTGGCCGCGACGGCGCCCGCGCCGGTCTCGCGCGCCTGCTCCAGCCGCACGCCACTGATGCGCCGGCCCTGCGACTCCTCCATAAGGCGCGCCAGCGGTGAAACGACTGAGGTAGTGGGCTTGCTGGATACGGGTGCGGCGGTGAACGTGCTACCGTATCCGGTCGGGCTGGCCCTTGGCGCGGACTGGGACCAACAGATTGTAGCCATCCCGCTGACGGGCAGCTTGGGAAGTATCGAGGCGCGTGCACTGGTTGTGTTGGCGTCACACCCGCAACTCACGCTCGCTGACCCCATTCGCCTCGTTTTCGCGTGGACAAGAATCGAAGACGCGCCGGTGATCTTCGGGCAGACAAATTTCTTCATGGAGTTCGACGTCTGCTTCTATTGTTCTCAAGCCGCGTCCGATCTGTCGCGTGATCGCTGGCAGTGGTAGCGAGAAACGGCGCTCCTGGTAGGAGGCGCATGCCTGGCCCGGGCTATGTCGCGGCCCCTTCGGCCTCCGTGGAAGCGGGCGTTTTCTTGGGTAGGGCGGCGACGATGAGCTCGGAGATGTCCTTGACCTGCATCTCGCTGTCCCAGCCGCCCGTCTTGATGCCGTCCTCGAACATGGTGATGCAGAAGGGGCAGCCGGCCGCGACGGTGCCCGCGCCGGTCTCGCGCGCCTGCTCCAGCCGCACGCCACTGATGCGCCGGCCCTGCGACTCCTCCATGAAGGAGCGCCCGCCTCCGCCCCCGCAGCACATGGCCTGGCGCTTGTTGCGCTCCATCTCCACGAGCTCCCCCCCCGACCCGCCCGACGCGCCGGCCATAGGCAGACTGCGCAGCACTGTGCGCGGCTCCTCGTAGGAGTCGTTGTAGCGGCCCATGTAGCAAGGGTCGTGGTATGTCACCCGCGTGTTGCCGCCGGTCCCCTCGCCCAGCAGGCCCGCCAGGTCGGCGGCGCCGTCGAGCGCGAGGCGGCCCGAGGCGACGAGCGCGGAGAGGTACTGCGTGTGGTGCGCCACCTCGTAGTCGCCCCCGAACTGCGGATACTCGTTCTTGATTGTGTTGAAGCAGTGCGCGCAGGCCGTCAGCACCGTCTTGACACCGTATGTGTTGAGCGTGTCCACGTTCTCCTGCGCCAGCGTCTGGTACAGATATTCGTTGCCGATGCGCCGCGCCGGGTCGCCGCTGCAGGCCTCCTCCTTGGCCAGGATGGCGAAGCGCACGTTCGCGGCCTGCAGCGCCGTGGCCACGGCCGTGGCCACCTTCTTGTTGCGCGCGTCGTACGAGCCCATGCAGCCGACGAAGTAGAGCACGTCGATCTCCTCGCCGCTCTTTTTGACCTCGGCCATGGTCTTGACGCCCAGCCCCTTGGCCCAATCGCCGCGCGCGCTACGCTTCATCTGCCAGGGGTTGGCGTTCTTCTCCATATTGTTGAAAACGGGGATGACCTCCTCGGGGAAGCGCGACTCCTCGAGCACGAGGTTGCGGCGCATCTCCACGATCTTCGGCACGTGCTCGATCATCACGGGGCAGGCTTCGACACACCAGCGGCAGGTCGTGCACGCCCACAAGGTCTCGTCGGCGATGACGCCGCCGATCAGCGGCGTGCGGTCCGGCAGCGCGTCGCCGTTCGCCCCGGCCTTGCGCGCGGCCAGCAGCGGGTCGCCGAGGTCGAACAACTCGTACTTGAGGTTCTGCACCAACTCTTTGGGCGAGAGCGGCTTGTCGGAGAGCAGGGCCGGGCAGTTGCGGTCGCAGCGCCCGCACTGCGTGCATGAGTAGAGATCGAGCAGGTGCTTCCAGGAGAACTGCTCGAGCTTGCCGACGCCGAAGCGCTCCTGCTCCTCGATGTTCTCGATCTTCGGCAGCGCGCCCTTGGGCTCGGACTGGCGGAAGTAGATGTTGGGCGCGGCGGCGACGATGTGCAGGTGCTTCGAGGACGGCAGGTAGATGGCGAAGCCGAGCACGGTCAGGATGTGCGCCCACCAGAAGAAGGCGTAGAGGGTCGTGGCGGTCGCCACGGAAACGCTCCCGAACAGGAGGGCGAGCCCGCCGCCGATCGGCGACGACGCAGCGGTCGCGCTGCCGCCCGAGCGGATGCCGAAGGCTTCGGACAACAGCAGCGAGACCATCAGCAGCGCGATGAGGCCCAGGATGAGGAAGGCGTCGGCGGTGTTGTCGAGGCGCGGCGGGCGCAGCGCCACGCGGCGGTAGGCGGCTACGCCGCACGAAACGAGCACGAGCGTAGCGAAGACGTCGAGCAGGACCTGGTAGACCGGGTTGCCGCCGACGAGGGGCAGCCCCAGATTCCGCGAGAGGCCACTCAGGATAAGCTGGATCGTGCCCAGGGTGATGACGATGAAGCCGTAGAAGATCAGCAGGTGGACCGTGCCCGCGAGCCGGTTGTTGAGCAGGCGTTTCTGCAGCAGCACGTTGACGGCGACGGTCTTGAGCCGCTCGAGAGGCTTGTCGAAGCGGTTGTCGGGGGCGCCCAGGCGCAGGAGCAGGACGAGGCGGCGCGTGCGCACGGCCACGAGGACGACCGTGCCGAGCAGGGCCGCGATGAAGATGAGGCGCCCGAAGAGGCCGTCGGTCGGCGTCACTGATGTCTCCTTTGGCATCGGTGCTATGCGGCGCCCGCGCTGTGCGAGCGAGGCGGTAGAACACCATAGGGTACCATACGCCCCCGATAGGTCCTACAAGGGAGAATACGGGCGAAAAGTGTTCATAATTGGGGTAAAAGGTGTAAGATAGTTAAGTGCGGCTTCTACCATTGTGATTGAGGAGGATGACGGTGCGCAAGATTCTGGAGAAGTGCCCCACCTGCGGCGGCGAGTTCGAGATCCGCGACATCCAGTGCCGCCAGTGTGGCACGGAGATCCACAGCCACTACGACCCGTGCCCGTTCTGCCGGCTCACCGTCGAGCAGATCCGCTTCCTGGAGCTGTTCGTGCAGGCCAAGGGCAACATGCGCATGCTCGAGCAGACTCTGGGCGTGTCGTATCCGACCGTGCGCAGCAGGGTCGAGAACATCGCTGCGATCGTGCGCGCCGGCCGCCCCGATGCGCCGATGCCTATCGGCGCGTCCGCGATGTCCGCGACAGCGGACGAGGCCGGCGCAGCCCCCTCACCGTCGTAGGCATAGGGGACAGGGAACCTGCGACCGCCGTCGCGCAAGCTGGACCCCAGACGGCAACCCACGGGGGCCGCGGCGCCGAAGACGGCCGTCGTAGGGGTGTACCGCGTGCGCCCGTCCACCACTGGCCGGCCCTATGTGATACGCCCCTACACTCAACTGCAATCAGGATAGTTTGCCATACAACTTTAGTCGTGGGCGGGCACCACGGGGCGCCGCGGGCGCCGCGAACGCAAAAAAGCCCCAGCCAAGGAGCGGTCTCCCGGTGTAGTGATCATAGCCTCGCGGCCAGTGCCCCGTTCTGTCCACGAGACTTGTGATCACTACATCGGGAGTGCGCCCGCTCCCCAGCCAGGACCCCAGCAGCTTCCGCCACTACGACCATTATGCCCGGCATGTATAAAGTCTGTGTGTGTTCGATGTAAAGATTGTGTGAAGGCGTGGTCCATCTATGCGATCGTTGCAAGCACGGCGCCGACCTCGACGGTTGCGCCGACGACCACGCCGAGCGAGGTGATGGCGCCTGCGCGGTGGGCCGTGATCTCATTCTCCATCTTCATAGCCTCGACCGTCATCAGGAGGTCGCCCGCCGCGACCTCCTGCCCCTCCGCGACGACCACGCGCAGCACCACCCCGTGCATCGGGCTGATCACGGCCCCCGCCCCCGCCCCCGCCCCCGCCCCGGCCGCGCCGTCGCTCGCCCCCCGGCGGCCCTCACGCGCCACGGACCGGCGCGGCCGGCGCGCCTCGGCCACGCGCACGGTGAAACGCTTGTCGTCGACCTCCACCACGAACAGATCGCCCGGCCCCACCGTGTCGAGAGGGTCCGGGGGGCTGGCGGATGTCCCTGTCGCCACCAGGGTCCCCTGGACCTGATTTTGCGCGCTCGCGGGGTCATACGCGGGTAGCGCCGAGAGGTCGAGCCCCTGCAGGTAGGTCGTGGGGACGCTCCCGGCCGCGAAGCGATCGTCCTCCATCACGAGGTGGTGGAACGGGATGGTGGAGGGCACGCCCGCGACGTCGAACTGTTCGAGAGCGCGCACCATGCGCCGGCGCGCCTCGTCTCGGTCGCGCCCCCACGTGATCAGCTTGGCGATCATCGAGTCGTAGCTGCCGGGGATAGTGTAGCCCTGGTAGACGCCGCTGTCCACGCGCACGCCCGGCCCTGTCGGGGGCCGATAGCGCACGAGCGTGCCGGGGCCGGGACGGAAGCGCGCGGCGGGGTCCTCGGCGTTGATGCGGCATTCGATAGCGTGCCCGCGCGGCGCGCAATCCTCCCGCGCGAAGGGCAACGGGTCCCCCGCGGCCACGCGCAGCTGCATCTTGACGAGGTCGAGCCCCGTGACCTCCTCAGTGACGGTGTGCTCGACCTGGATGCGCGTGTTCATCTCCAGGAAGAAGAAATCGTCGCCCTCGACCAGGAACTCGGCCGTGCCGGCGCCGACGTAGCCGATCTCGGCGGCGAGGCGCTCGGCCGCCGCCATGATGCGCCCGGCCAGATCCCCCGCCAGCGGGGCTGGCCCCTCCTCGACGAGCTTCTGGTGGTTGCGCTGCACCGAACAGTCGCGCGTGCCCACGGCGACGACCGCCCCGTGAGTATCGGCGGCGATCTGCACCTCGATGTGGCGCGGGGCGTTCAGGTAGCGCTCCATGAACACGGCGGGGTCGGCAAAGTAGGCCTGCCCCTCGCGCCTCGCGCCCTCCAGCGCGGCCGGCAACTCGTCGGGCGTGGCCACGACCTTGAGCCCGCGCCCGCCTCCCCCAGCCGAGGCCTTGATGGCCACCGGGTAGCCCACGCGCGCGGCGACCTCCGCCGCCTGCCCCACGCTCTCCAGCGCCGCCGTCTCGCCAGGCACGACGGGGACGCCGAGCCGCTCGGCCAGCGCCCGCGCGGCGATCTTGCCGCCGACCGCCTCCATGCTCTCCGGAGTCGGGCCGACAAAGACGAGCCCGGCCTCGACGCAGGCGCGCGCGAAGGCGGCGTTCTCGGCCAGGAAGCCGTAGCCGGGGTGGACCGCGCCGGCGTCGGACTGCCGTGCGACATCGAGGATGCGCCCCACCGCGAGATAGCTCTGCGCCGCTGGGGCCGGGCCGATCTCGTAGGCCTCGTCGGCCAGTTGGACGTGCAGGGCGTCGCGGTCCGCCTCGGAATAGACGGCGACGGAGCCAAGGCCGAGCTCGCGGCAGGCCTGGATCACGCGCACTGCGATCTCGCCGCGGTTGGCGATCAGCACTTTGTGGAAAGACCAGCCAGTCATCCCTCACCCCCCAACCCGCGCTTCACTGCGGATTCGGGGACCCCTCTGGGGAGCGGCTTCGCCGGCGTTGGGAGCAGTCTTTCCCTAACTGCAACCGCGGCAGAGGGGGAGCATTTCGGCTTTGTCATCGCGGCCGCTCCGCCGTCGACCAGCCCAGCGAAGCGGACAGCACGGCGACCGCCTCGGCCCGGCCCGCGCGCGCCCAGCGCGAGCCGGTAGCCCCCCCGCCACGGCCTACGCGCCGTCGCAGCAGCATCCGCACGGCCGCCAGGGCCGCGGCTACCTCCTCGTCGGTCGGCGCCTCGTCGCGCTCTCGGTCCACAAAACCTCCCCACGGCCCACGGCCCACGGCCCACGGCCCACGGCCCACGGCCCACGGCCCACGGCCCACGGCCCACGGCCCACGGCCCACGCGTAGGCGTAGGCGTAGGCGTACGCGTACGCCTGTCGCAACCCTATCCCATTACACTGAGCAGGAACGCCAGCTTGTCGGCCAACTCCTCATCGTTCTGCCGCCTGCTCGCGGCGATGGCGCCGTGCCCGCCGTGCTCCTCGACGCGCAGCAAGACCGGCTTGCCCGACGACGTGGCCGCCTGCAGCCGCGCCGCCATCTTGGAGGCCTGCCAGACGACGACGCGCGGGTCGTTGAGCCCTGTCGTGAGCAGCACGGCGGGATAGGCCACGCCGTCCACGACGCGCATATACGAGTCCATGATCCTCAAGCCCCCGAAGCCCTCCTCGGTCGCAACACTGCCGAACTCGGGCACGTTGGGCGGCCCGTTCTCGCTCTGCTCGAAGCGTAGCGCGTTGAGCATTGCGACCCTGATGACCATCGCCGCCCAGAGGTCGGGGCGGCGCACCAGCGACCCGCCGCTTGGGATGCCTCCCGCGCTCGTCCCCTCGCCCGCGAGGTAGCGCGGGCTCGTATAGCCCTGCTCGACTAAGTAGTCGGCGCAGGCGATGAAGTCCGAAATGGTCGTTTCTTTGGTCAGCTTACGCCCGGCCTCGTGCCACTCACGCCCGTACTCGCCGCCCCCGCGGATGTGCGCGACGGCGTAGACGCCGCCTCGCTCGTACCAGGCCAGCATCGTCGGCATGAACGTCGGGGGGTAGGGTATGAGACCGTAGGAGCCGTAGCCGGCCATGAGGGTCGGGTTGCGCCCATCGAGAGCGAGGCCCCGCTTATGGATAATGGAGAGCGGGATCATGACCCCGTCGGGCGCCGGCGCGAAGACTTCGTGCGCCTCGATATCGCCGAAGTCGACCGGAGACGAGGCCAACCAGCCGGTGTCCTCCAGCGTATTGTCGTCCGCGTGGTAGCGATAAACGCGCGGCGAGACCGTCCACGAGGTCAGCTGCACCAGCGTCTCAGGGCTGGAGGACTCGCCGGCCCAGCCCATAATGGTCCCGTCTACCGGCGCCGGCGCCGCCTCGAGCCTCGCGCCGCCGGCGCCCGTGCGCCGCACGCGCCGCATGCCCCCAATGCCGCCGTCGAGGTCGCGCGTCAGCAGGTAGTCGCCCGCCACCCGCATGTCCTCGATCACCGCCCCGCTCTGGGGGACCACCGTAACGGCGCGCGCTAGGTCGGGCTCCGCGAGCGAGGTCGCGACGATTTTGTAGCGCGACGCGCCCGCGTGGGTGCGCAGGTAGACGACGTCGACGCCCGCGGCGTAGCCCACCACCCCGTCGTCGACGCCGGCGATCCGCCGCCACGGGCACACCGCGGGGTCGTCGAGCCCCGAGAGGGGGGCCGTGTAGAGCGTGAGCTCGTTCTGCACACCGTGCTGGATCACCCCGATCATCCGGTCGCCGCCGGGCGTGATCTCGACGATCGGGAAGTCGGCCCGCGCGATGTCGACCCCCGGGGCCAGGTCGCGGCCGAAGACGACCGGATCGCCTTCAGGGTCATCGCCGAGGCGATGCAGATGGGTCGCGCTGTCGGCATAGAGCTCGGTCTCCGGCGCGCCCGCGGGCTGCTCGGCCAGGCGATGATAGACGAACGACCTGTTGTCCGGTAGCCAGGACACGCCGCCGAAGCGGCAGCGCGTGATGGCGAGATCGAGCACGGCGCCGCTGTCCACCTCCAGCGCGTGCAAGACGCTCTCCTCGGAGCCACCCTGCGAGAGCCCGTAGGCGACGAGGCGCCCGTCGCGCGAGGGAACGTACCAATCGATGGTGGTGTGAACCTCGCCCCCGACGGTATTGGGGTCCAGCAGAACGCGCTCCAGCGCGTCCGGTGTCGTCCGCACGATCAGCCTGGCCACGTTGTCGTCAGGCCCGCGCAGCAGGTAGAACGCGCGGCCGGCGCTCATCTGGAGGTTGGCGAGGACCGGGTCGCCTCCGCTTAGCGCGGAGATGCGGGCGAGCAGCGCCTCACGCTCAGGCAGAGCGTCGAGAGAGGCGCGCGCATAGGCGCCCTGAGCCGCGACCCAGGCGCGCGCCTCCCGCCCCTTCCAATCCTCTAGCCAGCGGTAGGGGTCCTCGACCGTGACGCCGTGCAGGGTGTCCCTGACGGGCGCGCGGCGGGCTGGAGGGGGTGGTGCAATCATGGGCGCTCCTTACATCACGACATACGGACGCGTCGGGCGCCGGGCGCGTCGGGCGCCGGGCGTCACATTACACGTCTTATACGTTTACGTTTTCTATACGTTGAAGCGGAAATACACCACGTCGCCGTCCTGCATGACGTACTCTTTGCCTTCGAGGCGGGTCAGGCCACGCTCACGGGCGGCGGCGTACGAGCCGGTGGCCACCAGGTCCTCGAACGAGGTAACCTCGGCGCGGATGAAACCGCGCTCGATGTCGCTGTGGATCACGCCCGCCGCCTGCGGCGCTTTGGTACCCTTGCGCACGGTCCAGGCGCGCACCTCGGGCTCGCCAGCGGTCAGGAATGTGATGAGGTCGAGCAGCGCGTAGCTCGCGCCGACCATGCGGCGCAGGCCGCTCTCCGCGATGCCCATCTCCCGCAAATAGGCTTGCGCGTCTTCGGACCCCAGCTCGGCCAGTTCGGCCTCGAGCTTGGCGCTCACAGGCACGACCTGCGCGCCCTCCGCCTCGGCGATCTCTTCGATGGCCAACAGCCCGCCCGGCTTGCTGTCCTCCAGGGTGGCCAGCGCCTCCTCGTCGAGGTTGGCGACGTAAAGGATAGGCTTCCCCGTCAGCAGCGGCATATCATCCAGGGCCTCGCGCGCCTCGTCGGGGATCGGGAGCGTGCGGGCCGGCTTGCCCTCGTTGAGGTGCGCCGCGAGCAGGCGCAGGTAGGCCAATTGCGGGGCGTACTTCTTATCGCCGCTCTTGGACGCGCGCTCGGCGCGCTCGATGCGGCGCTCGACCGCGGCGAGGTCGGCCAGGCCGAGCTCGGTGTTGATCGTTTCGACGTCGCGCACCGGGTCGACGTTGCCCTCGACGTGGATTACGTTGGGGTCGGAGAAAACGCGCACGACCATGGCCACGGCGTCGACGTTACGGATGTTGCCCAGGAACTGGTTGCCGAGGCCCTCGCCGCGGCTGGAGCCGCGCACCAGGCCGGCGATGTCGACGAACTCCATGCTGGTGGGCACGATACGCCGCGCACGCACGATCGCGTCGAGCCGCTGCAGCCGCTCGTCGGGGACTTCCACGATGCCCACGTTGGGGTCGATCGTGGCGAAAGGATAGTTGGCGGCCACGGCGCCGGCGGCGGTGAGGGCGTTGAAGAGAGTAGACTTGCCGACGTTCGGCAAACCCACGATGCCCATCTGCAAACTCAAGAGTGATGTCCTCCTTGGGGGCAGTGTGCATTATATCAACTAAGCCCGACCGCCAGTGAGATACGCGGGACGCACGACAGGGTCTGTGACTTGTTCGCCGCGGACGCAGGTTATCCACTGAGAACGCCGCACTCCCGGTAGACACGCCGGTCGTCGACTTTTCACAGGCCCTGGGACACACGGCGGGACGCGTGGCGAACAGTCGGGGGTCGGGTGAGACGGGCGGGGTTGGTGTAGTTACACCAACCCCGCCCGTCTCACCCGACCCCCGACTGTTGTTCGCCCGGCCCTACTTGCCGATCAACGGACCGGCGATGGACAGAACTTTGTCCTTGCTGTAGCCGCCGTCGAACGGGCTAATCGTCGGCTGCAACCCGTACTGGTAGCGGATCGCGCCGGCGTGGCGCGCCTCGACCGTCACGATGCTGGCCGCGGTCAGCAGGATCGACGGGGTCTTGATGTTGGCGGCCTGGCCCAGGTAGGCCGCCACGCCCGTGTCTTCGAGCATATAGCTCAACTTGAGGAAGCCGGACTGCGTCTTGAAAGTGTCCGCGCCGAACTTGTAGAACGGCGCCGCGCCCACCGGCGCGCCGCCGGCCCCCTTGATCGCGGCGGTGAGGGCGCTGACGTGCGTGGCCTCGTCCTTCCGCAACGTCTGGGCAAGATACTTGACGGCGGCCTGCTCGAAAGGCACGGTGGCCACGGCCTGATTGTAGAAAGCGGATTCGAGGTGCTCGAGGGTCAGCGCGAAGTTGAGGATGGCGAGGTCGCCCGCCGGAACCGCGCTGCGGCCGGCCGCCAGGGCCGATCCCGGGACGGCGGCCGCGGCAACCACGCCCGCGCTGGCCACCATCAGGCCTTTGATGAATTGCTGGCGCTTGCGCGGCGTGTTCAGCGCCTGCGCGCAGACCTCCAGGTTGTCGAATTCGCGCGTTTCGCCCGTCGTCGTGTTGCTATCCATGATTCCGATGTCCTTCCCATCCGCGGATTCGCACGCGCTAGGCGCGTCGTCGCCTACGGGGCTATGAGCTTTGGGGCGTTGTAGTCGCGACGACCATGGCCAGTGGTCCATCGCACCGTTGTGCGAACGTTCACGTGTCCGTCCAAAAATAATACGCGCCAGCCTTGCGCCTGGATCATTTTCGATGTAAGGTATAACAATTGCAGCCTCATGTAGGGCGGCAAACCCGCCGGAAGCACACCGGACGGCACGCCGCCGGGCATTGGGCGTATCCCTCGCCACGCCCGCGCGACCTGCGTCTTTGTGTACGTAGGAGCAGCTATGTCCAACGCCTTCACTCTCGCTCACCCTGCCCCGTTCAAACGTTCCACATCGCCACGACCGATCACGCCGCACGTCGCCTCGCGGCGCGTACAGGTCGGCCGCACGCGCATCCACTATCGCGTCGCCGGTCGCCCTGACGCGCCGCCGCTTGTGCTCGTGCACGGCTACTCCGCCTCGAGCTCGTGGTGGCGCCGCAACATCGCAGGGCTGGCCGCCGGCCACCGCGTCTACGCGTTGGATCTCGCCGGCTTCGGGCGCAGTTGGCCCAAGCGGGGCTTCTCGCTGAGCGAGGCCGCGCACGACATTCGCGCGTGGATGCGCGAGATGGGCCTGGAGCGGGCCGATTTCTGCGGCCACTCCATGGGCGGCCACATCTGCATCAATCTGGCCGCCGCGTACCCGGAACAGGTCGGGCGATTAGTGCTCGTCGACGCCTCGGGCCTACCACTGGGCGGAGACCTGCGCCACCTGGCCTGGCGCAGTGTGCGCGCCAGCGCGCACACGCGATTCAGCTTCGCGCCGATCCTCGTCGGCACCTCCTTACAGGCGGGGCCGCTTGTGCTCCTGACCGCGCTGCACGGCCTGCTGGACGACGACGTGCAGAGGGTGCTAGGGCGCATCGCGGCGCCGACCCTCGTCGTGTGGGGCGAGCGCGACGTGCTGGTGCCGCTGGCGCTCGGCCGCGCGCTCCACGCCGCCATCGACGACGCGCGGCTCGCCATCGTCTCCGGCGCGGGGCACAACGTGATGTACGAGTGTCCCACGGAGTTCAACAGGCTGGTGCTCGACTTCCTTAGCAATTAGCGATTAGCAACGGATGATGGCCTCGGGCAGCTAACCGCGGAGCGCGCAGCTTGGCTCTCGGGGCTCGACACCGTTAGGCTGCCGCAAGG
>JAABUM010006400.1_pt1 | contig 11554 bp, 20 predicted proteins | sample 5559161 | NCBI WGS metagenome assembly JAABUM01 (sample SAMN10711868, study PRJNA513369) | rock metagenome | isolation source: Antarctica rocks | place: Antarctica: Victoria Land, Siegfried Peak nord | reverse complement strand
CAAGCCTCAGAGATTTGTATTGGATAACATTGACGAGCGTGTCGGATAACATTGACAAGCGCGTGGGCACTCGATCGCGTTGTGCGCAAATTGACCGCATCGGAGCACGACACACACGGAGGTGCAGCAATGGCTGGCGGATCGACAGGCCCTCAGGAGGGCAAAGTGACTCTTGTAACCGGAGGCTGTGGAGGGTGAGCTACTCCCGATGTGCTCCGGTCTGCGCGATGTTACACGCAAGTCGGTGCATGCGGTCGAGTCCGAGGAGGTCTCTGAAGGCTGCTGACATTGCCGATGCTGACAGCATCTTTCCACGTCAATCATCTTGTTGCAACATGCATGTCGAATGGGCTGATCCCAAGACGGTCACTCCTGCCATGCAGCATCGGAGCCGCTGTGGCGCGCCGCATTGTTGCGGACGGCGGCCACGTCGCCATCGCTGACCTCAACGCCGACGCAGGCGCTGCGCTGGTCGAGGACTTGGGCCAGGACCGCGCATTCTTCGTCCACTGCGACGTCAGGTGCGCCCTGCAGGCTTGAACTTGAAGCATGTCGAAACACATGCGCGCATGTTGTAACACATACGCGCATACCAGGCTGCCGCATCCAAGCACTGAAGTCGCTGGTGAGCTCCCTTACGGAGATAGTATGCGCAAAGAGCATCATTAAGCATGACATATGGGCAGCGCAGGTCCGAGGAGAGCGTCGGCAAGGCTTTCGATGCGGCCGCCGACCACTTCGGGGCGCTGCACGGCGCAGTCTGCACAGCCGGCATTGTCGCACACTCGCACACGACACCCTTTGTAGACATCACCGCGGAGGAGTTTGATAACACCTGCGCCGTGAACCTGCGAGGTTCGAGAGACTTTTTCTTGTGCCTGCCCTATCGCTAGCAGTCATTGGCCGCTCGCATTGGCCGCTCGCATTGGGGAGTGCTGGTCGCACACTGTACTTCAGCAGGGTTCAGCAAGTTCGATTCTCATCCTGCCACAGGTACCTTCCTCAGCATCCAGGCCTGCGCTCGGTAAGATGGAACAAGACTAGGTCATGCATGATGTGTTGTGTGCTGCCATGCACTCTCATTCGCTTGGATCACGGCAAAGTCTGCAGATCGAGTTGAATCCTGCTCATCCGCCGCACCTGCTGTTCTGTTACGCAGGACTCTCAAGCGGATGGGCGGCGACGGCGGCGGCTCCATCGTGACCATTGCCAGCGTGCGTGCATGGGAGAACCTATGTTGCCCCTAGACATCAGTGGTTGCAGTACTGCCTGCACATCCTCCTGCTGCTGTAGCTCATCACATGGCTGTCTGAAGATGTCGATCGAATGCTATGCAGGTCGCTGGGCTGCGCGGCAACCCAGGCATCGACCCCTCGTATGCCGTCACAAAATTCGGAGTCATCGGGATGACCCAGGTCGCCGCATCGAAGCTCTGCAAGGACAAGATCCGGGTCAACTGCGTTTCGCCGACTAGCGTGGAAACGGTGAGCAGGGTCTGTTCCGGCCTCAGCCTGCCAGGAGTTGGAGAAGCCCTTGCAATACGCTGTACAGATGTCTGTACACAGATGGGAAGAGCTCTGCACAGATGTCTGCATGCCACTGCTCCACGATTGTGCATCAAGATCACATTCGAAAAATTTGCATTTAATTTCCTACAGCCCACCGATTCCTATTATCAGAACCCACTGCAGTTGCCAATTTGACGCTGTGCTGTTGCTGTCCTGTGCGCAGCCGATGACGGCGGGGCTGGCGCCCCAGATGATCGCAGAACATGGGGAGGAGGCGGGCAAGGCCATGATGGAAGCGGGCATGGCGGCGCTGTGTCCGCTGCACCGACGCATGGTGTCGCCGCAGGCCATGGCGGGCGTCATCTGCTTCCTGCTCAGCGACGCCGCCACCGACATCAATGGCACCAACCTGCCTGTCGACCAGGTCCGTGCTGTCTATCTGCTCCTTTGTGGGGTGTGGTCCTTTCAAGAATTTTCCCTCGGTTTTGCCACGCGGCAACCACGACGCCAGCTGTTTGACATCGTTGCTGGCTGCACTCGTGCAGGGGTACGGCGCTGGCGCCAACGCCCTGATGTGAGCAGCAGATGATGCGGCGCCTGACGCAGGAACATCGGCACAATGGACTGCATATAACGTAATCGAAGGACTTGAGCCGTAGCAGTCTCCGGCGGTATGGGGCAAAGCTTGCACTGCCCGCTCCGTCCGCCTGTGTTGTTTCTTGCATTCACCATGTGCTGCGCATGCGCGCTCCCACGTTTCAACTGCGTCACTGAGCTTATTCGGGTACTCGCCCAAGTAACACATCATGATGATTTGTTACTGTGTGTAACTAAAGTGCACAAGTGTTCAGCATGCATGCCGGCAAGGTTTCTGGACCATTTAAAGCAACGTTCGAAAGACAATACAACATAACACACAAGGACGAGAGTATGTTCAGGTGTTCATATAGAAACAGCCGTTTTGACAACAGCTCTGTCCAGGTGCACAAAATCAAATGAATATCGAGGTGCTGACACATGTGCTGCCGGTCCCCCAAACGTTTGTACTTGATAGCTTGTCAGCAGCGTTCCAGTGCAAATCAACCTCAAGGGTCTTTAAACGAGTAGGTGTTAGATCGCACCAGAGCTGATATGATTCTGTCCGCGATGACGGTCGTGATTGTGTCCTATCGCATCATTGACACCCGGTCATCGCGTGCCCAGTCCAACTCGGGTGCAAGGATGCGTGTGTAGCGGTCCAAGTATAAGACTTGCTTGATAAGCAGCCCAAACTCCCTGCGCGGCAGTAGCAAATTTTACAATGTGACAATTGACGTTTGCTGGTTCAAACATAGAATTTAGTTGAGACTGGTATTATATTGTAACATGTAGTACACCTATCGAGAACTGCATTTGAGGCATTGCATGGCTCTGTGTTCTGTGTTCTGCCGCTCTACAACTGCCGCAACGCCTTTGCACCCTGCAGAATGCTGCCTTTCAATCACAACACTTGAAGCGCACGTGGAGATTGGCGCACCTGGGAAAGCGCACTCCGTAGCCGTCTGAAATAGCCACGACTCGGAGCAACAAGCTGTTGACCTGCGCAGCCAGCGAGGCACGGTCGAGGTCAGCTCAAACGCAGCATGTGGGGGTCACTGACCACAAGACACTGAGACTGACCAAAAGAGATGGAGATGCAGGGAACGACGTTGCGCATAAATAATAAAGGAGCCCCAATCTGAAGTTGTGATCTCAGTATCTACCTGTTGATCTGCGGTGTCTGCTGCTGCGGTCGGGCTGGCTCCCAGCGCATCAGACAGCGACGCCGGGTTGATGGTGTCAAAGTCCTCGAACAGCTGCCGCAGGTCGCGCCCGAATGCCTGCAGTTGTTTCTTGGTGTTCATTCATTTATTGGCCACTTATTTCGCGCCCAAACGCCTGCATTTGATTCCTCTGCTGTTCGTCCTCCCTTCCAGAGCTTGTCTCGTCTGTGTATGACTTGTCAAAGACAGATGTCGCTGCACCAAACAAGTGAACAATTTGTCAAATAGATTCCTGATGTACCGCACCTGGACGTCGATGTCCTTCCTGGTGGCGCCCACAGTGGCCAGCGCCCGGGCAATCGTCTCGAAGTCCGAGACGGCTGCCGAGGCGGCCAGTGCCTGCGGTCCACCACGACACTCAGTGTGCAAGGTTTGAAAACGTGTTTACTTGCGTGGCTGCAGCAGGTTTTGAACCCAAAGGTGGCTGGCTGCTCCGCATATTGACCTGAAATGCGCAATTTCGCTGGAAACCGCCCCGCTGAACCATTGGACAGATGATAACATGCGGCGCACAAACCTGGATGGCCTGCCACGATGCTGGCGCCAGGCTGCCGACGATGCCAAAGTCGATGAAGCCCACGCGCCCGTCGCTCATCACCAGCAGGTTGCCTATGACAGGCGAATCTCGTTGACGGCTTGGACACCCTGTCACCACCCGTCCCGTGCTTCCGCCAGCGACAGGATTGTACGCAACAGGGTGGACGGCTGCAGGGTGTGCAGCTGTCGCGTCTACCACGAGACTGGACAACAACGTGATGGTATGACACTGACCTGCGTGCAGGTCTGCGTGGAAGCTGGCGCAGTTGACCACGCTTCCGAACCACACGTTGAGCGCGCTGCAGCAGATCCGAGAGCCATTACGGCCTGAAACAGGATAACAGAATTACACCATGGCTGTGCCATGTGAAGGCTGCTGTGCTAGTCATACACGATCAAGGAATGGATGTGCATGTGAAATGCAGCTGTGCAGTGCTGAAGCCGGTGCCGCACTTGATGAGCACTTGCTCGGGATCTGCCGCCGTGACGCCGCGGATGGCTGCCAGGTCTGTCAGCGGCACCCCTTCCAGTCGCTCCATCACCAGCACCCTGCATGGAGCAGCCTCGATCTGACAGGTGCTTTATATGGTTGAGCGAACGATGGCATTTGAAGATGCGAATTGCATGTTTGTCTGGACCGCTGGTTGTTTCATAAGGTGGGTGCGGCATCCGACACACAGGTGAAACGAGACCTTGTATGAGCGGAAAGGGTCCGCACCGCTTGCTGGACAGCTGGGTGAAGACGAAAGGGGCAGTGGCTACCTGCCGCAGGCCGTTGCTGTCCAGGTAAGTGGAGAAGGCTTCGATGTTGCGCGCCTCTGACACGAAGTCGCATTCCTTCATCATGCTGCGCCTGATGTCACCTGTGGGCAAGTCGACATCAGCTTTTCTTCGCCTCTTCATGATGCCCTGGGTCAGGGGCCAGCTCTCGGAGCAGCACGTGCACTCCACCAGCACGGCACATGCTGTGCTGATGCAGGGCAGCTTGCCTAGGATGTCGACCAGTGAAGTCCGCTCCAGCGACGGGTCGATGAACTGGAAGATTTTTGCAGACGTCTCCAAGAATTCCAGGTCCACTCCCAGCAACTCCTCAACACCCGGCTTCAGCACCTGCCAGGTCCATTGAAGGTAAATCGAATAGAGTTGACGTCAATTCTGCGTGCGGTGCGCTATCGCGACTGGTCGGCTGGCGTATCCAAACCGTCAAGGCAGCGAGAGCAGCACTGGCGGTGAGCTGCCGGTACACATGACGAGGATGGATGTATGGCAGGGGGTTCACGACAGGTTGGCTGTCAAATTGTCGGAGCAATCGACAGGGAGACCTCACCTTGATGACCACGTCCCTGCCGCTGTGCCGCAGCGTCGCGCGGTGCACCTGCGCAATGCTTGCCGAATTCGGTTAATGGATTCAAACTCTTTGTACACCAATCACAGCCAGCAGACTCTCGACCTCGTCCACTGACAGTTCATCACTGCGCTGCACCTGCGCGATGCTGGCCGTTGCGAGGGGCACCTCCTCGACAGACGAGAAGGCGCTGTCCAGTGGCGTGCCGAGCTCCTGCTCGATGACGACCCTGCAAGCAGGCGACCGCCTCCCTCAGATGTGATTGACTCACGCTTATGGGTAGCCGCCTGCCGCAGCAGACTCAGTAACTACCAGGCAATCGCCAGAGCAGTTTGCGGTGCAGACTTGCAATGCCTCAAGCGGCAACACGGCGGCTCCCGCGGCGCGTTTGCTGCCACTTGCCTGATGGAGGGCCATGGCACCGGCGGTGCAAATGCAAGGTGCCCGGAAGTATGCGGTGCAAGGTCTTTCTTGAAAGCGAGCGGCGCCGTGCTGGCTTTTGTGGCGCATTTGCTGAATGAAAGTATGAAAGATAATTTGCGTGCCTGATGGTAGGCCACGGCACCGGCGGCGCGTTGTCCAGGCACGCCTGCATCTCCTCAACGTACTCGGCCGGGAAGATCGTCGGCGACGAAGCCACAAACTGCGTGAAGCCAGCAGGAGAGCGGCATCAATGTCCCACACAAATAGAGCAATCTGCATTGCCCCCCCCCCAGTTGCACATATTGCTATCCTTGTCTTCTCTGTGCTCCTGCCCGCATGCCGTGCCTTGCCCCCCATGATGGCTGATTGGTCTCTGTGTATCGCTTCTCACACCTGGCCCAGCTTGATGTAGGTGGTGCCAAGGCGCTCGAAGAGGAGGCGCAGCACGCGCGGCGGCGGCGGCACAACGCCCCGCTGCAGGTCGGACGCGTACTCCACGGCCACCGACGCCACCGCCTGGGCCGCCTGGAAGGCTCTGTTGAAGCCCGCCGGGCCGGAGGCCAGCGCCGCCGCGCCTATCTCCTGCAGCAGCGCCGCCAGCTCGCCGGTACGTTCCAGGAGCGGCGGCGGCCCGCGGCGGCGGCGGCCCTGCCCCGTTGCTGTTTCATCTGCAAACGCGCTCCGGGCTGCGGGCGCGTGGGGCGCCCGCCTCTGCCGCTGCTGGCGGGGAGGATGTGCGAGCTGTCGGTGCAGCGGCGCAGGTTGTGAGCTGAGGGCTGCACCGCCGCCCCTGTCGGCGGGCCCGGCGATATGGGCGCAGGCGCCGCTGTGGCTGATGAGCATGACGGGCCTTGTTGGCAACAGTGCGCACCAAGAATGATGCAGTGTGGAAGCAGCTGGCGCGGCCAAACGATCGCAGTCAAGATTCCAAGCTGTGGACGTGGCAGATGGGACAGACAAGCTGGTGCACCTCGTGCGAAAGCGGGTCGCTGCCAAACCCCAGAATGCAATGCAGCGTCTGTGAGGGCTGACGCTCTGCAAACGATGACTGTTGTGGTGGTGATCGCGCATGCACGATATGCACGCATGTGCGCACAAATCCCTTCTCTGCCCGCCGGCTCTGTTGCCAGAGTACCAGTCACTTGTGATTTGCAGTTATTGCGTTCAGCAGCGTTCTTGCTCGCCAAGTGGTCACAACTCTCCCTGCTTGCAATACACTGTCCACCGAGTTGCGCACCAGCGGCCTGGCCTGTTTTGAACCTCTGCACGTTCACACCTCTGATCTGACAACTGCTGAAGCGCCATACTCTCTGTCATAGAGCTTCTAACTGCAGCACACAAACGGCATGCCGTCCGTCGTTGCCCTGCGCCGATGGCTGGTGGTGGTGGCATTCCTCAGGTTACTCTCAGGTACGCCACTGTCTCAACAAGGCTGCCGCTGTCCTCGTCATGCGACTGCTGCTGCTATTCGCCTGCCTGAAGCGTCGACCCGCTGTGACCATCATCGATCTCGACCTGCCTTGCGGCTTTCAGTACCTTGGGCCTTGTGCGCGCAGTCTATCTGGGCTACCTGAATGTCGGCCGCCTGTCCACCAACCTGTTTGACACAGTGCCAGGCGCAGGTAAGCCAGATGCGGTGGCCTCATACTCATACTCTGTCTCGCTATGTGGTGAATGCCTTGACGGTAAAATAACACCGTTGTTGGTGCGACGTAGTCACGGAGTTGAACGGGAGAACCTTCGCTATGTGGACAGCCACGTCCAGCATCCTGTGCTTGTTCTGCGCAAAGAACCCGCAGAACAGGGCCATCTACAGTGAGTGATCCTGCCTCGTCCTCTGCTGTACGTCAGCGCACCAACATTGGCAGTGGCGTCTCCGCATTTTGTATGCAAAGCAAACAAATAATTTGCAGAGGGAAGGGCATGCTAGGTTGAAGTAATTCTCTCTGCCGATCGCAGGCGCGACATTGGCGTCCTTCGGGCTTGCACTGGCTTTCTTCACAAGCGAGCTGTTGTTCTTCAAGACAGTAAGCCTGAAGTCGGCACTGCAGCCCATGATAGTAGCAGGTGCGCGTTGCCAGCCCTTCATCATACTGTGATCCCTTCTGCCTGATGTACGATAGCACACTGAGCCAAGCGCATCATGAAGTACCAGTCATGACGCACACACACCGTGTGAAGTCAACGGCATCATTCCCGTGTGCAGGCGTGTCGGTGCTTTGGATGGGTACCGGCTTCAACTACTACACCTCCTATTCTGCTCAGTAAGCTGCTGTTGCTCAGTGTGACTTCGGCCGTGATGCAGGTTGTATCCTGCCATGTGCCCCGTCTTGTGGAGTGGCATGCACACGGTGGATCCATCTTGTGCAAGGCATGCACAAGTTGGGTCACATTGATTGTTGATGTAACGCAGGCCGTCTGAGGAATTGGACATGGCATTCTTGCGGAAGGATGCATGAATCTGGACACGGAGACAGAGAGACTCTGCTGGACATGGGGACACACGGAGGGGAACAGTTTGAACGGGGACATACCCGTCAGGACACCGCAGCAGCGCCGGTGTGCTGCACGCACGTTCGTGTGCCTTCATACTGGCACACTTGTTGTGGGATCGCAGCAGTGGCGTCTGAAGTGGAGATTGTTATGAACAACGAATGTTATTGGGTTACAGCTACAAATGCGATGACGCCGCAGATGTTGGCCAACTCTAGCGAGGATACGGATGCAAGCCTCCGGATGAAGACATGTGTAACGATACTCGCCATTCTGCAGTATATACCTGGCCAGACAACATATAAAACACAACAGTTCTGCCCGGATGCCGTTTTGCTCTAGCTACCTAGTCTGTGGCATCCACCATCATCTTCGGGATGCCGCTGCTTCTCGCCCAGCTAATGAACTCCTCCGATCGCCTTGAATGTGTGAGGCCCAGCGCAGTCTGCAGCCCGCAGAAAACCGGCAGACTGTATAGATGGCCACCACGCACGCCGGCATGCCCCCGCAAGCGCTGACCACCCATTGGCCGGCAGGGCGACAAAATAGCGCTCGTGCTCGAACAATGTGCATGAATTAGTGGTCTTGATGCTGCCGAAGCTAGCTAGGTTGTGGGGGCAGCAGCCGGTCACAGGTCCGCGCTGAGCGGTCCAAACTTCTCGTGATCATCGCCCTCCCCGCCGCTGCGAGCCGGCCCGTGCAGCATCGTGTCCGTGATCGCGAGCTCCAGGCTGCACAAACAAAGACAGAGCGTCAGCGTCTGCTGCCAGCTATGGTTGAGATTCGAAGGGGTTGTGATTGGTTGCTTGGTTGGCAGATTTGTTGCCCCCAGCAGGTGTGGCATGACATTCCACATCTTGAACAGAAACGATTGCATCGACACGCACCTGCAGGACCGAACGCCCAGGTATCCGGCGGACGTGATTGGCAGCGAGACCGCCGACACGGACTTCAGGTTGCCGCCGCCGCCGCCGCTGACGCTGCAGTAGGGCGGCGCGGGCGAGGAACTCTCATGCGGCTGCAGCTGCTCCGCCGGCGGCAGCAGCCAGTCCGTCATGTCAATGCCTGCGTGCAGCGTTGTCGCGGCGAGTGAGTGACATCATGGTGCGGCGCCTCGGAAACCACCTCGCAATGAAGTCGGAAAGGTGACAGAGTCTCTCATCGATTCCAATGAACTCAGCCGGCGCAGGCTGGGCGATGAGGCAGGCCTTGATGCAACTCACTGGGCTTTCCTGAGAGCTGCAGAAGGATTGCAGACGTCATTAGAGCGTGCCACCAGCAGCAGGCAGTGGCAGGCCCCACATTGGCAGGCTCAAACAACCTGTTGAGGTGGCAAGCGTGGCTTTGACAAAAACCTTTTGCCTTTTGAGGAACCTTGTAAGGTGCACACCTGGCAGCCCGTAGCCCGGCAGGGTGGGGCTGGCGCCGCCGATCATGCCGCTGTGGTGCGCGCTCTGGGAGAAGGGGCTGTCTGACGCCTCCGTGTCGTGGAAGATCTGCGGCAGCATTGCGTCGGCGTGCTCCTGCTGCAGCAATCGAAGGTAGGAATGAATTACATTGAAGGTAGAAGGGATGGACAAGTGTGTAGAGGCCCTGCTGTGCGAGTCTGCAGCGCACACGAGCCGTGCTGGTGCTGCAGGCTCCTTCGGCACTTATACAATGTCTCAATCGAACGCAGGCTCCAGAACATCCTGAAAGCCCTTCATGCGCAAGGCAGCAAACTGTGCCACCCACCTCGTTCAGCTGGTGCAGGTGCGCCGGCAGGCTGCGCGCCGAGTGAAACATCCTCGCCTGGTCCGCAGGGCGCAGCTGCAGGCCCTCGGGACCCCTAAACCCTAGCCCCTCCGGCAGGAACTGTGCGCCCGGCGGCGCGTGGATGTGCGATGGCAGCAGCCGGCTGGCTGTGCCCGCCAGGTGGCGCGGCAGCAGGTGCAGCTGCTGCTGCGGGCCGCCGCCGCCGCCCCCGGCCTGCAGACCCAGTTCCTGGCCGGACGCCAGCTGCTGATCCAGGGTGGGCATCAGCCGCTGCTCCAGGGCCGCCTCCTGCTGCCGCCGCTGGTTTGGTGCCGCTGCACCAAATCGTAAATCATGCTGCTGCTGCTGTCGCTGCCGCCGGTCCGCGGTGTCCACCGCATGCTCCGTCGCCAGCCGCTGCTGCAGCAGGTGCGAGTGCAGCGCCGCCTGGTGGCGCTGCTGCCGGCTGGGGCTGCGCAGACGCACACGACACCTTGATACGCTGCAGAACCCCTCATGGCGGACAAGCACAACAGCCATGTCTAATCAGTTTTGTACATCGAATTCGATCAAACTTCTGATGTGCGGGTCCAAGGCCTTAAACGAAGTGTTCCTATTGCGCCGCAGCCTCTGCCGCCAATGCCGAGTAGAAGCGATCGATTGTCGCACCTGTGGGCGCCGCTGCCGCCGCCCCGGAAGGGGCTGCCGCTGCCGGACGGCGGATCCACGGGGCTGGGCGACAGCGAGGGACCGCCGCCGCCCTTGAGCGGGCTGCCGCTGCCGTCGGGGGAGGCAATCGCGCCGGAGCGGCTGCGCTTGAAGGGGCTGCCGCCGCTGCCGCCGCCGCCGCGCGCCATGCTGCTGTGCACGTTCGGGCTCACCGTCTGCAGCAGAAGCACATTGTCATCAGGGTCCAGCTGGTAACTTCCATGGTGCACAGCAAAGAGCGGCGCGCAGAAATCCCAGGCGCGCTCAACATTCAACAAAAACATATATCAGGACCGAAAGGATGGTGTGGTTTCCGTTCCGCACCCAGCGGCAGGAGCTGGTGTCCATGGACGGCGACGACTGCAGCTGCAGGGATCCAAATCCAGAGCCCAGGCCGCTGCCGCGGCGCGCCGTCGGCGGCAGCGGCAGCCCCGGCTCCGGGTGGTGGCCATGGTGGCTGTGGTGGTGGCCGTGGTGGCTGTGCCCGTTGCCGCCGCCGTGCATGTGCAGCAGCGGCGGCAGCGGGCGCTGCTGCAGCTCATCGTTGTCCGGCAGCTGCGCGTTGGAAACGAGTTGATGAGAAATTGAAATCAGGAAATGATCTCAGCAGATGAGCTCAGCACAGAGGTGCACGGCCGCCTCACTGCAACAATGCAGAGCGGTATTTGCAGGTCGCCAGTCAGAGACTGACTGTTGCACAGCAGTTGCAATAGAACCGGACTGCGAAGGGACCAGGCCGGTACAGGCGGGCATCGAACGCTGGTTGCAGCTTCAATCGAGCCCCAAAAGCCCTCAAGCCTTAAGAAGCCCTAAACCCCACACCGACCTGCAGCGGGTCCAGCTCCAGGTGGTAGGGCTGCGCGAAGATGGACGGCGGCCCGCCGCCCACCGCGGAGTGCATGTCCAGCAGCCCGCCACCGCCGCCGGCGTCCAGGCCGCCGCCGCCACCCAGGCCGCCGCCCAGCCCCGCCGGCGGCGGCCGGTTGTGCGAGTGCATCTCCGGC
>JAABUM010006399.1_pt1 | contig 11556 bp, 8 predicted proteins | sample 5559161 | NCBI WGS metagenome assembly JAABUM01 (sample SAMN10711868, study PRJNA513369) | rock metagenome | isolation source: Antarctica rocks | place: Antarctica: Victoria Land, Siegfried Peak nord | reverse complement strand
CGGACGCCGTCACCCGACCCGAGCCTGAGCTGCCGTTGCCGGGTCTGGTGGCCGGCTGGCTGCGTGGGCAGGTGGACCCGGAGGCAGCGCTGCGCCTGCGGCTGTATTCCGCACGCACCTCCCCGGATCGGTGTCGGCAGCTGGGCCGCGCACTCGCCGAAGACTCAGGCGCGCAGGCCCTTCTCGTGCTGGGCGATGGCTGCACCACCCTGACCGAGAAAGCGCCCGGTGCGTGGGACGAGCGGGGGGTCGCCGTTCAGCGGCAGATCGACCAGGCGCTGTCCACTGTGGATTCAGCAACGCTGGGCGCGCTCGATGCGCAACTGAGCGCGGAGCTCGGCGTGTCCGGCCGGGTGCCCTGGCAGGTGGCGGCCCACGCGGTCGGCCAGGGCTGGCGGGGCCGGTCGTTGTATCGCGGCGCGCCCTTCGGAGTGGGCTACCACGTGGCGATATGGCAGCGGTGATCCGGCCGATCGCCGTGGTCGGCCCCACCGCCACCGGGAAATCCGAGCTGGGCCTGCGGCTGGCGGAGGCCCTCGGCGGCGAGGTGGTCAACGCCGACGCGATGCAGCTCTACCGGGGAATGGACCTCGGTACGGCCAAGACGCCGGTGCCGCAGCGCCGCGGCATCGCGCACCACCAGCTCGACGTGCTTGCGGTCACCGAGACGGCCAGCGTCGCGAAGTACCAGCTGAGCGCCCGGCGAGACGTCGAGGAGATCCTTCGGCGGGGCGCGGTCCCGGTCATCGTCGGCGGCTCGGGGCTCTACGTCCAGGCCCTGCTCGACGAGCTGGCGTTCCCCGCCACCGACGCTGCGGTCCGGGCCCGGTGGGAGGGCGAACTGGCAGCCCGGGGACCCGGGGACCTGCACCGCGAACTCGCCACGGTGGACGCCGAGGCGGCACGCAACATCCTGGCCTCGGACGGACGCCGCATCGTGCGGGCGCTGGAAGTGGTGGAGCTGACGGGGCAGCCCTTCAGCGCCGCCGCACCGAAGGTGGGTGCACCGCGCTGGGACACCGTGCTGATCGGCCTGGACCGGGAGACCGCCGAACTCGACGCGCGGATCGAGGCCAGGACACGCATGATGTTCGCCGGCGGACTCGTCGCGGAGGTAGAGCACCTGCTCACCCGCGGTCTGCGTGAGGGTGTCACCGCCCGCCGGGCGCTGGGCTACGCGCAGGTGCTCGACGGGCTGGACGGTGTGCACGACCTCGCGCAGGCGCAACGCGCCACCGCTGCCGGTACGCGGCGTTATGTGCGCAGGCAGCGGTCCTGGTTCCGGCGCGACGGGCGAGTGCAGTGGTACGACGCGGCCGCGCCGACTCTGCTGCATACGGTCATCGGCGACATCGGTGCCGGCACGACGACCTAGGATTCACCGGGTGAGCGAGACGGTGCGGGCATCCGGCGGGGTCCAGTCGGTGGAGCGTTCGTTCACCCTGCTCGAGCACCTGGCCGACTGCGGCGGCCGGGCCACCCTACGGGAGCTCGCACTGCGTTCCGGGCTCCCGACGCCGACCATCCACCGGCTGGTGCGGACCCTGCTCGACCGCGGGTACGTGCGCCAGGAACCCTCCCGCGCCTATGCGCTCGGTCCGCGCCTCGTGCGCCTGGGGGACACCGCGGGGCGGGTGCTGGGTGCCTGGGTGCAGCCGGTGCTCGTGGAACTGGTGGAAGCGACCGGCCAAACCGCGAACATGGCGATGCTCGACGGCGATCGGGTGGTGTACCTCGCGCAGGCCCCGTCGAAACACGCCATGCGGATGTTCACCGAGGTCGGCCGCCGGGTGGACGTGCACTGCACTGCGGTCGGCAAGGCGCTCGCCGCCCAGCTCCCTGAGGCGGAGCTGCGGGACATTCTCGCCAGGGAAGGTCTGCCGGCGCAGACTCAACACACGATCACCGACCCCGACGCACTGGTGCGGCACCTGGCGCAGGTGCGCGAGCAAGGTTTCGCCACCGATGAGCAGGAGCAGGAGCTCGGCGTGCGGTGCGTCGCCGTGCCCGTCCTGCAGGCGCCGGCCAGGGTGGCGCTCTCGGTGTCCGGGCCGGAGGTCCGGTTCACCCCGCAGGTGCGCGACGCGGTGGTCCCGGCGATGCGGCGAGCGGCGCAACAGCTCTCCGATGCCTTGCAGGTACCGGGTCAGCCCCCCATCACGGCAGCATCCAGGACAACACCGGGGTCGACTGCAGGTACACCAGGATGCAGATGAGGAGCAGGAACAGCAGGCTCCAGCCGAACACCTTGCGGAACAGCTGGCCTTCTTCGCCGGCCATGCCCACCGCGGCCGCCCCGATGGCAAGGTTCTGCGGGGAGATCATCTTGCCGAGGACCCCGCCCGAGCTGTTCGCCGAGGCCAGCAGCACCTGACTGAGCCCGGATTGTTTGGCGGCCGCGACCTGCAGCGTGCCGAACAGGGCGTTCGAGGAGGTGTCCGAGCCGGTGACGGCCACCCCGAGCCAGCCGAGCACGGGGGAGAGGAAGGCGAACAAGCCCCCGGCGCCAGCCAGCCACTGCCCGATAGTCACCGTCTGGCCGGACAGGTTCATCACATACGCCAGGGCGAGGACAGCCGCGACCGTGAAGATGGCCCATTTCAGCTGGTCCAAGGTGCGACCGTAGGCACGGACCGCCCTGGCAGCACCGACCTTGAGCACGAGCATGGTGATCAGTCCGGAGATCAGCAGCAGGGTGCCGGCCGCGGAAAGCCAACCGAACGCGTAGGTCACCGAGGACGGGCTCTTGCCGTCGGGTCCTTGGATGTGCAGGCCTGGCCATTTGAAACTGGTGGCGCCCTTGGCCAGGAATCTCTTAATCGGGCCGATCTGGGCCAGCGAGAACACCACGATGATGATCAGGTATGGCGCGTATGCGCGGAGCACCTCGAGCTTCGAGTCGCGCGCCGGGTGATCGGTGCCATCCCCGCCTCGGGTGGCGGTCGCGGTGGCGCCGGTCCCGGTGGTGCCGGTACCGGTGGTCTTGTCGGGGGTCCCCCCAGAGGCCTTCGCCAGGCGATCGGAGACTGCGGCCTCGCTGAGCCGCTCCCCGGTGAGGATCTCCCGTGGCTGCCAGACGCGGAGGAACGCCACGATGGCGGCGGCGGAGGCGAGTGAGGCGACGATGTCGGTCAGCTCCACGGTGAGGTAGTTCGACGCCGCGAACTGCGCGACACCGAAGACCACACCGCCAAGCAGTGCGGCGGGCCAGGTCTGGCGCAGCCCCCGGGTGCCGTCGACCATGAAGACCAGGACGAGCGGGACGACGACGGCCAGTATCGGGGTCTGTCGTCCGACGGTGGCTCCGATGTCGTGCACCGGCAGGCCGGTTACCTTGGCCAGCGTGGTGATCGGCACCGCGATGGCACCGAAGGCGACGGGCGCGGTGTTGGCCACCAGCGCCACGGCTGCGGCCTTCAAGGGGCCGAAGCCGAGCGCGATGAGCATCACGGCGCTGATCGCCACCGGGGTACCGAAGCCGGCAAGAGCCTCCAACAACGCGCCGAAGCAGAAGGCGATGATCACGGCTTGGATCCGTTGGTCGTCGGAGACGGCGCCGAAGGAGCGACGGAGCACGTCGAAGTGCCCGGTGCTGACGGTGAGGTTGTACACCCAGATGGCGTTGACCACGATCCACATGATCGGGAACAGCCCGAAGGCCGCGCCCTCACCGGCCCCGCTCAACGCCTGACCGACGGGCATGCCGTAGACCGCAACGGCGACGATGAGCGCCACCAGCAGGGCGATCAGCGCAGCCCATTGGGCCTTGAGCCGCAGCACACCCAGGAGCACGAAGATCGTGAGCAGCGGCAGCACGGCGAAGATGGTGGAGAGCCCCAATGAATGCCCAATGGGGTCGAATACCTGGTGGTACATGGCGGGCTTCTCTCTTCCGGTGGTGGAAACCAGCTTTCAGAGCAGTTCGGTCGGTGAAGTGCCTTGAATGGCGGCGTCGAGGACCTGCACCGTGTGCGCCACGCTGATCCGCGCGCCCGCGCGCTCGGCGGCGGTGGCGATCTGCATGAGGCACCCCGGGTTGGCGGTGACCAGCAGCTGTGCCCCGGTGGCCAGCACGTTCGCCGCCTTGCGATCGCCCAGCTCGTCGGCGGCAATGGGGTTGAGGATGTTGTAGACCCCGGCGGAGCCGCAGCACAGGGCGGCGTCGGCGATCTCCCGCACCTGCATGCCGGGGATCGCGGCGAGCAGTTCCCTCGGCTGCGTGCGAATGCCTTGGGCGTTGGCCAGGTGGCAGGCGTCGTGGTAGGCGACGGTCAGGTCGAGCCGGTGACGCGGCGCGACCGATCCCAGCACGGCGAGCAGCTCGGATACGTCCCGGACCTTGTCAGTGAAGGATCGCGCCCGCTCGGCGTAGGCAGGGTCGTCCCTCAGCAGGTGGGCGTAGTCCTTCAGCTGCGAGCCGCACCCGGCGGCGTTGACCACCACGTACTCCACGCCGGCGGCGGCGAAGGTGTCGATCAGTGCGCGCGCGAAGCGCAGCCCCTCCTCCTCGCGGCCCAGGTGCTCGCTCAACGCGCCGCAACAGCCCTGGGACTTCGGGGTGATCACCTCGCAGCCCTCGGCCGTGAGGACGCGCACGGTCGCGGCATTGACCTCGGGAAAGAAGGCGCTCTGGACGCAGCCGGTGAGCATCCCGACCACCGCACGCCGCTGTCCGGTGGCCGGGGTGCGCAGTGGAATGGGGCGCGCCTTGTGCAGTGGCGGGGCAAGTGACTCCATTACCCGCAGGCTGGGCGAGATGCGGTCCAGCAGGCCCGAGCGGCGCAGCAGGCCGGGCAGCGGCGTGTGTTGGTACAGCCGCAGCGGACCACGGAGTAGGCGCAGCCGACGGGGGTAGGGAAACAGCCGGAAGATGGCCTCGCGCAGCAACTTCTCCTTCGGGCTGCGCTGGTGGTGGCGTTCCACCTGCGGCCGGGTGGCCCCGATGAGCTTGTCGTACTGCACGCCCGAGGGGCAGGCGGGGACGCAGGCCATGCAGCCGAGGCAGGCGTCGAAGTGGCCGACCATCGAGTCGGTCAGCGGTGCGCCTTCCAGTCCGGTCTTCATCAGGTGGATGCGGCCGCGCGGCGAGTCCATCTCCTCGCCCCACAATGCGTACGTCGGGCAGCTCGGTAGGCAGAACCCGCAGTGCACGCAGTCGTCGATCAACTCTTCCGACGGCGGGTGGTGCGAGTCGAACGCCGAGCCCGGGGTGCTGTCCGGACCGTCCGAGGGCCGGTACCCGACGGCGGGTACGCCCAGTGCGGTGTGCTCTGCCATCAGGTGTCTCCCATCAGATCGCGCCGAGCAGTCGGCCGGGCGCGAGGGTGTGCCGGGGATCGAACTGGTCCTTCACCCGCTGCATGAGCGTGCGCAGGGCCGGATCCTGCGGACCGAAGAGGTCGAGCCCACGATTGGCGGGAGCGCGACGGACAAGCGTGTTCCCGTGCTGGGCAGCGGTGCTGCGGCGGGCGCACTCGAGGACGGTGGGTGCCTCCGCGGCGGCGCAGCCCAGGTGCAGCATCCCCACGCCGGCCGAGCCGTTGAGCTGCGTGGCCGCACCGGTACCCCGTACCGCGTCCAGTACGGCAGCCAACCCGGAGGGGACGAAGCTCAGGGTCATCAGCACTTCTTCTTCGGGCAGTGCCCCCCATGCCGGCGGTGGCTCGTGGCGCACGCTCGGCTGCAGGTCGGTGAGCAATGTGCACACGGCGTCGGCTCGGCGGTCGATGCCTGCGGTGACGCCCTCCAGCTGCACCCCGACCTCGAAGGCGCCGTCCTGCGTGCGAACCTGGAGGGCGCTCGGCGCGACCTGGGAAGCGCGTACCGCGGCGATTGCGGCAGCTGCCGTGCCGGCGTCCGGTGTCAGCGCCGTGATCCAGCGAGAACTCTCCGGCAACGGGTGCAGGCGGAACCACACATCGGTGAGGACGCCGAGCGTGCCGTGGGAGCCGGTGTAAAGCTTTCCGAGGTCGTAGCCCGCGACGTTCTTCACCACCTTGCCGCCGGCGTGGGTCACGGTGCCGTCCGCGAGCACGGAGGTGCAGCCGATCACCAGGTCGCGCGCCGTGCCGTACAGGTAACGCTCCGGGCCGGACAGGTCGGCGGCGACCAGGCCGCCGACCGTGGCGCCGGGCACCGGCGAGCTCAGTGCCAGTCGTTGTCCGTGCGGCGCGAGCGCAGCCTGGACATCCGCCAGCGCCGCCCCCGCCTGCACGTGGACCACCAGATCGCCCGCGGCGTGTTCGAGCACGGCGTCCATCCGGGACAGCTCCAGCACCACGTCGAGGGCGGGCGCCGGGAGCCACTCGACAGTGGTGCCCGCGCCGATCGGCAGCACCGTGGCGCCCTGCTCGGTGGCGGCGCGCAGTACCGCGGCGACCTCCTCGGTGCTGGCGGGGCGCACGCGGTGGCCGGTGGGTGTACCGCGCACGTGCGCCGTACCCACCGCCGCGGTCAGCGCCCCGGCGAGGTCAGCCATCGCTAGAAAGCATCGGCCAGTCCCGCCTGCACGAGCGGATGCGCCTGCTGCCTGCGGCCGGGGACCTCGCCGCAGAGCCGGGGCGTGGGAAACACCTTGCCCGGGTTGCTGATGCCTTGCGGGTCGAAGGCGCAGCGCACGCGTTGCATGGTGTCCAGGTCGTCGGCGGTGAACATCTTCGGCATGTGCTTGGCCTTGTCCGCGCCGACGCCGTGCTCACCGGTGATGGACCCGCCGTGGTCCAGGCACAGGTCCAGGATGCCGCCGCTGACCTCCTCGGCACGGTCGGCCTCACCCGGGTTGCCGTCGTCGAAGAGCACCAGGGGGTGCAGGTTGCCGTCGCCGGCGTGGAACACGTTGGCCACGCGGACCCCGGCGCCGTCGGCGAGCTCACGCATGGCCGTGAGGACCTCGGCCAGTGCGGTGCGGGGGATGACGCCGTCCTGCACGATGTAGTCCGGGCTGATTCGCCCGACCGCGGCGAAGGCGGACTTGCGTCCTTTCCAGATGAGGGCTCGCTCGGTGTCGTCGGCGGCCACCCGGATCTCGAAGGAGCCGTTGTCCGCGCAATGCTGCCGTACCGCGGCGAAGGTGTGCTCCACCTCGGCCGCGGGTCCGTCGAGCTCCACCACCAGCACGGCCCCGGCTCCCGCAGGGTAGTTGCAGTGCACGGCGGCTTCGGCCGCTTCGATCGCCAACGCGTCCATCATCTCGATGGCGGCCGGGACCACGCCGGCCCCGATGATGGCCGACACGGCCGCCCCCGCGGCGTCGGTGGAGCGGAACCCGGCCAGTAGCGTCTGCACCGCCTCGGGCTTGCGGAGCAGCCGCACGATGATCTTCGTGGTCACGCCCAGGGTTCCCTCGCTGCCGACGAAGGCACCGAGCAGGTCGTAGCCCGGCGTGCTTCGGGTGCGCCCACCCAAGGTGACGAGCTCGCCGTCGGGCGTCACGACTTCCACCCCCAGCACGTGGTTGGTGGTGAACCCGTACTTCAGGCAGTGCGCACCCCCGGAGTTCTCCGCGACGTTGCCGCCCACCGAGCACACCTGCTGGCTGGACGGGTCGGGGGCGAAGTACCAGCCCAGCGGGGCCGCCGCCTTGCTCACGTCCAAGTTGATCACCCCTGGCTCCACCACGGCCAGCTCGTTGTCCACGTCGATCTCCAGGATGCGCCGCATCTGGGAGGTGACGATGAGGACGCCCTCGGAATGCGGGAGCGCCCCGCCGGACAAGCCGGTCCCGGAACCCCGCGCGACGAAGGGCACATTCAGCTCCGCGCAGACCCGCACGCAGTGCTGCACCTGCGCGGCATCCTGGGGCAGCACCACCACGGCCGGCATCACCCGGTAATGGGCGAGCCCGTCGCACTCGTAGGTGCGCAACCGCGTGGGGTCGGTGATCACCGACTGCGCGGCCAGCTGCTCACGGAACCGGGCTTCCAGCGCGGTGGGGTCCATGGCGTGGCTCCTTTGCTAAGGCATGCGTGCGTAGGCTGGGAGGGTCAGGAACTCCGACAGTTCTCCGCCGAGCGCCACCTCGGTGAACAGCGACCGGCCCTGCTCGTAGCCGCCCTCGGTGTAGGCCTGGTCGCCCACGGTGTCCCTGAGCTTGGCCAGCTCTTCGTCGACGACCTGGTGCACCAGCTCGGGGGTCACGGTCTGCCCGTTGTCGAGCTGGACATCGTTGTGCAGCCACTGCCACACCTGGGTGCGGGAGATCTCCGCCGTCGCCGCGTCCTCCATCAGGTTGAAGATGACGACCGCGCCGTGGCCCCGAAGCCAGGCGGCGAGGTACTGGATCCCGACACTGACGGCATTGCGCAGGCCCGCCTCGGTCGCCGCGCCGGGAGTGGACTTGATGTCGAGCAGCTGCGCGGCGGTGACGTGCACGTCATCGCGGGTCTTGTCGAGCTGGTTGGGGCGCTCGCCGAGAACCTTCGTGAAGGCCTCGGTGCACAGGACCACCATGTCCGGGTGTGCCACCCACGAGCCGTCGAAGCCGTCCCCGGCCTCTCTCGTCTTGTCCTCGGTCACCTTCTTGGTGGCGTTGGCGTTGACCTCGTCGTCCTTGCGGCTGGGAATGAACGCCGCCATGCCACCGATCGCATGGGCGCCGCGACGGTGGCAGGTGCTGACCAGCAACTCGGTGTAGGCCCGCATGAACGGCGCGGTCATGGTGACGGAGTTGCGGTCGGGCAGCACGAAGTCCTTGCCCCGGCGGCCGAAGCACTTGATGACGCTGAACAGGTAGTCCCAGCGGCCGGCGTTGCAGCCTGCGGAGTGCTCCCGCAGCTCGTAGAGGATTTCCTCGATCTCGAACGCGGCGGGGAAGGTCTCGATGAGCACCGTGGCCCGAATGGTGCCCCGCGGAATGCCCAGTGCCTCCTGCGCGTGCACGAACACCTCGTTCCACAGCCGGGCCTCGAGGTGGCTCTCCATTTTGGGCAGGTAGTAGTAGGGCCCCTTGCCGGCGTCGATCTGCCGCTGACCGCAGTGCACCAGGTACAGGGCGAAGTCGAACAGCGAGCCGGACACCTCCTCGCCGTCGACCAGCACGTGCTTCTCCGGCAGGTGCCAGCCGCGCGGGCGCACCACGATGGTCGCGAGTTCCTCGGCGGGCTTGAGCGCGTAGCTCTTGCCGCCCTCGGCGGTGAAGTCGATGGTGCGGTCGAGCGCGGCGCGGAGGTTGGCCTGCCCCGACACCATATTCTCCCACAGCGGCGTGTTGGCGTCCTCGAAGTCGGCCAGCCAGACCTCGGCGCCGGAGTTGAGCGCGTTGATCGTCATCTTGGCGTCGGTGGGACCGGTGATTTCGGCGCGGCGGTCCACCAGGCCCGGCGCCGGGGAAGCCACCTTCCAGCTCGGGTCGTCCCGGATTCTGGCGGTCTCCGGCAAGAAATCGAGCGTGCCGCCGCTGTCCAGCGTCTCCTGCCGTCGGCGCCGAGCCGCCAGCAGTTCCAGGCGGCGCCCGTTGAAGCGCCGGTGCAGATCAGCGAGCAGGCCCAACGCCTCGGAGGTGAGGACGGAGTCGAAACCGTCTCGCCTCTCCCCCCGGATCTCGACTCCCGCTGGTGCTGACTGCACGGCCATGAACGCTCCCACCCTTTGGGTCATTTCGCTATACGGAACTCTTACTCTGGTAAGTGAAAACTGTACTGGTGCTTAGTGACGCACACAACACGAGCCCCCGCCCTAGGATGGGCCGCGTGGACTTCGTCAAGGGGCACGGAACTCAGAACGACTTCGTGCTGCTGCCGGACGTCGCAGGCGCGCTGGACCTGACGGCCGAGCGGGTCTCCGCCCTGTGTGACCGGAGACGGGGATTGGGCGCGGACGGCGTGCTGCGGGTGGTCCGGGCGGGTGCGCTCGGCGAGCAACTCGCCCCGGACATCGCCGAGGACGACTGGTTCATGGACTACCGCAACGCTGATGGCTCGATCGCCGAGATGTGTGGCAACGGAATCCGGGTGTTTGCGCACTACCTGCACGCAGCCGGCCTGGAGCGGCGCAACGAGTTCGTGGTGGGCAGCCGTGCTGGCGCCCGTCCGGTAGTGGTGCACGCCAGCGCGGGCGCGGACGGAGACGTCAGCGTGGACATGGGGCCGGCTCGGGTGCTCGGTACCAGCAGCGCCGTCGTGGCGCAGCGGAGCGTGGACGGCGTTGCGGTGGACCTCGGTAATCCGCATCTGGCCTGCGTCACCGACGGTGACCTCGACGGTCTGGACCTCACCGTGCAACCGTCTTTCGATCACGCCCTGTTCCCGCACGGGGTGAACATCGAGTTCGTCACGCCACTGCCGTCCGAGGGTGCTTCCACGGTGCGCATGCGGGTGCACGAGCGGGGGGTGGGGGAGACCCGTTCCTGCGGCACCGGAACCGTCGCTGCCGCGGTGGCTGCACTGCGCCACGCGGGCAAGGAGGACGGGCACGTCCAGGTGCACACGCTCGGTGGGCCGGTGCAGGTCACGGTGCAAGCCGAAACGAGCTGCCTGCGCGGACCCGCAACCCTGGTGGCGCACGGCTGTATCGACGAGCGCTGGTGGGCCGCGCCGGCCTAGTCGTTGTGCGCTCTGCGAGTAATGGGATGCGCCGATGGCGGTGCGCGTGGGACGATCGATGATGTATGACGAACTCACACACGTGGGAAGACCACGACTCCGACCATGAACCCGACCGGGACGCCCTCCCGAGCTTCGGGGGCGAGCGGACCGACGGTGATCTTTCCGTCGGTGAGATGCAGCTTCTCGAGCGAACCTCGCTCCGACGCGTCGCCGGGCTGTCCACCGAGCTCACCGACGTCACCGAGGTCGAGTACCGCCAGCTCCGCCTGGAACGCGTGGTGCTGGTGGGGGTGTGGACCCAGGGCAGCGCCGAACAGGCCGACCTGAGTCTCGCCGAGCTCGCCGCGCTGGCCGAGACGGCCGGCTCCGAGGTGCTCGAAGGGCTCATCCAGCGCCGAGACCGCCCCGACCCCGCGACCTATATCGGCTCCGGCAAGGCCGCCGAGCTGCGTGATGTGGTGGTGGCGACCGGAGCGGACACGGTGATCTGCGACGGCGAGCTCACTCCGGCGCAACTCAACGCGCTGGAGAAGGTGGTGAAGGTCAAGGTCGTCGACCGCACCGCCCTCATCCTCGACATCTTCGCCCAGCACGCCACCTCGCGGGAGGGTAAGGCGCAGGTGGCCCTAGCGCAGATGGAATACATGCTTCCGCGGCTGCGCGGTTGGGGTGAGTCGATGTCGCGGCAGGCCGGTGGTGCCGGCGGCGGTTCCAGCGGCGGCGTGGGACTGCGCGGGCCCGGCGAGACCAAGATCGAGACCGATCGACGACGTATTCGCGAGCGGACGGCGAAGCTGCGCCGGGAGATCAAGGGCATGAAGCAGGCCAGGGACACCAAGCGGGACAGCCGTCGCCGCAACGAGGTGCCCGGCATCGCCATCGCCGGCTACACCAACGCCGGCAAGTCCAGCCTGCTCAATGCCCTTACCGGGGCGGGCGTGCTGGTGCAGGACGCCCTCTTCGCCACCCTGGATCCCACCACCCGACGAGCGCAGCTGACCGACGGGCGGGACTA
>JAABUM010006398.1_pt1 | contig 11557 bp, 13 predicted proteins | sample 5559161 | NCBI WGS metagenome assembly JAABUM01 (sample SAMN10711868, study PRJNA513369) | rock metagenome | isolation source: Antarctica rocks | place: Antarctica: Victoria Land, Siegfried Peak nord | reverse complement strand
TCATGCGGTGCTCAATCGCTGCGGCTGGTCGGCGCTGGCCGCCGCGCAAATCTTGTTCCTGATGCTGATCGACAGGTTCGCGGGTCCGGGGCCGGTGGTCATCGGCCTCGACGACACGATCGAACGGCGATGGGGCGCGAAGATCAAGGCGCGCGGGATCTACAGGGATCCCGTACGCTCGAGCCACGGTCATTTCGTCAAGGCCAGCGGATTGCGCTGGCTGTCGGCCATGCTGTTGGTTCCCGTTCCCTGGAGCGGTCGCATCTGGTCACTGCCCTTCCTGACCATCCTGGTGACCTCGGAGCGGTCGGCTGCGGAGCGCGGGGTCAAGCACAAGACGCTGATCGACGGCGCACGGCAGGTAATGCTGCAGATCGTCCGCTGGCTCCCCGACCGTCGCATCGTCGTGGTGGCGGACAGCGGTTTCTCGGCCATCGACCTGCTCGCCGCGGTTCGCACTCGGGTTTGCATGGTCACCCGTCTCCGGCTCGACGCGCGCCTGTTCGCGCCTGCAACACCGCGCAAATCGGGCACGATGGGGCGACCGCGGAAAACCGGCGAGCGGCTTCCCACGCTGGCCAAGCGTCTGGCCGATCCTCAGACCATCTGGCAGGCGCTCATCGTGCCGGCATGGTACGGCGGTACCGAGCGCCTCGTGGAGGTCGCCACGGGTGTCGCGGTATGGAGCCACCCGGGCCGCCCCGTGGTGCCGCTGGGGTGGCTTCTGGTGCGTGACCCGGCAGGCCTTTCTGTGCACCGATCAGGAGGCTGGCCTGGAGGACATCCTTTCCTGGTTCGTCCGACGCTGGACCGTCGAGGTCACCTTTGCCGAGGTCCGCCGTCATCTGGGCGTCGAAACCCAGCGGCAATGGTCGGACAGGGCCATCGCTCGCACCACGCCGGTGCTGCTCGGGCTCTACGCTCTCGTGGCGATCTGGGCCGACGATCTCCATCGCTTCCAGACCCTGGTCGTGCGCTCGCCCAGTTGGTCCCGCAAAACCGAACTCTGGTGTCAACGCCGGTCTGATTCCAGGCCAGCGTGGCGGAGTAAAACCAGGCCAGTGGGTCTGCCGTGAGTTTCGGATTATGCGGTGGTGATCTCGCCGGTGTCGGGATCGACGATCTCGGCGGTGGCCTGGTTTTGCTCCGCCCTGGCCGACGTGCGTCGGCGTCCGACCGACTGCTTGAGGCGATAGCTGTCGCCGTTCATGGTCAGGATGCTGACGTGGTGGGTGAGCCTGTCGAGCAGGGCGCCGGTGAGCCGCTCCGAGCCGAGGATGTCATGATGCCTCCGTTTTCGATTGGCCGATGCGCCGCACCTGCGATCTCAGCATCGAGATCTGTTCGGTGGTGAAATGGATCTGCCAGGGTTGGCCCTTGGTCGATTGTCGCCCGCCCAATCGCCCTCTGCGCAGCTATTTGAACACAGTCTGGCTCGTGATGCCCAAGGCTTCCGCCGCCCCCTGGATCGAGTAGCTGCAGTCCGGCCACTGCGCGGGGTTCGCCTCCACCCCGTTGATTTTAGCCGTTCGGATACCCCACTGCTTGCGCAGCAGGTGGACTGTCTCACCCCGGAACGGCACGCCGCGTGCCGACATGATTCCCTCGTCGTTGATCGCCTGGGCAATCTCGCCGTCCATCTTGCCCGCGGCATTCAGCTCGCGCACGCGTTGCTCCAATTGTTCGGCGGAGGCGCATTGGCTGTAAGCTTGCACGGTTCTCTGTAGAAGGTGTTCGCTCGACGCGCCCGTCTGCCAGATGATCCGCATCATGATCCGGCCCGGCTCACGTTGCTGGTCGAGCACCACCTCGCGCACGAGCAGGCGGAGGATCTGTTTCCGCTCTGTCGAAAGGGCCGCCTCCCATACCCGCGGCATCGTCTGGGCCAGGGCCAGCACTTCGGCACGCTCGGCATCCGTGAACGGCCCCGGCTGCTCACGACGCCAGCCCTCATAAGCTAGCTCGACCTTCTCGGCCTCGCGCAGGCTGTTCTCCCAGGCACGCTCGAGCGTGCGGGCCACCAGACGGCTTTCAGGCGCTCTCCTATGAACGCTTGCAGAAGGCGCTCTTCGACCTGTTCGGCCTCACGGTGAGCCAGGGTGGGCTCATGAACATGCTGCGCCGCGCCGAGACGCGCTTCGATGCCGGACGCGATGCGGCCCTGTCGGCTCTGCGGCGAGCCGAGGTGGTGGCCTCCGACGAGACGGGTGTGCGCGTCGAGGGCTCGAACAGCTTTCACTGGGTGTTCCGCTGTGAGGAAGCGGTGGTGCACCACGCCGCCCCGACTCGAGGCGCCTGCGTGGTGCACGAGATCATGGACGGGCATCGGCCGGCGGTATGGCTGTCGGACCGCTACTCGGCTCAACAGGGCCACGCCGACCGGCAGCAGACCTGTCTGGCGCATCTCGCCCGCGATGTCGCCTATGCGCTCGAGGCCGGCGACGACACCCTCGCCCTGCGCCTCAAGCTGTGGCTCGACGCGGCTCTCGCCCTGGCCCGAACCATCACCACGCTGGCGCCTTCGACCGTCAAGACCAAGCGCCGCAAGCTGGAGCGTTCCCTCAACGACATCCTCGCCGCCCCGGCGGTCTGCGACCTGGCGCGCGACATCCAGAACCGGATGCGGCGGGCCCGCGACCAACTCCTGACCTTCGCCTCCTTCCCCGGAGGGGTCGAGGCGCATAACAACGCCTGCGAGCGCGACCTCCGGCCCGCCGTGATCCAGCGCAAGAACACCAACGGCTACCGCGCCATGTGGTCCGCCAAAGGCGAAGCCGCGGTCCGCACCGTGGTGGCGACAGCGCGCCTCACCGCCGGTGCCGATACCTTCAGCACCGTGCTGGGTACCATTGGCGCCTGACGACGCTCAGAAAACCTGTGCACCCCCTGGGTAAATACGGGCATCCGGCCGCGGCAAGTGAGCTATTGCAATAGCTTCAGCGTGGTGGCATCTTTAGTGTGGAAGGGCATCGGGATAAGCCTACTTCCGCCAAAACTGTTTTCATCGTTGCTGGACTCAGGCGATATTACTGTCCTACCAGAAACACCGCGCGTAAGAGATGTTGATTACTTAGTTGCCTACTTGCCCACTTCGGAGCTGGCAATTCTGCCGGAAGTCGCCCGGCTAGCGGCGGAAGAGGCCTGGTTCTCTGGGCAGCCAACTAGTGCACTGACTCAGACGGATGGTTCAGGGAAAGTTTGGTGCTGATCGCTTTGGGGGTGGCAGTCCAGACTCAGATACTAAGATCTGCGTTACTCCATCAACTGGTCTTCTCCGTAGAACACGTCCAGGAGGTAGATCGACGGGGGCGATCGGCAGCACCTTGCAGATCGGCTCGACCCCGTACGCCCTGCGATGCTCGTAGCTCCGCCCCATAGTCGCCCTTGCTACGACTTGTCCTCAGGCGTGCATCGGCGCGTCCGGCGCCTTGCAATGCCCACGACAATGCCGAACCTCACGGCGACTTGCCGGTCGAGGTTCGGCTTTGCCACGCAGATTGCAGCCGAACCGAACGAGAAGTAGCATGCGTGCACGACTGACCCTCACGATACGACCGGGAGGACGACCGTCTCGTAAACGTGCTCGATCGTCCGGCCCCGGACCGGATCCTTCAGTTCCACCCGGAAAAACCGGCTGGCCCTGACCCCGCCCGTTAGAACCCCAAGCGTTCCGCACATCATTATAGTCGCCGGCGGTAGATTGCCGTCCTGGGTTGCCAGGGGCGCGGCTCTAGCGAGTTCCAGGAGTGGCCGCATCGCCGCGAGAGTCCCTTGCTGGTAAAGAGCCCATTCTTCGAGCTCACGCTGCCTCGTCCAGGAGCGCAACTCGAGCTGGTCCAAATGGTCTTCGACCTCAGGGAAGGCCCAAAAGGTGTGTGCGACCGGCTTGGCGCAGACCTGTTTTGACAAAGCGACCGAATGGGACTCGAGCTTGCGATCGGTGTGGTCCGAACCAAGACCTAGCCATATCCGTCCCTCCTCACTGTAGAGCACCGGCTCCACCTCGCCGGACGAGTGCGTTCCGACGACCTCGATACGTGAGGAGGTGGTGAACAGCGAGGAGGCGACCCGGTAGAAGAGGGGCACCGTCGAGGGCCGCGGCACCCCCAAGGCGGCGAGCTCTCCGATATGGTGCTCCACGGCAGAGCTGTCGCGTGCCGTCCAGCCCGCGATCACCCCGGCGGCGACTTGCACGCACCGTCGCCCTTCCTGTTCGAACACCAAATCCATCTTGTCGCCGCTCCCACACATGAGGCCTTGTTGAAGCTCGCTACCGAACGGCTGGGCCGACCGTGATTGGGGTGATCGTTGCCGACCGTGGCCGCTATAACGCGCCACTCTCCGCAAGGCGATCGGTCACCAGCATGTGCCCCGGCTCATGCGTGATCGCTATTTCAGGCCGGGCTGTCCGGATCGCGGACTGCGGGGTTACCCCGCAAGCCCAGAAAACCGGGATATCGCCCGGCTGCATCACGGGAGCATCCCCGAAGTCTGGCTTTTGGATGTCGGCGATTCCGATCGCGGCCGGATTTCCGATGTGGATCGGAGCACCATGAGCCTGGGGGTAGCGCTCCGTCAGCACGATGGCCCGAATCGCATCCGCCGGGGCAAAGCAACGCAAGGACACTACCAAGGGGCCGCCGAATCGGCCAGCCGGGCTGGTCTGGATGTTGGTGGTGAACATCGGCGCATTCAGGCCGGCATCGATGTGCCGGACCGGAATTCCGGTGCGCCTCAGAGCTTCTTCGAAAGAAAACGAACAGCCCAAGACGAAGGTCACGAAATCGTCCCGCCACAACTCCATGAGATCGGGGAGCGTGCCAGCGGGCTGGCCGCTGTGAAACACCCGATAGCGCGGTACGTCGGTCCGGATGTCGATATCCGTCCCCAGGCCCGGCAACCGAGGGTCCCCTGGCTCGCCAACGCCGATCAGCGGGCAGGATTTCGGATTGCGGGTGCAGAAACGCAAGAAATCATTGGCGTCGACTGCGGGGAGAATGGCGAGGTTGCCCTGCAAATATCCAGGCGCCTGGCCTGCGGTCTGTCCCGTGAACCTGCCCGCGCGGATATGCCCGCGCAATTCAGTCGGGCCATATACCCCGTTGGTGCTGGAGGCTTCTGCACGCTTTGACATCCGAACTCCGACGTTTGGGGCAGGATCAAATACCCGGAGCCAATCTCCCACCCGTTTCCGTTTAGGTCAATCGATAGTAAACTGATTGATTCGATCAAAATATCGGATCACCGTTCACTCTCGATCACTGCCGCCTTGGCGGCTGCCTTGATGGTCTCCATCAGCTTTTTAGGCTGTGCCGGCATATAGGCCAGTGAAAATGTCAGGTGATCGGGCGACGATCTATTGACCTGAACAAACCTGGGTGCAAGTCTCTCCGACTGCGGAAGCCCAACAGGACGGTTCGGTGAGCGACGACATCCTCAGAACAGAGGGTCTGTCCAAAAGCTTCGGCGGCGTACACGCCGTCGAGGATGTTAGCTTGCGGATTGCGGAAAGGTCCCTTCACGCCATCATCGGCCCGAACGGGGCCGGCAAGACAACTCTGTTCCACCTTATGACCGGGGTTTACCGTCCAACTCGCGGGCGAGTTTATTTTCGCGGCCAAGACGTGACCGCTCGGGGGGCCGCGGATCGCGTGAAGATCGGCATCTCCCGCTCTTATCAGCGCACCAATGTTTTTCCCCACCTCTCGGTTCGCGAAAACCTGATGCTCGCGGCAGAGCGCTCGGTCGGAAATAGCTCGTCGGTTTGCCCGCGAGCTCTCGGCGGCCCGGCCCATGCTCTCGCATCCCGGGTTCTCAGCCAACTCGGGCTGGAAAGTGCCGCCAACTTCGAGGCTCAGACGCTCCCCTATGGAGTGCAGCGGCTGATCGATATCGGCATAGCCCTGTGCTGCGAGCCGAAGTTACTCCTGCTCGACGAGCCGACGAGCGGGCTGTCTTCGGCGGAGTTGCGAGAAGCCATCGACACTTTGAAGGTTCTGCGCTCCCACTACACGATCGTGCTCATCGAACATAACATGGAACTCGTCATCGGCATCGCCGATCGAGCTAGCGTGCTCAATTTTGGCCGTTTGATTGCAGAGGGAACCCCGGAGGAGATCCGGCGAATTCCCGAAGTCCATGCAGCCTATTTCGGTTCGAGAAAAGCCATGGTGGCCCCGTGAGCGGGCTTGTGGTGGACGGGATCGATGCCTTTTATGGCCGCAGCCACGTGCTGCACGAGGTCTCTCTGCAGATCCCGGCAGGCTCGGTGGCCACGCTCCTCGGACGCAACGGGGCAGGCAAGACCACCACGATTCGCGCCATCTGCGGCCTGCTCCGGCCGGCAAAAGGGCTGATCAGCCTGAACGGGCAGAGACTTTCGGGCCTGCGTGGAGACCAGATCACGCGCCTCGGAGTGTCCTGCGTGACCGAAAGCCGGGACATCTTCACCCACCTGACCGTTACAGAAAATCTCGCCATAGCCCGGCGCAAGACAAGCGCCTGGACGCTTGAGCGCGTGCTGGACGATTTCGCGCTGATCCGGCCCCTGCTGAACCGGGCCGGCGGAGCGCTGTCGGGCGGTGAGCAACAGATCGTGGCAATCGCGCGTGCCCTCATGCTCGGGCCCAAGATCCTGCTCCTGGACGAACCCTCGCAGGGCCTTGCCCCCATCATGGTGGATCGCGTGATTGAGGTCCTATCGGGCCTCAGGGGATCGGGCCTGACCATGCTCATCGTAGAGCAGAAGCTCGATCTGGCGCTGGAGCTCGCAGAATACGCCTACATCCTCGACAACGGCAGCGTCGTCTACGACGGGCGTGCGTCTGATCTCGCGGCCGATACCGCCTTGATCCATCGTCACCTCGGCGTCGGTCACTGAGCCTGCGGAGCATTGGTGTGGTTGTGCGCAATCGTGTATGTCATGGGAGGAAGTCATTATGAATTTCGAGGTGAAACGAAGAGGCCTTCTGCAGGGGGCCGGAGCGTTGGCCGGAATCTCGGCCCTGCGGCTCGTCAGCCCCGTTTTTGCGGCGGAGGGTCCGGTGGCCATTCTTGGCATCGTGCCGCTCACCGGCCCCTATGCCGCGGACGGCGAACGGATTAAGCGCGGCCAAGAGATGGCCGTGGAAGATTTCCGTGCTGCCCACAAGGGAGTCGACGTCAAATACGTGTTCCGGGACAGCGCCGGTGACGCGGGCACGGCGACCCGACGTGTCTCGGAAGCGATCGAAAGCGAGAAGATTATCGCGATCGCGGGACCTTGGGCTGACGACGTCGCCGCGGCCGTCGACGATATCGCCAAGCGCGAGAAGCGCGTGCATTTCTGGAGCGGCGGTCCGCTGCCGTGCCATCGCTACTACTTCAATTGGGCGCCCCCCTATTATGCCGGTGTCAATGCGGGGATGCGCTACGTCGCGGAAAAGAACCCAAAGGCGAAGCGCTGGTATATGCTGACCTCGGACTATTCTTTCGGATGGACCCTGGAAGACTACGAAAAGCGTGTGGCCAAGGACCTCGGTATCGAATTCGTCGGATCCACCAAGCACGTGCTCGGCGAGCGGGAGTTCAGCCCCTACATGGGCGACATTGCGGCCGCCAAGCCGGACGTGATCGTGCTAAATAATTTCGGGCTCGATACGGCACAGGCATTGCGCGCCGCGAGCTCCTTCGGATTGACCCAAAGCGCGCAGATCCTGGTGCCGTGGGGCAGCGGCATTGAGGATTACCTCCGCCTCGATCCGTCCATCACCAGCGGTGTGGTGATAGGCTCGGCCTTCTACTACACGATCGACAATCCGGTCGCGCAGAGCTTCTCCAAACGATACCTTGAGCGATTTGGTGAGCCCCCGGGCTATCCGGCGGGTAGCGGTTACGCCGCCATGGCGCTTTTGCTCGAAGGCGTCTCGAAGGCAGACAAACCCGAAGCGGCCTCTCTGGTTCGCGCGCTCGAAGGCTGGGAAGGCGAGACTGTCGTGGGCAAGACGCGGATCGACCGCGACACGCATCAAACGTTCCACTCGTTCTTCGTCACCGAAGGCAAGAAGCCGGGCGACGTGAAAGACAAGTTCGACCTCGCCTCGATCGTCAAAACCGTCGACGGCAGTGCCCCGGCCGACGTCCTCGGTTGCCCGAAGATTGGCGATCTCTGACACGAACCGCCGTCGCATCCCCGGGTGCGACGGCCCTCATCCCCCGGAGAGCCCACGGCTTTGGAACTTCTTATCATTCTCAAGTTGCTGAACGGTTTGACGACCGGCGCACTCTACGCTCTCACGGCGTTCGGGCTGACGTTTATCTTGGGCATGCTGAACATTCCGAACTTCGCGCACGGGGCGATCTTCGCGCTGGGAGGCTATGTCGGCCTTGCCCTGGCCCACCTGACGGGCTCCTATTGGGCGGCGCTGGTCGGAGCGCCGATCGTTCTGGCGGCGTTCGGAGTGTGTATCGAGCGGGGATTGCTTCGACCCCTTTACGGCAACGCCCCGGATGACGAGAACTATCTTCTGCTTGCGCTGTTCGCCTTGGCCATCATCCTGCAAGAGCTTATCATCATGATCTGGGGCGCGGCCGGAGAGAGCATAATGCCTCCTGCGGCGCTCAACGGAGCCATGCAACTCGGCCCCATTCTGTATCCAAAGTTTCGCATTTTCGTTCTGTTGGCGACGGGGCTGATGGTGCTGGCATCCTGGCTTCTGATCGAACGCACTCGCGTCGGGGCCCTGATCAAGGCCGCGATCGAAAACCGCGATGCTGTGATGCTGCTCGGCGTGGATATTCGGATCCTGTTTGCCGCAAGTTTCGCATTCGGCACTTTGCTGACCGCCTTTGCAGGCGTCCTCAGCTTGCCCATACGGGGCGTGCATCCTTTCATCGGCATGGATATTCTCACGGTTTCGTTCGTGATCGTGGTGGTGGGCGGAATGGGCAACCTTTACGGGGCCATCTTCGCTGGCCTTCTCATCGGCCTCTTGCAAGAATTCGCCACCCTGATCAGCCCGCTCGCAGCCTGGCCTGCCATTTATCTCGCCATGATGGCTGTGCTCCTGTTTCGCCCGAAGGGTCTATTCGGGAAACGGTGAAGGAACGCATGCGCATGTCCAAATCCGTTGCCACTGTCGTGGCGAAGCCATCGCAGCGCGAGATCGGGGTCGTTCCGGCACTCCTCAGTCTCTGCGCGATCCTGGTAGCCCTGCCCTTTCTGCTGCCCATGGCGCTCGCGATTGACATCGTGATCATCGCGGTGGCGGCGGTTGCCTTCGGCCTGATGCTCGGCCAGGCAGGAATGCTGTCTTTCGGGCAATCCGCGTTTTTCGGTCTCGGCGGCTACGCGGCGGGGCTGTGCGTCAAGACGTTCGACAGCTCACTTATTCCGGCGCTCCTGGCCGGAGCCATCGCAGGGGGGCTCGGGGCGGCGGTCGTGGCGTTTCTGACCGCACGGCTGAAGGACGTCTACTTTATTCTGATGACGCTGGCCTTTGCGCAGCTCGTCTACTTCGTCGCCCTGACCTGGCGCGTTCTGACGGGGGGGCCCTCGGGCCTCAGTGGATTCTCGCGTCCCATGCTGAACCTGGGCCTCACCCAGGTTTCGCTCGCATCCTCGAACATGTTCTACCTGTTTGCCGCCGCGGTACTGCTCTCGATCGTTCTCGTCCTCCTCATCGTCCTGCGTTCACCGCTCGGCCTGGCGTTGCGCGGAATGAAGGACAATCACGACCGCCTGGAAGCGATCGGCTACTCGGTCTGGCGATATCGTCTGCTGACCTTCACGGCGACCGGTGTGATGACCGGCATCTCCGGCGCCCTCTATGCTTTCCAGTGGCAGATCGTCCCGGTCAGCGCGGCCAGCATGAACCAGTCTGCGGCGATCGCTTTCATGTCGATATTGGGCGGCGTCGGCCATCCTCTCGGCCCCGTCATTGGGGCCGTCATCTACACTTGGCTGAGCGACGTCGTTTCGAATTACTGGGCGCGCTGGCCGATCCTGTTCGGCGCCGTCCTCATCCTGATCGTGTTCTTCATGCGCGGCGGTCTCATTCAGGGGCTCGGGAGAGTTGCGGCTTTGACGATCCATAACCGGAGGCCTGGCGGTGCGAACCACTGAAGGCGAACCGAGCGGGACTGTGCCCTCTGGCCCTCACCACGAGGTGGCGGCCCGCTTGCGCGAGCGGATTACCTACGTGGCGGCGCCCGACGAACTGGCCCAGGTTGCAGCGCTTCTGACTGCGATTTCGCCCCTTGTCTTGAAGGATCCGCTTCTGACGACCCCGGCAACGGTCTACGAGGTTTTGCCCTGATCCGGAATCGTGACGAGCCCCATCGTGTTGTTCCGGAAGCGCCCCTCGCCGATCTTTCGATGCGCAAGCCTCAAGTTTGATTCAATCGGGTGAGATGTCCCCCGTGGATCTACTGGAGGCCTGCATTGCCCAGATCGAGGAGCATGACTCTCGCCTGAGATGTTTCATCACGCTAACCCTGGAGAGTGCTCGGCAAGAAGCCCGCGCCGCACAGGCCCGCGCCCAAAGCAAGGGTCGGCTCGGGCCACTCGACGGGATCCCTCTCGGGGTCAAGGACATCCTCGCGTCTCAAGGCGTGCGAACAACGGCCGGCAGCAAGGTTCTGCAGCACTTCGTTCCTGACCGGGATAAACGCACTCTCCGCCGTGAAACGGGCCGGCGCGGTGATCGTCGGCAAAACCAATCTGCACGAATTCGCCTATGGCGTAACAAGTGCGAACTCCTATTACGGCGCAGTGGTCAATCCGCTCGATTCATTGCGGCTCGTGGGGGGTTCAAGCGGCGGATCGGCCGCTGCGGTAGCGTCCGGGATGGTGTTGGGCGCTGTCGGCTCCGACACCGGCGGTTCGATCCGGATCCCGGCGGCCGCTTGCGGCTTGTTCGGGCTCAAGCCAACATTTGGTTTGATCAACTGCGAGGGAGTAATCCCGCAATCCTGGACACTGGATCATCTCGGGCTGCTGACCCGCACCGCCGAGGATCTTGGCCTGATGATACAGGCCTGGACCGGCGGGCCAGGGACGCAGACGCAGCCGAAATCCCGGATGCGCATCGCCATCCCCGAGAATCTGCTGGAAGCTGCCTGTTCGGAAGTGCGTGCAGCTTTCGAGTCGTCGCTCGGCTGGTTTCGCCGGCGCGGCGCGAAAATCGAAACATTCCGAATGCCAGACCTGGCGCTCACTCGTAGCGCCTGGCTCACAATCCTTCTGGCTGAATCAGCCGCCTATCACCGCCCGACGTTGGAGAAGACGCCCGAGGCTATCGGCGACGACATCCGCCCCTTCTTGCTGGCCGGGCTGTTGATAGATGCCTCCACCTACCTGGGTGCGCAACGCTTTCGCCGGGAATGGGCCAACGGCATGAGAGCGATAATGCGCGACCTCGACATACTGGCGCATCCGACCCGACACTTCCCCCGCCGGCCTGGTCCGCAAGGAAACAAAGCTCAAGATGCCGGTGGTTGGCACGGACCTCATGTACCAGACCCTGGAACTCATCAAGGAAGGCCATGTCGACGGCACCGTGGGCCAGCAGCCCTACCT
>JAABUM010006394.1_pt1 | contig 11566 bp, 8 predicted proteins | sample 5559161 | NCBI WGS metagenome assembly JAABUM01 (sample SAMN10711868, study PRJNA513369) | rock metagenome | isolation source: Antarctica rocks | place: Antarctica: Victoria Land, Siegfried Peak nord | reverse complement strand
AGGGGCGGGTCCTCCCACGATCGCCTGCTCGAGGTGTTGCTCCAGGTCGATCTGTCCGGTGATGAGTCCGCTCGCGGGGGAGCCGCCCCGCAGCACCTCGGAAAACTCGCCGAGCAGGTTGCGGCGTCGCAGAATTTGGCTCTGAAGGGCGTCATGACCGTCGCCCCACGTGCCGGGGATGCTGCCGTCGCGTTTGCCGAGATCAGTCGATTGTCGGCCGATCTGCGCAGCAACCATCCTGACGCGACGTGGATTTCGGCGGGCATGAGTGGTGACCTCGAACAGGCGGTGGCCAGTGGCGCGACACACCTGCGTGTCGGCAGCGCAATCCTGGGTTCGCGCCCACCGCAGCGGTAACTTCTTCTACGACCCACAGTGACCTCCCATTCGGTCACCGACCAGGTCACCTGCACGGCCGAACCCGGCCAGAATTTGCGAGGAGTAAGACCCATGGCTGGAAAGCTGCGCGCGATGACGGAGTACCTCGGGCTCTCTGAGGTCGACCGTCGTTACGACGAGGAGTACGACGACACCTATCCTGCGGACGAGTCGCACGAGTACGCCGACAGCGGCTACGACGAGCCCACCCACTTCGAACACGAACGTGAGGCCGCACCCGTGACGCAACTGCACAAGAGCGCTCCAGCAACCACTGCAGGCGCCGGCGGCCCGATCAGTCGCATCACCACGATCCATCCCCGTACCTACAACGAGGCCAAGGAGATCGGGGAGAACTTCCGCGCCCGTGTACCGGTCATCATGAACCTGTCCGACATGGATGACAACGACGCCAAGCGGCTGGTCGATTTTGCTGCCGGTCTGGTCTTCGGCCTGCACGGAACCATCGAGCGGGTCACCGCCAAGGTGTTCCTGTTGTCGCCATCGGGTGTCGAAGTATCGACCAGCGGCCAGGAAGCTGCCCGCACGCAGCGTGGTCTGTTCAACCAGAGTTGATCTTTTTTCACTTCCGACAGGTCGATGAAAATGCTGGATGCGTCGACCGTCGTGGTGTCGGAGACGACGATGAGTGACAATGTGATCATGGCAATCGTCTTGGCCGTCGTAGCAGTCGTTCTCTATGCCTTCATCGTGCTGCTGATAGCACGTCTGGTACTGGAATGGATTCAGGTGTTTGCTCGTCAGTGGCAACCTCGTGGCCCGATCCTGGTCGTCGCCGAAACGACCTACACGGCGACCGATCCGCCGTTGAAAGCTGTGCGGAAGGTGCTGAAGCCGATCCGAATCGGCTCGATGCAGTTGGACCTCGCATTCCTGGTTCTGCTGTTGGCTACGTATCTGGCGCTCAATCTCATAGGCTCCGTTGCTAAGTAAGTCATATCCGTTAACTGTCGGCGGTCCGTCACGTGCATCTACAGCACCAGCGCCCACGACATCTAGGTGCACCGAGGTGAACACATGGCGTTGACGCCTGAGGACGTAGTCAAGAAAGAGTTCACCAAACCCAAGGGGTTTGGAAGAAGCGGCTACGACGAGATCCAGGTGGACGACTTCCTCGATGAGATCGTCGTGGAGCTCCGTCGGCTGAACTCCGAGAACGAAGATCTGACCGGCAAGCTGGAAGACTGCCGCCGCTCCAAGGGGATGCCCGGCAAAGAGACAAGTTCCTCTTCCGCTCCGGCAGCGAGTGTGGTTCCGGCCCTGACCCCGGTCAAGGGTGACGCCGACGCTGCGCAGGAGGTCCACGTTTCGGCTGCCAAGGCCGATGCTCCGTCCAAGGCATCCAATGACGCTGCGCTGTCGAAGGCTCGCGAGGAGTTGGCGACCGCCCAGCGTGACCTGGCTTCGGCCAAGGGTGAGCGCGAGAAGGTGGAGCGCGAGGTTGCCCAGGCCAAGGAGCGGCTCGCTGCTCTACAGAAGGAGATCGCGCAGGCGCAAGCAGATGCGGAGAAGCAGGCTGCACCGATTGCTGCTGCGCCGAGTGCGCCGTCCAGTAACGATGCTGCCGGTGTCATCGCGCTGGCTCAGCGACTGCATGACGAGCACGTCCACGAAGGCGAGACCACGCGAAGCCGACTCATCAGTGAGGGTCAGGAGCAGCATGACTCGATGGTCGTTGTCGGTACCAAAAAGCGCGACGAAATGGTCAAGCAGGGTCAGTCCAAGCACGACGAGCTCGTGGGTACAGGTCAGAATCGTCACGATGAGTTGATGAAGCAGGCCAACGAGCGCTCGACGGGTCTGGTCAAGGAAGCCGAGGAGCGTAAGAACCGGATCCTGGGCCAGCTGAGGACCGAACGCGAATCGATCAGCTCAAAGATCGAACAGCTGAAGACGTTTGAGCACGAGTACCGCTCCAAACTGAAGGGGTTCATCGAGAGTCAGTTGAAGGACCTCAACCGCGACGGTAGCGAGGAGACCGAGAGCGCAAAGCGGTAGCACCGCGCGATCGAACGATGAACGGCCCGGCACCTAGGTGCGGGGCCGTTCTTCGTCCGGCGCCGCAGGGGCAGCCGACCTCGTCGTCGGAACATCTTGGGTGCCTCCTGCTTCGAACATGGGTGTCATCGCCTATCCTTCGGCTGACACACGCTGACAGGTACGGCAGAGGACTGTGCTTCTCGGCCCGCCCGACGATCAGCAAACATACGAAGTCAGCACCCAATCCACCGACTGCGAAGTCACCAACTGTGAAGAAGGCAGCCGTGAAGAGCGAATCAATGACGACAGCGACCGACTCCGCGCAGCCACAGGCCGCGTCATCCACCGAGCGCCTGCAGGTGCGCGGGGACGAGAGCCCCTGGACCAAAGACGAGCTGGCAGGCGTCCAGAGCGAACTGGAAGGCGACGTGGAGCGACTGAAAGCCGAGTTGCTGGGGGTCGAACACGAGATCGCCGACCTCATCGACGACAGCGGTGACGGTGCGGGTGACGATCAGGCCGACGTCGGCACTAAGTCTTTCGAACGTGAACACGAGTTCACGCTTGCGCAGAACTCGCAGGTCATGCTTGAGCAGTGCAAGCATGCTCTGGAGCGGTTGGCTGACGGCACCTACGGTATCTGCGAGAACTGCGAGAAGCCGATCGGCAAGCTGCGTCTGCAGGCGTTCCCTCGTGCCACCCTGTGCGTCCAATGCAAACAGAAGCAGGAACGCCGCTGACCACGTCCACGCGACCCTCGCGCACTGGTCCGCTCGGGCGCAATGTCCTGCTGCGACGCCTGGCTCTCGTAGCGGTGCTCGGCTACGCCACTGACCAGGGGAGCAAGGCCTGGGCGGTGGCAGCGCTCGACCCGGGCGTCCCGCAAAGAATTCTTGGCCCGGTCCTGCAGCTGCGCCTGATCCGCAACCCGGGTGCGGCGTTCTCGATGGCGACGAACGCGACCTGGGTCCTGACGCTGATAGCGATTATCGTGATCGCGGCGACTCTGGTCGCCGCTCGGCGTCTCGGCAGCGCTGGGTGGGCAGTTGCTCTCGGACTGTTGCTGGCGGGTGCAATCGGCAACCTCACCGACCGTTTCGTGCGTGAACCGGGTGCAGGCCAAGGCCACGTAATTGACTTCCTCGAGTTGCCCAGGTGGCCCATCTTCAATGTTGCCGACATGTGCGTGGTGAGTGCGGCGGCGCTGATCGCACTCCTCGCTGTTCGCGGGGTCGGCCTCGACGGTCGAACCGGTGACAAGGATCAATCGACTGCCGCAGACGCTGAGTCGAAGGCTGTATCCAACTCGAACGGAAGCGATGGAGATGACTGACATCAAGGCCCTTCCGGTTCCGGAGGGTTTGGAAGGTGAACGCGTCGACGCTGCGATCGCACGACTGCTCGGTGTCTCGCGCTCTCGTGCCGCAACACTGGCCGCCGATGGCGCCGTGACGCTGGACCACCGGTCCGTTGGAAAGTCTGATCGGGTGGGTGCGGGCCAGTGGCTGGAAGTGGTGCTGCCGGGGCCTGCCGAAGCACTGAAGGTTCTACCTCGCGAGGTGCCCGGTCTGCGCATCGTGCACGACGACAGCGAACTCGTGGTCATCGACAAGCCTGCCGGCGTCGCAGCCCACCCGAGCCTCGGATGGAAAGGGCCCGATGTGGTCAGCGGACTCGCGGCCGCTGGGTACCGTATCTCCACCTCCGGTGCGGCAGAGCGGCAAGGGATCGTGCAGCGTCTCGACGTCGGCACCAGCGGCCTGATGGTGGTGGCCAAGAGTGAGCGCGCCTACACGGTGTTGAAGCAGGCGTTCCGGGACCGCACGGTCGATAAGACCTATCACGCCCTGGTGCAGGGCCTTCCCGATCCACTGCAAGGCACCATCGAGGCGCCGATCGGTCGGCATCCCGGACACGACTACAAGTTCGCAGTGTTGAGCTCGGGTCGTCCGAGCGTGACCCATTACGAGCTGCTCGAAGCCTTCCGATCCTTGTCGTTGATGAAGATTCATCTCGAGACCGGGCGAACCCACCAGATCAGGGTGCACTTCTGCGCACTGCACCACCCGTGTGTCGGTGACCCGCTCTACGGCGCTGACCCGACGATCGCAAAACGTCTGGGATTGACTCGCCAGTGGCTGCATGCGCGGCAACTCGGGTTCGAGCACCCTGGCTCCGGCGAGCACGTCGCCTTCGAGAGCGAGTACCCAGCAGACCTGCAGCAGGCGCTCGACACCGTGCGCGCGGCCAACTGATCCAGGCCCTCTCGGCCCGCGGAGGCGAGTGCGAGCCCTCGCCGTGAGGCGGACTGTCGGTAGACCGACCTAGACTCATCGCGATGTCATCTCCGTCTTCTTCGAAACCGCCGTCGATGCCGCCTTCGGACTTTGTGCATCTGCACGTGCATACCGAGTACTCGACGCTGGACGGTGCGGCGAAGATCAAGCCGATGTTCGCCGAAGTCGAACGGCTCGGCATGCCTGCGATCGCGATGTCGGACCACGGGAACATGTTCGGCGCCTACGAGTTCCAACTCGCAGCCAAAGCGACTCCCGTCAAGCCGATCATCGGCATTGAGGCCTACGTCGCGCCCTCGACACGGCACTCGCGCACTCAGGAGTTCTGGGCAGGATCGCGTGAGCGCAACGCCAATGTCGATGGCGAGGGTGGCAAGGACGTGTCCGGCGGTGGCCGTTACACCCACATGACGATGTGGGCGGCCGACGCAGGCGGATTGCGCAACCTGTTCAAGTTGAGCTCGTTGGCCAGCTTCGAGGGCTACTACATGAAGCCCCGAATGGACCGCGAGCTGTTGGCGCAGCACGGTCGCGGCATCATCGCGACCACCGGGTGCCCCTCAGGCGAGGTGCAGACCAGACTGCGCCTCGGGCAGTACGACGAGGCGATCGAGGCGGCGTCGGCATACCAAGACATCTTCGGCGCTGAGAACTATTTTCTCGAGTTGATGGATCACGGTCTGTCGATCGAACGACAGGTCCGTGAGGACCTGCTGCGGATCGCCCGCGAGCTGCACATCCCGTTGCTGGCGACCAACGACAGCCACTACGTCACCGAGGACCAGGCCGACAGCCACGACGACCTGCTGTGCGTCGGTGTGGGCAAGAACAAGGACGACCCCCACCGGTTCAGGTTCAACGGGTCGGGCTACTACCTGAAGTCCGCGCAGGAGATGCGCGCGCTCTTCTCTGAACTACCAGAGGCGTGCGACAACACGCTCGCGATCGCCGAGCGGATCGGCGATTACTCCGAGGTCTTCAACCCGGTCGACCGGATGCCGCAGTTCCCGGACGTACCGGAGGGTCAGACGCAGTCCTCCTTCCTGCGCGAGCAGATCACGGTAGGTCTGCAACTGCGGTACGGCAATGAACCCAGTGCCGAGGTACTGGCTCGGGTCGAGACCGAGATGGCCGTCATCGAGCCGATGGGCTTCTCCTCCTACTTCCTGGTCGTCGCTGACATCTGCAAGTACGCCCGGGACAACGGGGTGCCCGTTGGCCCCGGACGTGGATCGGCGACCGGATCGATCATCGCCTACCTGACCCGCATCACCGAGCTCGATCCGCTGGAACACCAGCTGCTCTTCGAGCGGTTCCTGAACCCTGAGCGCATCAACCCGCCGGACGTCGACCTCGACTTCGATGATCGTCAGCGCGACAAGATGGTGCGCTACGTCATCGACAAGTACGGCACCGAGTACACCGCGCAGGTCAACACCTTCAGCACTATCAAGGCCAAGGCTGCTGTCAAGGACGCCAACCGGATCCTGGGCTTCCCGTTCGCTCTCGGCGAGCAGATCAGCAAGGCGATGCCTCCCGACGTCATGGGTAAGGGCGTGCCGTTGGCCGACCTGTTCAGATCGGGGCACGCCCGGTTCAGTGAGGGGGTCGATTTCCGTGCGCTCTACGAAGCACAACCCGAGGTCCGCAAGGTCGTGGACACCGGCCTCGGGCTCGAAGGCCTCGTTCGCGGCACGGGGGTACACGCCGCTGCTGTCATCCTGTCCTCTGCGCCGTTGCTCGAGCTGATCCCGATGCACCGCCGCGACAAAGACGGCACCATCATTACCGGCTTCTCCTACCCGCACTGCGAGGAGATGGGCCTGATCAAGATGGACTTCCTCGGCCTGCGGAACCTCGGCATCATCGATCAGGCGATCCGCAACGTCGAGACCAACCGCGGCGAACAGCTCACGACCGAGACGATCCCGCTCGAGGACACCGCAACCTTCGAGCTGTTGGCACGCGGCGACACCTTGGGTGTGTTCCAGCTCGATGGCGGCCCGATGCGCAGTCTGCTGCGGCTGATGGCGCCGACCCGATTCGAGGACATCGCCGCGGTGCTTGCGCTCTACCGGCCGGGCCCGATGGCCGCGAACGCGCACATCAACTACGCGGAGCGCAAGAACGGGCGCCAACCGGTTACCCCGATCCACCCCGAGCTCGAGGAGGCACTCGAGCCGATCCTCGGTATGACCTACCACTTGCTGGTCTACCAGGAGCAGATCATGGCCATCGCCCGCGAACTAGCGGGTTATACCCTCGGTGGCGCCGACATCCTGCGGCGTGCGATGGGCAAGAAGAAGGCCGAGATCCTGGAGAAGGAGTTCGGCAGCTTCGAGGCCGGTATGCAGGCCAGCGGTTACAGCGCGGAGGCCACCAAGGCGCTGTGGGACGTCATGCTCCCGTTCTCGGGCTACGCGTTCAACAAAAGCCACACGGCTGGTTACGGACTCGTGTCGTACTGGACCGCCTACCTCAAGGCCAACTACCCGGCCGAGTATGCTGCAGCGCTGCTGACCAGTGTCGAGGGTGACAAGACCAAGATGGCGACCTACCTCGCCGACACCCGCAAACTCGGCATCAAGGTGTTGCCGCCGGACGTCAACGAGTCGGTCGCCGACTTCACGGCCGTCGGGACCGATATCAGGTTCGGGCTTGCAGCGATCCGCAACGTCGGCGGCAATGTCGTGGAGGCGATCGGTAAGGCACGTCAGGACAAGGGGCGGTTCAGCTCGTTCGAAGACTTCCTGCGCAAGGTGCCTGCCGTGGTGTGCAACAAGCGCACTATCGAATCGCTCATCAAGGCAGGGGCGTTCGACGACCTGCAGCACCCGCGGCAGGGTCTGGTGCACATCCACGAGGCATACGTCGACGCCGTCGCTGAAGAGAAGCGTTTCGAGGAACGTGGCCAGGACTCGTTGTTCGGCGGGTTCGGCGATGAGGGGGGCATCGAACTCGCCGCGCTGCCCGCGATTCCGGATATCGAGTGGGAGAAGCAGACATTGCTGGCGTTCGAACGAGACATGCTCGGTCTCTACGTTTCGGACCATCCGCTGTTCGGGATCGAGCACATCCTGTCCCAGCACGCGGACATGTCGATCGCTCGGCTGCACGGCGAGGACACCCCTAACGACGGGTCGCAGATCACCATCGCGGGACTGATCACTGCGTTGCAGCTCAAGCGCAACAAACGCGGTGAGATGTGGGCGATCGCGACCGTCGAAGACCTCGAAGGCGCGATCGAGGTGATGTTCTTCGCGAAGACCTACATGACGGTCTCCACGATGCTCAACCCGGACGTGGTGTGCGTGATCAAGGGCCGGTTCCAGATGCGCGACGACGGGCCGCAGCTGATGGCCGGTGAACTCACCCTGCCCGACCTGCGTGGTGACCTGCGCGGGCCGGTCATCTTGACGATGCCATTGGCGCGAGCCAATACGGGGCTTGCGACCAGATTGCGAGTGGTGCTCGCCGAACATCCGGGAGCCACCGAGGTACATCTGAAACTTCATCAACCGGGTAGATCTGTCACGGTGAAACTGGACGACGGCCTGCGGGTGACCGCGTCTGCGGCGTTGTTCGGGGATCTGAAGGAACTGCTCGGTCCGTCCTGTCTGGTGGGTGCCTGAGATGCCTGAGAACCTGATCCCACAATCGCCCGTCGCGCGCCGGTCATCGACCGTCCGCGCGCATCACGGTGACGTCTTCCAGGACCCGTGGGAGTGGCTGCGGGACAAGGAGTCGGACGAGGTCAGGACTCACCTGCGCGCCGAAAACGACTACACGCGGGTCCGGACCGAGCACCTCAAGCCGCTGGTCGACACGGTGTTCGCCGAGATCAAGCACCACATCGTCGAGACCGACGTCGACGTGCCAGTTCGCAAGGGCACGTGGTGGTACTACACGCGCACCGAGGAAGGCGCCCAGTACCCGGTGCATTGTCGGGCACCTTTTCTCGCCGGCGAGGCCCGCCCTGAGCCCACGCCGAGGGAACCGGTGGACGGTGAGCAGGTGCTACTCGATGAGAACCTCGAGGCGGCCGCCCACGAATTCTTCGACCTCGGCGCGCTCGAGATCAGCCCCGACGGCCAGTTGCTGGCGCTGCTGGCTGACCTGCAGGGCGACGAACGGTACGACCTCGAAGTACGCGACCTGGAAACCGGCGCAGTAGTGGACCGCAGCGTCCATGGGGCGCATTACGGGTTGGCGTGGTCCCTCGACGGCAGCACTCTCTTCTACGTCCGACACGACGATGCCTGGCGGCCGCACCAGGTCTGGCGCCATGTCGTGGGGTCCGAATCCGCCGGTGACGTCCTGGTGCAGGAGGAAGCCGACCCGCAGTTCGGGATCGGATTCGATGTGTCTCGCGACGACCGATGGTTGATCGTCACCTGTGAATCGCGCACCAGCAGCGAGGTCTGGCTCGGCGATCTCGCAGCACCAGGGGCCGAGCTGAGCGTGGTCGAGCCACGCGCGCACGGTGTCGAGTACACGGTCGAGGTCGACCACGACCGACTCCTGATCGTGCACAACACGACCCGGGTGGACTTCGATCTGACCCAGACGCCAATGGTGAGTCCTGGACGTGCCCACTGGCTGCCCGTCCTGGATCTGGTTGATGGAGAGCGGATCGAGGGCGTCGATGCGTTCGCCGGTTGCATCGTCGTCTCGTTGCGATCGCAGGGTTTGCCGACTCTTCGCGTGCTGCCGAAGGTCGGTGTGGGTTTCGGCACACCAGTGGCAATTCCAATCTCTACTGACCTCGGGGTCCTGCGGCTCGGCAGCAACGCCGAGTACGAGGAACCGACGCTACGGGTCTCGCTGAGTTCCTACCTGGTGCCCGCTGCGGTACTTCAGTTCGATCCCGCGACTGGGCAGGTGCAGGTCCTCAAGCAACGCGAGGTGCCCGGCTACCGACCTGAGGAGTACGTCGAGGAGCGCTTGTGGGCTCGCGCCGACGACGGCACCCAGGTGCCGATATCCCTGGTGCGCCGTCGCGATGTCGTCCCCGACGGCAGCAACCCCGGCCTCATCAACGGTTACGGGTCCTACGAGGTGTCTTCGGACCCCTACTTTTCAGCCATCAGGTTGTCCCTGCTTGATCGCGGCCTGGTCTACGCGACGGCGCATGTGCGCGGTGGCGGTGAACTGGGCCGTCGGTGGTGGGACGAAGGCAAGATGCTCACCAAAAAGAACACCTTCACCGACTTCGTCGCATGTTCCCGAGCACTGATCGACACCGGCTGGGTTGCCCGAGACCGACTTGCGGCGGAAGGTGGGTCGGCTGGCGGTCTGCTGATGGGTGCTGTTCTCAATCTCGCGCCGGAGCTGTACCGCGTAGTGCACGCTGCGGTGCCGTTCGTCGATGCCCTCACCACAATTCTCGACCCGTCGCTTCCGCTGACCGTCGGGGAGTGGCAGGAATGGGGCGACCCGTTGCACGACCCGGCCGTCTACGCGTACATGAAGAGTTACAGCCCCTACGAGAACATCACGCCCGCCGCCTACCCGGCGATCCTGGCCACCACCAGCCTGAACGACACCCGGGTGCTCTACGTCGAGCCGGCGAAGTGGGTGCAGCAGCTGCGAGCCACGGTCACCTCAGACCCGCAGACCCGGCCAATCCTGTTCAAGTGCGAGATGATTGCCGGTCACGGTGGGGTCAGCGGACGGTATGATTCCTGGCGCGATGCAGCGTTCGAGTGCGCCTTCCTGCTCGATCAGGTCGGCGCGGCTGAGCTGCGCTAAAGGCCGACTTCAGCTCGAGAGGTTGGCTCACGACGGTGGCTCAGCGAAGGCTGAGAGGCTCATGTCGGCCTGAGCCTCTCGGCCTTAGCTAGGCCTCTCGCGCTTCGTAGAGGATCGGTCAGCGGGCGTCGTACACGACGCGCCCGCCGAGGAGGGTCGTGGCAACTGGCATCGTCCGCAACCGGTGGGCTGCGGTCATCGTGTCGGGACTCTCGGCGAGCGGGTCGGCATCCAGCAGCACCAGATCGGCGAGCGAGCCGATGTCGATGGTTCGTCGACCGTCGGTGCTGCAGGCCAGGGCCTCGGCGGGCGTGATGGCCTGTCCGCCACCCCAGGGTTCGCGACTGTCGGCGCTGCGGTGCACAGCTGCCGCCATCGCCAGCCACGGGTCCAACGGCGCGACCGGTGCGTCCGATCCGAGCGTTACCGTTACCCCGGCGTCGAGCATCGAACGGAGCATGAACGAACGCTCCGCGCACCCGGGCCATAGCCGGTCGGACAGGTCTCGGTCGTCGTAGATGTGCGCCGGGTGCACCGCCGCTGTTACGCCGAGCGCGGCCATCCGCGGCACGTCCTTGGGATCAAGCAATTGTGCGTGCTCGATCGATCCGTGGATGCCGCTGGCCTCGAACGTGTCCAGGACCATCGTTACCGCCGCATCGCCGATGGCGTGTATTGCTGCGAGGAGTCCGTTGGCACGCGCGAGGTGCATCGCTTCCAGAAGGCGCTCGGGCGATACGTTGTGCGCGCCGCGGGTGCTTTTACCGGCGTACGGCTGGCAGCACAGCGCCGTCATGGTGCTCAGCGAGCCGTCGGCGATGATCTTCAACGGACCCATCGTGACGGTGGAACCCCCACCGGGGATCGGCTGGCCGGTCCGCAGGCCGTCGGCAAGGGTCTGTTCGAGCCCATGCAGGTAGGTCGACGCACGCACGCGCAGCGTGTCGAGCCCCTTGGGGACCAGTTCACCCCAGGTCGCGGCGGAGTTCGCGAACTCCATATCGGTGATGCCGACGACCCCAGTGCGGGCGGCGAGCGCGAGGGCCGCGCGGTAGGCGTCGACCGGGTCCCGCTCCACGCCGGGCAGGTTCGAGAGCATCGGGAAGACGTCGAACCAGGCGTTCTCGTTGATGGCGCCA
>JAABUM010006393.1_pt1 | contig 11566 bp, 24 predicted proteins | sample 5559161 | NCBI WGS metagenome assembly JAABUM01 (sample SAMN10711868, study PRJNA513369) | rock metagenome | isolation source: Antarctica rocks | place: Antarctica: Victoria Land, Siegfried Peak nord | reverse complement strand
GGCACAGGTCCTCAAGAGCTGCGACAACGGCAGGTGTAGCACCTTGCTCTGCAGGAGGAAAAACCTATAAAAGCCGCTGCTCTGCAGGAGGGGCCCTCCGACACATTTGGTCAGTTTCCGATCAGATGCAAGTGTAGCCCTGTGCACCGGGATTGCCTATCGAGTTCCAGTTTGTTCTATTATGATATATATAGCGCGCTGACGAAAAAACCATGAGCTGCACAGCACCACTGCGGCGTTGCATGATCTGGCCGCATGAAGCAGAACACCACGCGGGGTGCGCCTGATGCTGAATCCAGGTTGTGAGCCATTATAGATGCAGCATCCCATCACTAGCGTCCAATCACTGCAGATACTTGCATGGCGAGTGCTGATCAAGTGGTGGGTGGCTTACCTTCTGCAGCAGCTGAGAGACGAGCTCCGTGGCCACATACCCGGTCGCGCCCGTTACGAGAGCCGTATGGGCCATGCTAACTGATCGCTGTAGAAAGCAGGCGCAGGAGAGGGGCAGCGTCGAAAATTGCCAAGTGCGATTGTGTTGGAAATTGTTTGCTGGATGAGACAGATAGGAAGAAGGCTGGAAACGAGCAGAATATGATGGAAGTGAACGATCGGTGCGGTTTTAATCGCGCCTGGTCGTAATGATCGAAGCCGGGGCGAGGCTAAGTTCCAATGTTGTAAGGCACTTTAGTCTTGGTATTCCAGCTGGAGCACGATGCCGTACTTCTCCTGCAAGTGCAGATCCAGATCGCTGCACGTTGGCTATGTGAGCTGAGCTGCAACGCCTTGTGATACCCTTGGAATGTGCGTGTGATCTGCGGCGCTGCAACACTTACCGGCTCAGATTCCTAATTGCCTGGTGCGCCTGGCCTGTGCATCGCTGAGGTTGCAGTTCCTTCGATCGGTGTTTCAACGCCTGGAGAGGGTTTGGTTAAGATCTTTTCATCAGATAATTACCACAAGATCAGGCTGCACATGGCCACCTCTCTGACGTCCCTGCAGTTCCTAGGTGTTCACCTGCCTGCCCGCACAGTGACGCGACGGCGAACGCATGGGAGGAATGATAGGCCAGGTCGAGAACCGATGGGCTGACATGCAGGTCATCAGTAAATCGAGCCCCTTACACCTGCATCTCTGTTTGGTGCACTCTTTGCCTGATATGTACAGCGGCGGTGTCAGCCGTTCCTGGGCTGGCTGGCGCACGGGCCCCCATGATCTCAGGCCGACCCTTCGAACTCCGGCTCGGCGACGATTCCCAGCTGGATGAGCGTGTAGACCATGTCAATGTAACTTGACTTGGGCGACGTGAGGCTCAGCCCCAGCTCCTTGGCCGCCTTGCTGTTGTCGGCGGGGTATTTTGACGGCGCGTCCTCAGAGACGGCCTTGATATCATACTCTGGGAAGCTCTCCTGTGCAGGCACATGCAGGAGCATGGTGGTCTTCATTGTCAATGAGCGTCGGGTTCCAACTGTCACGAGCCTGGATCCAGCAATGCACAGCAGCAGTGCGCCTGTCAGGAAGCATGGGCGAGGATGACGGACCTGCGGGAAGCTGCCAGGTAGGTTAGGCAGACCCATGCACCTCATGGATCACTCATTATATACACCCACGCCCATGCCGTTCGCACCTGCAGCCACTTGACGGCTGTCGACAGCTTCGGAGCCGTCGGCTGCGTGATCAGGTAGCGGCCAGAGGCAGTCGGCACCTCCGCCGCCAGAATGTGCGCCCGAGCGAGATCGCCAACGATCTGATAGCCGTACTGGAACGGCACTGTGCCAGAGGTGAATAGACTCTGCACGTGCACACTTGGACCCTTTTCTTGAGGTTGTGACCCCCTGCGCCATGCAATAGCTTGCCAGATCTGTGCTGTCACGATGGTCGTTCTCAGACAAGTTGCTTGATCCCAGCAGCACTCAGCAGCCAGGCTGGTCACTCACTCCGCCGCAGCAGCAGCAAGGAGCGACGCTCATCATATTCAAACCACACCCAACTGAAGCCATGCTGGTAGCTCATCAAGGAGCGCTTGCTATTGCATACGCGACTGCACACCTTCATCCAGCTGACGCTGGGGCCACTGACGCCGCTGTTGGTGGACAGTAAAGGACCGACAACATGCGATGGCAACAGCGTCACCAGATCCAGACCTTCGCGCTCGGCAGTCTCCCAGGCGGCAGTTTCCGCCTTTACCTGTTCGAAAGCATACCGAGGCAACGAGACTTTACCCTGCTGATAGAAGCTCAGAGCGGTGCAAAGAATGTGGACAGCGATGTATCGACTGCAGCAGCTTGAAGGCTCTATGCCATGCCAGCCGGGCGGCGCACCTTGGAGATGTAGTACGGCTGGCCTGGATGCGTCATGGACGGGTCAGTGCTTGTCGTGTTCCAGTCCGCCTCAGTCCAGCTGACCCCGTTTCTCGGGGTGGCCATGATGTCGTTGAAACCTGCTGCGCACACCGCTGCATAGCAAACAAGCAGGTGGCGCAAAGAATCGTTTGCCTGATTGCTATGCAGCATGCATATGGCACAGCTCTCACGGGCCGACATCTCCAGTGTCAAACTCTCTAATGCCAGCGCTTGACTACAGGCATGCGATCAGGTGCTTCCCATGCACACGTAGTGTCAGGCCACCTACGATGGAAGAGGTGAGCACGACGCGCTCAATGGTGTCCTTGGACTTGACGACGCTGCCCAGCAGGCTCAGGGTGCCGTCGACCGCCGGCTCGATAATGTCCTTCACAGGGTCCCCCTGTGACGCAGAAATTTCAAGTGAGCGGCGACAGACCAGTCGATTGCATGGGACAGGAAGCCTCTCGGACGCGAGGAACAGCACCAGATCCGCCAGTAAAGCGGCTGAAAACACGAACGTCTGCTGATGACGCGCTGCCCTTTCATCTGTCGACTAAGACTGAGCCGCCGAGTCAGCCGCTGGCACTGAGGCGCTTTATCACTGGCAGGCAATTGGGCATCTTTTCTGTTAGCTGGGCTCACCTCAAAGGTCATAGGCGAGGCGACGTGGAACACATAGTCGGCGCCCTTCACCGCGGCGTCGAAGCTGCCCGGCGCCGCCAGGTCCGCCTCAAACATTTCCAGGGTGCCTGAGCCAATCAGCAGATAAGGGCGCGCTCGCAGGATCGAGTCCTGGACAGAAGGGCTGGCCGGCGCCGGGATGCTCTTGTGTATGCAAGCCTATGTGGAGCGGCTGTCTAATCAAATGACGTGCGCACCTGGCAGGGCGGCAGCCAGCGCGTTGAGGGTGCTGTACTTGGACGGGTCTTTCATCGACCTGACGGTCCCGCGCACGTTCCAGCCCTGTGCGTTGGAACCCACAGAACTGTCTGATCGCTGCATGCGAGCTGCATGCCTGCATGCAGACTGCACACTCTGTGTAGCAGCTGCAGGATGAGCTCTGTTGCGATGTATCCATTGGCACCGGTGACCGCCGCTGTGCGGCACGCGTGTGTCATGATCGATGCTGTTCGATCGTCTCGTTTCGTTTGAAATCAAGTTCTGCGTGTGAGACGGACCATAGCGCTGCAATGGAGAGGCTGGGACGACAGTGTAGAGTGATGTTGTAGAGTGAGTGAGGGTCAGTTGCGATCACTGCGCGGTCACTGATCGAAACATCCCAATGGAGCAAGATGCGCACGTGCAATACAGAATGTGCACTGGATGACAGCTTCACCCAGCCAACTGAAAAGCCTCAACATGCCGCAGGATGTTAATCTCTGACTTGGATCGCCCAGCAGCACCGCCGGATATTCCACCGTTACTGCACCTCTGTCATTTGGCCCAGTGGTGATCAGTGGGTGCAGCGTATGCTTTCGCCACCCTGAAAGGCTGGACAATGGCATGATGCTTTACAAGAGCTTTCGAGTCGCTGCTGAGAGAGCAAGTTGCACACGGCCACCATTGCACAGTTCATATAGACCGGCTCATCACGATTTCAAAGCAATCAGCTCCGTGCATGCATTGTACGCCTTCGCTGTCCTGTCCCTCATCAATTTCTCCCTTTTCCAAGCCTGCACGATTTTGAGTCTTGGCTGTCATCATTTCTGCAGGCTGAGGATGGCGACTCCCAGAAGTCGACTGTGGACCCGGCCGTGAAGGGCTCACTCAATGTCCTGCACATACAGCGATGCCAAGAGCAAGGACACCGTCAAGCGCGTCGTGCTCACCTCCAGCGTTGCTGGTGCGGTGCGGTGCCGAGGGCAGATTTCGTCCTGTGTTCGTTTCATGCGCAGCAGCGTTCATCTATCTATGGTGCATGACCATGCAGCTATTTCAGGCGTTGTGATCAACTCTGCACTGCAGCCCAGGTGCACATGCGCCATGCGTGCGGCAAGCCGATACCGCTTTCCTGATTAGTTTCACATGCTGTTCTAACAGGACTATAGAGTACAGGGCACCGTCAGAGCGACGAGCGACCCCGCCAAGTACAGCACCCTCAGCGCGCTGGCACAGCACTGCCAGGTGTGCCATGCGCAGCAGCGCCTGACTTGAGATGGATCAGAACATAAGTCCGCGTGAGTCCGCGCCCTTCACGACCTCGTCAAAGCTTCTCCTGATTCAGGTCGGCCATAAACAGCTCTAGGCTGCCTGCGCGGGCAACAAGCACATAGCGGTGCTGAAGCGACATGTGGCATTGCGCACACGTTGCGCCAGGGTGACAACAAACAGCACTCAAATGCCCCGACTACACAGATCATGTCTATAGCATGCGCCGCAGCTTCTCCAAAGATCACCGCTCAGATGCGCGGCCGATGTTCATCAGATCTTACGATCAGGAGTGTATGTATGGATTGTATGCTGTGCTGTTCCTCTATCGCATGCCCCAGCGGCGGGGACGGCCACTGAAGCTCGACGCCCAAACGCCTGGCAATGCGAGGAGGTGCGGCACTCGCCTGTGTCGTGCTACAGGGAGCGAAGCGTTCTGCCGTTACAAACAAGCATTGGGAAGGGTGCGGGGTGAATTGCCACGCCCATGAACATTGCCCATTGCCATTTGCACCGCTGCGGCGCACAATGTGCAGCCGGCCGGCGTGCAGTCGACTGTGTACGAGATGCTAATCAAATTGCACAGGACCAGAACCGAGGCCAAGCAGCTGTGCTCTCTTGTGCGCCTTCCCGACAGCATTCATGTAGCAGTCCTGGCTTCACCCATGCACCATGCATGCCGCACGAGCATGCACCATGCATGCCGCACGCGATGCAACCGCCATGCAACCCCAACTCGAGCTACTTCGATTTGGGCTTGGCGACGCCCGTCTGTATCAAGGTAGTTGCCATGTCAATCAGTGTTTCCTTAAGCGGCGTGATCGCCAGCCCCAGCTCCCGCTGCGCCTTTGAGTTGTCGACGCTGTCCTTTGGCGTCTGCTCCTCACCCAGCGGGATGTCGAACTGCGGGAACCGCTCCTGCAGGCGGCATGCGGGTGCCTCTTGTGAGCACGTTAGCGCAGAGATGTAGCAACAAATATGTGTGTCGACGCACTGCAGTCACAGTGGCAGCACAAGCGGCGCTACCTGCAAGAGTTTCTGCGCTGCTGCTTGAAAGAGGGTTCACAACCCAGCAGCAGATGCAGTGAAACAAGGCGCAGCGCTCACACCTGCAGCCACCTGCCGACTTCCGCTGGGTCGCAGGTCTGTGACTGGCTGACGATGTAGCGCCCGGAGGCAGCAGGATTCTCCGCCGCAAGAATGTGCGCCCGTGCGACGTCCCGCACATCAGCGTGGGTTGGGTTGCCGCCCGCCGTGCCCTCCAGCCACGCCTGCACAACCATTTGGGACACACTCGGCTGACGATCGTTTGCGGAAGCTTGGCGAGCTGCAATGGATGCAGGAAAGCTGGCTTGGCTGGTTGCGCAGCTATTGCATGTGTGCCATAGTGCCAATGCAGGCCCAGCTCAGTGCAGCATCAAGTCCCTGCATCAGCTGCACGGCGATGCACACCTCCTGACCTCACCTTGAAGTATCCGATGGAGGTGCCGCTCGCGGTGGGCGATGTGACGGGCCCCATGACAAAGTTCGGCAGAATTGTCACCAGCGAGATGTCGTTCGCTTTTGCGAAATCCCACGCCGCTTTTTCTGCCTCTGTCTGCATGTGTGCAGCCAGCGTTGTCAAGTTCAGCAACGCTACATGCAGCGTCGATCATCGATGGTTTCAGTCAGCAAGTACTTCACGTGCTTTGTTGATCGCCTGGTGAAGCATCCTGGCGCAGTGCAGAACAGAAAATGGACAGGGCCAAGCAGCACAGCGAAAGCAGCAGCCAGCACCTTGGAGACCCAGTAGTGCTCCTGCTGTGCTGCTGACGTCGTGTTCCAGTCCTCCTCTGTGTAGGTGCTGCCGTACCTCGGCGGCGCCGTCTCCTTGTCGCCAACGACGGCTGCGTGGCAGAACATGCTGTATCGAAGAGGTGTTCATGAGCAAGGCAATGCCCGCAAAGCCCAAACAGTATCGGTGCGCAGGTTGACATGCTAGGGATGCGATGCACGCGGCACAGGCTGCTGACACGCACGGCTCAGAGTGAGCTTCAGCCCAAGGCCAGTACCTGCCACTGAGGACGTCAGGACGACCCGCTTGACGGTGTCCTTGCTCCTCGCGACGCTCCGCAGCACATTCTTCGTGCCGTCGACTGCAGGCTGGATGAGCTCTGCGTGCGCGTCGCTTTGGACCTGACCGAACAAGTCCTTGCGTCAGGATGGACATGTGGCCCAGCATGCCGAAACGGCGCTGAACGCAGAAAGTGGTCGCTGGTACAGCAGATGCGACTCACGTTGCATATTCAAGCTCCATGTAGGCGTCGAGAACCCACCTCGATGAAGAATGGCGAGGCTGTGTGAAACACGTAGTCGGCGCCGGCCACCGCGGCGTCAAAGCTGCCGTCCTGCAGGAGGTCCGCCTCAAACAGCTCCATCGTGCCTGTGATTCAGGTTTCACATTTCATGGACACTGAAGGGCTCGAATCCTGAAACAAATCAGCGTCGAATGCCTGTGACAAGGCGGCTCAACGCAGCCGCAAAAATGATAACGCATCCGCCCAGCACCAACCTGGCAGGGCGTCTGCGAGCGCCCGCAGCGTCTGCGTCTTGCTGTCGTCTTTGGTGGACCTCACAGAGCCTCTTACGTGGTAGCCCTGCGTTGCCAGAGCAACATAGCTTGAGTGACACAAGTGCGCGGAGCTGATGACACCGTCCATGATGCGAAACGGAATCAATGTCCCCCGCCTTTCTGATTGCATCCATACTCGCCTTCTGCAGCAGCTGCGAGACGAGCTCCGTCGCCACGTATCCTGTTGCTCCGGTGACCAGAGCTGTGTGTGCCATCTGGGCACGTGAGCCAATCGGCGAACGAGCGCGCCGACCCGCCACCAGAGCACTACTGCAGAGGATTGAGCTTGGTCCAGTCGGCACTCTGAGCAAGTTCATATTCTTGAGGTACCCGAGCTGGACCATTTTTCTCTGGCTTTCAATCTAGGTCTTAGGCCCGATTATTACGAATTTCTCACGTGCGCTCGCAATAAAATCCTAATTTATACGTGACGGCGTGCCGTCCAGACCATTCTCACTCTCTCGTCAGAGTTCTTACGACCATCGTCGCCAAAGCCGCCCGCCTCGTCCTCGAGGAGTCATCTCTGGCTTCCGCACTTTCATCCTCTCAAAGCAGGTGAGCAGACCGCCTGACGTCCTTTGTGCCAGAATCCTCTCCGAGGCGCGGGTGCAGCAGCCCTCCATCATGTTGGCGGGCCATGTCAGCAGTCCTGAGGCGCATATTCTACATCAGAACATCACCCAAGCTCGCGGTCAGCCGCAAAGGCATGGCTGGGGGGCACGGCGCCCAGTCAGTGTCGGGTCAGCGGGAGTCTTATCACATCCAAGCAGCCGCGAAGCGGAGGATAGCCACGGCACGGTACAAGAGCCAGTTTCTGCTTGTCAGTCTCGAGAAGCTCTTCTTGCGATCGTGTTCACGGCTATGTACTGCTGGAATAAAACAGTACCTGACGTGGCAAGGTGGTGTCAGTCCGTGCAGGGTGCAAAATTGGGTGTTGCTACCGTCTCAACTGCGCTGGAACTGCATGACATACCATGACTGGGCTCTACAGACTGCCCTGGCCACTCCACCACCCACTTTTATCAGCAAACTGATGGAATTACCGTGCTGACTGTGCCACTGCAGGAACTGACAGACCGTCAGCAGCACTTTGACATGGCGAGCATCGCGGTCTCGCCCGCAGCAGCACTGGCACACGCGTTCACCGATGCAGCATCGCCGGACACAAAGTGACTGCTCTGATACAATTTGCCGTCATGTACTGGGGGACTTGCGGCGTGCAGCCTGTCGTGTGGCACAGGGAGCGGCTGTCGCATCTCAACGCAAGCAGGTATATTCTTGCATTGATCGTTTGCTGACACTTTGCATCACCGGCCTCCCTACAGGGGGGACAACCCTCAGGGCAGCGTGCGGCCCTTCGAGCCGGTGACCGGCCCCTCCGCCTGGGTGGCGGCAGACTACAGGGACAACGAGCAGTGGATCTACCGCCTGTCGCCGGCCGATGTCCAGGAGCTGGACGCGGCCGTCGCCCGGGTCATCGCCAGCGGCGCGCGCATCCAGGTAAGCAGCTGCTGGGTCGTTCATCACACATGGCAAGGATCCTTTCAGGGGATGCACGAGACCAGGGTATAAATACACATGGCAGATCCTGAGACTTGATGCAAATGATATATCGCTGAGCATTTTGCTTTGAAGGGTGCCGGAAGCATAGTAACTTGACGGATGTTTTGGCTCAGTTGTGCAGGATGTGAAACGCGGCGATGTGGAGCTGCCGAACCTGGGCAAGCGGCTGCTGGTCATACGGCAAGAAGTCATCCGCGGCCGCGGCTTTCAGGTGATACAGATGTGCGCTTGTTCTTGGGTCAGCTTCAAGAAGCTGTTCGTCCCCGGCATTGTTCCTTCCCTAACTGTCCCTCTTGTGGTTCTGCGCATCAGGTGCTCAAGGGCGTGCCGGTCGAGCGGTACACCCGTCAGGAGTCGGTCATCGCGTACTGGATCATCGGCATGTACTTTGGCAAGGCCGTCAGCAACAACAAGAAGGTGGGAACCGATCAGCTAGGCGCCACATTGCAACACTGTCACAGCAGACACAAGTTGCATGACTTGCCATGCTGAAGTCGCATTCGCTGGCCAACTCGATCATCCTGCAACTCAGTATTCTGTTGGGGGGCATCAACCACCGCATCACTATTATTTACAGGGCCACCTGGTGGGTCACATCAAGGACATCGGGCACGATCCGACAAAAGCGACAACTCGCCTCTACGCAACCCACGAGGCTCAGCCGGTGCACAACGACTCGGCCGATATCGTTGGTGCGTCTCCCCTGAATATACCCGACTGTGCCCCTTCGTCTGCTTCCTGTCACCTCAGATGCACGCGCCGGTCGCTGCTTGCTTCTCAATGAGGCTGCTGAGCCTGAGAGAACTTGTCATGTGATGTCACGGAGAGCTCTTCTGTTGTACCTGTGCATGCCCGCCTGCTCACATCTCCCACATGCCTTCTGCAGGCCTTCTGTGCCTGCACAATGGCAAGGAGGGCGGTCACAGCAGCTGGATGAGCAGCGTGTCGGTGCACAATCGCATCCTGGAGCTGGCGCCTCACCTTGCGCACACGCTCGCCGCCCGCGGCGCCTGGTACTTCGACCGTAAGGTGAGGAAGGGGCATGGCTGATGAATCTAGCGTATCGCTGAGGTAGGGCGAGTCGAAGGATCGAAATGTCCTGTGCGATCTGGGAGCTCGCCCAAAATTTCCCAATGCAGGTGCTCTACCTCGGGCCAAGGCAAGAGCTCATTCATATTAAAAAAATTGCCGCTGCAGGGCGAGATCCCGGAGAAGAGCAACGGCAAGGACTTCTTCGAGCTGCCGGTGTTCTCGTACCACGACGGCTACCTGAGCACCAACATCTCCACCAACTACTTCTTCAGCAGCCAGCGGCACGCGGAGGTCCCCCGTCTGACTCAGGTCCATGCTGCCCTTTCACACAGGCCCCGTGTGCATGCTTTGTTTTTCCTTTTGGCACCTGCGACTAGAGCACCGTTCTGCATCCAGCACAGTACCTCCATCCATGTGCTGAGATCGGCTTTCAGACCGCGACCCCCTTCGATGTGCTGCCCACCCAGCTGCATGTCCCGCCAAGCTGCTCAACCGCTTACAGGACCCGAATCTCCTTTATTAAAATTTCATTGAAACCATCATGTTGACCCCTTTCGTTCCCGCTCCCCAAACAGTCGCAGCTGGACGCCATCGCGCTGTTCAACCAACTGGCGGCGGCGGACGATCTGCGCATGGATGCGGTGCTAGAGCCCGGCGACATCCAGCTGCTCAACAACCATACCGTGCTGCATGCCCGCACCGCCTTCGTCGACTACGAGGTACTGCGCTTGGGCTGCGAATTGCTCCTGCTGCAAGTGGCAAGCGCGGAATGCAAACACCCCCTTGGTGTCCCTTGTGCATCGTCGACTGTGTCACAGGATTGTGGCAGGAGTCTGATGAACACATCCGTGACCAGTGCCGCCACAGAGCGCATGAGCAGCATCGCCGTTGTGTCTGCTGGAAGAGTGTTGACACCCTAGGCCTGTGCCTGCAGGAGCAGGAGAAGCGGCGGCACCTGCTGCGCCTGTGGCTGTCGCCTGACGACGACAGGCCCCTCCCCAGCTACTGTGAGTACCCAGCCCCATTGTTCACAGACGAATGTGTGCGGCATCATCACACATCCTGAGCGACTCTGCTGCCACCGCGTCCGTGCTGTGCAAGCAACAAACCAGCCATATACGGTAGCAGCTTTCGATTGCTCACAGCCGCACTGCTGCTGCTGTTGTGCAGATGCCGAGCTCCTGGGCGGCAGCGTCGAGATCGGCAACCGCGGTGGTATCAATGTGAGCGGCGAGCAGCTGAACATCTCTCTGGAGGCGGAGTGAACTGCCGGGCCTGGAATGCGATTGCGGTGCTCAGGTTCTATGTGTCAGTGGAATGCTTCAGCGCGCGGCAGATGACAAGCGGCAGGATTACGTGTGGCCAGGGCGGCCTGCCGGCGGGCAGGCGCGGCATGGGGAGGAAACCCGCAGCCCGGCAGCTCAGCTGCTGTGGCCACACAGATTGCCTCTAATTTTGACCTGACCTTGACTCACTGAGTGGCAGCCAGTGAAGGATTTGTGAAGATAAGCTGTACATGCAACATTCTTTGTTTTGCCCTGGCTTGCCGTGAGTAATGTTGTAAGACCAGGTTGGCACATTCCTGTTCATGACTGAGTTCGTCCTTCGTGATGATTGCCCCCTGCACCATGCGAAGACGCAATTCGCTAAGATTGGAGGGTGCCGGACGTAGACCTGGCAGCGCTGTACCCGCGGCGGCACAAATTTGGGGCAGCGTAGCTTTCCACGGGCGGGTCATGACTGGAGCAAGCGCGGCGTGCAAGGTGCAAGTGTGGCAGCTTCAGCTGTTGGGAGTTTGAACTGGCTGGCGGGACACTCTGGCTGTTCCCGGCCGCAGCCGTCAGTCACAAGCAGTTGTTACTGCTTG
>JAABUM010006392.1_pt1:0-2500 | contig 11567 bp, 9 predicted proteins | sample 5559161 | NCBI WGS metagenome assembly JAABUM01 (sample SAMN10711868, study PRJNA513369) | rock metagenome | isolation source: Antarctica rocks | place: Antarctica: Victoria Land, Siegfried Peak nord | reverse complement strand
CAAGGCCCCCTCACTGCGCTCACCTGGCGCCCAGACCACGTGACCCTCCGGGGACCCAGCCCCCCCCAAGCGGGGCCACCGGCCGGCCCTCCCTAAGGCCCCTTCACTCCCCTCACCTGGCATTCAGATCACGAGATCCTCCGGGAGGGGCCCCCCCAGCCCCCTAGGGCCTGGGCCACCGGCCGGCCACGCTCGAGGGCCCCTCCCCCCGCTTACCTGGGACTCAGACCACGCCATCCGTCGCAAGGCCACCTCCCCCCCGAAAGGAAAGCTCGCGGCCCCCGTCGCTCCACCCCCCCCCCCCCCCTGGCGCCCAGACCACGTGACGCTCCGGGGATCATGGCCCCCCGAGCCCCCTTTGGATATGGGCCCCCGGCCGGTCGCGCCGAGGCCCGCTCACCCCCCTCACCTGGCGCCGGGATCACGAGACGCTCCGGGGACAGAGCCATCCGGGTAAGGCCAGCCAGCCCGAGGCCCTTCACCCCCCTCACCCGGCGCCGAGATCACGTGATCCCCCGGGTCGGCCGGTGGCCCTGCCTTCGGGGGGTCCTCCGGGGATGGGCCACGTGCTCCGAGCGCCAGGTGAGGGGATCAAGGGCCCTTAGCCGCCGGCCCTCCTCCCCCAAGGCGTCCCGTCGTCTGAGCGCCAGGTGGGGGGCGTGAAGGGGCCTTGGGCTGGCCGGCCGGTGGCCTTGCCTGGGGGGTTCTTCCGGGGATAGCCTCCCCGGGGGGTCACGTGGTCCGAGCGCCAGGTGAGGGGGGTCCTCCGGGGATGGCCTCCCCGGAGGGTCACGTGCCCCGAGCGCCAGGTGAGTGACGTGAAGGGCCCTTGGGCTGGCCGGCCGGTGGCCACGCCTGGGGGGGTCCTCCGGGGATCCTCCCCGAAGGATCACGTGGTCTGAGCGCCAGGTGAGAGGAGTGAGCGGGCCTTGGGCGCGCGGCCCTCCTTTCGGGGGGGGGGCCTCCGGGGGTCTCCCGGGGGGGTTCACGGCCCTCGCCTGGCGCTCGGGGGCGGCCAACCGCGAACCCCCCCCGATCGGCCCCCTATGGCCCCCGGAGGGGTCGGGAAGGGGGGGGTAGGATTTTCACCTCGCCGCCGCCCCCCCCGGCGGCCGGCCCACGTCCCAGGGGTGGTTCGGGGGGTGCCTACCCCGGAGGGTCACGTGCTCCGAGCGCCAGGTGAGCGGGGTGAGCAAGCCTTGGGCCTTGCTGGTAGGGAGGACCTCCGGGGACGCTCTCCCCCGGAGGGGCCACGCGATCCGAGCGCCAGGTGAGAGGGGTGAACGAGCCTGGGGGGGTCCTCCGGGGATGAGCTCCCCGGAGGGTCACGTGCCCCGAGCGCCAGGTGAGGCGGGTGAACGAACCTTGGGGGGGCCGGCCGGTGGCCCTCCTTCCGGGGGCGGCTCCGGGGGTCTCCGGGGAGGGTTCACGGCCCTCACCTGGCGTTCGGGGCGGCCAACCGCGAACCTCCCCCGATCGGCCCTATATGGCCCCCGGAGGGGTCGGAAGGGGGGGGGTAGGATTTTCACCTCGCCGCCGCCCCCCCCGGCGACCCCTATCATCTTAGGCGGTGGGGAGGTACGGGAGCGAGATACCCTTCCCTAATCCTTCCTCTTGAAGCTGGACTTGGAAGGTATGGTAACGCTAGGTAAGGACCTCAGTCTATAAAGGTTTCGACTTCTCCTTCCTTATAGAGATGGACCCCTCTCGTAGGCCCTAACGGTCTCTTCTCTAGGCGTACCCTTGTCTCATGCCTCCTATCCGGAGGACAACGGGAAGGATGTCAGGACCGCTATTTGATCTTGCTCTAGCCGGCGGCGGTATACTATCCTATACTATTCTTCAGGGACGGGAGACCCTCCCTACGAGGGGTACCCTCAGGCTGAATGCCAGGTAGCGACGGTGAACGTCCTTGGACGGGCAGGCGGTATCCCGTCCTCAGAGGTAAGACCGGGGGAGTAGGTGACAGCCACCCCCTACCTAGATATCACCTTCGCTAGCCGGCGCTCACCCCCCCCCTTCCCAGCCAAGTCGAGGTCAAAAAGTTGAAAACGACCAAGTCATTCGGAACGGACCATTTTTGTCCAGAGCTCTCACCTAAAAATTCCACTTTTTGCAAAAACACGGTTATTTGAAACTTTTATTTCGACATGGCCATGTGCACATCAAATTAGGAGCAAAACATGGTCGGACATGTTGTAAGGGAAGGTCAGATGGACTCGGCGACCGAAATTAGTATTTGGCGCCGAGGCAACCTGGGGGGGTCGAAGGTACGGGTGGCGCTGTTCGGCCGAAGCCGGGCACCTAGCCCTCGGCCGCGTCTCGCCCAGGGGCTGGCCTTTCACCCTCGTAGTTAGGGGTACCCTGGGGGGGGCGGACATGGAAGGGTGCGTGGTGGGCTACGGCTGCAACCGGTCTCGAAGCCACGCACTTGAGGAGTGTCCGCCCCCCCTCGGGGGCTCCGGGGGTGCCTTGGGGGGGGGGGAGCGGACATGGAAGG
>JAABUM010006391.1_pt1 | contig 11569 bp, 10 predicted proteins | sample 5559161 | NCBI WGS metagenome assembly JAABUM01 (sample SAMN10711868, study PRJNA513369) | rock metagenome | isolation source: Antarctica rocks | place: Antarctica: Victoria Land, Siegfried Peak nord | reverse complement strand
GCCAGGCCATCTTGAAGCGCGCGGTCATCCCCGCCGTCTTCTTGCCACCGACGAGGCTGAGGCGGTCGTCGATCGCGCCGAGGATGCCGCAGCAGAGGAGGACCGCCAGGGGCAGGAGCATCGAGAGCCGCCCGTAGAGGTTGAAGGCGAAGGTGAGGATGAAGGCGGAGAGGGTGATCATGATCCCGCCCATCGTCGGGGTGCCGGTCTTGGCCAGATGGTGCTGCGGCCCGTCGATTCGCACCTGCTTGCCGATCTTCTTCGCGCGGAGGAGACGCACGATCGGCCTGCCGATCAGCACGGTGAAGACGAAGCCGAGCGCCGCGATCGTCAGCGAATAGGCCATGTTCCAGTTCGGGCGATCGACCGGGATCGGGTACCAGATGGCGGCCAGGAGCGCGTGCGGCATGACGGTCCCCCTGTTCGATGGTGCGATATTTTGTCTGCGTTCGCGTCGCCACTATAGCATACGGAGGCCAGGCAGCATGAAGCGGATCTGACCGCCGCCGGGTCGGACGGGGAGGTGGGCCGGTTCCGCCGCGCGACGCCCGACACCGCGATGCCGCCCACAGGCACGGGGGGCACCGCGTGGCCTAACTGCTCGCGCTGCCGTAATGCCGCACCGCGGCGTTCCAGAACGCCCGCGACCCCAGGAGCGCGCCCGCCGCCAGCAGGATCCCGAGGGGCAGCAGGCGCCGCTCCGCCCCGCAAGGAGGGCCTGCGCCGGGAAGGTCGTGGCGAAGGCGACCGGGATAACGAAGGTGAGGACCGCGCGGACCGGCCGCGGCGAAGTAGCTCACCGGGTAGCGCGCCGTCTCGAAGAGGCTGTAGAAGAGCAGGTCGAGCGTGTCGACCTGCACCAGCCAGAACGCGAGGGTCACGGTGGCGAACCAGAGCGCGTAGAGCAGGACGAGCCCGCGGAGGAGGAACGCCGCCGCCTCGACCAGCCCGGCCGCGCCCCAGCGGACGCCAGCCGCGTTCCCCGCGTAGACGGCCAGCCCGAGCCCGACCAGCACGTTGCCGAGCTCGTCCGGTTGCAACCGGCGCAGGCTGACCAGGAACTGACTAGAGACCGGGCGCAGCAGATAGAAGTCCAGCTCCCCGCGCCGGATGTAGCCGGCGATCGCCCGCATGTTCGGCGCGATCTGCAGCGCGATCAGCCCCTCGACGATGCGGTAGATGCCCGTCAGCAGCAGGGCCTCATCGCGCGACCAGCCCGCGACCGCATCGGTATAGCGATAGACCAGGAGGAAGACCGTCACCGCGAGCGCCAGTTGCGCGATCCCATCGAGCCGGCCGACGACGAAGTGGGCGTGATATGCCGCCTCGCGCACGAACGCCATGATCACGAACCGGCGCCAGACCCGCAGGTGGCGCGCCCAGCGCCGCCAGTGTCGTTCGCGAGGCGTCGTCGGCCCGCCGTCCATCAGGCCCCGACGGCCGCGTAGGCGCGCAGGCCGCGACGCCACACGAGCCGGTAGAGCGCCCAGAGCCCCGCGCAATACGCCACCTGCTAGGCGAAGCCGCGCGCCAGGGCGGGCCGTCCAGCGCGCCGGTGCAGAGGGCTGTCGCGAGATCGCCCGCGATGAGGACCTGGGCGAGGTTAGCGAAGGATACGACGATGACGACCGCGACGAGCGCGATGAGCGCGACGACGGTCAGGTCGGCGATCAGGCGCCCCCCGTCGCGACCATCCCATATCTCCCCCGAGGCGACGACCAAGCGCCTATTCAGCGACGCGGCGTTGCCCCGAGTGTACGCCGCCCGGCGGCGCGCGCCAGCTCACCGGCGGGCCGGGCGCGATCAGGATGTCGCCGTCGATCCGTCGCCACCCGCGATCGGGGAACTCATCGGCGAGGGGCCGGTACCGCTCGGGGCGGCAGCCGAGGTGGGGGTCGGCATGGCCACGGTCGACGTCGCCGAAGGTACCGGGGCCGGGTGTGGCGTCGCCGATTGCGCGATGGCGACCGGTGCCGCCGCCTGCGCCGCCACGGGGTGCAAGAGCAGGAAGGCGGCGAGCACGCGCTGCGCCATGGCGCGGTCGCATTGCGCCGCGTCGATCAGGCCGTGGGCCACGTCGTTGCGCAGGTTCTCGGCGCGCGGGTCGACGAGCAGGGTGCGCAGGAAGGCCGCGCGGTCCTCGCCCAGCAGCGCCCCGACGTCCGGGTCGTCGAGCACGGTGCCGATGGTGAGTGCCTGGGTCGTCCCCTGGCGGGTCGAGACGATCGGCCCGCCGACCAGGTGTGCCAGGTGGCGCAGGGTCGCCTCCAGTTGCGGCACCAGGAGGTGCACCGCCGAGGCGTAATCCCCGTCGAAGTACCGCTCCAGGCCGGCGCGGAGCAGGGCGGGGGAGCCGGTGAGGGCGGGGGCACCGCCGAGCAGCGGGCCCCGCGCCAGGAAGGCGAAGAGGACGTCGGCATCGAGGTCGCCCCGCTCCTCGGCGCTGTCGAGGTAGCCGCCGACGATCAGCATGCCGAAGTCCCGGTTGGCGACGTAGAGCGACACCTCCTGGTCGTCGAGCGTCCCCGCCCCGTCCCCGTCGGCGCCGCCCGTGGCGCCGAGGATCCGCCCGGTCGCGACGGTCAGGGTGGGGAGGGTCAGCGACACCAGCTTGGGCCGCAGGCCCGCGATCGTGGCGCGCATCGGCGCGACGATCGACAGCAGCTGCCCCCCGGCCCCGATCGCGGCGAGTGCCCCTTCCACTGGCAGGGCGAGGAGCGCCGCGATCCGCGGCACCGGATGGAATGGCTGAGGCACGGCGAGATCGAAGCGCCGCGGCACAATGCCGGCGCGCGCGGCGTCGACGAGCGGGACGGACAGTCGCCCGAGGTGCTCGAGCAGGGCCCGATCGCCTGCTTGACCCGCCCAGAAGATCGCGCGCTGCAGCGCGGCGAGGGCCTCGAGTGGCCGCGTCGGCGCGAGGTGCCGGACCGTTGCCTCGCATTGGCGCGCCACGCGCGACCGAGCCAGCGACCTGGCCCGGTCGTCGCCGTGCCGATCGGCGAGTCCGACGCCCAGGCGCAGCAGTTCGTAGTGCAGCGTCTCCGTGTTCGGGTCGGCGCTCGCCGCGAAGGACGCGATGGCCGGCTCCAGGAGCGCCGGCAGGATCGCACGGAGCCGCGCGGGGGCGCCATCGTGCGTCGCCAGGCGCTCCGCCGCGCCCAGCAGGATCCGGATCGACAGACCGTTCCGCGCCTTCCCATCCCAGACCAGGGCCCGCAGCGCGGCGAAGACACGCCGGATGACCTGCCGCCGCTCCGACGCGCCGAGGCCCGTCTCGCGATGTGTGGCCAGCTCGGTCGCGCGGTCGAGGAACGTCGCGCGGGCCACCATATCGTCGCCGACCCGCGCGTCTAGCGCCAGGTACGCCGCGAAGGCGACCCGCGCGTCGGCGGCGTACCTGCCGGCCTCCCACCGGAGATCCGCGAACCGGGCGATCAGCGCCGGGTGGCGGAACGGGCTGGCGGCGAGATCTCGCAGGAAGTCGGCATTCCCGGCGCGATCCGGGCGGATCTGCCCGCCGCCGATCGACGTGTAGGGCGGCGCGGTGAGTTGCGCGCCGGAGTTCTGGGGATCCGGATACAGTCGGTGGCCGGTGGTGCGATAGCGCAGCGCGCAGGCCCGGCTATATGTTTCCATCCGCAGCGCCAGTTCGAGGTCGCCGCGCTCGAGAGCGAGTTCGCACAGTTCGACGAAGGCAGGGATCGCCTTCCGCACGTCGTGGCACGGCGCGGCCGGGTCGAGCGTCGCGAGCGCCGCGCCGTGCCGGAGGCGATGGCACCACATCGCGAGCAGGGTCAGCAGGCGCAGCCGCTCGTCGAGCAATTCGTCCCGATCGCCCTGCTCCTCGGCCACCGTCGCATCCATCGCCACCGTCGCGCTCCTCGCCGTACCTTCCGCCCGCCACATCGCGTTAGGGAAAGTATAGCGGCCGCGCCGTCGCGGATTGGTCGCGAACCACCGATCGAACGATCAACACGGCCGGCCAGGGGCGTTCGGCCGAACGCGCAGGAGGGCGCGCACGTACAGGGTCGATTGCGCGCCGCGCGCCGCCGCCATCGGGCGTGGCCAGGACGTAACGGGCAGCCGGGCCGCGACGCACGGCGCCGCGGGCGACGGCATCCTCACCGACGTCGCGGACGCACACGTCCAGTCGCTGGCCATGCTGGCCGCGCTCCGAGGGTGGCCCGATTCGTTCCACGCGCTGGATCGCGCGATACGCGATGCCGACGATTATCACCTGCTGGGCGTGGGGGAGCGCTATCCGCTGCCCGAGGCCATGACGGAGGAATTGCGCCGGACGACGGGCCGGGCGACTCGTGCGCTGCTCGAGATCGACCTCGGGCGGCATGCGCTGGGGGGCGCACCCGGCCCGCCGCTGCGCGCCGACGAGTTCCTGCGCCTCCTCGCCCCGCTCTGGCCCGCCGGGGACGGGGCCCCGCCGCTGGCCCTGCGGGACGCCGCGGAGACCGACCGCCGCACCGCCTTCCCGCCCCACGCGACCCTGCGGCGGGTCGGCGATGCGCTGCTGGCGGCGGTCGAGGGCGACGCGACCATCCCGCTCGACCGCGACTGCGCGCCCGATCTGCTGCGCGCCTTCCGCGACCGCTGGGACAACGAACCCGCCTTCGAGGCTTTCCTCGCCGCCTTGCGCGACGTCGCGGCGGCTCGGCGGGACGATGGCCCGGGCGCCCCTTCGGCGATCTTCATCGATCCCTATCGGCCCGGGCTGGGTCTCACCGATCGCGCCTGGCTGTGGGCGCGCCCGCACCTCCCGGCGGTGACCCTGGCCGCGCGCCTGGGGGCGCGCACCGGCCGGCCCCTGGATTGGCGCGGCCTCCTCGGGCAGGTCGCGGCGCGCGTCTGCGCCGTGCCCGGGGACATCCCGCCGGCGGGCCACCTGACCGGGAAGCTGGCGGCCACGGACGAGGCGGCGGTGTGGCGCGCGTTCCGTGCCCTGGTCGATCTGGCGGGCGAGCCGCCGGACGGCGGGGCCACGATCGCACGGCCGATCCTCACCGACGCGGTGTGGGCCGCGTCCGACCTGACCGCGCGGCTCGCCCCGCCCGCCGGCCGCGGGCGGCCCACGGCGACGACCCCGCGCCAGGTGCTGGAGACGCTGCTGGACTCCTGGCTGACGAGCGAGTCGGTCGCGGCAACCGCCGCGCTGGCGCGCGCCGGCATCGCCCACCGGACCGGGCCCATGACGGACTGGCCCGCGCGCTGGCGCGCCTCCGGCGCGCTCGCCGCGGCCCTGGACGCCCTCGCGGCCGTCGAGCCCGACCCGACCCGTGTCCTGCTCTATCGCCTGGTGCGCGGCGCGGCGGGTGCGGCCGATGCCGGGGATAACGATGCGGCCACGGTACCTATTGCCCATGGCCCCGCGCCGACCCCCTGACGATACTGGCGGTGTGCGGCTGCGAGGCTGGGAGGAGAGCATTGAACGACCATCTCGCGAACCTCCTCGATCGGGTTGCCGGCGAGGATCCAGAACTCAAGCGTCACGCCGTACTCCAGATCGCCATGCTGCTGGAAAGAAGCACCCGTGCCGACCAAGCGGAACTCGGGCGGGAGCAAGAAAGGTTCTACGCCTCGATCGTCCCCCGGCACCTGCTGGCCTCCAGCATCAATCGGCAGGAACACGAATGGGTCGTCGAAAGATTGAGCATGCTCGTTCGTGCCGGGAACGCGACGCCGGATATGCTGTGGGCGATCGGGAAAGCCAGCCCGGACGTCGGCATTCGGCCATTACTGGTGCTGTTGGGAGCATACCCCGTACTGCTGGATGATGAGGCGGCGTACCAGGCCCTCATCGCCTTGGAGAACTTCCTAGTCGTAGACAAGGGCGGGCTTCGATCCGCGATCGCCCAAGCAATCCATGAGCACACCCCCGTACCCCCACTGGAACGAATGAGGGGCAGCACCACCCCGCGCCTCGCGCAGCAAGCGGCAAGCGTACTCGCCAGTTTGGAACGTAAAGTGCCGCCGCAGTGACGTTGTCCAACCGTTTCACCATGGGGCGCACATCGGGTTTGCCCCCTGCAATTTAGGAGCGTTGAGATGGGGCAACAGGACAACAGCGCCGCACCAAAAAACGTTATGCTCCACCTGGATGAAGCAACCGCGCTCGATCTCGAACAGCTGTTGTATAGCCTCGGGGAGTTGGTCGCGGCCGGTGCGCCGATCCACCCGCCCCCGGCCGATGTCGAAGCGCGTCTCGGTGTCGTGTATCGCGATATCCTCCGCTAGCTCGGTCGGCCGACTATGGCCAAGGCGATGCAAGCCGCTAGCGACAGCGCCCACGCTCGTGTGTTTGCGCCACCCGCGGGGGGGCTGGCCGACGATAGACGCCGGTGACGTGGTGCTGCCGAAGTGGTTGTGCGGCGTGCGGGTAATACAACCCCGATGTGGCACGTGTTTCGTCAGCAATGACGCCATTCCCGACCCGTTTACCGCCCCGACTGCAGCGGGGTTTTAGGATTGGGACGCGCGCCGGACTGGTGGCCCGTCGCCATTTTCGCGGTGCGCCACATCGGGGTTGCATTTCTCAGCACCAGGAGGAGCAGCATGGTTCGTCAGATAGCGCCCTACCGCTGGCCGAGTGGCTACGACTTCGCCATCGCCGCACTCGAATATGAGCCCGAGGAACTAACCCGCCGCTACGGACTTGTCTTCGAGTCGCTCAGCGACGATCTCGGCGAGTTCGATGGCCGCGCGCCTGTACTCGCCGAGATCGTCGCAATGCGTCCTTTCGCGGCACCCCGACGTTCCTTCTCCGGGGACGGACGTGTTCGTTGACTGCGAGACCGAACACGCGCGTGCACGGGAACTGGTATTGCAAGCGTTAGCCCTCACCCCTGCCGCCTTCTCGTGGATCAACCCCCACTCGAACGACCTGACAACTTCATCGTGAAGATACGTGGATCGGAGAATCAAAACCCTGAGCGCTGCACAACTATGCCATCCTCGTGAGCCTCAGTTGCTCGTCTGTTGAGCCTCAGTTGCGCGATGGGAAATACTGCCCCCTGAGCCTGAGTTGCGCAATACTTCGGGCCTTTCCGGGTACCAATGAGCCCCAGTTGCACGACAATCCGGGTGGTGAGCCGCAGTTGCGCGAAAGGTGTCAGGGCGGGCAGGCGAGTTGCACGCAGGAGGCCGAAAACCGAGCCCCAGTTGCACAAGCTGGTGAAAGGCACAGCGCCACAGCGGGGTTTTATTTCTCAGCATTACCTTGTTCTGACGATGCGATACCGCTGTGTGGTTGTTTCGGGTGCGTCTGCGTCCCGCGATCGTGGTGCCGTTTGCCCTGCGCGATGTCACAACCCGCGCGCACGCGACGTCTTATGGTCGAATCCCGGGCAACGCGGGAGGCATCATGACCCCGAGCAACGAAGGAGGCAGCATGGCTGAGCAGACCGAGGTCGTCGTGATCGGTGGCGGCTACGCCGGCGTCACGGCGGCCAACCGCCTGACCCAACGCGATGACGTGACCGTGACCCTGATCAACCCACGCCCGACCTTCGTCGAGCGGATCCGCCTGCACCAGCTGGTGGGCGGGTCCGACGACGCGGTCGTCGCCTACCGGGACGTCCTGGCCGACGGCATCCGGCTGGTCGTCGACACCGCGACGCGGATCGACGCCCCCGCGCGCCGCGTGACGCTGGCGGTCGGCGGCCCGATCGGCTACGACTACCTGATCTACGCCGTGGGCAGCGGCAGCGCCGACCCGCGGGTGCCCGGGGCGGCCGAGTGCGCCTACCCGCTCGCCAGCCTGGAGGAGGCGGCGCGGCTGCGGGCGATCCTGGACGCCGCGCCCGCGCCGGCCGCGGTGACGGTCGTCGGCGGCGGCCCGACCGGCATCGAGACCGCCGCCGAGCTGGCGGAGGCGGGCCGCGCCGTGACCCTGGTCTGCGGCGCGGTGCTCGGCCCGTACCTGCACCCGCGGGGGCGACGCGCGGTCGCCAAGCGGCTGGCCCAGCTCGGGGTGACGGTGCTCGCGGGCCCGGGCGCGACGGCGACGGCGGTGACGCGCGATGCCGTGGTACTCAGCGATGGCCGCACGCTGCCGAGCATGGTGACCATCTGGACCGCCGGCTTCGGCGTGCCGGACCTGGCCGCCCGCAGCGGGTTGCGCACCGACGCCCCGGGCCGCCTCCTCACGGACGAGACGCTGACGAGCGTGGACGACGCGCGGATCGTCGCGGCCGGGGATGCGGCGACGCCATCGGGTCTGCCGTTCCGGATGAGCTGCCAGGCCGCGGGCCCGCTGGGCGCGCACGCCGCCGACACGGTGCTCCGCCGGATCGCGGGCGAGCAGCCCGCGCCGGTCGCCCTGGGGTTCGTCGGCCAGTGCCTCAGCCTGGGCCGCGGGGTCGGCTTCTTCCAGTTCGCCCACAAGGACGACACCGCGCGGGGGATACACCTCGGCGGCCGCCTCGGCGCGCAACTCAAGGAGTTCGTCTGCTGGGGCACCGTCAAGCAGCTGGCGATCGAGGCGCGGAAACCCGGCCTGATCGTCGTGCCCGCCTGGGCCACGGATGGCAAGCGCCGACAGTTGCTGCAGGCCACGCGCGGCGAGGCGTCGGCCACCGCCGAATCGGTGGTCTAGCGATGAGCGACCGCGCCGCCGACCCGGCGACCGAGGCATTCGTCGCCCACCGCAACCTGCTCTTCACCGTCGCCTACGAGATGCTCGGCTCGGCGGCCGACGCCGAGGACGTCCTCCAGGAGACCTGGCTGCGCTGGGCGAGCGTCGATCTCGACATGGTGCGGGACCGGCGCGCCTACCTGGTCCGGATCGCGACCCGGCAAGCGCTCGACCGGCTGCGCGCCATGCAGCGCCGCAGGGAGGTGTACGTCGGCCCCTGGTTGCCCGAGCCACTGGGCACCGCGCCGGACGTGGCCGAGGACGTCGCGTTCGCCGAGAGCGTGTCGCTGGCGCTCCTGCTCGTCCTCGAGACGCTGTCGCCGATCGAGCGCGCCGTCTTCGTGCTGCGCGAGGCGTTCGCCCTCGGCTACGACGAGATCGCCGCCGCCGTCGACAAGAGCCCCGCGGCCGTCCGCCAGATCGCGCACCGCGCCCGGCTGCACGTCGATGCCCGCCGCCCGCGCGAGGCGGCCTCCCCGCGCGAGACCCGGGCGGCGTTGGCGTCGTTCCAGAGCGCGGTGGAGACCGGAGACATCCAGGGACTCCTCGCCGTGCTCGCCCCCGCGGTCGTCCTCGTGGCCGACGGCGGCGGCGTCAAGCAGGCCGCGTTGCGGCCGGTCGTCGGCGCGGAGAAGGTCGTCCGCCTGATGCTTGGCGGTCTCGGCAAGATCGCGGGCACGTTCACCGCCACACCCGCCACGGTCAACGGCAACCCGGCGCTCGTCTTGCATCTGGACGGCGTCCTCGACGGCGTCATCGCGATCCGCGTCGAGGACGCCCGCATCACCGGCCTCTACTACGTCCGCAACCCGGCGAAGCTGTCCCGCGTCGAAGCCGAGACCCCGCTCACCCCGCGCTGAGCCACGGCGGCTGGCGTGGCGACAGCGCCCCCGACGTAGGGCCGCGCGTTGGCGTCCGCGGCGGATCCTCTGAGGCGTTCGTCATCCTCTGAGGCTGGCGGCCTTTTCGTCCCCGAGTTGGCACTCGGCTCACCATACGCGCGACGTTTCCATAGCAATGCGGCACCAATCGGTGCTTGCCCACCATCGCCCTGTCCGTTACGCTAGGTCAGGGGCCGCGGTGAGCCCGAGTCCCACGCGTTCAGCGGGGAGCAGCTCTAAACCGAAGCGCAGATGAAATCCCCATGGGCGGTGTCGTATGCTTGGTGCCTACGCTGATGCGGCGCGGGGGGGGGGGGCGAATGATACACGACATCCAGGCCGGGCTGGCCCGGTGGGGGCTTGACCTGGGGCAAGTCCGCGAGCGGGTGTATCGCGCGCCGACGCCGCGCGAGCGGGAACGTTGGCACGCGCTCTGGCTCGTGGCGCAGGGCTGGTCGGCGAACAAGGTCGCGGCGCTGCTCGACCGCGAGGCGCACACCGTCGGCCAGTGGCTCGCGGCGTTCTGCTCAGGTGGCCCCGAGGCACTAACCTTCGAGCAGACGGGCGGCTCCCCCCCGCCCTGGCGGCCGAGGTTCAGGCGGGGCTGAAGGTCGCGGCGCAGGCCGCGCCGACGGAGGTCGGCATCGACTTGGCAAGCTGGAACTGGAAGGTGGTGCGGCAATTCGTCGCCGCCCGCTGCGGGGTGCGGCTGAGCCGCAGCACCTGCCTGCGCTACTTGCACCGGTTGGGCTTCGTCCGCAAACGCCCGAAGAAGCGGCTGCTCAAGGCCGACGAGGCCAAGCGTGCGGCGTTCGTGGCGGACTACGCCGCGCTGCAGATCGAGGCACGGGCGGCTGGGGCGAAGATCTGCTTCGTGGACGAGGCGCACTTCCGCGCGGATGGCGACCTGCGGGCGACGTGGGTACTCCGGGGCAAGGCGGCGCTCGTGGACTCCACCTGCCCGCGTTGGGGGGAGAAGGCCAGCTACTACTCGGCGGTCTGCCTGGAGACGGGCGAGGTGGACTATCTGGAGTTGGGCGGCACCAGCACCTCCGCGACCAGCGCCGCCTTCCTCAAGCAGCTGCGCGAGCGCCACCCCGGGCCGCTCGTCGTCATCTGGGACAACGGCCCCGCCCACGGCGGCGATGACGTGAAGGCCTACCTGGCGACGCCGGACCTCGCCCTGCGGGCGATCCGCTTGCCCGCGTACAGCCCCGACTTCAACCCCGACGAGGCGATCTGGGCCTGGGCGCGCGAGGAAGTGACCGCCAATACCTGCCTGGGTACCAAGGCCAAGGTGCAGGCGAAGATGACGCAGTTCTTCGCCGGGCTGAAAGACCGCACCGGCGAGGCGCAGTCCCGCTGCCGCCGCACCTTGCAAGTGCTGGCTGAGGCCCACAACGCCGCAGTGGACGACCCGTCCGAGCTCGCTCCCCATGTAGTTCTCACCTGCGCTTCGGTTTAGGGTGAGCCTGAGTCCCACGTTGACTGAGCCCGAGTCCCACGTATTCGCCAGCGATGGCTGAGCCTGAGTCCCATCTGCTAGCGAACGCCCCTCTGAGTCCGAGTCCCGCCCGTTCGCCGCTATTCGAGGGTGTCGTGAGCCTCAGTCCCACCTATTCGCCGGGTACCGAGCGCCCGGTCAGCGGGATGCCCTGGGCGCCACGTCGAGCCCCACGAAAACAGGGCGAATCCTGAGCCTGAGTCCCATACGCAAACGAACCGCACAGATTTCGTGCAACTGAGGCTCGCCCCTCCAACGCGTTCATGGGACTCAGACTTAAAATTGCCCCGGAAACGGCCTTGCGGTCGGCCCGGGGTAATTTCTTTGTGGGACTCAGGCTCACGGGGTGGGACTCAGGCTCACACCCGGCGAATCGGTGGGACTCGGGCTCATGAATGGTGGGACTCACTTTGCGCCGATGCGTACGCCAGGTGCAGGTCGGCGGTGGGCGCGAGTCCCGCCCATTCAGCGGCGCGATGATGCCGGTTGGGTCCGTGTTCCCCGACCCTAAACCGAAGCCCCACAGATGCGGCAGGG
>JAABUM010006389.1_pt1 | contig 11569 bp, 10 predicted proteins | sample 5559161 | NCBI WGS metagenome assembly JAABUM01 (sample SAMN10711868, study PRJNA513369) | rock metagenome | isolation source: Antarctica rocks | place: Antarctica: Victoria Land, Siegfried Peak nord | reverse complement strand
GACAGGTGAATCCCTCCGGCCACCGCAGACGCTCCAGATAAGCCAGGCATGCGGCATTGTCCGGAAACCACTCCAACAGCTCCTGAAACGTCCTGGGATAGTCGACCCCACCGACAGGATGGGCAGAAAACGGCTCTGACATGCCCAAATACTACTTGACTCAAGCAGCTACCCAGTACGCATGTTCGGAAAGCTATCACCTCGTGGCTGCACTTCAAGACGGCGCGTGGGCCATATGCTGACCGTCCACCGAAGCCCGACTTCGAAAGGGCTCACGCCATGCTCCTGTCCCGCAGGTCAATCGATTGCCGGCGCGACTCGGCTTCGTCGGCTGGGCGACTTCACCACGCGCGGCGCGACCCGGCCGAACGCAGGCCAGGTTCCAGGACGCGGGCGTTGATAGCGTTTACCCTGTTGGCGCTGACCTTGGCGGGATGCGGAGGAGGCAAGGGCTACAGCGCCGAAAAGACAGGCCCGGCCGCCTTTACCGTCACGGTGGACTCCTGGTCCAGCGACATGTCCCAGAACATGGACAAAGCCGATTCCATCGCTCTGGATCTGGCGACCGAGGCGACCGTCACCGTGGTTGCACTCACCTTCAAATGCAAAGCCTCCGGCGCGACCCTTGGGTCAGCATTCTTCCAGGCTCATGGGTTCGCCGGATACAGCCCCGACGGCGCTGGTGCTCTGCTCAACAACGGCGCCTCCTGCTAGTCGCTTCGGACAAGTGCGTCGGGAGCCCACTCCTTGAACTCGACCCGGAGCGTTGCTTGTCATGCGACTTCAGCTTCGTAAGCGGCAGCAATTTCTTCCAACTCTTGAAGTGCACGAAGGACTGAGGTCACCAATAAGACCGCTACGACAGCGTTTTGTTCGGTGTAGTGCTCAACGTCAGCGTGATGCACCGACACGTGACGGCTAAGACCTTCTGGCATGGGACGAGGGGACTCGGGCGACCAGTCCGTGTAGAAACCGCTGATGGGGAGAAGGGCCGCCCGAAGTCGTAGCTCGCTATACGGGAAGAGCTTTGGGTCAAATAAAACCTGTTTCTTGACGGTCTGATACTTGTCGCTAATGGCACGAGCAATGGCGGACTCTGCCACTACGACTGCCAGTGCCTGAGCAGCTTCGAAGTGTCCAGCGGCAAGGGCATCGACGGCTTTCACGGCTAGGGGCACCCGGCCGGTGAGGCTTTTTTCCGTGACTCTGCCGAGAACCTCTCGACAGTCATCCGCAACCACGTGTCGGTACTTGACCAGCAGCTCGAGGCGAGCCTTACGGTCGGGTGCAGCCAGAACGGCGTCGACGATCTCGGCCCGAGGAACCCAGACCAAAGGGATACCGTCAGTGCCAATGACTGCTAACGCTTTACTCTCATCAATGTCCTCCGACCAGTTGGGCGGCTGCAGGTCCCGCAGGCGCTCGAACATGGCCGCGAACGCACCTGCGAAGTCCGGCCACTCAAACGCAGGTGCCTTGAACGTCGCAAGGGCCGCTATTTCTGGATGCATCGATGCAAAGGAGTGTGTGGCAGACGTCAGGCTGCGAAGGATGCGAGGGCCCATTTCTGGTACGGCCGCCCTTGAGATGGCGGCAAAGTTGACGACAGCGGCCAGATTGGGCCACATCGAGCCCGGGCCGCCTCGCAACTGCTTGATGAAGTCGGGGATTGGGGTGATGCTCGCAAAAAAGTCCGGGATCATTGCACTCAGCGCACCGGCTGCCTGATCGGGTAGTTCGTCGGGCTGCGGCAGGTCGTTCGAGGCAGCTGGCGACTCAGCAGAGCCCCCGTCGGGGCTACCAAGTTCGTCGTCGTCCATGCTCCCAAGTCTGCACCTCGGGTACGACAGCGACTCGTAGATAATCTCCTTTATCTACCAGTGTCGGAGCAGCCCTCTAGCCTGAGCCGATGGAGCTGCGATCTCACATCATTCAGCTGTTGGCTACCCCGGGTACTGACTCCAGATTCGCCGATGCCTACTTCGTTCAAAACGTCGTGCGCCAGACCAGCCTCCGATCCCATCAGGTCCATGAAGCGCTGTGGGGTCTCGTCGGAGATGGACTGGTCTATCTGCTTCCCGCTCCCGGTGCGTCAAGCACGGACAACTGGCAGTGGCGGCTTAGTGCGTTGGGGATCGGGGTTGCTACCAGCGGTGGAAACTGGGAGCCGCGAGATCCCGAGGGTTACCTACGACGGCTGCGTAAGCACAGGCCTTCGATCGACGAGGCAGCGCTGCGGTATGTCGAAGAGGCCCTGCGGGCCTTCAACAGCCGGTGCTATCTAGCCACATCGGTCATGTTGGGTGTGGCATCTGAGCGGGTGCTTGACGGCCTCGCTGGCGCTGTTGTGGGTGCTCTTGGTGACTCAGCAGCGAAGCTACAAGAGCTGCTCAATAAGCCGGGAACAACGCAATTCGTTCGCTTCACTGAGCTGCGCAAGCGGTTGGAACCAATGAGAGCAGAACTGCCCGAGGGTCTGGCGGATACGTTGACTCTGGATGCTGTGGCCGACCTATTGCGGATCACTCGAAACGAGGCGGGTCACCCGAGTGGCGTTGGAGTTGACGAGGACACGGCACACACGCACCTACTGGTGGCTGCTCGGTATCTTCAGAAGATGACCTTGTTGCAGGAGTACTTTCGCCAAGCGACTGCGCCATGAAACGATCGGCCCGTCGGAGTAATTCCTATGTCGCCCCTGAACAGGCCGTTTGCCCCAGCAAACTCGCGCCGGTCTCAGTTGATGGCTTCGCGACGCGCTGCTCCGATACGAGAATCGATGCCTGGGAGCGCCGTGTCGTTCGCACTGCTCAACGGCCGTCACCACGTCCCGATTCATGGGCTTGCCAGCCGGCGCGAAGGCCGAATTGAGGTGGTCCTCGGGTCAGGCCGCCTTGGTGAGCTCTTCATACAGTTCGGGTAGGAGCAGTCGGATGAACTCGGCCCGAAGATCGTCGTCGCCCAGCAGCTTCTCGCTCATCTTGCTGTGATTCAGCATGGCGTCGACGACGGCTTCCAGGAAGGCCTTATTGACGTCCGGGCTGTCGGCGAACTGCTTAGCGTTGTTGGCCTTCGCCTGCTCCTGAAGCGCGGGGTTCTCGGCCATCTTGTCGCGGATGTGGTTGAAGATGGCGACCCGGTCGGCGTCGCTGAACGCGGTGTCGTCGAAGAGGGTGTTGAGCTGGTCGACGATCTCGGCCAGGCGCGCCATCTTCGGGTCCTTCGGCGTGCTGGATCCGGCGGCGGTCATCGGCGCCAGGGGGTCCGCGTCGCCGCCGAGGGTCAGCGTCGCCGACTCCTGCTTGTGGGCTTTGAAGAACGTCATGACTACTGCAGAGAGATCGATGCCGGCGACGAGGTTGTCATCGGCCAGGACCGGGATCAGCAGCCGGTAGAACAGCGCCCGCTTCTCAAGACCCGTGTCGCCCAGGTCGATGATCTGGGAGAGGAAGTCGTAGGCGCGGACGTAGGCGGCAACATCGGATCGGAACAGCTGCAGCGTTTCGATCTCAGTGGTGTTGCCGGCGGCCAGCGCGGCGTCCAGCTGAACCTGGTACCGGTCCTTCGCCGGGGTGATCCACTTCGTCAGCGCGTTGTTGCCCTCGTTCTTCACGTAGGCGGCTGCCAGGGCATGTACCTCGGAATCGGTGTAGATCTGCGCCGCGTCGAGCTTGCCGCGCAGGTCGTGCACGATGTTGGGGTCCGACGGCCCGGCGAGCGTCGCTTGCCGGTAGTACGGCTGGAACGCCGCCAAGATGTCGTCGGGATCGTTGACGAAGTCCAGCACGTAGGTCGCCTTCTTGCCCGGGAAGGTCCGGTTGAGCCGCGACAAGGTCTGCACCGCGGTGACGCCGGATAGCTTCTTGTCGACGTACATGGCGACGAGAAGAGGCTGGTCGAAACCGGTTTGGAACTTGTTGGCCACCAACATCACGTTGTACTCGTCGGTGTCGAATGCCGACGCCAGGCTGCGGCCCTTCAAGCCGGCGTTCATGTTCGTCTCAGTGAACTCGAGCTCTGGATCCTGCGGGTTGGACTCCGGGTCTGTGACTCCGCCGGAGAACGCGACGAGGGCGGCCACCCCGGTGTAGCCCTGCCTGGCCAGGTACTTGTCGAACGCCAGCTTGTAACGCACCGCTTCCTTGCGGGACCCGGTGACGACCATCGCCTTGGCGCGGCCGCCGAGCAGGTGGGCGATGTTGTCGCGGAAGTGCTCGATGATGATGCCAGTCTTCTGCGCGATGGAATGCTCGTGCAGCTTCACCCACTGCACCAGCCCGCGAACAGCTTTCGACTGGTCAACCAGGTCGTCGGAGCCGTAGTCGACGCCGTTGTGGGCCAGCTTCCAGGCGATCTTGTACGGCAGATAGTTCTGCAGCACGTCCAGGATGTAGTCCTCCTCGATCGCCTGCTGCATCGAGTAGAGATGGAACGGCTCGGGCAGCGACTCTTCGCCGGCCTTGACCACGGGCTTGGTGCCGAACAGCTCGAGCGTCTTGGCTTTCGGAGTGGCGGTGAACGCGAAGTAGGAGATGTTCTTGGCGGCGGCCCGCTCGGCCATCACCGCGGCCAGCACGTCGTCGGCGGACACCTCGCCGCCGTCCTTGAGGTCGGCCAGTTCAGCCGGCGACAGAATCTCCTTCAGCTTGTTGGCCGTATTGCCGGTCTGGGAGGAGTGCGCCTCGTCGGCGATGACGGCGAAGTTACGGCCGGCCAGCGCCTTGTTGTCGGCCAGCGCGGTCACAGCGAACGGGAACGTCTGGATGGTGACGATGATGATGGCTGCCCCGGACAGCAGCGCCGCAGTCAGCTCGGCCGACTTGGATTTGCCGGCCTCGGTGCTGATCGCGACGACGACACCCGGCTGCGCTTCAATCTGGAACAGGGCGGCCTTGAGCTGCGCGTCCAGGACGGTGCGGTCGGTGACGACGATGACGGAGTCGAAGACCCGCTTGCCGTCGTCGGTGTGCAGCGTGGAGAGCCGCTGCGCGGTCCAGGCGATCGAGTTGGTTTTGCCCGAGCCGGCGGAATGCTGGATGAGGTACTTGCCGCCTGGCCCGTCGCTCTTGGCGGCCTCGACGAGGCGGGTGACGGCGTCCCACTGGTGGTAGCGGGGGAACAGGATGCCGTGGCTGGTGGTGGTCTTGCCGGTGACCAGGTCGGTGTGGTTGTCGGTCGTGACGAGCATGACCTTGCCCAGGATCGCCAGCCAGTTGTCGCGTTGGAGCAGCTCTTCCCACAGGTAGGACGACGGCGATCCGTCCGGGTTCGGCGGGTTGCCGGCGCGACCGTTGTTGCCGCGGTTCAGCGGCCGGAACTTGGGCTTCTCGGGCCGCAGGTCCGTGCACATCCAAACCTCGGAGTTCGACAAGGCCAGGTGCACCAGCGCTCGCGCGCCGAAGCGGAGCAGCGGCTCCCCGGCCGGTCGGCGGTCCTCCTGGTACTGGCGCACCGCGCGCTGGACGCTCTGGGTGAAGTCGGTCTTCAGCTCGGCAGTGGCGACCGGGAGCCCGTTGACGAAGAAGACCAGGTCGATCGAGTCGTGCGCCTTGGGCTTGGAGTAGTGCACCTGCCGCATGACCCGCAGCCGGACCTTGCCATACAGCTCCAGCGTGCCCGGGTTCAGGTTGTCAGCCGGCCGGAACTGAGCCATCTTCAGCGACGCCGCCCCGTGCTGGAAGCCCTTCCGAAGCACCCGCAGCGTTCCGCCCTGCGACGACAACGGCATGTCCAGTACCTTGGCCAACCGGTCCAGCAGCTGATCGCGCGCCTTCGCCTGCAACGCCGGCGAATCGGTCGGCTTGACCGCCTTGGCCAGCTCGTCGGCCTGGGTGTCCGTCAGCCAGCCGAAGACATCCTCCGGGAACAGCGTGCGACCCTTGTCATACCCGACGTCATTGGCCGAGTACAGCCACCCGTGCGCGGCCAGGCTCTCGCAGAGTTCCTTCTCGAATTCGACCTCGTTGTACTGTGCCATCAGGCTTCCCCTCGAACATCGATTTTTCCGGTGACGGCTGCGGTGATCAGTGCAGACCGTCGTTCGCGCAGCAGTTCGACGACCTGGACCGCCTTATGTGTGAGCGCACGGTGGGCTTCGCGCAATGCGCTGAACCTGCCGACGGCCGACATCTGTGCGTCTTTTGTGGGTATCGGAATCCGGACTTCTTGGACAACGCGTGTATTCAGTCGCTGTCGAGTGGAGCCACGGCTTATTGCCCTGAATTGAGACCTCAGCTGCGGCGACGACAGAATCCATGCCAGGTATTCCGGTGCAACGTTGGACGCCGGACGGACACGATAGCAGTCGGCCTTCACGATTCCGGGGCCGAATTCTCCCGGCACAATAGCTGCGCGTCCGAGTGGCATTTTCTCGTCACCGAGGCCCGCAACAACAACATCGCCAGGACGCACGGCGTGGGCCGACAGACTAAAGGCATACTCAAGCGGAATGTAGGCGCGATCAAGGAGCTTGAACTCATTTATTCCGATGTTGCCGAGCCGAACAACACCGGCGCCCTCATCGGAATAGTGCGCTGACGTCAAGGCTGAGCCGAACGGGCCGTCCACGACGGACGACACGGCGCGGCGAAGCGGGGCCGTTCCGAAATGTTTCGTCAACTCGTCCACCGCCGCGGACCAGGCTCGATCTAGCCGCTCGCCGAGGAGTTCGATGAGAGCGTTCTGCTTGGCGATCAGCTCGTCGATCTGAGCGGTCTCGCGATCCAGGAAGGCAAGAATCGCATCTTGCTCCTCAAGGCTAGGAAACCACACGGTCCCGGCGCCCAACGCCTCCCGATTGATTTTGGGCATAGCAACCCTCATCGAGGCATCAATCACAAAGTCAGTGAAGGGCTTCGACAACACCACCTCAAGGAGAAATCTGTCCCTCATGAGTCCGGGGACCGGGTGAAGGCCGTACATGTCGGCACTTGATAAGCAGTCGGCGGGGGCAAGTGTTGCCTTCCGCAGGGCGGGACGGATTTTAGAATAGATCACCTGGCCCTTGCGAATTCGGTACTTACCACTATCGGCACCCTGCTCGGCGGCGGTCTCCGTCGCCGACAATCGACCCGTACCGGACTCAATGTGATTTGGGGCAATTAGCGTCATCTCGGACCAAGGGGCCAGCCGGGGATCCACCTGGCCGCCATTGACGGACACAGCGTGGCTGAACCGCCAGGCGCTCCAATGTTCGGGAATCTGCCCTAGCCACGGGACCCCAGACTCCTTGTACGCAGAGAAGGCGCGGTAATTCACGCCTCAACCTGCTTGAGCAGCGCCTGAATCTCGCCGATCAGTACGTTCAGATCCGCGTCGATCTCTTCGAGTGCCCGGGGCGGCACGTACTTGTAGAAGTGCCGCGTGAAGGGGATCTCGTAGCCGGTCTTGGTCTTGGTGTGGTCGATCCAGGCGTCGGGAACATGCGTCAGGACTTCACGTTCGAAGTAGGTCTGGATGTCGCCGGACAGCGGCACGTTCTCGGCATCCCGAAGCTCCGTGTCAGCTTCGATCAGGCCCTTGGAATCGCGGCACGGTTCGGCCGTTTCGTCCCGCTCGGACAACGGGTCTAGCAGGGCCTTCAAGACCGGTGTCGGTGCCAACAGGTGTTGCTCGGTCATCGCGTTGAGCAGCGCTTTGCGGAAGGTCGGCCGGTCCTTCCAGATCTGCTTCGGGTCCATCGATCCAAGTGCGGCGGTCAGCTTGGTGATCTCGGACTGGCTGAGCTTGGCGATGGCCTTCTCAGCGAGCGCAGCTTCGACCCGTTCCGGAGTGACAGCGAAGTTTAACTTTAGCGGCCGCTCGACCGTGATCGTCGAGTAGCCGAAGTCGCGGAGCCGAAACACCTTGGAGACGTCGCTGTCGCTACCGTGGGCACCGGTGAATTCGCCGTACAGCTTCACGACCTTGGCGATGTCGCCCTCGCCCATCTCCTTGCGTTTGGAGCCAAGGCTCTTGCGCATCTTGTGGAACATCGCCGAGCCGTCGATCAGTTGAATCTTGCCCCTGCGTTCCGCCGGCTTGTCGTTATCCAGGATCCAGACGTAGGTGGAGATGCCGGTGTTGTAGAACATGTCGGTCGGCAGCGCCACGATCGCGTCGAGCAGGTCGTTCTCGATGACGTACTGGCGAATGTTGGATTCGCCGGAGCCGGCGCCGCCGGTGAACAGCGGCGAGCCATTGAGGACGATGCCGATGCGGCCGCCGCCGTCCTGCACGGGCCGCATCTTCTTGATTAGGTGCATCAGGAACAGCAGGCTGCCGTCCGAAACGCGCGGCAGGCCCGGGCCGAAGCGGCCGTTGAAGCCCTGCAGCGAGTGCTCGTCGCGGACCTTCTTCTCAGCCTTCTTCCACTCGACACCGAACGGCGGGTTGGACAGGCAGTAGTCGAAGGTTTTCCCGTGATGGCCGTCGTCGGTGAGGGTGTCGCCGCGGACGATGTTGTTGACGTCCTGGCCCTTGATGACCATGTCGGCCTTACAGATCGCATAGGACGCCGGGTTGATCTCCTGGCCGTACATGACGAGCTTCGCCTTCGGGTTCAGCGCCCGCAGGTGCTCATCGGACACCGACAGCATGCCGCCGGTTCCGGCCGTCGGGTCGTAGACGGAGCGGACGACGCCGCCGGTGGCCAGCGCGTCGTCGTCATTGACGAACAGCAGGCTGACCATCAGCCGAATGACCTCGCGCGGGGTGAAGTGCTCCCCCGCGGTCTCGTTGGAGGACTCCGCGAATTTCCGGATCAGCTCCTCGAACATCAGCCCCATCTCGATGTTGGAGACGACGTCGGGGTGCAGGTCGACCTGGGCGAACTGCTTGGTGACTAGGTACAGCAGCTCGTGCTCGTCGAGCTTGTCGATCTCCTGCAGGAAGCCGAACCGTTCGAAGATGTCGCGGACGTTAGGGGAAAAGCCGTTGATGTAGGCGATCAGGTTCAGCCGGGTTCCGGACGGGTCGCCGCCGAGCTTCCCCAGGTCGTAGGGCGACGTGTTGTAGAACGACTGCCCGGCCACCGTCGGCAGAACGATCTCAGCAGGCACCTTGCTGCCTGCCGCCTCCAGGCTGGCAGCCTCGGCCAGCACGCCAGCCTTCGTTGGCTCGAGCACGCAATCCAGCCGGCGGAGGACGGTGAACGGCAGGATCACCGGTCCGTATTCGGCGGGCTTGTACGGGCCGCGGAGAAGATTGGCGATGGACCAGATGAAAGCTGCGTTGTTGGCGGGCGCGGTCACGCGGAATTGTCCTTGCTGTCGAGTGCGGTCGGAACGCTGGCGGCGGCTGCTGGACCTAGGCCGCCGGCCAGCCGCTGCTCTAGCCCTTCGGCGAGAAGCATGGCAATCAGGTTGTTGACGGTGCGGTGTTCGGTTGCGGCCTGTATTCCGAGTTGGTCGAGGAGGCCTCGCGAGAGCCGCACTGACTTCACCACCGTTGAGGATGCAGGCATGTGTGACAGTGTCACACGTATCCCCGCTACTGGCGGCGTTTCGAACCCCCCGGTCGTAGTGGCGACCCGGTCTACCAGTCCTGAGGCACTCAGGCGGGTCGCGAGCGGAAGATGCGGTGCGCCCGCTGTAGGCAGGGAGGGCATTAAAGCCGACATCAGCCAGCTTGGCCGACTACACGCACCCGCCGTCCGGCCGCGACCGCCGAATCGTTCTGAAAGAAGCCGCCAGATGCGTATCCGCCGGTCGAACGTGGTATAACCACCCAGTCGCCAGCTCAGCGCGCTGCTCCTGGACGGCCGCGTATCGGGCATCAAGCTGCACGCCAACATGGCCGGGAGACCTACTCCCGGCAGCGCCTGTTACCGGCGCGTCAGCCTGATGGCCGGCTACGCCGCGCCACCGCTGGCCACCTGGGGGTTGGCCGTGCTCTACGGACGCGGGTTGTCCGGTGCGGCGGTGGCCGCGCTGGCCGCCGTCTTCTTGATGGCACTGCTGCTGCTGCGCTCGGCTTTCGGGCTGCTGACCATCGGGTCCGCGCTGATTCTGCTCGCGTTGACGCTGCTGGCACCGGAGATCCGTGCCGGCACGGTCGTGGCGTTCGCGGCGGTCTTCGCCGGAGGCGGTGCCCGAGGCATCGCAATGGCCTGGCGGATCTGGAGAGCAAGCTCTCCCGAGGAAACCGACGCGGCGCACCTGCGCCGGATCCTGCGCATCACCCCGCAATGGTTCTGGCTGGCGGCTTGGTCGGCCCCGTTGATCTTCTGCAGTTAGGCCGCAGTACGCGACATCAGAGCGCTCTGACCAACGCATCCGCAGGGAGGAACGTGGCACTTTAAACTACGAGTGGTGTCTCGCGATTTGCTCTTTCAGCGGTCGCGGTGGATCCGCGGCGATTCCTTCCTCAATCACTTTGCTGAGGTAGTCAGTGAGGACACCTGCATATGCGATTGCAATGTCGTGGTGCTGGTAGCGAGGGTCAACCAGATACTCCACCCCACCACCTGGCTTGAGCTTCACTACGGCGCTGAACCAGGCAACCTCGTCCAACTCATCGTTGTCGTTCGGATGCGTGAGCGGATTCCGAATGTCGCGGAAACCCGGAATGCCACTATCGAATGTCTTGGCCGCCTCAACCAAATCTTGGGGCTGCCCAAACACCTTTGTAGCGGATTGGCCGACGGCCTTCAACCGACCCAGTTCGTAGATGTAGTAGTCGAGGTCGTTACCGGGGTCGGTGCCGAGGTCGGCCACGTCGAGATCGCCGACTGCGAACCTTGGGGAGCCGTCTGCGAAGTCCACAATGCGTCCACGCTGACGCTCCAGTCCGACGACCGTGCGCCGGAGTGCCCGCAGGAACCGCTCGGCGGACTTGTTGAAGTCACGCTTGACCATGAGATGACGCTCCCCCTGTGTTCGGCTTCCAATTATGCCTGGGAAGGCGGGGAAGACACCGCCTGACCCGGCCATGAATCATCTTCATCGCCCAGCCATCGACCTGGAAATGTTCACGCCGTGCCCGGCCAGCGAGGTCGCGGCACGGCCGGCCGGACAGCTGCGTCGACCGATCAACGGACTGGCCGCGGCCCGCGCCGCCGGCGTGGACCATGACCAGCCCTCCGAGATCGTGACGCAGGCCGTACGGAGCCTCCACAACGGCGCCTTACCGATCGGGTAGTCCCTGATGGCGACTCAGCCGGCCGAGGCCGCGCCGGTGGCCACTCAACCATCCTCATCGACGACGAGCTGCAGGAGCCGCTGGGCGACATCGCCCGGGCTTCTCCGCGGTCGTCGACTTTGACATGCCGTGGGAGGAACTGTCGATCGTGGTGTCGGCACCCGGCACCATTACCTACTTGCGAGCGCCCAGGCGTCGCCAAGAACGCACCGGCTGTCCGGGCTAGGGTTCAGTAGCCGGGGACGGGTACGTTAGCACCTCGGCCTCGCCAAAGCTCACGTCACGTAACCCTGTGACCTGGCCTAATACGTACCCCCTTAATGATGGTCGGTCAATGCAGCCAGGATGGCTGTCTGCGCTCCCTGGTTGGTGCTGATTCTGTTGGCCACCCAGCAGGAGACCTTGGACGCCTACGACACGCCGACCGGCACGGTGATCCTGGCTATCGGCG
>JAABUM010006388.1_pt1 | contig 11574 bp, 22 predicted proteins | sample 5559161 | NCBI WGS metagenome assembly JAABUM01 (sample SAMN10711868, study PRJNA513369) | rock metagenome | isolation source: Antarctica rocks | place: Antarctica: Victoria Land, Siegfried Peak nord | reverse complement strand
GGTTGGAGCGACTGCTGCACGACTGTAAACACTAGCGCAACGCCGGCCGCTGGCGGTGCGCGTCTTCGAGGTCACGACACGAGGGCATCGAGGCTGCGGCGGCAAGCCGCTGCAGCTGCACTCAGCCCTAGATCCTGTGCAACACGGGTGTTTCTTGCAATTTGCTGTTTGTCTGAGGTGTGCTAAACTGGAGGGCTCATCCCCCATGGGAAGTGCGGCCGGCGAGGAGATTCTGGCGACAAACGGCCGTCTGAGATTCTGACCCGCTGTGGCCAAAGACGTGGCACGTGACTGGCGTGACTGACGGCTGGCCATCAGCAGCGCAGCCGCACGCGGAGCTTGGAGCCAGATTGAGCCGACATGTACGGAGCAGGAGTGATTGACTTGCTTCCTTTGGCTTCTTGACAACTCTCAGAATGTCCTGATATGGCCAGGGCGTGGCGCACGTTGTGCGGACTCGCCATCTCGCTATTCGCGTTGGTCGCAGCCATTGCATCGACCAGCCACATCCTCAACATGGGCAACTCCGCCGGTGCTTTCCTTTCGGTGGTGTCGAAGCAGGCGAAAGAGGGAGAAGGCAATGTGGCGTGCATTTGCCCAGGGTGCTGGAAGCGGGACAGGCACATGCTCCAAGTTCACTAGGGATTTGAGGCGGATTCTCGGCAAGCTGAAGGCGGGTTCTTTCGGCGCCGGTTCGGCGCGCCGAACCAAAGTTCGGCGCCGAAACTGCCGGCGGCCGAACCGGATGAGCTGTTGCGCTTCGGCGCGCCGAAATAGCGCCGAACTTGCCTTCGCACGGGTTCGGCCGTGATTCATTACGCATAAACTTCGCATCATCTCAAGCGCTGTCCAGCGGATGGCGCGCAAGACGTGCCTGGGCAGGGCTGTCAGCAAGTACGTCCAGGGCCTCGGTAGCACCTTTGCAAATGCTGGTGAATGCTCCCTGCTGCAAATGCAATGGTGCGGCAACCAGTGGCGCTGCAGCTGTACTGCTGATGACACAGCGTCTGGATGCGGCAACCAGTGGCGCTGCAGCTGTACTGCTGATGACACAGCGTCTGGACGGAAAGGATGCGGAGCAGCGGCTCAGCCGCCGCGCCAGGCCAGGCGCGATGGTGGCACCGCACATGAAATTCGGCAGGTGCCAAGCGCTACAGCACGAACGTCCACACAGTGAATCGGTACAGCACCTGCATAGCATGTCATTAATCGGTTCCACAAACCCCAACAGCATACTTATGCACCACGCAGTCGTGGAACCACTTTTGCAGGAGGAAAGTTGGCTGCCCACGTCGGTCATGTCGTCGTCAACGTCCAGGTGGCGCAGGCGCGGCATGCAGCCGGCGGCGGCAGCCAGCCAGCCCTAGGTCATTTACATTAGCACTCGATGCACTGCAGCGATAAGGCGCTGAAGGCCCGCCGCAGCGCCGACGTCGGTCAGACCCTGCCAGTACAGGCGCACCAGCGCTGTGCGGTGGCTGACAGGCTGTACGACAGGAGCACGGCTGTGTTCACTCTGGTCGTCACCGCAAACAGGTTAGTCTCTTCAATACAGGGTGCATTCTGCCGAACACGCCCACTCTTGATGCACATATGCGGCCAAGAAGCGGGCCAAGGAGAGGGCCCATCCCTGAGCGACCAGGGCAGCTGCATCTGAGCTCGGCGCTGTGATGCGCGGCCGGCCCCGCCATTGACTCAACATATTGAAGTGTTGCCGGAGGTTAATGCCTGAATGCATTCTGAAGTCTACATGATCATCTGCCAGACCTGCTCGACAGGTCTGAGATGCAATGACTGTGAGTGTAACGCCGAAGGTGCGAGCAGCTGGCTGCCTGAAACTGAAAAATTGCGGGCTTGTCTGGGGTGACGATAGCACGTCGCTTGTTTCGGCGCAGACAGGCAGCCTTGGTTGCGACACTTCCACATTCTCCAACGACACTACTGCAGACGCCTGCGCAGATTTGCCTGTTCATCCCTGCCTCGCCCAGTGCAAGCATACAGATGCGCACAGCTGCCTGGGCCACTTCACACGGCGTCACCATCCCGCACCGCGTACTGTGCTCTGCTTGTTACTGCTGGGAGCACTCAGGCGTTTTGACGCTCATGCAGTTGGGGCAGGTATGCAACTTAAGGAGTGTCCCCTCTGGGCAGAGACGACACATTGTGAGTTTGCTGGCCCAGGCTCAACGCAGGCTGGCGCGCGCCTTGAGCAAGCGCTTGAGCGCCGTCAGCCAGCCCTGGCACTCGTCCCAGTCCGTCGTCGTCAGCTGCACCTGCGCCACAGCAGCATGCACAGTATCAGTTGGGGAGCGAGGCCACGCACAACACGATTTTGGCGAGCTGTGTGTCGGAGCATCAAATGGATGGCCAACATGCTGCTCACCCCGGTGGTCATACGGGCAGGATCGGGTGCATGACACTCTGACATCGAACATGAGAAAAAGCTTGCCTGAATCTGGGTGGCGCCGGCGATGTCGCCGGCAGAAAGCGCAGCCAACAGCTGCTGCAGGCGCGCCTTGACGCCTTCGGACACGTCATTGGCGTTGAGTCGCCAGAAGAGGCCGCCCAGGCGCTTGGAGTTGTCGTCGATCTCGCGCTTCTTGCCGGGCTGCCCTCCCAGCGCGCCCGCGACGGTGGTGAACAGCCCCTTGAGCGCTGCCACCACCGGCTGCATGTCCGCCGACACCTGCGGGGGATATCCTGAGGGTTGTGCGTTGAGGAAATCAGGGTTTAGTGTCAATCGAGACGGCGGTGAACAGCCCCTTCAGCGCCGTCACCGCCGGCTGCGTGTTCCCCGACACTCGCGGCCACGGAGATTGAGATGTTGAGACGGGAAATCACCCAGGAGGCGGCAGCTTGCGCTGCATTGGCGTTGTTCGAACGGCATGAGCGTAACCAGGTGCATCAGCGGAAGCCGGCAAGGCCTGGGAGACCAGCAATTGTGCGAAAGCTTGACGCGACGCCAGCATACTGGACGGTGGCACGACAGCTACGTCGCATGTCGCACCTTGGAGGTGTCCACGTTGCCGACGTTGACGTTGGCGGGCGGTCCCGCCGGCGCGGGCGGCGGCGCGGGCGGCGCCTGGTGTGCCGGCGCCGCCGGCGGGCCGCCAAAGGCGGGCCGCACCAACGGCCCACGCGGCGACGCCGACGGCACCGACGGCATGAAGACCGCCGGCTGCGGCGTCTGTACAGTAGAGGCACGATTCAAGCTTTCGGATCGATTCTTCTGCACGCGGATACGTCTAGTCCGTCGGGGTCCTGACACCTTCATGCCAGGTGCACCTCGCAGTTGCCCATTGAGCTGACTCGATCCTCCAGGTGCCGAACGACACCCGACGAACAGACTTCGGCGTCAGCCTTTAGGGTTTAGGTTTAGGGTTTAGGGCTCAGCCTTTGCAGCAGGTGCAACGGAGGCGATCCGCACCGCTGCCGACGGGGAGCGGTAGGAGCCCTGCGACGGCGGCCCGGCCGCCGGGGCGCGGCCAGGCATGTACATGCCGAAGGACGCGGGCCCCGGCGGCCCCGGCTGCTGCTGCTGCTGGTACGGCGACGGCTGCGTCGGCGCCGACGGCGGCTTGTAGGCGGATGCGCTGTGCGCGAAGGAGCTGCCCTGCAGGGTTTAGCATGTTATTGTGTCAACGTCCGACTGTGCAGCCTGCAGTGGGTCCGGCATTCGCGTCAAAGGTCCGCCTCAGCAGTTCAGGATGGCACCGCCGCGAGTGACAATCGGCTTGCTGTGGCTCTTCCAATCGTTGCAACATCGCTTCACCTGCGGCTGGTGCTGCGCCGCGTATACAGGTGGCGCCTGTGGCGGCGCCTGCTGCGCCTGCGGCGGCGGCGCGGACGGCGTGAAGAACGACGGCTGCTGCTGCGGTGCCGCCTGCGGCGGCCCCGGCTGCGGCTGGCCATAGCCTGCGGCACGGCGAACAGGTCCAGACGTTTGGTGAGATTGGCCGGTTGTATTGCAGTGGGCAGGCATCGGCACCACACAGCGTGCTGATGTCTGCCCTGACGGGTTGTCAGCACAAGATGGCACGGCAGTACATGAGCACTTCCGAGGGCTCGAGTGACACCAGCAGTGTCGAGTGCTGGAACCTAATAGTTCGAAAAACTGGTGCTAGAAAGCAGAGAGATGAGGACTGACCTGCTGCGGGCTGCTGCGGCGTGAAGGTCGACGGCTTGTAGTCGCCGGCGGATGATGCCACCGGCGCGAATGCCGGGCCCGGCGGTTTCGGCGGCGCGGCCGCCGCTGCCGGCGGCGGCTGCGGCGCAAAGAAGTTGTTGCCGCCAACACCGTAGCCGCCAGAAGCTGGCGGCGCCACCGGCGCCGCAGGCTGCGACCAGCCGGCGGAGGCAGCAGACACAAAGGCATGCGTCAGCGCGGCGGGCTTTCCCGACGCATACGCATCCTGCACACGACCAAAAGTCAAGTCCTAAACGTACTGTGTGTCTGAGAGTCGAGTTGACGGGCATGTGTTTCAGCCTCTGCACAGGACCCAACCCTAAACCCTTAACCCTAACCAGCTAGGCTGGGCACGAAGCTTCAAGCCAGCTGCATGTGCCCATACAAGCCTTGCGACACCCAAGACGCCACGCCAAACCCTAAACCCTAAACCCTAAACCCAAACAGCATCTGTCACCTGGAGGCTGCTCCCGAAAGTGGCATGCGTCGGCGCCTGCGGCGCCTGCTGCTGCTGTTGCTGCGTGTAGTAACCGTCTGCGCCGCCGTAGTCTCCATTCGCTGTGGCATGCTGCTCCGGCGCTGCAGCATATGCGACAGCCAAAACCTGGTCATCTTGTAGCACCAGCAACCCGCCACTCACAGAGCATGCGGTTGCAACCAGCGAATCTCTTCTGTGCATTCCGGGATGAGATTGTCAAATCCAAGCGTAGGCGCAGAGCCTCCCAAGTGATCGAAAACGGTCGAGAGACTTGACAAGGCAGCCCACCTGCCGCCTCGCCGGACACCTCCTCCGCCACGAAGGGGAAGGGCGGCGCGGGCGCGCTGGCGGCCAGGTCCGGGCCGCCGGCGCGGTAGATGCGGTCCCGCAGGATCGCCGTGTCCAGCGCGCCCTCGCCTGCGTTGCAGGGTTTAGGGTTTAGGGCTGTTGTCGACATGTGTCAGCCGATTCAAAGAGTCAAAGTGATGCATTGAGGCACGTCACACGTGCCGGGAGGTGCCATGGGCGTGACCCTAAACCCTAAACCCTAAACCCTAAGGCGACAGGACTACTGGAGCGGACGAAAGCAGGCTGTAAGTGAAGCCGTCTTGTCGGGTGCAGGCACTGAAGTACAACTGCCCAAGGCTGGAAACATTGCGGAAACCCTAAACCGTAACCGTAAATACCGTAAACCGTAACCGTAAACCGTAAATAGCGCACCTGGTGCCATGTCCAGGTAGGCCAGGGCTGTGTGTAGGCGGCCCTGCAAAAAGTAAAAAAGGCTTTTAGGGTTTAGGGTTTCCGCAGCCAAATAAACGGCTCGCCTATTGGGCTGCAGAAGGTGCGCATCAGCAGAATGTAGTGATGCCTGCTGGTTGTTCGTCACGGAAGGTGCTAGACAGGCAGCACGCTCAACACGTCATTGTCACGCAGGTGTGCGAATGAGTGCACGGCAACAATCGCAGGCACCGACACTGGGGAGCCCCGTTCACCAAGCAAAAACATGCTCGTTGCACGTTTCGGAACGGCAGGTCCAGCACAGGCACCGGAGCATGCGCGGTGAAACAAAAACGCCAGCCCGAGGCCGGCACCGGCGCTGCTTCAGAGGTGCGTTGTTGAGGTACCTGAGCGGCCAGCAGACCGGCGTAGCGCGCGATCAGGGCGCCAGCCGCCGGCGCCGCACCCTGCGTGCTTGTCGCCACCCCCAGCACCACGGTCCGTTCCATGAGCGCCTGGGTGAGAGACAAAGAGAGAAGGGTTGATGACGAGGAGAATTCTGTCAACTAGCCAGAGAATGGTGTAAGACCTGGAACTAACAAAGCCTTAGTGATGGTAGTGGTGATGGCATTCGTCTCTCTGCTGGGTGTGCTCGAGAGTGCAGGACACGTACTTCTGCACCGGCTGTGCACGCGTGCTGCGTGTGCACGCCACAGCCAGCAGCTGCGCGGCATGGAGCGGCGAGCTACCTGAACCAGCGTCTGTTAGGGTTTAGGGTTTAGGGTTTAGGGTGAGAAGGTGTGCTGGAAAGGCGGGGGGCGTGCCTGCAGCGTGTCCACAGAGGCAGCATCGCCGTCGGCGGCGAAAGTCCAGGCGGCCACCGCCTCGTCCACGCAGCCCGCCGCCACCCAGCACAGCGTCGCAGGGTGCGCTGCAGATGACAGGCGCTGCACATCAACATCAACACGACGCCACACGCGCTGGACAAATGACAAATGACACTGCTCAGCGGCGACTGCAGTTGAGCACAGGCTTGCCAGCCACGGGGCAGAGCAGCCACCGCCCCCAGCTGATGCACTTGGCGCTGTCCTATCGCCGCCTCCTCCTCGAACTGCACCCCCAGTCGGAGCCGGGCAGCACAGCACAGCCGCACGGGTGGCCTCACCCAGGCCGTGGCTGGACAGCCGCTCGGCGAGGCCGCGCACGAGGCCGGGCCAGGTGTCGTTGTTGGCGTACGTCGCCAGCATCGCCAGCGTCTCCTTCCAGCCGCTCAGCGGCCGCGCCCCAATGAGCGCTGCGCGCACAAAAGAGGGAGGGTGTCAGGCTGTTTCGGTTGTGAGGGACAGGAGCAGCTGGATAAGTACGTACGTCGCCAGCAAAGCCACCGACTCCTTCCGCCGACCCGGCAGCCGCGCCCCAATGAGCGCTGCACGCACAAAAGAGGGAGGGTGTCAGGCTGTTTCGGTACTAAGTGACTGCGGATGCTGCAGTATTGACGTACGTCGCCAGCATCGCCAGCGGCTCTTCCGCCAACTCAGCGGCCGCGCCCCAATGAGCGCTGCGTGCAAGAAGATATGGTGGTATTCTGATCGAACGTCTAGTGAACAAGAAACTCAATGGACGAGAAAGCCTCATGTGGGCGTGCGTCGCCAGCATCGCCAGCGTCTTCTTTCGCTCGCTCAGCGGCCGCGCCCCATGCAGCGCTGTGGCAGGGCAATGCTGCAGCGATCATGATTTCGGTGGTCGAGCATTGACATATGCGGCGATGCAGCAGCAAGCAGCAACTGCATTACCATCACCTCCCTCCACCAGCTCAGCGGCCGCACGCCGATCGGCGCAGCAGTACAGCACGGCATGAGTTTCAGGCTAATAGCTGCCAGCAGGTGCTGTGGCAGCTGCTACCAGCGAGTTGGAACAAGACGAAGTGGGTGTGAAGACGCACATCGGAAGTCCTGGTCCATGATGCAGCGCGCCAACAGCATGTAGGGCCGCGGTGTCGCCGCCATGTGCCGCTTCTGCGCCTTTGCGAACAGCTCCGGCCCCGCGCCCGGCAGCGCCGCGATGCCCAGCGCATCCGCATACCGCTCCGCCTGCGGCACAGCCAAAGGAGGTATTCGAAACCCTCCAGGCCATGCCAGGTTGTGAAAACATGCATTGAATCCGGCCGTCGGACGCGCTCGTGCCCAGCAGCACCGCGGCGTCCAGCGCAAATTTGGACCGCTCCGCCTGCCTTTCGGGAGGGTCGAAGTGCACTGCCGAAACGAAAGGGCATGCGCGCGCAGTATTGACCAGCTGGGCATGCGCGCACAGTATTGACCAGCTCAGCCAAGTCGCGCGCATTATTGACCAGCTCAGCCAAGGCATGCATACTGTTCACGGCTGCACGCAGTGACACACTCCGCTGTACACCGTCCCGAACAGTGAGATCGCCAATGGAGGCGTCCGGTCTGCCGTAACAGTCGACTGCGCTGCGCTTTCTCACGCTCACCTCCAGCGCGGCATCGACGGCGGCGGCGAAGTTGCCGGCGTATAGCGCGCGCTGGATGGCGGCCTCGCCCGGTCCCGGCTCCCCAGGGCTGGCGGCGTCCGGGCCGGCGGCGGCGCCGCCAGTGACGGACGCGCGTGAGGAGGTGCGGAAGCTGTGCAGCAGCTCAGCGCCCTCTGCAGGCAGGGGTGACGACATGTTCAGTGGCTGCATGGTGGTTGCATCGCAGGACGTGGCACGGCGTCCGACCGAAGCACTGCTCGGGAGTGCACCATGCAGCCAGCCTTTGTGCCAGCATGCATTTCTGATCGAATGAAACAACTCGCAGGCTCAGGCCGATTAGAATCCCGATTAGAATCATGTACGGATCTGCCAGCCACCAGCCGGCGACACGAGCCGATCCTGGGGGGGTTTAGGGTTTAGGCCAGAGGCCATCGGCCATGACACCTTGTGCACAGATGCAGGACGCTGGTCGGAATGCAGGCATCGAATCAGAAGCAACAGAAGCAACAGAAGCAGCATTTCCCGCTTGCGTCGCCCAGGCTGCAGGCAGCTCCGCACAATTGCAACAGGATGTGAAGCAGGGTTCCTACACACCAGGGGTTATCCTGTGGGTATCACTAGGTAACAGTCCGCATTTTCCGCGCCTGCGCCGCCCAGGTTGCTGAAGAAGTCCTCGCCGGACAGCGTGCTTCCAACTGGCGCTGGCGCGGCGTCCGCGTCGGGATCCGCCACAGGGCTGGACGCCCCCGGGCTCGGCTCGTCGCCCTGCGTGGACAGCCGCCCCAGGGTGGCCTCCGTGGCCGCCAGCGACTCCTCCAGGGTGGGCTCCGCCTCCGGCGCCGGCGGCAGCATGTCGGCAAAGCCCAGGTGCTTGAGCAACTCCCTGCAGGCAGAGCATCGCCACAACAGGCTTGAGAGTTGAGATGTGACACCTTGCAGGTTCGTGTGACGGTCGGAACACAGCGAGTCGTGTCTTTGACCACGGCGCTCCTGGTGATGGGCGCGCATGCAGGAAGGGTTTAGGGTTTAGGTCAAGGGGCAGCTGCGCCGTTGAGAGCAGCACGCTGCAAGCATCCGCCTACAATGGGGCAAGGAGGTTCTGACGGCCGGCAATCGATCAATGGCACGCACTCGGTGGCGTTATCCTCGAAGAGAATGCGCAGGAAGGCCCAGGTTTCGGCCTCGGCGCCGGACACCTCGCCCGCCTTGTGCTCGCAGAAGGCGCGCAGCATGGCGCGGTCGCCGTGCGCCGCCGCCTCAAAGTGCTCGCTCGCCTCCACCAGCCGCTGCTCCGTGATCACCTGCGCATTGCGGAGGAAGAAGCTCGATTTCGGGCGACGTGGCTGAGCTCGGTGAGGAACTGCGCCGTGCGCTGCCGCTTACACAAGTGCTCGCTCGCCTCCGCCGCTGCTGCTCCGCGATGACCTGCTTGGTTGCATCAGCCATGTCAAGCTGGCTGTTTGCTGCGGTACGTGCGCCGAGCGCCTTGCGGTTTTGCAGCTGCCCGGGACATTGGCAGCTGCTGCCATGCCTTGCACGTCAACCATTCAACCGGTCAGGCCTGCCCAAACCTACTCACCTGCTTCACATCAATGCGCGCGGTAACCGCCGCATGTTTGTCCGGGCCCGGCTGCATGCTGCCCTGCGCATTGGTCAGCGCCGCCAGCTTGCCGCCAAAGCCCAGGTGGCCCGCCACTGGCCGCTTGAGCCACGCAGGCACGCGCGCCAGCGGCTTCGGTGGCCCTGCAAGATGGGTGCGGAGGATGGGTCACAAACCTCCCCAGGGTTGCAGGGGATGGTGCAGTGCGAGCTTGCGGAAGGTCTCCCACCCTGACAAGGCTCCCACCGAGCAGGCATACACCTCGACCCGCACTTCTGCACAAACTTGCAATCCACCAGTGCGGTGCTGATGCCCTGCTGAACTGACGCCCAGTGCCCAGGGTAAACCCTAAACCCTAAACCCAGGGCATACCCGTGGTCGACTGCGTGGACAGCAGAGCGGCAAAGTCGCCGCCGGCAGCGGAAACCGCCTCGGGCTCCGCGCACGTCGCCAGCCCATACACGCTGACCTGCGACACGCACAGTGCCACGCCGTCGTACGCGCGCGGTGTGGCGGTGCGTCTCTCACAACATGCGGCATGCCTGCCGGCCACAGGATGTCGAGGATCCTACTTCTGGAAACGTCCAGAGTGGCACAGGCTGCTCTGCGGAGGCGAGCAGGGGAGGGGCAGCTGCAGGAACAAGGACCCAAGACACACTCTGCACAGAAGGAGCACTCGCCTTGCCGTCAAAGCTGGCAGTGGTGAAAACGCCGGGGTTGGTGGGGCTCCACAGCACATTGAAGTTCCAGTTGCCCGAGCGCGGCAGCTCCAGCAGCTCCTGCCTTGCTTCCGTGTCCCACACGATCGTCCTGCACAGTTGTGGGCAGACGCTCATGTGGCGGCAAGGTTGCCAGGAGACAGCAGCTCCAGCAGCTCCTGCCTCGCCTCCATGTCTCACACGATGGTGATGCAGGGTTTAGCATTTCGCGGTGCTGAATTCGCATGTCTTGATGGCACATGGGTGGCGTTTCGACTTGAAGAAGACGGTGCCCCCGAAAGCGGACGAGCGAATTTCCCGCATGTGGCAGCCCGGTTTCACCTCCTCCTCACAATGTGATCCAAACACGAATTTCCGGCCCTCCGGCAGCAGCCTCCTCGGCATGGCAGGCGCCGTGACTCGCCCCGTCACCTGTTGTCTTTTGCGGACGACAGCAGGAAGCCCGGATCCTGGGGGCACCATGACAGGCCCAGCACGCCCGCGGAATGGCCGCGCAGCGTCGCCGCCGGCTCCCGCTGGTTTCGCAGGTCCCACACCTGCGGCGCAGAGGAAAAGCGCACTGGCTATAGAGTGCAAACGATGCCACGCCAGCAAGCACGGACTCTCCATGTGTCATCCCCTGAAGACCGCGATCCAGGCACCGCCAAACAGACTGCCCACAGGAGGTCAGCGCAGTCAGGATCCTGGCCTTAAACCCTGATGTATCAACCGCGCACCTGGAGCTCGGGGCTGGCATCGTCGTCAGAGCCGACAATGATTTGCCAGGCGTCCGACGGGCTCCACTGCAGCACGCTGATGCGGCGCGGCCTGCGCAAGGTCAGTCGTGACATCAGTTTCCCTAAACCCTAAACCCCGGGACGGGCGGGTGGGTCGCGGCCCTCAGTTTCTGAAACAGCAGCGCATCAGCAGGCAACCGCAAGAGCGGGAGGCTGCTGCGGTTTTCACGCATTCGAGCATATTGTCCGCTGAGGCATGCCCTGTTCCCCAGGATGTAATGCCGCCTAAAGTAGAAAATTGCGGGATGCGCAGGCAGACCACGGCTTGCGGCTTGTCCTTGCCAAGTTCCGCACGACGCTTTGATGATGATTGGTTGATGAGAGTCAGGCTGTAGCTATTACCCAGCGGGGTTGCGCAGGCTGACCACGGCGCGCGGCTTGTCCTTGCCCAGGTCCCACACGACGCAGGTGCCGTTGCTGAGGCCGCACGCCAGGATCTTGGGGAAGCGCCAGTTCCAGGCGACGGGTCCCACCTCGGGGCGCGGCGCCCCCCCGCTGTTCGCCCCGCTGTTCGCGCTGCCGCCCTGCAGCCGAATCGTGTTGGTTGGACAGTAGGGGCGACGCAACGCAGGCACAGGTGGAGGTGCTCATCATAGGACCTCATAACAGC
>JAABUM010006387.1_pt1 | contig 11577 bp, 16 predicted proteins | sample 5559161 | NCBI WGS metagenome assembly JAABUM01 (sample SAMN10711868, study PRJNA513369) | rock metagenome | isolation source: Antarctica rocks | place: Antarctica: Victoria Land, Siegfried Peak nord | reverse complement strand
TCGCGGAGGTGCTGCGGGCGCAGGCAACCGACGTCCGGGAATTCTCCAAGCGCGCGCTGCTCGAGGCCGGTGGCAAGAAGGAGTTGCAGATGATGGTGCCGGTCGTGTTCCTGATCCTGCCCGTCACCGTCCTGTTCGCTCTCTATCCGGGCCTACTCACGCTGACATCCCTTTCAAAATAATGGTATTTCTTCCCAACTAACGGTATTCAACGCGGCCGGCCTACCCGGTCGGCTCTGAGGAGACATAGACAATGGTTCAGGCACAGCTTTTCGCGGCGTGGTTCGGCATCCAGTTCCTGGCGGTTCGCAGCCGGGTCCGGGGTCCGGACGCCGAGCGAGGTGACGTACCCGGGTGGGTCATGGTGACCGTGATAACGATGAATAGGATAAGGCTATGGCAACGCGGACGCTCTCCTGGGCGATCTATGCCCGCCAGTCTCTCGACCGGACCGGCGCTGGTCTAGCGGTCGAACGACAGATCAAGGACTGCCGAGCGCTCGGGCGGAAGCTGAAGCTGCCCGGTGAGCCGGTGGTCTACGCGGACAACGATGTGTCCGCCTCCTCCGGCAAGCGTCGGCCCCAATACGAGAGGCTTCTGGACGCGCTCCGCGGCGGGCGCCACGGAACACTGGTCGCCTGGCACCCGGACCGGCTCCACCGCCGCAACGCGGAGCTGGAGAAGTTCATCGACATCATCAAGGCCAGCGGCACCAAGATCCACACGGTCAACGCGGGTGAGTTCGATCTATCGAACTCCTCCGGACAGATGCAGGCCCGGATTGTCGGCGCGGTCGCTCAGCGCGAGGTCGAGCAGAAAGCCGAGCGGCGTGCCCGCGCCATCCAGCAGAACGCCGAGAAGGGCAAGCGCCACGGCGGCGGCAGGTCGTTCGGCTACGGGTACACCGTCATTGGGGCGGCCGGCCGGAGCCATGCGCACGACATCGAGAAGGTCAACAAGCGCGAAGCCGCCGCCCTCCGCTCGGCGTTCGACGCGATCTTGCGCGGCGAATCAACAACGTCCGTATGGAGGGGCTGGAACAAACGCGGGATAACGACCCAGCACGGCGGTCGGTGGAACGGGTCGAACTTCCGCGCCGTAATCACGCGAGCATCGCTAGCCGGTCTCGTTGTGTACAAGGGAGAAACGTTGGAGGGCGTCGAGTCGGCGTGGCCGGCAATAGTCCCGCTGGACAAGTGGCGCGCGGTCCAAGCCATCATCTCCGACCCAGCACGGCGAACCTCACCAGGCAACACCGTCCGGCACCTCGCTTCTGGGGTCACGTTCTGCGAGTGCGGGTTGCCTCTACGCGCAGGCACAAACTCGATCAAGTCGAAGCGCACCGGCATCGGCCGCGCCTACACGGTGTACCGCTGTAGCGCAGATACCGCTGGGCATTCCACGATCCTCAAGCACGTCCTCGACGCGGCGCTGCGGGAAGCCATCATCGCGGCCCTTTACGACGCCAAGGACCGACCGGCAGCCGCCCGGAGCGAGGACGACGACGCGGCGCTCATCGAGCTACACACGGAACTGGAGACGGTCCGCGAGCGCGAGGCGCGGCTAGCGCAGGCGATAGCCGAGGGCATCATCTCCCTCAGCTCCGCCCGCTCGGCCTCCGACAACATCAAGGCCGACGTCCAGCGGCTCGCCGACGCAATCGGGAGGATCACCCGCCGCGCGGCTACCGCTGGCGTAGAGGATGCGACGTGGGAGGCGCTGTGGGAAGGGGTGGACGTCAACGGCGACACGATTACGCGCGGCCCGGACGGCACCCGCTACTACCACGCCGGTCGAGCCGTCCTTCAGTCGATGATGCGGCGAGGCATGAGCGAGGCCGAAGCCAAGGCAAAGATCGAGATTGGTCGTCGGTTCGATGACCTCACGCTCGATCAGCAGCGGAACCTGGTGAAGTCACTAGTTGCGGTCACCGTAATGCGCGGGCGCGGCCCAAGCCGTGTAACGGTCGAGACGCTGCAATCCGGTAGGCCGTCGTAGCCGCTGTGTAGACTTCTGGCGCCTGGACACAGTGGAGATGGAGGTATGGCCGCAAGCCACCGCCGATGAACGATTCTTCCACGCCTCCCGTACCGCAGGGTGGATGGCGCGGGCACCTAACCGCTCTCCGTGCGCGATATTCCGACAAGCAGCTGCTAGGCGCCTTCGCGATGCTCCTGGCCTTCGCGGCCACGATCGGTTTGGCTGCGTGGGGGTCTTCTGAGTCACCTCCCTCCTTGGCTGGTGCTTCGTCATTGACGCTGCTTGCAGGGCTGCTCCAGTTTGGCGGTGCTTGGGCATTCAGTAGGGGCCAAGGAACCGCGAACGCGGCCCACGCTCAAGCGTCAGTAAGAAATTTGATCAAGCTGTTTCTTCGCGTACAAGCCCTCAAGTCGGACGCGGAAAAAACGCTACGAAAGCGCTCTCTCAACGGCGGAGAACTTCGTGAGCACCTTGGGATCGTCAGCGTAGAGCTTGAGTTCGTCGCTGAGCGGGCTGCGGATGCGGTCTCAGACTGGAGGCAGTTTTATGCCGACGCCGTTGATAGAGCACAGCGAGAACAACAGGAGGAGGGGTTCTAATGTCTGCAGACGACAGTGACACGGGAGGTTCGATGCCGATCCGCGCGAAAGTCGCCAAGATCCTCAATATTACCGATCTGGTACTAAATCGTGGTGCTTCACAGGGCGTCCACGTCGGCATGGAGTTTGTGATCCTCAACCGGTATGCCTCAGATATCACTGATCCCGAGACGAAACAGGTGATCGGCTCGGTGCCCGTGGCCAAGACGATTGTGAAGGTGGTGAATGTCCAGGAGGAGATGGCGATCGCACGAACGTTCCGCAAGTCCGAGGGTGGCGGCCTCACGACCGCCATTGCCTTATCTTCTGTATTCGGCGGCCCGCGCCGCGAGACGTTGAGAACCTCCGAATCAACTGCAGTTCAGGAGCTTGACGAAAAGGATTCCTTCGTCAAGGGAGGCGATGACGCTGTCGAAGTCACCGATAGTAGTGAATACCTGCTTCCGCCGTTCTGATGACGGGAAGAGCGGAGGCGGTGAAGACCCAGCTCGCGCGAAGCACTTTGCCGAGGGGGGGACTCATAGGGCCTTGACGCGGGTGTAGGCCGCGCAGCGCCGGCAGTAGGCCGACGCGCCGACCTGGGGTGCGGGCTGGGGGAAGTCGTTCGTGTGGCCGCAGGCGAGCGGCACCGTCACGAACCGCTCGTGGAGGTCCGCAGGTACGTGCACCTTGTAGGGCGCTGGGTACTCGGTGCGGGCGTGATGGTCATACCAGCTATGGCTTTCTTTGGGCATGTGTCAGCTCGCCTTCTGGTAGATGCGGGCGACGGTCGAGGGGTACCAGCGAGCCGCGTTCGGCATCGGTGTCGGTACCGCGTCGGCGTCGAGTGCTGAGGCGATAGCGGCGAACGACAGGCCTGCCTTGCGGTCCCTGATGATCCGAACCACCGCGTCGTCGGTTGCCTGCCGCTTCCGGCCAAGGGGCTTGTCGCTCTCGGCTAGGGCGTCCTTGGTGCGCTGGCTGATGACGCGGCGCTCCCATCGAGCCAGGCCGGCCATGATGTGAGCCATGAACTCGCCGGACGGGGTTGAGGTGTCGATGGCGAGGTCGAGCGCCACGAACGCCCACCGCTGCCGGTCCGCCGTCTCCATCAGCTCGGCGAAGTCACGAGTGGAGCGAGAGGCGCGGTCGAGCTTCGCCACCACGAGTCCGTCCGCTTCCCGCGTCTTGCGCCGCGGCGGGCGCAGCATCGCGAGCGCTTGTTGGATGCCTGGTCGGTCGAGGCTCTTGCCGGATTCGCCCGCGTCCTCGATCCACCGCACCACGGTCCAGCCTCGCCGGTCGGCCTCGGCTTGGATGGCGGAGCGCTGGGCCGCGAGTCCAGCGCCGGAGTCGGCCTGCTCTCGGGTCGAGCAACGCAGGTACGCAATCACGTTCATGTGGTCTCCTGAGCGGGTCGAAGTTGATCTTGAACGGCTCGGATTCAACGCCAAGACGGTCGTCTTGGCTATATGGCTCGGCGTCCTGACCCGAGAGCTTGGCGACGGGGGTGGCCAGCCCGATACCGCGCCGCAGCGCCGTTCCAACCTCTCCGGCCAAACGAGCCTGCGCCGCCGGCCAGCTAGCGCCAGTCGGTCGGCCGGTTCTCGGCGGCTCGGGACTTCGTGAGGTTCTGTTGCCGCCGAATCCGGCCCTCCACCAAGTCCTCGAAGCTCACCACGTCCGCGTTCGGTCCCGGCTTCGTGCTCCCGTCCGGGCCGCGCTCGGGCTGGGGCTCTATGGCGGCGTCCGGCTCGACAACCTCCGCGTCAACCACGTCGGTCCCGCCAGCAGAGGAGTCGTCGTCCGGCAGCGGCCTCTGGGTACGTGTCAGCACGAGGTTCTGGAGTAGTCGCTCATACCCCGGCATCGACACCTCGACCTCGGCCTTGGCGGAGATGCCCACGCGGTCGAGAGCGGAGTTGACCGCCGAGAGCCGGGTCCGCTCGTCCGCTCCCGACTTCGCGATCGTCAGCAGCTCCGCTATGAGCCAATCCGCCGCCATAGCCAGCCGCACCTTCGCCGCCCGCTTCACCTGTGGCGCTGAGCCGCCGTGCGTCCCGCACACGGTCGCCCCGAGGATCGCCGACTTCCGGCACCTCGCCCCCGACTTCGCGTGCGCCGTGCATTGGTTCTTCCGCACCGTAGGTAGCCCCGTCCTAGGGTCAGCCTTCATGTCTCTCTCCATCTCTGCATCAGTGATCCCTTCACACACACTGGCTTTCTGTTGATTCCGAGCACCGCCGACTGCGGCTTAACGATCTTGAACTCAACCGCTCCCGAATCAACCGCTCCCTTAAGGACGGGGCGGTACGGGAGTAGTTGCCCGTACCACCGCCCCATCCGGACTCCGCACAGCTCAACTACTCCCGTAGGGGGATTGGTTGAGGGGTCGAGTTGTTTCCCATACGTCGCAGCGGAAACTCGATCGCAAGCACTCAACCGCTCCCGGTCGGGTCGGGTTGAGGGGATGGGTTGATTTTGACCATAAATCAACCCATCCCGCAGATCGTTTAGCCGGTCCGGGTTGAGTGCTCCGAAAGCTGGTGAATTCATGGCTTCACCAACCCAATTCGGAGCCGCTTCTTGGACACGCCGGAGCGACCCTCGGGAGCCGCAACCTCACGCATCTCGATCACCCCGTCATCCAGAAGCCTCTGGATCAGGGCTGCCCTCTGGTCACGGTTCCCGCCCAGCTGATCTGAGAGCTGGGTGCGTGTGAGGGTGAACGGGTCGTGATCCCCCAGAATCCGCCGCACGCTCTCCAGGCGGTCAACGCGAGTCGTGCTCGGCTCGGGTGCCTCGGCCAGCTCCAGCACGCACGAGCCCGCTACCGCGACCATCGCCCGACGCACATGCACGACCTCACCCGAAGGACCATCCTTGACCTTCTTGCGGCGGATCGAGACGACGGATTCTGGGTTGTCGGGATCGGCCTTCTGCAACACGATCACCGCGTCCGGGTTGGCTTCGAGCTGCGAGCCGCCGCGCGCCCTGCCCTTATCAGACCAGCCCGTATGATGGGCAAGGACGACCGTGCCATCGATTCCTGCGGCCAGCTCGCTCATGCGCCGGACAACCATGGCCGCGTCCGTAGTCTCATCCGCGTCCGGGGCGAGCGAGGAGAAGGTGTCTAGCGCGACGAACCGATACCCGCCAGCAACAGCGAACTCGGCCAGCTGAGACCAGAACCCAGCATCGTTGATCGAGCTAGGCTGTAGCAGCACCATCAGGTTTTCGTCAACAGAAACACCACCATTCGCAGCCTCCCACGCGGCGATCCGGTCATCGAGCCCGGACCCGCCCTCACCAACCACCAGCAGCACCGGAGTCGGATCAACCAGAACTGGGTTGTCTAGCCAGGGCAAACCTGTAGCGATAGAGCACGCCCAGCCGAGGATGGCGAATGTCTTGTTGGTGCCGGTGTCACCGATCACCACAACGCTCGTGCGCAGATCCAGCCATCCCTCTATTAGAGGCTCTGGCTTGGGCAGCTCCCGGAGCTCAGCGCGGCTCAGGATGCGGCCGAGCGCTGGCCACTCGCTATCGCCCGCGAGGTCTAGGCATGGATCCGCAGAAGCCTTGGAGATTATGCCCTCTTCACCTTCGGTGACCGCCTTCTCAATCGCGCCCGTCACCATTCGCTCATACTCCGTACGAGCATCCCGCCCACGCTCCTCCTCCAGCGCCTGCACGAAGAGCCGGCCATAGGCGTCGAGTGCAGCCTTGGTTCCTACATGCCCTTCAACACCAAGCCGCGCGAGGTTGGACGTTGTGTGGAGGGCAAGGTCGTGCCGAGCAGTCCCATCGCCAGCCGAGACCAGCCGCGCAAGCTTGGCCGTTGCGGCCGCGTAGGCGGCGCGGACGGCGCGGCACATATCGCCGCTGCCATGCTCTTCAAGCCACCCCGACACGTCTATGTCGGCGCGCTCTACCGGCTCGCGCGCTGTCTCGCCGCCGGTCAGGTGGCTTACCCAGGCAGCCGGTAGCTCGGCCAGTTCTCCCGGCGAAGGGGTGCGGTCTGAGCCGTCGGGCAATTCCCAGCGGTACTCATAGCCGTCGGGGTGAATCGAAGGCGGCGCAACGGAGTACCTGTGCCGGTTCTGGATAACGTCGAGGCCATCGCCAGCACCATTGGGCCACTTGAGCCCTTCGGGGACGCGGTACAGCCAGTGACCAGAGGCGCCATCCCTGTTGATGATGCGGACGGTTGGAGGCAGCTTCCCCAGTTCCCGCTGCAGCTCGGCCAGCGTTTCACCGCCATGCTTCGCGCCATAGTCATCAACATCGATCGCGATCACCCCATCAGGCAGCCGGAGCGCGACGTTGCCGGATGCCTTGGACCGGACCCAGTGCTTCACCTGCGCTAATGTCGGGTCTGGCTTGCCCGTGCCCGCTCCGCTGAAGCCGGGCGGCGGCGGTGCCTTCTGTCCAGTCGGTAGCGGCAGGATGCCGCGCCAACCCGCGTCCCAGAGGTCGCGCGCCGCCTCGGCGTACGGCTGCGGCTGCCCACCGTGCTTCGCCAGGGCGGGATTCAGATGCTTGCTGCTCATCGCTTGCCCCGTGACCGAGCCACCAGGACGCACTTACCAACGAATAAGAGGCCGCACACCGAATTCACTACTACGGTAAAGATGTCGGACAGTAGAATCATTACGACCTCCCAAGGTCGGTTGCTTGTTCCCGGCAGAGCACAGCGACAACAACCCCCAGCGGTCCGACTCCGCTGGGGGTGCTGTCGTTCTCAGGTCGCCCGCTTCGCTGCGAGCCAAGCGCGAACGTCGGCCCGCGAGTAGTGGCACTTGTTGGCGACGATGAAGCAGGGCAGCGCCTTGAGCCGCGTCTCTTGGCGCACGTAGCGCTCCGTCACGCGAATGCCGAGGGAGGCCGCGTAGGCCACGACCTCCGGCCGGTCATCCAGAGTCGGCAAGGTGTCGTTGGCGGGGTTGATCTTGACGGTCGTCGTTTCAGCAGTTTTAGACATAAGAAAGCCCTCCAGCTCGCAAACTTTGAGCGGGAGGGCGAGATCTGCTTCGCTACGCGGCTACAGCGCCACTCCCGACATGACGAAGGGGCGTGTCGTTCGGGCCGTTGGGGGCGATGACTGCGGAGAGGCGCTCAAACGGGCGTACGGCCCATCTCGGCTCCGCGGCGGCGGCCTTCTCGGGAGCTTGTTCCGGGGTGGTGAGGTCGAGGGCGGCGAGGAGTACCAGGTAGGCGAGTTTCGCACGCAGTCGCCACTGTCGCCCTAGACCGAGGGTGTACCAAAACGTGCCATCCCCAACAGGCGCGCGGAGCGAGGCCAGACGAGGAACAGCGACGGTAGCGCGAGTCCTTCTAGACATCGCCGGTCCTCCTCTCGTGATCTTGCGTACCCCGAAAGCGTACCTGAAGCGGCCAGGTACGCTCTCGGACTTTCATTAACGTTTTCAGGTGAAAACTAGTTTGCTGAAATGGTGCCTGGCCGGCGCGAGCCGTGTGAGGGTTACGCGCGCCGGCCAGGAACTCAGTCGGCGTAAGGGTTAGCCCAGCCGTACGGGACAATCATCTTGGCTGCGCCCACGACCGCACCAGCCGCGACCGTGCACCCCTCACAGACGACGAGGAGCTTGACGGAGGGCGCGGAGTCCACGGCGACGACGACAAGGTTATCAAGCGGCTCGACTTCGGCCTCACACCGATCGCAGCGGCGGACCGCTTCACGAGGGATGAGCTCGTGGATCTTCTCCTGCGGCTCGACCGATCGGACACGGCCGTCGGGCTGAGTCACGAACTCATACAGCAGGAATCCGCAGTCGGGGTTAGCGATCCAGAACATGACGGGTGTGTGGGAGCCGAGCCACGGCTCGTCCGGCGCGTTCATGAGGTGAGTTGGGCGGCTGAGCGCGTTGTCGATTGCGGCGGCGATCAGCTCGTCCTCCCTCAGCCATTCGTTGTTCGCGAGACAGCGCCAGCCTTCGACCTGTGCGAGAGCGGATTGGTACTGGTCCCACGCGGCCTCGGCCGCTACCGCCGACGTCACAGGACCGTGGCGGTGTAGGCGGCGTTCGCTGTGATCTGCATGACGGCCGCAGCGCCACGGTGCCGAACACCGCAGCCGAAGGATCGGCTGTAGAAGCTGCCGGTGAGCGGGTACGCGGGCGAGACGCCTGGGATGATTCGCAGGCCACGGTAGGCCTGGTTGACGTGCTCGCGGAAAGCGACCGGGTTGAGGGAAGAGTTCGGCCCACCGGTCGCCACGCACGCCACATACCCAACAGGGATCAGGGCGTCCTCGATCACCAGCGCCCGTCCGTAGGAGCCGATCACCGGCAGGCGGTTGTACTCTGCCGGAGCGACCTGGCCGACGATGGTCTTGTCGCTCAGGTACGCAGGCGTGCCCTCAGCTGGAATGAAGTCCGCAGTAGCGACCTGACCATTGGCGTTCGCGACGTTCGCGCGCCACGACCGGACGGACCTGCCCTGGAACGGGTTCACCAGCAGGAGCAGTTGCGTTCCGTTCGAGACGCCGTAGCCGTGCTCCGTGACGAGGTCCGTGAGAATCTCTGCGTCGCCGGAGTCGATGACCGTGCCGCCAGAGGTGAGCATGTGGCTGTGGGTGCCGAGGAACGTATTGCCCATGTACGGCGGGGGAACCATGCCATCGCCGTTCCACAGGCCGTAGATGGCGTTGCCTTCGTCGTTCATCGCGCCGGTCGCAGGAGCGAGCAGCGCGGACAGGATCTTGCGGTAGCACAGGCGAGAATCCGCCTCCAGCGCCATGTTGTGGACCGAGTCGATCTGCGCCTGCGTCGCATCGCGCAAGAACTTCCAGGTGTACCGGATTGCGGCGTCGTAGTCCTTGAACGGGAATCCGAGCCGGATCATGTCCGCAGTCGTGCGCATGGAGACCGGCTCACCGAACTCCGAGGCCTCCTCGAACTCGTCAAGCACGCCGGTCTGCGGGACGATGTCGGCGGCGGTCGTGACGGGCGCGGACAGCAACTGCTCGAAGCCAGTGCGCCGGTCGTTGCGCATTTGGATGCTCGCCATGAACTCGGCGTACACCGCGTTCAGGTCTGTCCCGTCTGCTGAAACGGCGACAACGTCGCCACTGGCGTTCATACCTCTAGCCATGATGGAAGCTCCTAACGAGAACGGGTTGTCGGCGCGGAAGCCGCTGTGAACGTTGGTATCGGCTCCCGCCGGGTAGTTACCCCGGCTCCCGAGGAGCTATCGCATCGCCGAGATTACGCCATCCGACATTACGGACAATCGACGCTTCAGGACGCTGTTACCAGTCCGTCGCGAAGCGTTGCGGTATCGGCCTCGACGCGGTGGTGCGTCGGCGCTCCGACGTCCTGGAACCGTCTCGACACATAAGCCGACGCCGGTTGTCGGACCCGCATGTTTCAATTGACTCTGACGGTCGAAAGTACAGAGGTGTACTTCGGCGATCGAGCAGAAAGGGCAGGGAATGGTTGAGCACGAGTTGGAAGCGGACGACGACTCAAGGCCTGGGAACGACGAGGCGATAGACCCGACGCTGGGACAGGGCCTTCTCTCGGTAGATGTTCGGTCCTTGCAGCCTTTGAAAAGCATTTCGGAGCAGGCCCAGGCCATGCTCAACCAGCCGTTCTCCGCCCTCCGGGCCAGCTTCGCTCCGCGCGCGGCATTCGGGGACGCTCTGAAGAGCGCGCTTACCCCCGACATTCCCTCCATAAAATTTCGGCCGGTGGGTATGGAATTGGGCGTAAGAGCCCTGCCCGACGTGAGGAAGCTGCTCGCTGCTGGTGAACCCAGTGCGCCGCAAGAGCCGAGTGTCGCCACGGTGCCTCTGAATCCGGTGTACCGCACCAACCGCCAGCTCGAAAGCCTGGAACGCGCCGTTGTAGAGGGGGCTGAACGAGCGGCTCGGCAGAAGCAGGAGGACCGCACACGCGACGAGCGACAAACTGCCGCGATGGAAGAGCAGGTGAGGCTAAGCCGGAAGAGTGAGGAGCGCGCAGAACAAGCTGAGGTGGCCCAAGCCGAGGCCGAGCGCAAGACGAGGCGCTGGAAATGCTTCGCCTTCCTGTCCACTTTGGCGGTCGCCTTGGCTAGCCCGGCGCTCCCGAGCTTCTACGGCTGGGTCGGCCACCTGGTGCGGTCCCTATTGGGCTAGAGTTATAGCCGCAACCCACTCGCGGTTATGACCGCCGGGTTGGTGGTTGTCATCTTCGGTGTCTTCAAGGGCAAGATCACCAGTGCGATCAGCGATGCGATCGATTCGGTGACCGGTGCCACCGGTAGCTGAGCCGTGCCGCGGCTGATAGCGCTGCGCCGGCGGCTGGGTGATGATCGTGGCTCGTCGGTGATGGAGTTCACGATGATCTCCGTGCTGCTGGCATTCCTGCTGTTCGCGGTGCTGCAGGTGGCCGCGGTGCTCTACGTCCGGTCGGTTGTCGCGTCGGCTGCGGCGGATGGTGCCCGGTACGGGGCGAACGCGGATGTTGACCCGGCAGCGGGTGGCGCCCGGGCGTCCACCCTCATCGGTCGCGGGCTGGGCACGGGAATGGCTCGGCGGCTGCCGTGCGAGGGCGGCCAGGTCATCGACGAGGCGAGCGGTTTGGTGACCGCCGAGGTGCGCTGCCAGGGCCGGATCAGGTCGGTGTTCGTGCCGATCGGGGCGCTGGTCGACATCAAGGTCAGCGGTCAGTCGCTGAAAGATGCCCCGTGATGAACTGGCTGATCGACCGGTGGGCAGTGCTCCACCATGAGCGGCAGCGGGGCAGCGCCATCGTCGAGTTCATCTTCGTCGCGTTGTTGGTACTCGTCCCGCTGGTGTACCTGGTCATTGCGATCGCGGTCGTCCAGCGAAGCCGGCTCGCCACCACGAACGCCGCCCGTGATGTGGGCCGAGCCATCGCGACATCGGACACCGGCAGCCAGGCCGCTGCCCGGGCCGACGCGGCGTTCCGGATAGCGCTGGCCAGTCAGGGCATTCCCGCGTCCGGCGCCGAGTTGCGCTACGTCGGTGCCGGCGATGATTGCCAGGATG
>JAABUM010006384.1_pt1 | contig 11580 bp, 9 predicted proteins | sample 5559161 | NCBI WGS metagenome assembly JAABUM01 (sample SAMN10711868, study PRJNA513369) | rock metagenome | isolation source: Antarctica rocks | place: Antarctica: Victoria Land, Siegfried Peak nord | reverse complement strand
TCCTCTGGCGTAAGCGGGCGCAACGGCTCTTTCTGTGCTCGTGCCATAGCTATCTTTGCTGCCCTCCTCCCCCCAGTCTCTCAGATCGACTCCTTCAATTCTAGTTGTTTGCGGCGTGACCCACTAGCACCAGAGGTTAATAGTCACTGCGGCTGTCGCCTTGACGATCAAAGCGGGGATCATCGGGGATGCATGCCAGGGCGAGGGGGCCACGAAGGCGGGGTCTGTGGCAGGCGCTGCGGGGAAGCCCGCCCCACGCCCGCGCTGGATCTGCCCAAGAAGCGGCGAGGGGTCCACCAGCACTGCGTCCGTCTCTCCTCATATCCTGGCATCATACCTCATAATCGGCGGCGCCATTATCTCTCGTGGCTACTGCTCTCTCTGTGTAGAAGTGTACTCGGCGCCTACGCATACGTAACGCTATGCCGAGCCGATCGAGGCGCTCAAACGCCGTAGGCGGCGCGCGCCGCAGCAGGGCGGCCACGCGCTCATCAAGGTGCGGGGGCTGGAACGACGTCATTGCCCGACGCCATCACGCACCGACACGCTCCCGCCGACGTTCGAGCGCCTCGTCGACGAGCGCCTGCAGCCGTGCCGGATCGGCCTGAACCTCCGCCCACCACGCGAGCCGCTGCTCGAAATCCTCCGCGATCTCGGCGCGCGCCTGCTCCAGGGGAAGATGGCCCTGCTCGGCGATGCGGCGCACACCCTCTTCATGCACGCGACGACCATACTTGGCTACCAGGGCGCGCATCTCGGCCTGCTCGTCCGCGCTGAGGGAGCGCCGGTCTTGCAGATCGAACAGCTTCTGGAGGCGGCGGCTTTGCGCCGGATCGAGGATGTCTTCCTCAGCGGCCAGGTCGTCCATGGCCGGTTCGCCGGCGTTTGCCGGGGCGGTCTCCACGGCGAAGACATCGTTCAAGCTGACGTCGAGCGCCTCCGCCGCCGTGGCGGCCACCTCCAGGTCCGGTCGCCGTACGCGCTCCGCGCGCGCCAAGCGGTCGAGCGTCCGCGCGTCCACCGTTCGTCCGAAGCGCGCGGCGATCTGATGTTGGAGATCGCTCACCGTCAGGTTCCGCGTGCGGAGTAAGTCGCCGAGCCGCGAGTACACCATGACACTGACACTCATCAGCCATCCTCCGAGTCGTTTGCCGTCCATTGCCGTTCATCGTTCGCACGATGCGACCATGACGTATAGTACATAGTATAAGCGACCCTCGGCGGTGGTGTGCGACGCGAGAACGCATGTGCTGCAAAAAGCCGAGAAGGGGATGGCTCGCGGGTACAATGACATGCACGCCCTCAATGCCATCTCGTGCGACCGCGCAACCACAAGACGACCACAAATAGTCCGAAAACGTCCTGAAACGAGCCGTCATCGTGCGATATAGGGCGATAGCAAGAGGGGTCCACAAGGGCGATTCACGCGTGAAAGTGAGCGCCGAGTGGTATCGTTCGATATCCTAAAGGAGGGGCGACGCTTCCTTTGGATCAGAAGGTTGCAGGTTCGAATCCTGCCCGCCCAGCCCGTTTTCACGCGTGGAGAGCCGCTCTTTTGGGGCGGCTCTCGTCGTCTTTGGGATCGGAGGCGCACAAGAGAATCTGCTCTGGTACTCGCTGCACGATGTGTCCCATGGCATCACATGCGGGCGTTATCCGCGCCCCGATGGATAACGCCACGAGTCGCGGCCACACGGACGGCAAAAGCGGCCTTTATGCACGACATGGGACGACCGCTGTGGTGGAGTGGGAAGCGCTGGTATCCGTATATCCATGCAATCAATCGGGCATGACAAAGACGGCGCGCCCGACCCGACCCACTGTGCCCTGTGCGCGACCACGCTGGGGTGCGCGCCACTTTTTCGCGTATCCGCTGGGAGCGCCGGCTTCCAGCCGGCACACATGTGAGGGCGTGTGCATTGCTGGTGGCAGACATGATGGCCGCGACCGCCTGCCGGCTAGAAGCCGGCGTTCCCAGCGGATACGACGCACGCCTCGGTGACGAGCGCGACAAAGTGGCGCGCACCCACCACGCTGCGTCCCCTCGCCGTTAAGCGGCGCCATTCGGTACAATGACCACATGAAGCATATTCTGGAATCCTTGCCCGTGGGCGAGAAGGTGGGGATCGCCTTTTCAGGAGGGTTGGACACGAGCGCTGCGCTGTACTGGATGCGGCAGAAGGGCGCCATCCCCTACGCATACACGGCAGACTTGGGGCAGCCCGATGAACCGGACTACACCGCGATCCCCCAGCGCGCCCTGGCGTGTGGCGCCGCACAGGCGCGGCTGATCGATTGCCGGTCGCACCTGGTCCGCGAGGGCCTGGCGGCGCTCCAGTGTGGCGCTTTTCACATCACCACAGCGGGCGTCCCATACTTCAACACCACACCTCTCGGCCGTGCGGTCACGGGCACCCGCCTAGTGAGCGCGATGGCGGAGGACGCCGTCCATATTTGGGGCGACGGCAGTACCTACAAGGGCAACGACATCGAGCGCTTTTATCGCTACGGCCTGTTGGTGAACCCGGCGTTACAGATCTATAAGCCGTGGCTCGATCAAGCCTTCATCGACGAGTTGGGCGGCCGGCAGGAGATGTCTGACTTGCTCGACAAGGCGGGCCTTGGCTACAAGATGCCCAAGGAGAAGGCGTATTCGACGGACGCGAACATCTGGGGCGCCACGCACGAAGCGAAAGATCTCGAGTTCCTGAACGCGGGCATCACGACGGTCGAGCCGATCATGGGCGTCGCTTTCTGGAAGGACGACGTGGTCGTGGCGGCTGAGACGGTGACGGTCACGTTCGTCGATGGCCAGCCGGTGGCGCTCAATGGCCAGCAGTTCGACGATCCGGTGGAACTGGTGCTCGAGGCGAACCGCATCGGCGGACGACACGGTCTGGGCATGAGCGATCAGATTGAGAACCGTATCATCGAAGCGAAAAGCCGCGGCATCTACGAAGCGCCTGGGATGGCTTTATTCTTCATCGCCTATGAGCGGCTCATGAGCGGTATCCACAACGAGGGCACCATCGAGCAATATCATACGATGGGGCGGCGTCTCGGCCGGCTGCTGTATGAAGGGCGCTGGTTCGATCCGCAAGCGATGATGCTACGCGAGACGCTGCAGCGCTGGGTGGCTACGGCGATCACCGGTGACGTGACCATCGAGCTGCGGCGCGGCAATGACTATTCGCTCCTCGATACGCGGAGCCCTCACCTCACCTACAAGCCCGAGAGGTTGACGATGGAAAGCGGGGCGGGGGCGTTTACGCCGCGCGATCGCATCGGCCAATTGACGATGCGGAATCTCGATATTACCGATAGTCGCGACAAGCTGTTCGTCTACACGGGGACAGGAGTGCTCGGGCCGACGGTCGTCGAGGGGATGCGTCTGCTCGACGCTGAGACGAGCGACGACTAGCGCGTCATCCGCGCGGGCGGCGCCACGCCGCATCGCGCCGACGTTCCTTGTCCGCACGGGGTCCGCACGGGCGCCCGTGGGTAAGAGGCGCGTCCTGCTATCGTAGCCGATTAAGGACATCCCCGTGTGCAGGGCGAGACGTACCCAATTGACACACTTTTTACATTTCGCTTATAACGGCGTAACAGGCGCCGCCTATGATGGGTAATAGGCGGCGCCACTGAGGCGCGCCGGACGCGTCACGGCCACCATCACGAACAGGATGCGCGGCCACGGCGACATGTAAGAAGGAGCAGATATATGGTTCGTTCACAGATCATCCGGGCAGGGGCTATACTCATCACGACCGCCGTCGGCGTGGCGGCGCTTGGTCCCGTCGCGGCGCCCGCCCAGGCGGCGAGCCGGCCCGCGCGGATTCACCCCAACCATCAGTACCAGGGCTATCTGGCAGCCACTCCGTCCAGTACGAGCGCGCCGACGACTCTGACGATCCAGACGCCGAATCGTGGTCAGGTCAGCGTATCAGTGACGTCGAGTACCAGGATTATCCGGCTCTACGGCGCGGCCTCGGGCCTCGATGAGCTTAGCGCGAATGATGTGTTGCAAGTACGCGGTACGACCACCGCGCCGGGCGCCGTCACCGCGACCTGGATCCGCGACGTCTCGATCCACGCCGCCTATGGCCGGCTGGCTGGCCTGGTCACGGCGGTGACGCCGAACTCCGTCTCGGTCGTGGTGGGACGCGATCCGCACACGCCCTTCGTGTACGGGCAGAACGTCACTATCCCGGTCGGTTCATCCACGCAGGTGGTGTCGGGGACGACGACGATCACCGGCTCGGTAGGGAGCCTCGCGGCGGGGAACCGCATCGTGGCCCTAGGCGTCTACAACAACAACAGCCGTACCTTCCAGTCCACCTTCCGCATTCGTGTGCTGGGGACAGGCAGCGTGCAGCCCCATCCGGTGACCTACACCGGCTACTTGACGATGGCGCCAGTGACCACGACCGCGCCCGTCTCGCTGACGATCCAGACGCCGCACGAAGGCCAGATCACTGTGGCGGTCGACGCGAGCGCCAAGATCGTGCGCCGCTTCAACGGCGCGTCCAGTCTCGACGAGGTGGGCGTCAACGACGTGTTACAGGTGCGCGGCGTGACTACCGCGCCCGGCGTCGTGGCCGCGACCTTGATCCGTGATACGTCGATCCAGGAAGCGTACACCCGGCTGGTCGGCTTGGTCACGGCCGTGACGCCGGCATCGGTGTCGGTCGTGGTGCAGCGCGACGCCTCGGGACGCTCGCCCTTCAGCTATGGCCAGAACCTGACGCTGCCCGTTGGCCCATCGACGCAGGTGATCTCTGGAACGACCACGACAACCGGCTCGACCGGCTCGATCACCGTCGGCGCCCAGATCACCGCCCTCGGCGTGTTCAATCGCATCGGTCATGGCTTCCAGTCGATCTTCCGCATCCGCGTCCTCAAAGGATAAGTAGAAGGCAGCCGCTGAGCGCGCTTGAGAGCGCCGGCGTTTCGTCGGCGCCCTCAAGCGCGCTCAGCGGCTGCCTTCTGTGAACGTGTGGTCAAACGATGTCCGTATGGGGCCGCGCTCACACATTGTTTACACTCCTGTTACATGACTGTAACAATTCTCTCGCCATCCGCGCGTACGCTCACGGTAGGATGCCGCGACTCGGCGACGGCATACGCACGGACAGCGCGCTGGCGTCCAATGAGGAGGAGGGCGATACGGCATTCGGCCCCATAGGGCGGCGCCTCTATCAGCGCCGCGGAAAAATAGGAGCAGAAGGAGCCATGATCGTGACCAAACGCATTGTTATAGCCCCGTGTATCATCGCGGCCGTGCTGGGGGTAAGCCTGGTCGGCGTCGGCGTCGCCGCGGCGCGGCCGGGAGCGCCACAGGCCGCGGCGCGATCCGCGGGTGGGGCCTCATCGTCCGGCGGTATCCATACGATCAAGCACGTTATCGTCATCATGCAGGAGAACCGCTCGTTCGACAGCTACTTCGGGACCTACCCCGGCGCCGACGGCATCCCCATGAAGACCGGCGTCCCCACCGTCTGTGTCCCTAATCCCCTGACCCATCAGTGTGTCAAGCCCTTTCTCGATCACCAGGATCTCAACGGCGGCGGCCCGCACCAGCAAATCAACGCGTCCGCCGACATCGACGGTGGCCGGTTAGACGGCTTTATCAAGGAGGCGGCCAGCGGCAAAAAGGGCTGCGCCGACCCAACCAATCCCGCCTGCACCACCAGTGCCAATGGAACCACGGGGCGGGCGACCGACGTGATGGGCTACCATGCCGGCACGGATATCCCCAACTATTGGGCCTACGCCAAGAATTTCGTGCTGCAAGACCACATGTTCGAGCCGGTCGCGTCGTGGAGCTTCCCCCAGCACCTGGCCCTCGTGTCGGGCTGGTCGGCCGCCTGTGGGAATCCAAACAACCCTACGAGTTGCTACAGCGACCTAGGGCAAGCCGCTCCGGCTAATCTTCCACAACGCACCACGACGAACCCGACACCTTTTGGGTGGACCGACATCACCTACCTGCTGAACAAGCATAAGGTCGGTTGGGCCTACTACCTCGATCATGGCTCTCAGGTGAAGGGGCGGGGGCGGGGCGGTGTCCCGTACATCTGGAACACGCTGCCCGGCTTCGTCGACGTGCATCAAGACAACCAGACGGGCAACGTGCAGGACCTCGCGCACTTCTACAGCGCGGCCAAGGCGGGGACGTTGCCGGCGGTCTCGTGGATCGCGCCCCAGCCCGCCGACAGCGAGCATCCCCCGGCCCTGGTGAGCCAGGGACAGAGCTATGTCACGAGTTTGATTGACGCCGCCATGAAGAGCCCGGACTGGAATAGCACGGCGATTTTCCTCTCTTGGGATGACTGGGGCGGTTTCTACGACCATGTCACACCGCCCAAAGTAGACGAGAATGGCTATGGTCTACGCGTGCCGGCCATGGTGATCAGCCCATGGGCCAAAAAAGGTTACATTGATCACCAGACGTTGAGCCACGACGCCTACCTGACGTTCATCGAGGACGACTTCCTGGGCGCCCAACGGCTCGATCCTAAGACGGATGGCCGTCCTGACTCACGCCCCGACGTGCGCGAGAACGCCGCGATCCTCGGCAACCTGCTGAACGACTTTGACTTCAATGGATCGCCGCGCGCACCGCTGCTGTTATCGACCACGCCCAAGACGACCCTGATCGCACCCACGGCCGCGCAACTCGCGCAGTCACAGCGTCGTAACCGTAAGCGCCAACTCAAGTCAACCGTGCAGCCGACACCCACGGCGGCGGCGGGCTGATCACAGCCGATCAACGGATGCTGGGCACCCCGCTCACGATGGCCCAATAGGTCTCCGGATTTCCCCCGCGCGGGGGTCGGGCGCACGTCTTCCGCTACTCTTCGCCTCGCCAGGCCGTCCGGCCCTCTTGCAGGTCGTAGCGGCTTTATGCGTATTTCCGTGGGCGCGCCGAAATATTTAACATAGATTTAACATGACATGCACGAAATTCACAAGAAAATCCCGTAACTTGAAAGGTGTACGGCACAGGCCGCGCGGCGCCGTCAGCCCTCTCGAACGTGACGGGAGCTACGACGAGGTTTACATCGGGGGTATGTGGCGGCGCGCGTGGTCTCGACCGGACAGGAATCATGAGCGCCGCGCGTTTGCGCGCGGCGTCGGCGAGAAACGCGGCGGAGTATAGGCTGCTAGACAGTATAACAGGAGAGCATAACGGTATGATTCGTACACATCAGGCGTCGCGCTGGGTCATGGGAGCCGCGGGCGCGGCGGCGGTTGGCGCCGCCGTTATTGCCGGAGCGGTGAGCCCGGCGCCGGCGCGGGTCTCGGCGGCGACAAGCATTGTTGGAGCGGGTTCGACTTTCGACCTGCCCTTTTTCAACAAAACCTTCCCGATCTACGATAAGAGCAACGGTGTCAGCGTCAATTACCAGGGCATCGGTTCGGGCGGCGGCATCAAGCAGTTCACCAATAACACGGTCGACTTCGGCGCGACCGACGTGCCGATGAACGCCTCCGAGTTGGCGTTGGCGGGCAAGACGGGCAGTTCCGTAGTGCAAATCCCCGTCGCGCTCGGCGGCATCGCCATCGCCTATAACCTGCCCGAGGTTGGCAATAAGGTGCTCAAGCTCGACGCGACCACGCTCGTTAATATCTTCCTAGGTAAGGTCACTAAGTGGAACGATCCGTCCATCAAGGCGCTCAACCCGGCGCTCAGCTTGCCGGATCTCGCTATCCTGACCATTCACCGCTCGGACGCCAGCGGCACCAACTATATCACGACCAACTACTTGAGTTCGGTCAGTTCTACCTGGTCCACTAGTATCGGGACCGGCAAGAGCGTCCAGTGGCCGAGCAACAGCGAGGGCGGCAAGGGCAATCCCGGCGTATCGGCCGCGATCAAGCAGCACAGCGGCGCGATTGGCTACGTTGAGTTGGCCTATGCCCTGGACAACCATATCCCCTTCGCCCAACTCAAGAACCGTGACGGCGCTTACCTGTTCCCCAATCAGAGCACGGTCAAGGCGGCGGCGGCGCAGTTCCCCCACGTCAGCTACAAGAACTTCTCGATTGTGAACGCCCCCGGTAAAATGAGCTATCCTATCGCGGGGTATTCGTGGGCGCTGCTGCGTCAGCAGCCCAGGAACAACGCGCAGGCTCTGGTCAAGCTGTTCCGTTGGACGGTCTCAACTGGTCAGATGTACGCCAGCGGGTTGAACTACGTGGCGCTGCCCAGTAACGTGCAGAAACAGGCGCAGAGCGCGCTTAACGGCATTAAATAAGCGTCACGCTGGCTTTGACAAGGCGCCATCCCAAGTGCGATCAGGGCCATTTAGTTTTCCCCTCACCCCCGACCCCTTTCCCTCCAGGGGCGAGGGGGGAGACCTGTGATGCGCCGGGCGGCCCCCCTCTCCCGCGTCAGGGAGAGGGGTCGGGGGTGAGGGCCGGGCCGCCGCGCCGAGAACTAAATGACCCTGAAGTGCGATAGTCCGGGTGGCGCTGCGCTGTCGCATGGAGGATAATAGAGAGGTGTCTACGATCGATCTGCGCCCTCACACGCTCCGGTCGCCGCGACCGGCCGCGCCGCCGCCGCTTCCGCCGTCTGAGCAGGACGAGGCGGCGCCGGTCCGGCGGGACACGATCGCGCTCAAGGGCCGCCATCCCGGTGATGCGATTTTCCACGGTCTCACCGTCGTGTTCGCCGCGCTGGTTATCATCATCGCCGCCGGCGTTGCCCTAACGCTCATAGTGTCGGCGTGGCCGTCTCTCACGCGCTTCGGGTTAAGTTTCCTCACTGGCACGACCTGGAATACGCATGGTGACAACCCGGATACGGGCGTCTACAGCGCGCTTATTTTTATCTTCGGCACCATGTATACATCGCTGTTGGCACTCGTGCTGGCGGTGCCGTTGAGCCTGGGCGTGGCAATCTTTCTCTCGGAGTTGGCGCCGGCGCGGCTGCGCGGGCCGGCGTCGACGCTGGTCGAACTGCTAGCCGCTGTTCCCAGCGTGGTCTACGGCTTGTGGGGTATCTTCGTGCTCAACGGTCTGTTGGCGCGCCCCGTCGAGCCCTGGCTAGGCGCCCACTTCGGCTTCATCCCTCTTTTCAGCGGCGCGCCCTTCGGCTCGGGCATCCTCTCGGCTAGCCTGATCCTGACCATCATGATCGTCCCGACGATCACCGCCATCTCGCGCGACCTGCTGCGGGCGGTGCCGCGTGAGCAACGCGAGGGCATGCTCGCGCTCGGCGCCACGCGTTGGGAGACGATCACGCGCGTCGTGGTCCCCTACGCCCGCGCGGGCATCGTCGGGGCGATCGTGTTGGGTTTGGGGCGCGCCGTCGGCGAGACGATGGCCGTGACCATGGTCATCGGCAACGGACGCTACATTGGCCCCTCGCTGTTCGCTATCACCGACACGATGGCCAGCGTGATCGCCAATCAGTTCACCGAGGCCACGGGGACGCTCTACCCCGCCGCGCTGCTCGAGTTGGGCCTGCTGCTGTTCGCGATCACTATTATTCTGAACGCGCTGGCGCGCCTACTCGTGTGGACCGTCGCGCGTGAACCGCAGACCGGGAGGAGCCTATGAGCGCCGTCCCCGCTCCTCCGGCGCATCCTCTCCGCGCCAAGCGTGGCCGCCGCCGCCGCGCCACCAACAGGGTGATGCTGGCCCTATGCGCGCTGTGCGGGATTATCGTGCTCATTCCCTTGTTCGTCGTGCTCGTCTACGTGGTGACGCAGGGTTTCTCGGCGCTCACGCCGTCCCTTTTCACGACGACGCACAACAACGGTGGCGGCTTGCTCGACGCCATCACCGGCACGCTGTTCCTGATCTTGATCGCCTGCGTCGTCGGGCTGCCCATCGGGTTGTTGGCCGGCGTCTACCTGGCCGAGTTCGGGCGAGGGCGCTTCGCCGTCGCCGTGCGCTTCCTCTCCGACGTCATGGCCGGTCTGCCCTCGATTGTGGCGGGGCTGGTCGCCTACGGTCTGATCGTCGCGCTGACGCACGGGTTCTCCGCGCTCTCCGGCGGCGTCGCGCTGGGCCTGCTGATGTTCCCGACGGTATTGCGCACCACCGAAGGCGTGCTGCGCCTGGTGCCCATCACACTGCGCGAAGGAGGGTTGGCCCTGGGAGTGCCGCGCTGGCGTGTCATCGTCAGCATCGTGGTACCCACCGCGGCGGGCGGGATCGTCACCGCGATTATCCTGGGCATCGCGCGCGTGGCGGGGGAGACCGCGCCGCTGCTCTTCACCGCGTTTGGCTCCGGCGACCTCCCGAAGGGCCTGATGCAACCGTCCAACGCCCTATCGCTGGCGATCTGGAACAACTCGCAGGCGCCCGATCCCCAATCGCGCGCGCTGGCTTGGGCTGGAGCGCTCATACTCGTCGCGCTGGTGCTCCTCCTCAACGGACTGGCCCGTCTCATCGCACGGCGCTACGGCGGTGTCACGCACCGATAGCTTGCCACTGCCCAGGTGGTGTCAGCTGTTCAAAGTTCGCTTGATGGACGACTCGTATGGTCCTATGATAAACTAAGTTCGGTTTAGTTTATCATGGGAGGGATCAATGCGTCAGATCAATATCCACGAGGCAAAAACCCACCTCTCGCGGCTCGTGGAGGATGTCGCGCGCGGCGATGAGATCGTCATCGCCAAAGCGGGTAAACCTGTCGCACGCCTGGTTGGGATCGAGACAGACCATGCGCCCCGTCGCCGCGGTCTGCTGAAAGGAAAGATCTGGATCGCCGACGACTTCGACGCGCCCCTCCCCGCGGACGTACTCGCGTCGTTCGAAGGCTCCGAGTAGTGCGCTTACTCTTGGATACGCACATTCTTTTGTGGTGGCTGAACGATGATCCTCGTTTGTCCATCCAGGCTGATGCGCTGATCGCTGATCAGGCCAATGAGGTGTTTGTCAGCCCGTTGAGCTTATGGGAGATCGCGATCAAATCGCGCCTCGGCAAACTCAGGGCGGACGTCGATGAGGTGTGGCGGACGGCGTTGGAGAGTGGCTTCGCCCCCTTACCGTTCACGCTTGAACACGCCGCCGAGGTGGCGCGACTACCGGATCACCACCACGATCCGTTCGACCGCGCGTTGGTCGCGCAGGCGAGGGCTGAACCGATGCGCCTCATCACACACGACAAAGTGGTCGCCGCGTACGGAGAGAGCGTTCTGCTCGTCTGACTGTCGGTATCTTCAGTTCCGCTTGCCGTTTCAAGGTCCGCCCCTGCCATGGTAGCGCGCGACCATCGTAGCGCGCGCCGGCTAACGGTCCCGAAGGCTCGTGAATTATCGTTAGCGCGCAGAAGTCTTGGGGTGACCGTCACGGGGAGCGCGGACGTCTCGTCCGCCTCGGCGTTCGCGGGCGGGGGCCAGCCATCCCCGCAGGGCTGGTGTGTCGCTGCCCATCACGCGCTCATCTTGGCGCGCACACCGGGGCGGACGAGACGTCCGCGCTCCCCGTGGGTACGGGGACGGGCGAGACGTTTCTGTTGATTTTCATGGGGGTGACAGGGGGATGAGGCATTATGGCATGGCGCGTGGGTGGCCCTCATGCGGCCACCGTCGGGGCATGCACCAGCGCGCGGAGTGCGGG
>JAABUM010006382.1_pt1 | contig 11585 bp, 19 predicted proteins | sample 5559161 | NCBI WGS metagenome assembly JAABUM01 (sample SAMN10711868, study PRJNA513369) | rock metagenome | isolation source: Antarctica rocks | place: Antarctica: Victoria Land, Siegfried Peak nord | reverse complement strand
AAGAGTCATTTGTTTCCAGGCCCCGGCTCTGAGAGGGGCACCCGGGGCAAGTGCACTCGCTCCGCTCGCCACCCTCCTTCTCATCACGTTCTTTCAAAAAGGTTAAAACAAAGGAGGCCATTGAGCTCTGTTTAAAAAGGAACGCCACAGGCCTCCTTTGTTTCAACCTTTTTATAAAGCCGACTTGACCGTCTCCCTCTTTTAAAAAGTATGAAACAAAGGAGGCCAGTGACGACAAAAGACGGGTGACGCCTAGACGTTTACAGGAAAATCAAGAGAGGGCCTCCTACTCCATTCTCATAAACCATACGTTCATAGCGCCACTGACGCCAGCCACCTAATCGTCGAGTGGGCACAGGTCCTCAAGAGCTGCGACAACGGCAGGTGTAGCACCTTGCTCTGCAGGAGGAAAAACCTATAAAAGCCGCTGCTCTGCAGGAGGGGCCCTCCGACACATTTGGTCAGTTTCCGATCAGATTCAGGTGCAGCGCTCACCTGCAGTATGTCCCTCGCCTTGGGCGTCAGCGTCACCAGTTTGCGCTCGTACACGTTGTGTGCCACCGGCCCTGCCGCCGACAATGCAACATCCATCTTTGAACCACTCATAGACTCGATTTGAGCATGTCGGCACTGTGCGACGCATACAATTTCCGCGCGCCAATGCATGTGCAGATGGGGAAGCCAGTGTGATCATATTGAACGTCATCAGTGGAACGCAAGGCAATTTTGTTGCTCACCTTCCTGCCTGACGATCTTCACCTTCTTCTTGCCTGCGCCCGCCGCGGGAGGCGCCGCAAGCAGCAGCAGCCAGCAGCAGCAGAGCGGTCAGCAGAGCCGGCAGCACGGCGCGCGTTACACTGCAGCGCCCGCGAATAGAGGCCTCATCTTGCATCCGTGGCTTCGGGCGCATGCAGCTGCCCTGCTGGCTCCCCTGTGGGCTGTGGCGCTGCCGACCGCACAGGGTCCAGTCACGTCAATGGAAGCCCTTCTGAGCTTTCACGGGTGTCCTATACTCTCCTACAATGACCAGTCACACGGCGTATTGGAAATTGCACCAGTCTACCGAGCCCATATATTTGTGCGCTACAGGATTTGGGTGCGCTCGCAAGCCAATCCGAAAGCTGCTCACTATCTGGCAGAGTAGCAGCAATGCATCAAAGCGCATGCATAACGATACGTATGTGAATTTCGTCAGTGCAGACTAGCGCAGATATCATCCCTTAGCTTACATCACTTTCAATGTTTGCTCAAAATCGAGCACAGCGGTGCTGCACTAACGGTGCAGCACTGAAGCCAGTCAGCTGGATGTGATTTGCGATGTGTGACAGGAGGTCAATGAGCTGGAAGTGAGTTTTGTAGCAAGCTGATCGCCGAGATAGATTCTCAGCCCAAAAAATGCTGACCTGGCAGATATTTGCTCCAGCTCCTGGAGCCTCGCTCCGCCTCTGACAGTCAGAAGAGAATACACCGTTCTTCGCGTAAAGCTCTGCGGGGGCAACCACAGCTGAATGCCGTCCCAACGGACCGAGCTGATGGGCAACCTCCAAGAAATTTGTCAGACAGGTGGCAGATCTGAGTTCGCCGCCCAGGAAACTGAGTGGACGGGCGATATTCAGCCGCTCGCGCCAGACAGCGGATGCTGCTCGCGCCTATTCGAGTCGAAGACGGCGACTTTGCGCATCGTGATCGGCCGTCTGCCGCCGGTGAAGCCGCCAGTTTTGCAGCCAGCAGGCGGTTTGCCCGTGCGGAATCTGCGTTCGCTCGCCCGCCGATGCTTTCAGCCTGGTCAGCCAGTCCATAGCCTGACAGTAATCTACAGCATTATAGGCATTCAACAGTCTACAGCAGCCACGAGATCCGAGCAGCCGTGACTTGCGGGTCAACGTTCAACCAGCCCGCCAAATCTTGGAGCAGTGCGAAGGGTGCCTAGTAGCAGCACTGCAGCGAAGCCTTGGATTCCAGTCTGGCTATTATTTGGTCCATCAGAAAGCGAGGCCCTATGCTCTCGAAGGCGCAGCTGAAGGCTGCCGCCGGATGTGCCGCCGGCTTCCTACTGGGAGTGTCGACAATGTTCCTGCTGCTGCGGGTGAGAGGCGTGATCAGGATGGCGCGCTTGATTCCGATGAGACTCCTCGATGCCAGCTGAATCTGATCCACCAAAGCAAACTGCTGAAAGCCTTTACAGCATGCCGCTGTCTGCGCTTGCCATCGAAAAACAGTTCGACCATTCCACTTGATCTGATCGGAATGCGTCATGTTCAACTCCTCAAGCAGGTGGGTTGGAGCTACCGGGCCTTTCTGGAGGCGACGCCGGGCATCGGTTCCCTCATGGGCCCGGCGCCAGGTGCGGCTTTTTCGAACGGTGACGGCGGCCATTACGCGGGCGCCGCCGCACATCTGCGCCGCGCTGCTGCCGCAGATGCCACAGCGATGGATGGGGACGCGCTCGTCCTTGGCGGGGTGTTCCACCGTTACCAGGTGCCCAGCTCAGCACTCGGCATGTCTGCTCGCCGGCATTTCCCGCGCACGGCTCCATAGACATGCATGTCGCCAGCAGCGGGGCAGGTTCGTGCTTGCACTCTCTACTAGGAGCGGCTTGTGGCCTGTCAATATGCCAGCAGCTGGACCGCCGGCGTTCCCGAGGCCTGCCGGGACTAGCGAGTATTTTGAGCCCTTCGGCCGCGTGAGCTCAAGTACATGTGTATAGCAGGCATTGCTGGCGCACAGCTCCGGCGACGTCCAGGCGGTGCTGGCCGACGGCGGACGTATCTCAACCGCAGGCAGCAGTGTGGCAGCGTCGTCTGCCGGCGCTGCACAGCAGCAGCCGGGGCACCAGGGGCTCCTACCCATCCAGCGCGCGAGGAAGCTGCTGCAAGGTGCAGTGCATGTGTGTTCGCCCTTTGACGGGACAGTTCCTGCAGCCACGGTGACAGTTTTGTGCTCGTTGATGACCAGTGGTATGGAAAGGCTTTGATGAAAAGCGATGTCAGCAAAGCCTGCCCTGGTTCAGAACTGAAGGCGCTCATGTGAAACAAGTGACGCGCGGAACTGCCAGGGAGGACGACATGCTGGAACACAAAAGTCCCTGCGTTTACTGCATTATTGAAACTCCTGCCGCACACAGGCAGCACGCTCGTCCAGGGCGGACAGTTCAGCCCGGTGTCCACCGCAGCTGTGCCGCCGCCGCCGCCGCCGCCGCCGCCGTTCCGGATCCTGCCGCTGCCGGTCCCCGCGCCGCAGCCGCTGAGTGTACCGACCGCCAACCTGCCGACAACTTTTCCGCCGACGGGTGCGCTCGCCATGCCCTTTGCTACTGCACCCACCGCGGCGCCGTCTGCGGCGTCCGTCGCCACACCCGAGATCACTGCGGCGCCGACTCCAGTGCCCACTGCCTCAGCCGCACCTGCGCCGGCAGCAGCGGCCACCCCCGCTCCCACCGGTGCCCCAACACTGCTGCCCGTTGCCGCGGCCGCCCAGACGGCAGCCCCTGTTGCAGCGGCGCCTGCGCCGATGGCTGTGGTAACGCCCGCCCCCGTCAAGACGCCAGCTCCCACCGCCTCGCCGATCCGCGCCGCACGGGCGCTGCCAAAGGTCCCCGCGACACCGGCACCCACCCAGGTGACAAGCTGACACGTTGTTCCTGCCGAAATCCCGGAGGATTGCTGAAAACCTGCCTGGCAGAATGTGATGACCTTTTGATTTGCAGTGGCAAAAGCGCGCATCAGCTGCTGTACGGAGTCCGAAGTGATTTCAGTCACCCACTGATGTTGCCACGCACGCCTCTCCGATCCCAATATACTTTCGTTCTGGCTGAGTGGACGACTATGTACAACCCCTGAGTGCTTCTGTTCATCGCTTTTGCAACATTGCTGCCCGCAGCCGGTGTTTGGGGCAGGTGTGCCCGTCCAGCCGCCGCCGCCGCCGCCGGCCAAAGGCTCCAGTCCAGCGGACGTGGCGCTGATGACAGGTGTTCTCAATGAGGGGTTGCTTCTTCTAGAACCTCTAATATGCCAGCTGTAGAGCTGCATCAGAAGCGCATCTCCATTTATGTGTGCCCACTGTACCTTCTGGCAAATGCAGTCGCCATCCGAGGCGGTCCCCACCGCTGAAACCTTTCCTTCTCAGGTGTACAGCATGTCAACACACAGAAGTGAAAGTTTTGCCGTAGGTCCCAGCGCAGAGCCAAAATGGCTTCCCGCCATTGCTGCCGCTGGCGCCGCCCAGCAGCGCTTGCGTGCTCTACGCATTTCGGTCCAATAAGAGCATAGTATTGCCGAACATTGCAGGTCCCCGCGCGGCGCTGAACGGCTTCCCGCCGTCGCCGCCGCTGGCGCCGCCCAGCACCGCTCGCGCGCCCTACGCCCCAATAGCCGCGCCCGCCGGCGCCTGCGCCACGCCCTGGGACATCGTCACCGGCAACCCGCAGCTGTCGAGTTTCGCCGGCTACATTGCGGTGCGGCTTGCTGGCTTGCGGCTTGCGGCTTGCTGGCTTGCGGCTTGATGGCTGTATTACCAACAACTTGCCACCCTAGAAGCTTTAGACTTCAAGCCGCTTGTGGGCAGCTGCCTGCGCGCCCCCTCGCTGCCCACTCCATGGCAGTAGCGCATGCAGCGGGACAGCGGCAGATCTGATCCCGATGAGCAGCGAAACCTGCTTGGGAACGGCCAACCACGCATCCTAAATGCTGACTGCATGTCGATCATGAGTGGTTGGCGGAGTCCGCTCTAAACCCTGAATCTCCTGCGGCAGCCAGTGACTGACGCATTGACAAAGTTCCTGACCCTGTACTGTTGCCTGCCCGCAGGCCAACTCGCTGCAGGGACCGTTCCAGGAGACTAACGCATCGATCACGCTGCTGGCGCCCGTGAACGACGCCTTTACAGTCGCGGCTTTCGCGGTGCGCGGCTGGACCACCATCAAGTGTGGCGCTGCATGCACCGTGTTTGTGCTCGGCTGCGCTGGCCGATGGAAAACCAGCGCTCATCATACGGCTCACGGAATGCTGCATTGTGTTGCTGCTTGTGCTGTGGCCTCGTTACCGCTGCCGCCGCGCAGCGCTGTGCACAGCGCTCTGCCTGCCAAGTTGCCGCCGCCTGCCTGCCAAGCGTCTTGTCCCGAACACCGCGTTTCAGCCTCCCTCTCAGCACACGCCTCCAGTTGCACGAGTCGTGTGCTGAGATGGAGGCTGAGCTTGCACCATTCCAAACGTTTGGTTGGGTGGCATGCGCGCAGCCGGCCTTCTACGGCTGCACCAACCTCACCTGCCTGCTGAACGTGCACCCGGAGGTGGGCCGCTCGCTCATCGCCTATGACGTAATTCCCGCGTCAGTGACGAGCGGCATGCTGACGCCGGGGGCTACCTTCAACACCACCGCCGCCATCTCGCTGACGCCCATCACCGTTTCGGTCGCGCAGCCGAATCCCACCACCGGTGCCGTTGTGGTGCGCGCCTTCCTTACTGCGTGTTGACAAGGGAGTCGCGGCTGCAATTCATCGGTATATGTGAGCTGACGCGCGGAATGTCGCGTGGCTGGCTGCAGCTGCATCGCCAGCTCAATCCTGGGGCTCTACAGCGGTGCAGCGTGTGCATAGGAGTTCAAAATGTTGCAGCAGCCCGATGGATAGCTTGTACGTAAATTCGGATTTGTTTGACTGACCCTGCAGCCAGCGCACACATACGAGGGCAGAATAAGGACAGCATTTGCGGTTTGCCTAGCCCGCAGCACGTGGAAAACCTCCACGTGTCTTGCAACGCGTCTTGTTTGGCTGTCTGTCAACATCCAAGATTCACTGCTGCCACCGTGCAGCTGGCGGGCAAGGGCAGCACCGCCAACGTGCTGCAGGCGGACATCCAGGCCTGCGGCCCGGCCGCCGCTCCTTCCTACGTCCACGTCGTCGACTCCGTGTTGCTTCCCTTCATGCCGTCCATGGTGCCAGGCGCCGGCGGCGTCGCCGCCGGCACGGCCTACTCCGCCAGCGGGGCGGCGGCGCCAGCGGCGGAGCCGGCAGCTGCGGCGCCGGTCGCGGCTGCGATAGCCGCGCCGATGGCGGCGGCGGCGCTGCCGGCGGCGGGCGGGCGCAGATGACGGCAGAGTTGCTAGGTGGTTATGTGAGGAGCTTCTTTGCAGCATTGACTACCTGGGCAGTGTGAGGCGAAAGCAGGTCTCCATCAGAGATCTTCTCGACACGTTTCAATCGCCTGCATGTTGCCAGATACGTTGACCCCTCGATCATTGACAGAGCGCCCTGACATAGCAATCACGGTTGCTGTAAGGTACTTGGAAAGACGAATTAAACGCCTTGGACAGTATCAAACGAACATCGAGCCGACGCTGCACCCTCAGTCCACAAGTGTAGTTCTTTGCAAACACACACGTGTTTGAGGCGGCGGCTGATATCGCATTCAGCATCTGCCGGCATCTGTTGATGCACATGTGAGCTTGTTGTTGTTGCTACTGCCTCTCTCGTCAGTTTCTACTTCATGCACCTCAATGCCGCAGTCCTTCATGCACCTCAATGCCGCAGTCCTTCATGCACCTCAATGCCGCAGGCGTTGGTATGCGCGCTCTCAGAAACCTGTTATACTGTGGCTGCCGCGCCACCGCTTGACAGCCATACCAATCATTCCAACAGCAGCTTCACGCCGTAGGCGTCGGCGTGCGCCTCTCAATACTTTGACTTTGTTGCTGTCTGCCACTGCCGCCCCCTTGCATGCTGCGAGTCCCTTTTCACTCCGGAAGCAGCTCCACGCCGTAGGCATCGGCGTGCGCGGCATCGGTGTAGCGGCACTGCGGCACGTGCCCAATATCGAAGCCACAGTACTCCAGGCCCTGCTCCGCCGCCTCCTGCAGATGATCTTAACTGCTCGTGTGAACTGCTATACGAGTCTGGATACACGACCAATTCGCAGTCCAGCCGCGGCAGATGCATGGGAATCGGTTGGATTTTGGGGCTCTAGAAACACAGGCAGCTGCCAGGGAGACGGTCGCAGCACTGCTGAAACAGAAGACCTACACGTTTATTGTGAAACAACACGCCCAGTCAAGATGTCAAAGGCAGCACCGTCACGCACCTTCAGCTGCTGGTCCGACGGGCAGCACAGCCCGCCGGGCGCCGCCGCGGCCGCCGCCACGAGCGCGGCCTCACCGCCGGGGCCGTAGCGCCGCCACGTCTGCGTCTCGGCGAGCCGCTGCGCCCCTGGGTGCCGCTGCCGCACCCAGCTGATGTAGGACGCATACTCGCTGAAGCCTGCGGAAAAAGAGCCGCTCTTTTTTTCATGACACACCCTTGGCGCCTGAACTGTCGATGTGCAGACAGTGCTGAACACCTCCATGGCCTGATGCAGCTTCCATCGACAGTCGGACTGCAATCTCAGTCCGACTGTCGACTGATGAAGACGGCCATACGCACGGGTTTTGCTTGGTACCATCTCGTCTGTCGGGCCGCACCCAGGTGAGGGTGCAACCGCGGCAGCACGTACAGATCCTGGTGATCACGGACGACCATGGAGTCAATGGAGCGTCGTGTGCAGGTTCTGTTGAGAAATCTCAGGGTGTATTCCAGGCGCACCCGGGTCCAGGTGCTGGCGGGGCAGCACAATTGTAAAGCAGTCAACTGCAGTCAATCGTGGTCGGCCGTGGAAGCATGTTGTGTCCACATGTTCAGGGTTCAATACAGACACACTCTTGTTCAGGTTCAGGTGCCGCCGCAGCAGCACCCCCAGGACGCGGTGAACGATGCTCGACTATGGGATCAGAGATGGGGTTAGAGATGGAGCTGAGGTGAGATTGTTGGCGCCAGAACAAGCGGAATTTCGAGCCGCACCCAGGTCCAGGTGCTGACGCGGCAGCACATCCAGGATGCGGGATGTCCACGCCAACGCCGGCGCCGGCGCCGTCACGTTGGCGATCTCCGCCAAAAATGCCTCCATGAACGGCTTGTACACCACCTTGCATTCCGATGCAAAGCAAATATAACAACTGGTCTGAGCACCGTTCAATACATTATAATGTTATTGAAACCCCATGGTTCATGGGGAGTCAGCGGCGCCGGCGCCGTCACGCTGGCCACCTCCGCCAGGAACGCCTCCATGAATGTGTACCACCTGCACATGGAAAGCAGCCAGGGCTTGCACAGCTGGCATGAGAGACACTCATGTCTGGCTAGGTTCTATCTCTCGACTGCCGGCGCCGGTAGATGTTTCTGATGCAGCGCGCGCACCATCATGTGGGACACCAGCGTAGTGCCGTCGGGCGCCAGCTCCAGCTGCTGCCCGAACAGCGTCTCATATGCCGCGCGATACTCCATCACTGGCAGCCCGCCGATGTTGACCAGCGCCTGCAAAATGGGCGAAGCGAGGTGGTCATTGAACGAAAACAACCGTCCAACAGGGTGCCTCGTATGCTGCGCAGTACTCCACCACCGGCAACCCGCCAATGTTCACAAGTGCCCGTGCAATGGAGGAGACGCATTTCTTAATTGATGTTTGTCATGCTCCAACAGAGCGTCTTCTACACCGCGCAGTGCTCCACCCCTGCCAGCCCGCCAATATTGACCAGCGCCTGCAGCGCAAAGGGCTATGCGGCTCACGTTCGCAGCCGGGCAGCGTCTGCAGAGACACTGTTTACACTATGTACACACCATGTGACGGTGCAGCTCTGGCAGGGGGCCATGGCACTGCTCCCGGGGTTGCGCTGCGATGCTGTCATGGCTTCGGCACAGCAACAGTTTGTTCGTGCTGCACACGAAGCACAAATCTTCACACCACCCAGGCGGCTAGCAAGGCCCTTGAGGAGCAGGGCCAGAGTCAGGAACTGGCCATGTGCCAAATTCCTACCTGCATGTCGGAGCCGCCGGTCGCGTCACTGGGGTGCACCTGCGACAGCAGCGGCAGCGGCCGCAGCGGCACCATGTCCAGGTCCCATATCAGGAAGTGCTCCGAGAGTCCCGGCAGCGCGCCCGCTGCGCCCAGCTTCAGGAACTGTGTGGCAGCGGCAGAATGGGTCTTGCAGCAGAAACACTGAATACTGCTCGCCGCCCCAGACCACCGCACGTTTACAGGAAACCGATTGAGATCAGATGCCCTTCTGTCGCCAGTACTGAGACCAAATGCCCTTCAATCGCCAGTGCCTGCCGATGCGGAGGTTAATGCCGTCCGGCCGCAGCCGCGCCGGTGTCCCTGACATCAACTGCTGTCACCATTGCAACAGGAGAACAGCCCGGGTGTTGAAATGGTCAATCTTCTTCACCTGCTGCAGGTACCAGCCGGCGAGATGCCGGCCGCGGAACTCGCGGCCGGCTTCGACGCCGAAGCGCGCCTTCAGCCCCTCCCCGACGCTGGCCTTTGTGACGCGCGGTAGCAGCCCATCCTGTGCAGTGCAGTGCAGTGCCGGAAAATCTGTTTTTGACCAGCTAGACAGTTATACATTGGAATGTTTTGACACGCCGGCCCTCACCGGCGCCCGCCTCTGTGAGTGACACGCCCCAGCCCGTCCTGTGCCGAAGGTGTGGTGTGGTGCGGTATGAGTCTGTGCAGTACACACCTCAACTCCATCGCAGTTCACACATATGGTCCTCGGCATGTGCCTGGCATTAGTGGGAGTCCCCAACCTCATGTTGCGTCTGTCGGCATGGCAGCGGGCCGCCACCTGTGGCAATGTGTGCGCTAGCAAGCGGCGGCGCTTCTTGGGGATTTCAGGGCTCACCTGGAGGTGGCAGTGCACGTCGTGGCCCCAGGAGCGGAAGGCCACGCACTGGCGCGCGGTCTGGGTGACGACGTAGATTCCCCGTGGCTCCAAGTGCCGGCGCAGCGCCTGGATCGCCGCTCGGTTGACGCACGTCGGCTTGACCGCCATGCCTGCATGTCAGGGTTTTTCAGATAGGGCGAATGGCTGGTGCTGGGGCTGAGATTGTATTCAAGGTACACATGGAAGGGCAGCATGCTGGCATTGCTGTGCAATCTCGCTGAGTGAGATGATGTCTCTTAAGTAACGAATATACGGCCCCGTATTGAATGTCCAGCCGTGCATGCGTCACTCTCGGGAGACGGCCGCTCACCTATCACGTCCAGCGGCTGCCGCGCCTGCAGTGCCGGGTGATTTTCAAACCCCGGATCTTCCAGCTGCTGCTGCTCGTCACCTGGCTGCGGCGCCTGATCACCTTCCGCTGCCGCCGCAGCAGTGCACGGGGGGCATGCCGGGCAATCCGCGGGTCCGCCGTCGTTGCCGATTCCGGCAGATGTGTTGCGGTACCGCCGCAGCCCGGCGCCGCCATTCAATGAGGCGGCGAATCGCCACGCACCGTACGCCGTGCAGGCCGCCACAGCCAGAGCCAGCAGGCAGGCCGGCGCTGGGCGGCGCCAGCCGTGCCGCCGGCGCCTCTGCTGCGCCGAGGAGTGCTGCGGCAGCTCTGACCTGCCGCTGCCGGTCCCGGACGCGGCCTCCAAGACGCCGTGCGAGCCCTGGTCGCCGCGGTGCTCCACCCACATCCGCCGACGGCGCTACCGCATGGCGGCGGCGCCGGCTGCGGCGGTGCCGTGTTCCAGGTGGAGACCTGCCGCGCTGCTCGGTGGCAGACTGGCGTGAGGTGTTTCGCGTCGCTGCGTCGCGGCTCAGACCGCAACGCAGGGTGTAGGTTTCAAACAGCCGCTTTGGCGTTCCCAATGAGTTCCGTGGCTTGCTTGCAAACGTGCCTGTCACCCGGAGTCACGATCGCTTTTCGACCAGCCTCAGCAGCGCAGTTGCCCAGAAATAAGAAATGTCTCGGTGCAATGCAACCTGCAGAGCGCGCAAAGTATTGAGTGCTACTCTCGAACGATCCTGGCGCGCCGTGTTGCCTCGCAGATCTCGCTTCACTCAGATACACGTCAGCGCACGTGCAACTCACCAGTCAGCGCACTGGAGGTGCAGTCCGACTCAGTATACGCACGCGAACTGTCCGCACATACATTACATGTATATTGAGATTTAGATAGCGTACAGCGCCATTCGCAAGTGCGACATCGCGTCCGTTTAACCCCGCTGGCTTCGCACGGCTGCAAGCTCGTTGCGCTGGTGCAGACTCTGATCAGATTGATAGCGAAGTATTTTCACTCTGTTCTGAAAATTCCGATGCGCTTTGAAATTCCCTCACCGATCAGCAGCCTGTAACAATCAGGGCCCATCAGGGTTGCGGCGGCGGGCTTGAAAAGACACCACCACCATCGGAGGCCGCCACAGGTGGGTCCTTTTGCGATGAACGGATTGCACTCCTGCTATGGCTGGTTGCACCAGCTCGCGGTGTACCACGAGCCCTGAACCCTATGCTCCCATGCACTGCCGCCGCCGCACCTGATGGCACCGCCGCATGCCGCATGCAGGAGACGCCGGCGGGGCCGCGGCCGCCCGATCGAGGCCGGCATCAGCAGCTACCTGTCATTTGATACCACATGCCCTTCCTGCCGCTGCGAGCGCTGCCGCTGGGCAACAGCCGATTTGTCGTGTTTCTGGTCGGCCTGCTGCTTGGCGCTCTTCTGCTAAATCTGCACCTGGGGCGCTCCTACAGCGTTTCCGGTTCCGGGCGGCGGTCACGCAGCAGCTTGGAGCTG
>JAABUM010006378.1_pt1 | contig 11589 bp, 18 predicted proteins | sample 5559161 | NCBI WGS metagenome assembly JAABUM01 (sample SAMN10711868, study PRJNA513369) | rock metagenome | isolation source: Antarctica rocks | place: Antarctica: Victoria Land, Siegfried Peak nord | reverse complement strand
AAACCTCCAACGTACAGCAAGACGCACTGGCGGGTTAGGCTCGACCCGATGCATGACTCCGGGTCGAGCCTAACCTGCCTCGCAGATTGAGAAGTCTCAATACGCCAGGAGATATCTTATCATGTTACGATTTGACTGCACATGGCGATTTGGAGATATCGTGGCGGCTCTATCTTGGCGGAAGCGTACCGACATCTTGTACCTCAACTCACGGACGAAGCGCAGTACAATGCACCCTGCGCCCCGCTGCAGGCATGCCTGCACAGCACGTGAAATTTGTCGCTGGTCGCCGAGACCTTGCCTACACCGCGATTCTGCAATATGCAGAAGCAGCGCGTATCTAGATAAATCAGGTCTGACGTGGCACATGCGCATGTGCCACGCGCATGTGCCGCGCGCATGCGCGCGGCCATCAACTACCCGGACGTTTGTTATGCAAGCAATTGTGTACCTGCACACAGCTACCAACTGCTGGTGCTCGCTTATCATGTATACACCTGTTATGAATCTGCACCACGGTCTCTTAAACTCGACGATAATCTTCCGACAACTAATAGTAATGTTGGCGCCTGCATGTGGGCACACAGAACATACACTTTGGGAGCTGAGTCATGCAGCAGCAGCATTTGCAATTGAGTCGGATCCTTGCAGCGTATTTGTTGCATTTGCGTTGCGCAAATAAATATCAGTATTAATTACAACGTTTGCGCAAACGAAGCAAATCGCCAGTCTCAAACATGATCGCAAACTTGGAATATCCACAACTTTCGGCCGTTTGCAACGCCGAAATGAAAATTTCCTTAGCGTAGCGCCAGAATGACTACGGTACTCATCGTAGTTTATGCGCAAATCACGCCCGTGTAACCGATTAGTAAACACACATACATCATGTGCCTGACATGTCACCGATGTGCAGCGCGATGATCATCTTTCAAAGTTTGTAGACTTCCCAGAGTAATGCAAAGGCAAATTTTACCGTGGCGTGCATTGCTTCCAGGCAAGCAGATCGCAGCGCTCATCAATCCTGGGGACTCATCTGCCAAGTCCGCATGCGAAACCAAAAAAAAATCAATCACACTTGCCAGCGGGCCGAGAAATCCCAGGTTTACCTACCGCCTCATAGATTCGTGGCTTGACTTTTTGTCCTACTGTGCTGTAGGCGCCTTGCCCCACACTGCACAATGTATGCGGGCTGCTGTCTTGCTCGGTCTTCCATACTAGTTGTTGTTCCATTTGTTAAATCCTCCACAAAATCTGGCTGAAACCAAGTGATAACGGCCTTGAGCGTCACTGCAATGTTATCAGGCTCGCCACTCGGCCGCATCGGCAAGCGCAGAACACACTCAAATATCGCGACGTATCATGCCCGGAATCTTTTTCCGCTTCAGCCCTTGAGGGGCGGCGGCGGCTTCTTCGGCAGTGGAGGCGGGGGCTTCTTCAGCAGGGGAGGTGGCGGCTGGCTCAGCTTCACCGGCGGGGGCCTTCTCGGCAGCGGAGGCGGCGCCAATGGCGGCGATGCAGCTGGCAGAACCACCCGAATGGTCGTGGCCACGCTGGGGACGCCCGCAGCATTTATCGCCCACAGCATCCAGTAGCCCGGCAGGAGCACGCCAGTGTCGGTGGGCAGCGTCAACTCGTAGGTTGTGCCGGTGGGCGAACCAATTGGAAGCACAATCCGGCGCTGGTCCGTGTTGACGGTGTGGGTGGTGGTTCCAAATCGGATGTTGGCAAACTGTGCTACGGGAGCATCCGTTGTCACGCTTATGGAAGCGCCCGGGAGTAGTGGTGTTGATGGTGACGCGTCAGTGATGACCGGCCGCACTGCCGGCGAGCCGTCGCCATTGAACAGGTACGGCGGGCTGAAGACCTCGCCGTCGAAATGGTTGGTGGTGCAGTTGCCGCACAGGCCGCCGCCGCCTTGGAACACGGTGCCGTCCAGCATCAGTACGCCGACGGAGTGGTAGGTGCGCGGGATGGTGTGCGGCGCCAGCTCGGTGAAGGCCTCGGTTTCCGGGTCCCACAGCTCGGGAATCAACACCGCGGTGCCGTCCGTGAATGGCACAGCGTACGATTGGCCGCCCATGACCAGCACCTGCGATTGACACAAACAGTACCGTTTGAAATTGTATTTAGATGGTCAGCTCGCATCATGACTTTGCAGCTCCTCTGCATCTCATTTGGCATAACTGTCGTCGTTCCCCCGCAATACATACTGTGTGATCACCAACCTGGCAGGATTCTGGCAAGGCAATATTGTTTCGTGCCTTGCCGTCCGGCAGCACGATGCTGTTGTGGAAGGCCCGGGCATAGCTCATCGAGTCGATCTGGCGTACCAAGGGCGGTGCGCCCGGGGCGCCGAGGGTGATGATGTGGACGTTGCTGGTCGCCTCGGCGTTTTGGTAGTCTGGCGAGCCGCCCACCGTCAGAACTTTTCCTGCACCAAAGAGCGGGAGAAACTCCGAAAATCCAGCGCCACTGTCACTTGGCCTTATGTGTTCACAGGTCCGCGCTCATTTCGTACCGATGCTCTCATGGCCGTTTCTGCACCTGATGATGTTTTAAAGTACTGGTTCATTCAAACACACCAGACTGCTTGCTAGAAGACGCAGATCAACGAACAGAAAAGAAATTAAATTTCAATCTCAGTTATATGAAATTAAATACGTCATGATACGAAAAGCAACCTCATGAAAAGGAAAAGCTGACACGCTCGACTGTCAGCCAACAAGCAAGCTGAGCCGGAGAGGCAAATGCGGCGTGCCTGCAACGGCGTCGTACATCACAGCGTCGCCGCACATCGAGTCTGGGTCGTCTGCGCGAAGGCCAGCAGGCGTGTAGCTGCCGTTGCCAGAGACGTTGTACCTGCAGAGGTATGGAAGACAGGATTGAGCTCGCAAAGAAAAGTGTTCAGCATCCTACCATCACGCTTCTCAAGCAGCCTGCTCCGAAGCATTCCCGGCAATCCCCAGCAGCTGGATGTGTTGTCACGGGGCAGTTCCGAGATAAATATCGGTGGGAATGAAAAATATAAAGCAGGAGTATGCCTTGACAAGGTGCCTCTGACCCACCAGTTCATCGCCTTGCTCGGACCGCCCTGGAACACACTGCCGTTCTTCCAGCCGAACAGCCATGCATGGTTGTCGGTGCGCTTGACCCCCTGGTGGTCGGCTGTGAGCATCGGCGCGACGAGGGTGCCGGGCAGCAGCTTCCACGCCTTGGTTGCCGGGGACCAGACCTCGCCGTTCTTGTTACCGCGAACGCCGGCGCTCCAGGAGCCGCCGATGGTGAACACACTGGCATCTGACAGAATCGCCGAGGACTGGTAGCCTCGGGGAATCTTCATGGGTGCGCCAGCTATCCAAGTGTCGTTCGTCGGGTCGTAAATGCTGGTCTTGGGGCTGTCACTCCCACCTGCGGCACACACGTGCGCAAGCATTCTTATTACAGCAGCACTAGCGAAAGCGGACAAGAAATAACAAAACAATGTAAAAAAGGGAGCGATTCAATAATCGCTTTCGTAGCAATGATTCAAGATATTCAAGAACTACAGCCGGGTGCAGGCTGATGTTATCAGCCTGCACCCGTTTAAGGCACAGGGCTAGTGCAGCGATCGGCATCTGGGTATATCAGAAACGATATGTCAAACGTCTACTCCAACATGTGGTTCTCGCAACGATGCCTGGTATCCCATACAATTCCAGCTCACCAGAGCCAATGCACCTGCACAGGGCAAGAAGGAGCGGAAATCAGACAAGATGCTCACCGGTGACGAAGATGCGGCCATCATCCAGGGCCGAGATGCCCGGACAGAACATGTCGTGGCCGGTGTTGGTGATCGTGCGCTGCGTCACAATGCCTGTGTCGGGATTGTATGTCGCGGTGACGGTCTTGCCGTTGGCGGCGTTGAGGTACGTGTCGGTCGAGTAGGAGGACCAGGTCAGTAGCTTCCCCGTGTTGTGCAACAGGCTGGCGGCGGCGGGCACCAGCGGAAACTTAATGGGCGTGCTCCACACGCCGCCGTCGGCGGGATTGGTGGACATCACTGGCGTCTGCAGCCAACAAACACAATGCTAATTTGCTGGCTGTGGGGTTTGCACAAGTGGACACCGGCTGGGATCAAATTCAAGGTGGCTGTGAGTCTTGCACAAGGACGTCGGCTTTGATCACGTTCGAGCCTGTGCAGCCATATGCTGTGATGCCAGGTTTCGATGCAAGGGGTACCTGCAGGTTGATCTCGGCGGCGCTGGTCCATGGGCCGCGACTGCCTGCCTCGCTCAGGGCTACCAGCCGCACGTAGCGTGCCTGGACTCCTGTGGCTCCAGAGGAGGCATGGAATGACACTGCAGCTCTAGCGGTATCAAGGAGACCCAGCTGCTGTGCTCTGGCTCAGAATAGCGAAGTGGGTTTCCCCCATGTATTTGGAAGCACACAGCGAATGATCACCAAAGCCCCACTGAGGGCTACAAATGTACCCAATGTGCTCCGCCTGCAGCAACTGCCATTGACGCCATTTTTGCTGCACCTGGAAAGTCGATGGTCGTGGCTGTGGAGATGTCAGGCAGGTATGCCGTTGGCCGCGGTTGTCCATGCAGAGCCGTCGAGGCTCGTGTCGATCCTGTCAATTGCGACTCCGATTACTTTCATTGGCTCAACTTTCAAGAGAGCTGACGACTCATCATCTGCTCTGCTGCGTCATCATGCACGCGACACCAGCGTTGCATTGAACATTGAGCATGGGACGAGCCAGCACCTTGTGCTCCCTTCTGAAAGCAAGCAAACTAAGCATTCTAAAGCTGGAGAAGGCATCATGCTGGATCAAAATTACGTAATCAAGGTGCGCACGCTTTGGTATCACAGCAGTATGACGAAAACACACCTGTAGTCGCCGATGTTGCCATTCTGCTTTGGCGGCGGCCGCGGCAGGTAGCTCAGGCTGGTGATCTTACGCGTGTCGCCCGTGTCGATCGTGAAGGTGTGGGGGTGCGGCGGGAGGTCTGCAAGATTGCCAACCCAAGCGGTGTGCCAGAAGCTGGAAACATTGCCGTCAACAGCAATGGCAGCGAGATTGTTGGCGTCAGGCGAGGTCTCCTCGCTGTCCACTGTCACGACCCAGGCGTCACGCGGCAGCGACGGGTTGGGGCCGCCCAGCATGTTGATCTCGCCGGCGGAGCTCCAGGGGCCACGATTGCCTGCTTCCGTCACCGCGATCAGGCGCACATAGCGCGCCGACGTGCGCTGGAAGTCTATTTGCTTGAGCGTAAAATCGTCTGCCAGAGTGCCTGACGCCACCTCGTCATAAGTTTGCCCGTTGGTGCTGAGCTGCAGGCTGAACCGGCCAATGCGGCCGTTGGGCTTGTCCTGGCGCGGCAGGTAGGTCAGCGCCGTGACCGCGCTCAGTCGCTTCACGTCAATGACCAGGCGATGCGGCAGCGGCGCAGGCGCGTCGCCGCTGTAGGCGCTGTGCCAGAACGTGCTCGAGTTGCCGTCGATGGCCGCCGCCGCCGGGTTGCTCTTTGCCACCGTCTCGGCGCTGTCGGCGGTGATTGTCCAGCCAGTGCGGTCGAGCGCCTCGGGAGCCTGGACGGCGGCAGGCGCCACCACCGCCTGGACGGCGGCAAAGCTCACGGCGGGCTGCACGTCCCAGGCCGTACCATCTCCGGCCGCCAGCGACTTGGTGTGATCGGCCCCAGTGGCGGCCTGCGCCGCTGCTGACGTCATTGCTGCGGCCGCCAGAAGAACGAGCGCTGTGCACGCCGCCGCTGCCGCCCAGCGGCCTAACGGCTGCTGGTGCCGCTGGCTCGACCGCGGCAGCTGTTGCCGCTGGTGGTGTGCGGCGGCACCGCCCGCCATGCCGCGGCGCTAGAGCTGCAACGGCCAGACCATCTGTCACTGACGGTCAGGTCTATCACTTGCGGCGAATCACACGGGGATGGCTGATCACGGAGCAGCGAGCTGCAGATTGCGCTAGGTGCGTGCGCATGTGCATTAGCACAGCTTATTGGCGATTGATCGAAGGTGCCAAGACGAGCAGTACAGGCGCTCGTATGCAGTGCATGGCTCAGTGCTTGGAACTTGCTTCATTGCAAGGTAGAAGCAAGCACAGCAAAGGCCACACTGCTTGCCTGAGGCCGACAGCTGGGGTCACGTGTCAAGCCCACAGCCAGGTGCACCACCGCGTTCTGCTGCATGCACGGTTATTCTTCTCAGTCACAGAGGCGAGCCCTGTGTCTGGCTTGCGGCCTCGCCTTCGTGTTCACGATGTCACTTTCGCCCTGTCGGATGCAGCCCTCAGCTAGGTCGTAACTGCAGCCCAGAGACGCCGGCCTAGCAGCGCGGAGATTGAGACTTGAACCTAAGACTCATTTTAGTACAGTGCCTGGAGCTCCATACTATGACTAGGTCATCTACATGTTGCAGGGACCGACACACTGCCGGCGGCCCACGATAGGAGGTTCCGAATGGCGTGAGGTGCACGACCAGATTCGTCTTAGGTCCGAGCCTGCCTGCCCACCTTGTAGCGGGAGTCAGGGTAGCGCCTGCCGAGCGTCGACGCGCGAATGGGAGGGTGAAATCTGAGGGTTATGTCGTTGTGCCGATTTGGTTCTCTTTGGCATAACTGACGCAACCAAGTAGTCAAGAGTATACACGTGGGTGCGCAGAACTGCGCAGACTGGCAGATACCACGTTGATGCTCAGGTCCAGAGTGGGCGCAGGTCCGCAGCGTTGAGATGTATTACCGGTGCACACACAGCTGTTCATTTCACCCAATATTCATGAGTTCCAGGTACAATCAGTGACTGATCAGATGCATGACGTGGCAACCTCCAGCTTTCGATGGCAGACAGACAGCGCGCCATTCTTGAAAGAGCACTTGCGCAACTGCCCCTGAAGAGACGCAACAGGCGCTTGCGGTCGTTGGGACTTGCGCCTTGCAGGGCAGCTCAAGGGCGGCTCAAAGATTAGATGTAGGCCGGCATGGCGATGCCGGCCTCCAGTGCGGGCTGCAGCGATTTCAGGGCGGGCTGCAGCGAATTAATATCTGAGATCTTGCAGCATAATGAGAACCACCGCCCATCAATTCTAGAAGATTTTCGCAGAACAGTTCAACGTTGCTCAGAAAAGGTGCTCCTAGTCCAGATCCGCCGCCAGCAATCTTAAACATGTATGTCTCGCCCGCGTCTGATCTCCCGCTAGACGGTGCCTGATTTTGAGACAGGTTACTGCTGGATGGCCTATTCTCTACAGCCAACGTGAAAAACCGGCCAGTCGCATGCACCTTCATGTTGGGCAACCTGAGCCCGGAAGTAGGTCATGATGGTCACGAGGCAGCAGCGCAGCAACATAGACAGAATTTCCAACAGCATTGAACATTTGTGGCTCTGCACAGCTGCTCGCTTGGGCTTGATTGCATACATGCGACATCTCCCGCGATTGTTTCCAACTTCCGACTGGTGTGAGTGGAGTGAGCAAGCACAGCTAAACGATTCAGAAGCGAGTTTCGATGAGGCTAAGCTATGCTAAGCTAATACAAGAACTTAACTAAGCTGATAACACGAAAGCTGAACTAAACACTTAGAGTAATGTCGAATTGGTGAGCGACCGAACAAACACCAAAAAATAGTATTTTCAATCGAAATAATTCTTGATTTGTTGTGTGTGTGTGATATGTGCATGGTACCCAAATTTGTGTTATTCCCGGCTCCATTTGGATGCTGCACTCAGTAAGTGTTGTGCTCTCAAATGAGCATCAGGTGTTGAAGCTGGTAGGGCAGCGGAGTCCTGTTGCGGATGGGATTTCGCCTTGACTGTATGTGTTGCATTGTTTGAGTTCTGCTTGCCTGAACTCAGACTTCGAAGGGGTTTCGGTGTATGTACGAGTGATGATGCTCATGCATCACAAGATGGCAACGACGCAGAAGAGTGAACTTCTTTGTCGGTCCTTCCAGATTAACCAAACGAAAATTTACCTACACTAGGTGTGCAATGCTTACAGGCAAACAAAGCCAGCTAAGCAAGTTTGCTGGCGCACACTCTATTCCTTGCGAGTGGGACATAAACACTTCTGTCGAAATCCCCTACACATAAGGCCCGCCAACCGCATTGGCGAGTGCGGATGACATTCACATTCAATGAGCTTGCAGAGCACTTGGTCCGCTTTAGCACTTCAGGCTTTCATGGGCGGCGGCTTCCTCAGCAAGGGAGGCGGCGGACGCCGCCGCAGGGGCGGAGAGGGCTGGTTCAGCACGGGAGGCGGCGGTTTCTTCAGCACAGGCGCCGGTGGCTTCTTTGGCAAGGGAGGCGGCGCCACCGGCGGTGACACAACAAGCGTCAGCACTTTGATAGTCGTGGCCGCGCTGGACACGCCCGCCGCACTCAGCGCGGACAGCATCCAATAGCCCTGCAGTAGCACACCCGGGTCGGCGGGTAACATCAAATTGTAGGTTGTGCCGACAGGCATGGGTGCAGCCAGCGCGACACGCCGCTGGTCCGTGTTGACACAGCAGCAGCCGTATGGCCAGCAGGCATCAGAGACTAGCCCTGGCGGCAGCCGCTGGAGCGTCAGCACCGCCATGCCGGGTCACCAGCGCTGCGGCAGCCAGGAGACCGTGGACATGGCAGGCTACGGCGGCACCGGCGGCGGCACCCCCACGACTGACGCAGGTGTAATGCCAGCAAATCCACTGCCTTGTGCAGTCACTGGCTGGCGCACATGCCGATCTGATGATTCGCAGTCGATCTGTCTGACACCTGCCTCCTGGTTGCTCTTGCAGGCGCTGTTCCATCTCTCATCTGATGTGATTGGATATCTGTGCTCTCAGACATGCCTTTTGCTGAAGGCCTGCACTTTCTGCCCCGCAGGCGCCTTTGCGGCGGGCGCCTTTGCGGGCAGGCGCCTTTAGCATGGAAACAGCCTCCAACCACCTGGGCGCCCCGTTGTCCTACGCCGCCGCCGCCGCCGTCAGCGGCGCCACCGCGTTTCCCACCTTCCGCAAGCAGCGCTTCTCCAGGGCGCTGTCGGACATGCTGCACAAAGCCGACGGCGCCGCCGCCTCCGACGGGGAGGCCACTGAGCTGGAGCCGGCGACTCCGCGGGCGGTCGATGTTGCTTCCGCCGGCAGCCCATCGCCGTCCACCAACCACGACGAGCCGCCCTCGCTCCTGGTATGGCACGCACGATGATGACTCAGCGTTTTGAGCTGTATGGTTCTACTATCCTGGTGTGCCAGGCTTTGGGCGTTCTCCCGCCAGCCTGATGTGCTGGCAGGATGCGCACCAAGGCTCGGTTTCCCGGTGCGCCTTGGGAATGCTGCATGTTCACTCACGCTGTTGCCCGCCGCTGTGGTGTGGCATCATGCCTCTGCCATGCATCGGTCTGAGCTTTGTCTCTCGCCAGCAGACGCAGAGCAAGGATGCGCTGCGCAGCACCGGCGAGCCCCGCTGGAGCGGCGCGGCGGCGGCGCGGCGGGCAGGCGGGATGTGCGCAACACCAGCTCCATCTTCCGTGGCGTCACGAAGCACCGGTGGGTCTCATGTACACTTGTGGAGAGTATTCACATGCGTATCTCGTTCACCATAGCAGGCCTGCTGCATGTGTAGCGGGGGCCTTTCAATCCCAGTCACGCACAGCATGCAGGCCTGCTTGCCTCACGTGGCACCTTGCATTGTGCGTTGTGGTCCCAAATCGGATCATGGAAAATTCTGCAACGGGAACGTCGGTTGTTACGCTCATGAGCGTGCCCGGCAGGGCTCTTGAGGGGAGCGCCTCAGAGATGACCGGCCGAACCGCCAGCGAGCCGTCGCCGTTGAACAGGTATGGCGGGCTGAAGACCTCGCCGTCAAAATGATTGGTGGTGCAGTTGCCGCACAGGCCACCGCCGCCTTGGAACACGGTGCCGTCCAACATCAGCACGCCGACGGAATGGTAGGTGCGCGGAATGGTGTGCGGCGCCAGCTCGGTGAAGGCCTCGGTTGCCGGATCCCACAGCTCGGGAATCAGAACTGCAGTGTCGTCCGTGAAAGCCACCGGGTAGGACTGCCCGCCCATAACCAGCACCTATTTGGTTGGGCACATTATATGGATTCAACAAACTAAGTGATTTCAAGGTAACGTATCCTGCTTTTGCAGTGACTCAAACTCGTTCTCCGGACACCTTGCCAGGGTTCGGGCAAAGTGAATTTCTTCTCTGCACCTTGCCGTCCGGAAGCACGATGCTGTTGTGGAAGGCCCGGGCGTAGCTCATCGAGTCGATCTGGCGCACTGAGGGCGGCGCGCCCGGAGCGCCAAGGGTGATGATGTGGACATTGGAGGTTGCCTGGGCGTCTTGGTAATCTGGCGAGCCGCCCACCGTGAGGATTTTTCCTGCAGCAGGCACAGAACACCAGAGAGTACACTAAGGCACACATCGGTCACTGCCTATTCCTCCATCGGTCACTGCCTATGCCACATAGCTAAGACCATTTGATACCCAGTATCTGCATTTGCCGCTGCTCGTCATGCAGATTGCTGCAAGTGGGCTATCAGATTACGCAAAGAGAACATGATAGGACCTCCATACAGCAAGAGCACAAACGGATGTTGAGCCACGTCAGACAGGCCGAACATCTGCGACATGCCTGCGACAGCGTCGTACATCACGGCGTCGCCACACATGGAGTCGGCATCGTTGCGCGTTGGCCGGCAGGCGTGTAACTGCCATTTCCGGAGACGCTGTACCTGTAGCGGCATTAAAGACAAATCCGAGCTCGAAAAGAATATGATTTCAGCATCCGATCATCCCGCTCCCCAGATAGAGCAGCCTTGTCGTCCCAGCGATTGGGTGCGCTATCACAGGGCGGCCTCAGAATGGAAATTGGGGACATCAAGAAAGCAACTGGAGCATTACTTGGCAAGATGCGTCTGACCCACCAGTTCGTCGCCTTGCTGGGACCACCCTGGAATACACTGCCGTTCTTCCAGCTAAATAGCCATGCGTGGTTGTCGGTGCGCTTAGACCCTCCGAGATCGGCGGTGAGCATTGGTTTGACGAGGGCGCCGGGCAGCAGCTGCCACCCGGTGGCCGGGGACCAGATCTCGCCATTCTTGCCACCCTTGCCACCACTCCAGGAGCCGCCGATGATGAACACCCTGCCGTCTGAAAGCGTCGCTGAGGGACTGGTACCCCCGGGGGATCTTCATCGGCGCACCAGCCACCCAGGTGTCGTTTGTCGGATCGTAGGTGCTTGTTTTCGGGCTGTCGTCCCCACCTGCGCCGAGCAAACCCCCGAACTTAATGCGCGAGAGCATGGCTGTAGTGTGTAGCTCGAGTTAGGCACTGCCAAGCCTGTTGTTTGAAGCACACTGATACTGCGGCAGATCAGCTGACGCTGCTCAGCAGGTTCGACATGATGACGACTTGCGCTACGCCTCCCTGCAGCATCACACAGCCTAGGGAGTGTGAACAAGGACATCACCGGTGACGAAGCTGCGGCCATCTGCCAGGGCCGAGATGCCCGGACAGAACATGTCGTGGCCGGTGTCGGTGACAATGCGCTGCGTCACGGTGCTCGTTGCCGGATCGTACGTCGCCGTGACCGTCTTGCCAAGACGGT
>JAABUM010006377.1_pt1 | contig 11590 bp, 15 predicted proteins | sample 5559161 | NCBI WGS metagenome assembly JAABUM01 (sample SAMN10711868, study PRJNA513369) | rock metagenome | isolation source: Antarctica rocks | place: Antarctica: Victoria Land, Siegfried Peak nord | reverse complement strand
CAGCGCGTCTGACCCAACCCCAATGGTCAGCCCTTCGGACAAGTCACTAACCCAGCCCGCCGCCGCCGAGGCTACGCCCCCAAGAACACGGGTCAAGAGGGCTTCTTGACACAGAGGGGAGCCGCTAGCTGTCCCGCGGCACCCTGGAAAGGGTAGGTGCCGGTAGCCGAAGCAGAGCCGGCAATGCACGCTGCTTAGTGGAGACCGCGAGTAGGCGGCGGCGTCCTCCACCAGGCTAGCCTGAGGGAGTGGAGAGAAGCGCGGTTCTGGATGCCATTCCACCGTGGTTCTGGGACGTCCCCTACGTGGGGGGCCACTATCCGGCTGGCGTGCCCCGTGAGGCCCTGCGGACTAGTGGGAACTGTCAACTGTTCGCGTACGAAGTCTTGGCCGTTCACGGCTTTTCGGTCGCTAACCTCCGCTCGGATGAACTCTGGCACGACACGGCCTCCACGGTCCGAGCGTCGGTGCCACAACCGCTTGACCTGGTTCTCTTCCAAAAGGATGGCAACCCGTACGGCGCCCACGTCGGCCTGGTGGTCGCCGACGACGAAGTCCTGCACCTCTGCAAGGAGGTCGGGCGCCCTGCCATCTGGCGGTGGTCGGCGTTCGCAGCGCGACCCCGATACGCGGTAGTCATCGGCTACAAGCGGCCCATCATGGTCATGTTGTAGGTGCCGGTAGCAGCACCCAGGTCCTGCACGACCTACCTTGTGGTCGGTGGCGAGGACACCCACGATGACGCCATGCGCCCCACGTCTGCAACATCATTCGCGTCGTGATTTGGGTCTTCTTCGCGATCACGACCCTCGCGCTTGCGGGCATGGTCTTCGTGGCCCTCCTCGGCCTCACCCGATTGCTCAAAGATAAGTCGCTGCGCCGGGTCTCTACGTTTGACATCTTCACGGGCACATGGACCGACCCGCAGGATGAGCCACCTGAGAGCGATGCCAGTCGGCCCGGCAGCAAGTGTGGTCCCTGCCGCTACTCGAACGTCAACCGGCACTAGCCTCACCCCGATGGAGCGGCCGCCCAGTTCAGATCATCGGCGGGCTGCGCGCGTTATCGTCATCGACCCCGAGGGGTGCGTGCTGTTGTTCAGGGGTGGCGACCCCGCGTCGCTCCAGAAGGTGTGGTTCACACCCGGTGGCGAGGTCGAGGCCGGGGAGACGGACGCGGAGGCAGCCATACGCGAACTCCGCGAGGAGGCGGCCATCGTGGTGGGCGATGTAAACGGTCCGGTAGCGCGCGGGCGGGTCGTGTTTCGGGTCCGCGAGCGGCTGATCGACCAGCAACAAGTGTTCTTCGTCGCCCGCGTGACTTCACGGCGGGTGCAGCTCGGGGCAGTGGATCAGACAGAAGCCGAGACGCTGCTCGATCACCGCTGGGGGACCCCCGAGGCAATGCGGGCGTCGCTGGAGCAGTTCGTTCCGCAGGGGCTCCTCGGGCTCGTTGAGGACGTGTTGTCAGGAGCCACCAGCGACCTCGTTCGACTCGCGGATGACCTAACGCAGGCGTGACCAGGCTGCGAGTAGGTCCAGATATGCCGGTAATCCAAGAGGTGATCTGACGACCGCAGCGCGACCCGGATTACCGGCATAAGTGCCGTTCCCTGCACGTCACCCCGTCGGTGCACGCCGAGCCGTGCGGGCGGTAGCCGGCACTACCTGCTACCGCTCGGGCTACCGAGGCACCTCCGGGCCGGGCACCTGGTCTACGACATGACGTATCGGAGCAGGGCAAGGGCCGGCGCCGTTGGCGCGTAGTCGTCGACTTCGTCGATCGTGACTGCGACTGACACGTGCTTGCTTGGGATGACGAGCAGGATGCTGCGGTACCCGTCGATGCCGCCTCCATTGCCGTGATAGACCGTGCCGTCATGCCCGACGACCGGGGCGTCGAGACCGAGCTTGCCCGGATCGAAGATGACTGTGCCCAGGCCGTAGGAGAAGCTGCCAGCGCGCTGCGGCTTCATCATCAGCGCAGTTAGCGACTCGGGCAGTACCCGCCCGGTGTACAAGTTGTAGCCCCATAGCGCTTCGTCGTGCGCTGTCGCGGCGACAGAACCGGCGCCCACGGCTGCGCTGGCGGTGTAGCGGTCTGGAAGGTAGCCATCGGTCAGGGGCTTGTTCCCGCTCGGGTCGACGGGGTAGGCCAACGGTGGGATTGGCTTGTCGGAGTCCTGCACGGCGACTCGCGTCAGGATGGCCGGCTCGAGCAGGTCAGCGCGCACTGCCGCGGCGTAGCTTTGCTGCGTCACAGCCTCGACGACGCGTGCCAAGAGCAGGAACGACACGTTGCTGTAGGACTGCGTCTGCCCGGCATGGCCCGGTTTCTCCGTGTCGGCGGCGATGGCGTCGTCCAGGGAGACGCGGGCGTTGGGGGTCCGTGCGGACGCTCGCTGGGTCCGGTCCAGATAGTGGCCGTCAGTGAGGCCGGCGAGCATGCCGAGTGCCTCTCGGACTGTGGCGTGGTTGCCGACCAGCGGGGAGTGCACGTAGCGGCTCATCGGCGCATCGAGGTTCAGCTTTCCTTCGGCAGCGAGATGCAGGACCTCTGCCGCGGTGAATGTCTTCGAGACGCTGCCGACGGCCATCTGCGCCTGCGGCTGAACCGCTGCGCCGCGGCCGTCGACACCTGCGGCGCCCTGCCATGTCCCGTGGTCGGTCACCACCGCGGCCTCAATGCCGGGGATGTCAGACGAAACTGCTGTACGCAGCGCCGCCTGCATGCCAGCCGCTACGGAGGCGGGCAGCGCGTTGCCATCGGCCGCAGGCGCGGGGAAGGCGCCGGTCGAGCCCGAGGACGCTGACCCACGCGAGGGCGTCGCCGAGTCGGCCGAGCCGTGGCAGCCGGTGGCGGAGGTGATGAGCAGCAAGGCCCCTGCCGCGTAAGCCGCTCGGCGCATCTGTACAACCACGGCGGAACGATAGCGTCACCGCGGCCGTCCATCACATCCCGACATTCCGTATAAAGCCGGGCCCTCCATCAGACCGGAATCAAGGTAGGTGATGCTCTTACTGTCAAGCAAGCGTCGGGTCGTCGTCAACACCCTGCGCTGCTTCTCGCATGCCGCGAACGTAGACGCGGCCGTGGTTAGGCACCACCGTTGCCACTGCGTGGAGTTGACTCGCTTCGGTAGACACCCATCCGGGTGGGACCGTCACTCAGGCGTCGAGTCTGGTGTCTTGCCGACGCGGACGATCCCGGCTTCGTACGCGAAGACGACTGCCTGCACCCAATCTCTCAGATCTAGCTTGTCGAGGACGCGGGAGAACGCCGATTGCACTGGGCCCTGTCAGGCGTGAGGGTCGTCGATTCTGAGCGGGTGAGGAGGGTGGCGCTCCGCTGCCTGGGCGAGTATGGGCGCTATGCCACCGCTGCAGGGTGTGGGTGCGCCCTTTTTGCATGTCCGTGTCAGCCTGGGCGCTGTCGGCGTGGACCGGCAGGGGAGGTTGACTGCCTAGATGCGTGAGCCTCTGGTCCGTCCTCGCAAGGCCGTAGCCGGCGACAAGGTGGCGGTCCTTTCCCCGTCGTTCCCGGCGCCGGCGGTCGCTCCGGAGGTGCACGAGCAGGCGATGAGCAGGCTGGAGGAGTTGACCGGGCTGATGCCGGTGGAGTACCCCACGACCCGTCTTCTGGGTGCTTCGGCGCGGGACAGGGCGGCTGACCTGAACGCCGCGTTCGCCGACCCGCAGATCCGAGCCGTGCTGGCCACGATCGGTGGCGATGACCAGATCACCGTGGTGCCCCATCTCGAGCCGGGGCACGTGCGCGCGGATCCGAAGCCGTTCCTGAGTTACAGCGACAACACCAACCTGCTGAACTGGTTGTGGACGCAAGGCGTCGCCGGGTTCTACGGGGGGTCGACCCAGGTACAGCTCGGACCCGGACCCGCCGTTGATGAGGTGCACGCCAGGTCGCTGCGCGCCGCGCTGCTGACCGGGGGAAGCGTGCAGCTCACCGAACCCGGTGAGTCCGAGGACATCGGGAAGGACTGGCACGACCCCGCGGCCCTAACCAGTTACGGCGACCGGGAGCCGACGGAACCGTGGACGTGGGCGGGTCCTGCACGTTCAGTTACTGGCCCGACCTGGGGTGGCTGCGTGGAGGTGGTGCAGTGGATGTTGACGGCTTGGCGGTTCCCGGCGGACCCGGGCGTGCTCGAGGGTGGTGTCCTGCTGCTGGAGACCTCCGAGGAATTCATCGCAGCGCGGGAGTTCGGTTGGATTGTGCGTTCCCTCGGCGAACGCGGGCTGCTAGCGGCGGTGGACGCCGTTCTGGTCGCACGACCGCCGACTTCCACCTTCGAGGTCCAGCCCACCCCGGATGAGCGCGCCGCTAGCCGCGCTGAGCAGCGCGAGGTCGCGATCAACACTGTCCACCGGTACAACCCCGACGCTGTCATCGTTGTCGGGGTGCCGTTCGGACACACCCGCCCGCAGTGGATCGTCCCCTACGGCGGCCAGATGACGGTTGACGGCGGGTCGCAGACACTGTGGGCGGACTACGCCTGACGTGGCCTTGGGGACAGATGCGCTCACCGCGCCGCAACGCGAACTGATCGAGAGGTGGTTGCCGGGCGGGTCGGTCGTCCGCGATCACAGTTGGGGTCTGGTCGGCATGACCGTGCTGGAGGTGCTGCACGACGGGGCGCGGTACATCGTCAAGGCGGGCGATGTGCGCGACGTGCAGATAGTCCGGGAGCTCAGGGCTCACCGTGAGTGGTTGCGGCCGTGGGCAGCGGCGCAGCGGGCGCCGGAGCTGGTACACGGCGACCCCGAAGCCAAGTTGCTCATCACGCGCTACCTGGCGGGGAACCTGGTGCAGGGTCATGCGGAGGAGTGGCGGCCGGACACCTATCGCCAGGCGGGCGTGCTGCTCGCGCAGCTCCAAGGGCAGCTCGCGGTCCAGGACACCGAGTTCGAGGCTGCATCTCAGCAGAAGGCGCTTCAATGGCTCGACGCCTCGAACCGGATCGCGCCGGCCATCGTCGCGCGGCTCCGCGCCGAGGTCAGATCGTGGGACACGCCGTCGGTGATCAGCGTGCCCACCCATGGCGACTGGCAGCCCCGTAACTGGCTGGTGTGCGAGGGCGTCGTGAGCGTCATCGACTTCGGCCGCGCCGCACTTCGGCCCGCCTTCACCGACATCGAGCGGCTCGAAGCGCAGCAGTTCCGGAGGCACCCAGAACTTGAGGCTGCTTTCCTGGGAGGATACGGGCGCGACCCCCGTGACCCTGAGCTGTCCCGACGCAACCGGCTGTGCGCGTCGATCGGCACCGCCGTCTGGGCCTACCAAGTCGGCGACGAGGCGTTCGAACAGCAAGGTCACCGCATGATCGCCGAAGCCCTCGCCGCGGGCTAGCAGTAAGTCAGCGCGAACGCGGATGGGCACCGGCCTGTAGTTCGAGCCGGTGGAGCAAGCGGTGTCGCGAGGCACGGAGGCCGACGCCAACCCAACTCGTCGTCGAGAGCCACTGCACGTTCCGCACCGGGCCGCGCTGGCGTAACGGCTGTCCTACGACGGCGCGGGCTCCGCCAGCAGGTCACTGACCAACACACAGCGAAGCTCCTCGTAGGTCTCGACGATCGCCGATGCCATCAACTCGCAGCCCTCCTGATCACCATGCACGCATCTCGCGCGGGTGGCCTCGTCTGGCCAGCGCGCATAGCCAACCCAAGTTCCGTCGTCTGAGCGGTGGAGCCTGGAGCCGTAACTGGCGCACCGGGCGTAGATGGCGCGGGTGACGCGTTCCCACCCCTCGATGAACACGTCCTCCATGTCGGGACGCACACGCCAGCGGTAGATCACGACGAACATGACCGGAGCCTAGGCGTCTAAGCCGGCGCACGAAACCATTGCCTGGCAGTCGAACTCACGCGGGCGCCGGGAACGCGAAGCCTTCCCCAAGCTCCGCAACGCCGACACGGCCGAGTGCTTTCCGCGGCAGCCTGTCACGACGGCTTGTCCCAGGTGAGGGTGTATCGCCATAGCGATCGTCGCCTGATCGTGGCGCCGGGTAGGCGAGATCGCACAACCTGGCGGACCTCGGGCAGTGACATCGTCGGCATCGTCTGCGGCGAGGTCATCTCGTCGCGGCCACGAAAAGCTCGCAGCCCGAAGTTGTGTCCGCTCGAAACCATGTTCAACACCAAGTCTGACGCAGTCGCCGTATCGGTCCAGACGCCCAGCAGAAGCAGTCGGCCGCCAGGCCGGAGAATGCGAGTTGCGTTACGCAGAGCATCGTCGAACGGCATGTGATGGAAAGCCGCCAGTGCCGTGACCAGGTCGAACGCCGACTCAGGCAGGTCCGCTGTCAGGAAATCGGCCTGGTACGCCGTCACATTGCTCAGTCCGCGGCATCGAACGCGGGTGGCCGCAACCTGCTGCTCGTCGGAATCCAGCGCCTCGACCAGACGGCAACGGGAAGCCAGCTTTGCCGCGAAGCTTCCGTCGCCGCATCCGACGTCCAGCGCACGGGCTACGCCTGCAGGGACCGACCGCAGCAGCCCTGCGTGATGGTGCGTGTTGTGGTTCCAGGTCCCGGCGCGTCTGGGCACATCCCCGAGGCTAGGCTCTCCCTCCCAACTCCCGAGAACGCCAATCCATGCGCTTTGCCGTTGACAGTCTGAACCGGAACCCGCGTAGCCTTTTAACGATGCGAGTGTCGGCCGCTGCAACACGCGAGCTGTTGGATCTGCGCAGTGAAGTACTCAGGTGGGCGCGAGTCGCGGTCCCTGGTGACGAAGCTGAGGCCGCGATGCACGTCGCGGCGCGGGACCAACAGGGGCGGGCAGAGGGCGTTGTGTCTTTCATGCCGCACAGCTATCCGGAGAGGCCTCGGGAGCCGGCCATCTACTTCTTGGGCATGGCCGTTCGGCAAGACCGACAGCGGAGGCGCACGGGGTCCTCGCTTCCCGCTTATGTTCTCCAGAGAGGACGTGAGCACGGCGCACACGTTGTGTGGGCCGATGCCCGGGAGTCAGCCTTGCCGTTCTACCTACAGCTCGGCGGCACGCCGATCGGCTCCGCCTATCGCGACACAGTCACGGGACTGGTGGATCGGCGAGTCATCTTCGAGCTGCGTCGGTAGGCGCTCTTCACGAACGCTCGAGAACGCCGAGCCCCCGGGTTGGCGAGGGACGTCCTCCGGTGTCTGCTCAAAGAGCAGTAACCGGCTACCTCGGTGCGATGACTGCGTCGACTTGGTTCCGTGAGGTCGCGCATCACGGCCTTCCTCCGGCTCGCCTTCATGACCGCCGCGCTCGATGTCAACGGCCACGAAGAGCATGTTCGAGGTCAGCCCGTGCGCGGCAAGTCAGCAACCGGACGAACGCCACGAAACCGCCGGACTGGACGCGCTTGCTGTCGCTCATGCGCGCCTTGACCTGGACCTCAATGAGCCCCTCGACGTTGCCCTCGGGGCGATCCCCGCCCGGAGATTCCAGAAAGACTTTCGAGCACGACGGCCACCCGCTGCGAAGCAGGAGCCGAGGGACAGGATGGGGGCATGCCGGCCACTGCGCGCTTCGTCCCCGTCCCGCATCGCGAGCGACCCGTCGCCGAGTCTCAGATCGGCACAGCCCGGGCTTTCGCCGACGCGATGGTCACCCGGCGGACGGTGCGCGACTTCTCGCCCGACCCGGTGCCGCTCGAGGTGATCCGCCAGGCGGTGCGGGCGGCCGCCAGCGCACCGAGCGGCGCGCACGTACAGCCGTGGCGCTTCGTCCTGGTCACCGATCTCGAGCGAAAGCGAAGCCTGCGCGAAGGGGCCGAGGCCGAGGAGCGGCGGTTCTATGACACCCGGGCCGGTCGGGAGTGGCTCGAGGCGTTGGCCCCACTGGGCACGGATTGGCGCAAGCCGTTCCTGGAGGCTGCGCCGGTCGTCCTGGTGGTCTTCGAGGTGCACGCGGGAAACGGCGAGCCCAAGCCCTACTACGTCAAGGAGTCGGTCGGCATTGCCGTCGGGCTGCTGCTGGCCGCGCTGCACACCGCGGGTCTGGCGACGCTGACGCACACCCCATCTCCGATGCGGTGGATCTGCGAGGTGCTCGGGCGCCCGAGCAACGAACGTCCCTACGTCGTCATCCCGATCGGCTGGCCGGCCGACGAGGCACTGGTGCCCGACCTTGACCGCAAGCCGCTGGATGAGGTGCTCGTCGAGCTGTGACTGCCAGTCAGGCGGTCAGGCGGTCAGGCGCGTGGTCCGGCTGGGCCGGCCGAGCCGCTGGCCGGCACGTAGCCTTCGCCGAGCGGCGCAGCCGCCGAACAACATTCGCCGGAGCCGCCCAGCCGGCCAGCTACCTGAAACCGCGCCTACCCAGGGCCGAACAGCTTCGGTCTCCATGAGGAGGTCCTCATGGCCGACCCCACGGGGCGCGAAGCTTCCGACCTGTTCTCGTGACGACCCCAGGAACGCGGCGCTAGCCTCGGCCGATGGCTCTAAGGGACTCGGCCAATCAGGCTGAGTCGGAGCGCACCAAGCGTCGCGTACGCGTCTACCGGTGGTTCACAGGCACAGGGATCATCGTGATGCTTGCAGGGCTGCTCGTGCAGTCTGTGCTAGATGTACATGCGGCCTCACCAGCGTTCTTCACGGGGCTCTTGATCAACGTGCTCGGCGTCCCCATCGCCGCTCTGCGGCACCCCAAGCCGCTGGGCAAGCGATGAGAGAAGCGAGTTAACAGACCTGCCCAGCCCAGAAGCACCACCGCCAGCAGGGTCGAGGGGCGCTGCTGCAACGAAGAACCGGCTACATGACCCGGCTGCCGTCCAGCGTCTCGCGGATAATGGCTACCGCTGCTCCCACTGCTCCTTGGCGATCTCGTACCGCACGCCCCCATGTTCGGAGCCCTCGATCATCTGCATGTCGGGGGGAGTAGAGATGGTGTCCGCAACCGTCATCCCAAGCTTCTCCATCACCTTTCGTGAACCATCGTTCACGGACATCGTCTCGGCCCAGACCAAGCGCATAGCGAGCTCCGTGAACGCCTTGCCCAGCAAGGCCCGCGAGCCCTCGGTGGCATAGCCCTTGCCCCAATCCGCCTGCCGCAGCCGGTAGCCGAGTTCGACCTCGTCTAGCGGACCCCCCGGCTCGGGACGCAGGATGAACCAGCCGATAAACGCGCCACAGTCCTTCTCCTGCGCAGCGAACAGCCCGAAGTTGCCGCCCCACTTCTCATAGCCGGCGAGGATGCTCGGCAGGTCGCGCTCGCGGACGACCTCCGGCGCGGTCGGCTCGCCTCCGGTCAGGTAACGCATCACCGCCGGGTCGCTGTCCAGCTCGATCAGCAGGTCCGCGTCATCGGCAGTGAAGCGGTGCAGGGCCAGGCGCTCGGTCTCCAGGTAGGTATCCACGAGCCGATCATGCCCAAGGCAGGTCGGGCATCCCACCGGTTTCCTTCGTTTTCAGCGGGGGGAGTGCCCTCCAACGGCCAAGGCTCGTCCTTAGCCTCGACCGATGAGACTTGCTTCACTGGGGCTCGTCGGCGTCCTGTCACTGCTCGGTGCGTGCTCGAAGCAGGCAACTACCGCGCCGGCTGCCCGCGGCACCGTTGAACGGTAAGTCCCTACCTGCTCCGCGGCGCACCCGCTGGGAAGTCGTGAGAACGCCGAGCCTCGCCGAACGTTCTCGGGTGGTGGTCCCGACGCGTAAGCGGCGCAACTCGCTACGACCCGCGCTCGCCGGTAGGCGCTAGCCTTCATGATGTCCAGCGTTACTCTCCGTCAGTGCCGCCGCGCCCCGCGTTCAGCCGTTCGGTCGTTGCATGTTCTGATCGAGCAACCCCGTGTACGGACCACAGTCCTTCGGTCCACCGAGTCCTTCGCAGTCGTGGGTGTGCCCCAGCAGGCTGCCTTGCGCGTCGTAGCCAGCGACGAGGTTGCCTCCGAGTGAGATCTTCGTCGGGTCCACCGGCACGGCGCCGACTGGCGCGGAGATTCCTGGGTACCGGTCAAGCCTTACCACGAGCGGTGCCTGTCCCGACCTGGGCACCCGCACGACTGTGGTCCGATCGTCACCGGCGACCAGGAGCACGGGTGAGTCACCCGCGGTGATGAGCTTTACCTCAAGGGCCCATCCGCGGTTGCCCACGGCGCGCATGCAGTAGCCACCGCTGCTGTTGCTGCCGGTGTAGCCGAAGCAGGTTCCCGCCTCATCCTGGTAAACGCCTAGCTGGGTTGCACCCGTGCCCGCTAGCCGTTGCGCGGAGTGACCGGCGACCTCGAAGTGGCTCTCGGAGCCATGTCCGGAGGTCAGGCTGCACGCCGCGAGAACTTGGGCGGTGACGACCCCGACTATGGCGATGACAGAATGGCTGAGGGTCACCGTGATTTTTTCGACACGGCACTTTCGTTCCCTGCCACTCCGCCGTGACGTAGTCTCCGAACGTCGCGCGCACCGCTGGCTGCGGCGTCCAGATCGGCGCAGACCTGCAGGTCGGCGACTTCTGGACCGTTCAACTGGTGCTCCTGGAGCCGCACAGCCGTTTGAGTACTCAGGACTTAGATGGACGGTTCTGGATTGACTGACCGTGGCGGCGAGTTCGCCCGACCTTCCTACTATTGCGGGTTCGGGTCCCGTCGGGTCCGGGCCCGCTCCCCGCAGGGCTGATCGTTGCGCACCACTTCCCCTCAGGCAGGGCCCAGGTGTCCGGCGCGTCCTCGCCCGGTGGGTTCGCTCGCGAGACCGGGACCGCGTCGGGAACACCTGAGAACGCCGACTGCAGGCTGTCGCGGGTGTAGTCACGGCCATTGCCCGGGTTGCCGGCCGGCGAGGCCGAGCCGGTGCAGACCCATTAGCCTCACCGGTCGTGGAGGAAAGAGCGCGGGTCCCGTTCGCGCTGGCTGCCTACGAGCGGCGGAGCCGGAGTAGCGACTGCTTCGTGTGCGCCGTCGTGCGGGGTGACCACGACCTGCCTGTGCATGAGATCTATCGGGATGCAGAACACCTCGCGTTCCTTGGGGGCTACCCGAGCCTGCCGGTGCTGCGCGGCTACGTCATCCTGTCGCCGAACTCGCACAAGGAGGAAGTCGTTGACGACTTCACCGAGGCTGAGTACCTACGGCTACACGCGCTCGCCCACCGACTCGGCCGCGCGGTCCGAAAGGTCGTGCCAACGGAGCGGCTGTACCTGCTGTCGCTTGGCAGCAAGCAGGCCAACGCCCACGTCCACTGGCACCTTGCGCCACTGCCACCGGGCGTCCCGTACAAGCTGCAGCAGTTCACCGCACTCATGCCGGAGCATGTAGGACTCTTGGACCTGTCTGATGGGGACCAGGCGGCTCTGGCGGCGGCGATCACGGCGGCGCTCGCCGACGGGTCGCCGATCTCCAACACCTGAGAATGCCGATCATCCCGAGATCTAAGGAACGTTCTCAGGCGTTGCCCCTGACACACAGCGGGCCCTCCTCGCTGCGAGCGAGGGTCGCCGATGAGAGGCTGACCTGAGCCTCCGAGAACCGGACTTCCGCAGTTGGTAGGCACATTTGGCCTTGATCAATTGCATCGTTGCAGGTCAGAGGTCATCTGATGTCTCCAGAGCGCGATTTTGTGTAGGCACACGACTCTGGGCGTGTCGCTCGACAG
>JAABUM010006376.1_pt1 | contig 11593 bp, 11 predicted proteins | sample 5559161 | NCBI WGS metagenome assembly JAABUM01 (sample SAMN10711868, study PRJNA513369) | rock metagenome | isolation source: Antarctica rocks | place: Antarctica: Victoria Land, Siegfried Peak nord | reverse complement strand
GCCTTGATGATCCAAAACCATCCTGACCGCCCGCTCGCGGACCTCAGGGGAATACGGGGGTGTTCGCTTCGTCATGGCTCCATCCTCTCAAGAGTTGGAGCCTCCGGGAAACCCGGGGCGGTTCAGTTCAGGCCGAGGCGCCGGTCGAGATCGGCCCGGTACTGGACGAGCGTGCTGTCCTTGAGAGCGTCCCGGCGCCGGCCGATGGCGAGGGCGCGCTTGAGCAGGTGCTTGAAGCCGGGCGTGAAGGCCGCGTCGCCGGCGTCGATCGTATTGAGCGTCGCGCAGCAGGTGGGCGAGGCAGACTTGACGCTCGAGACCGTGATTGTTCTGGCCGGCATATCGGTCCGCCCCCTGCGGAGGCTTCCCTATCCTGCTCCGCAGGACAGGGTCCCAAGCCTCCTCCGCCCAAACCTCCGGCCTGGCCCCGCGGAGAAAATCGACGCCGACCTTGGCGCCTCGCGTTTCCGCGATGAGGTGGTAGACGGCAGTCGACGAGGTCAGCACCCACTGCCACCAGGTCTGTCCCATGACACGCGCCGACGTTTCGTCCGACGCGATGACGGTGCTCGACCGAACGGTGGCCGCGATGGCGTCGGCGGCCCGTGTCAGGGGCGCTTCGGCCCGCGCCAGGATGTTGGCGATGGCGCCCTCGCTGATCGACAGGCCGAACACCTCGGCCATCAGCTTCGACAGGCGCTCGAAGCCGACCGCCTGCGTGACGTGCAGGTGCACCACGAGCGCCACGATCCCCGGACCGAAGGGGCTGCCGAGTGCCAGGCCCTCGGGCGCCGGTGCGCTGAAGGGGCGGCGGCAGCACGGGCAGGTTCCGCGGTGACGGTGGACGCGGGTCACGACTGGGCGGATCGGCGGCAGGTCGACGTGATCGTAGGCGTGTAACTCCGGCTGGTCTTCGACTGCCAGCACATGATCACAGTGCGGGCAGGCCGCCGCCGTGGCAGTGACGATCCCGTCGGGCATCTCGCTGAGAGCCCGGAAGCTGCCCGGCCGCCCCTTGGGCTTCATGGCCCGGCGTTCCGCCCGGCTCGGATTCTGACCCCGGCTCGGCGGCACTGCGGAGTTGTCGGGCGTCTTGGGTGGAAGCCCAAGCTTGGCTTCCAGGGCGGCGATACGGTCCGTCAACGTCGCCACCTGTTCGGCAAACCGAACCAGGGCATCCGCCTGCCACAGCACCAGCGTGATCAGCTCATCCTTGGAGAGTTGCTCCAGCGCGTCGGGGCACAGTCAGAATGCACCCGCTTGCGATACTATTACAGCAGTTTGCGGACCCATTCTTCGCGCGGGATTTTCAGATTGCCGCAGCATCCGCACCCTGCACCGTGACCGGAGCTTGGGGAGAACCGGCTCTCACGAGCCGTGCCGCCGCGGGCTGGCACTGCGGGACGCGTCGACATTGCCGGGAAGCTCAACGAGGCGCGCGGCGCCTCCATAGTGCAGCGAGGACAGGCTATTGGCAGCGCATAATCCGCCATCGGTCGGAAATCGGCAAAGCGACCGCAGCGAGGACAATCATACTCGTATTTCGGCATTCAGTTTATCTCGACTAGGTTACACGGGTCATCTCGACTAGGTTACACGGGTTATCTCGACTAGGTTACACGGGGCGCCGACCTAAGAGCCGCTGTCCGCTACCAATTGCGCCGCGGCGGCTCCTACACTTCAGCTTCGGGCGCCAGCGAAAACCCGCTTTTGTAGGCTGGCGTGAACACCCCAGTTTCCATCGACAACCTGAGTAATGCCGAAATCGACCGCGACAGACATCAACGAGAGGGCTTCGTCTTCACTAAGATTCTGCGTATGCATCAGGAATCCTCGCATTTTTCGAAATGCGTCGCACATCGCCAAATCCAGGGAAGATTTCTTGAAGATTTCATTCTGAGCGTCGGGCCCGAGATCGCTTAGATAGTGCGCATAACTAAACCCGTGGACAACCCATTCATCTTTGGTCTCAAGCAAGGGCCAATTGAGGCGCGACAGCAAAGTCCCGTCAGCGATGTCGTCCTGCTTATGCAGGATGAACTGGAACACCCCCGTCCAAGAGGATTCGATCGCGGTGCCGTCCAGTTCCCCGTCGCCCATGGCAGCATGGCTGTCGCCAACGGAGAAAAAAGCACCATCGACTGCAACGGGATAATAAAGTGTCGCTCCCTTGCCGAAGCGCCAGTCGTCAACGTTCCCGCCAATGTAGTCCGGAGGGATAGAGTTGACGATATCGGCTTCCTTCTGGGTCAGGGCGATATTGCCGAAGTGGGGGCGGAGCGGAATCCGGACGTTTTTCAGAATGTCGTGCTTTGGATTGTATTTTGCTGGATCGACAACAAGGCCGGGATAATCGTAGATTTTGTGCTCGATACCGTTGGGGTCAGTAAACGGTCCCCAGCGGTAGTTGTAGATCGGCACTGCCCAATCGCTGCCGCCGCTAGCCTCAAGTTCGTAGATCGTCACAACTTCGCGCGGTTTTGGGTCTTCAATAAGATCGCGATAATGAAACCCCCAGTTAGCCGCCAGGTTCGTGCCATACGCCTTGCCCTTGTATTGAGAATTGGCACAAGGACGAGGATACATATCCAGAATTCGAACTTCGAGAATGTCACCTTCCTTAGCGCCGCGGATGACGATCGGCCCCGTCATTATGTGCACGCCCTGGCCGCCGCCGGCGCCATTCGGGGCGTTCATCGGACCAGCACCGCGCCGGTCCACGTTTTTCTGGTCCTTGGTCCAGTGATAAACGCTCTCTGCGCCCGGATCTCCATTGATCATTCTGTCAGGGTCGTCACCGGCCTGATGAGTCAGGCATTCGATTGTCGCATAATCCCCGGAGTCGATCTCCAACAGCGGTTTCAGTGTCTTGCTGAAATATCCCCAGTGCACAGTCTTGTCGGAAGCCGGCACTTACCAATGATTGGCTTTGCCCGGCGTCGTGGCCATGCCAGCAAGAGGAACCTGTCGCGGTGTAAGCTCTTCGGCTTGCGCGCGGGAGACATAGGGGGAAGCGACGGCTCCAACAGCCGCCGCACCTGCCGCGAGCGTCGTGGCTTTCAGAAAATGGCGGCGACTCTCCTCGGCATCTGTCCGGGCGCCGCGAGTGTCCGTGTCGTCCTGTCTCTCGATCACTTTTCCTCCTAACATGCCATCTAATTATTTTGCATTTGGCATTACGGACATTACGAAATTCCATAAGTCAAGCGGAAACGAATCAATCCAAACCCGAGCCATACGGAGACTGAGCAGACGATCATCGGTCCTTCCAGTTACCCGCCATTCACCTTTTGCGTGCGTAGGCCAGCACCCAGCGGTTCACGGTGGCGGTCAGTAGTGCGCCTGCAGATGCTTTGCTAGTTCATCGAAATCGTTGACTACCACATCAAACTCTTCTGCGAACCGGTGTCCTCGTAATCGTCACCAGGGTCTTCGAGCCTGGGCATGACGTATGCCGATCGATAGCCGGCCTTGATCGCGGCGCGGAGGTCGCTTGGGTGAGAGGCCACCATCATGATCTCGCCGGGGCCGCAGTTAACAATCTCGGCAGCTCACGAGTAGCAGCGGGGATCGGGTTTATAGACGCCCCAGACGTCACAGGACAGGACGCTGTCCCAATCGATGCCGTTCATGCGCGACGATCCCACGGCCATCGGCCAGCTTAATAGCGTCAGCGGCGCCGCGACGTAGCACTTTCGCAGCGAAGCGATGGCCTCGCGCGCGCCGTTCCAAGCAGGCATACGACGCCAAGCCTGGGCCAGCTCAAGCCGCGCAAGCGGCGGTAGTTCCACGAGCTATGCAGGAAACTGGGTGACGACGACGGATTGAAGGCGGCGTATCGAGGCGGGTGTCCAGCCTGCCAGAACCTCTCAGAGAGAGCGATACGCCTATGGAAGAGATTACCAACATCGTCCGCCTTCGTCATCCCGATGACGTCGACGGGCACCGTCAACTTGGGGGCTGGCTGGCTTGTGGGAGGGAGCTGAGCCAGGTAGGCGGGCGAGATGACAACGTCCGCCGTTCCCAGCTACGCCGGCTACCGCTTCCCGGCTGAGGTCATCAGCCATGCCGTCTGGCTCTACTTCCGCTTTCCCCTGAGCCTGCGCATGGTGGACGAACTGCCCGCCGCGCGCGGCATCATCGTCAGCCACGAGACCGTCCGCCAGTGGGCGCTGAAGTTCGGGCAGGCGTTCGCGAACCAGGTCCGGCGCAGGCTGCCTGCGGCGGGGGACAAGTGGCACCTGGACGAGGTCGTGCTGACGATCGCTGGCGTGAAGCACTGGTTGTGGCGCGCAGTGGACCAGAACGGGATGGTGCTGGACATCCTGGTGCAGAGCCGGCGCGACGCGCGGGCCGCCAAGCGCCTGCTTTGCAAGCTGCTCAAGCGGCAATGCCGCCCGCCTCGTGTCATGGTCACCGACAAGCTGGCGAGCTACGGGGCGGCCAAGCGCGCGGTGATGCCCTCGGTCGAGCACAGGAAGCACAAGGGGCTGAACAACAGGGCGGAGAACTCGCACCAGCCGACGCGACGACGAGAGCGGCAGATGAAGTGCTTCAAGTCGCCTGGCCAAGCACAGCGCTTCCTTTCCGCCCACGACGGGATCAACAACCTGTTTCACCTCCGCCGCCATCAAGTGCCCGCCACACAGTATCGAGCCGCCCGGACCGAGGCCTTCCAGGTTTGGGCCGAGGTCACCGGCGTCGCCGCTGCGGCGTAACCACGGGCACGCCGTCCTGATCACGGCCCTTCGCGACCTCAGTCCAACAAGTTGAGGGTGCCGCCCTGTCTGATGATGCCGTATTCGGGCCGTTTGTCGGCCTCCGCCACCAAGGTCGGGAAGCCCGTGATGCCGGCGCGCTGCGCGATGGCGAAGTCGGTCCAGGTCTCCTGCTTTACGTGATCGCGCCGAAACACCTTGAGGAACGCCTGGCCGTCGAGGCCGGCCTTAATGGCGAGGTCCGCCAAGACCTCCTCGTTCGTGACGTCGCGGTTCTCCGCGTAGAACGCCCTCTGGACCAAGGGGAGATAGGCGAGCGACTGCTCCATGCCGCTCCTGCGGGCGAAGACCACCGCCTTCGAGGCAGGTTCGGTGTGGTAGATGAAGCCGGTCCGGTTGAAAAAGCGCATATTGAATGGTTGGCCGGAGGCTTCGTGTACGTGCTCCCAATGCTCGCGAATGCTTCGCTTGCCGGCCTCGTCCAGCGGTTTGGTCGTGCCCGGGCGAAGCCCGCCCATGATGAGCCGGATCGGCAAGGCATCGCCGAACCCCGTACGATCGCGCCGATCACTGGCCAGAAGCCCCAGCACCAGGAGCGCATCGGATCGGCCACGTAAGATGAGGTTCGGTCCAGCCATGGCCACCATGCGCTTGGAACGGCGTGCAGCGGCAACGTTCCAGACCGCGGCCTCGTTCAACGAGGCGCAAAGGTGGGACGAAAAGAGGGATTGTATCGTTCGCGCCGTCGCGAACCCCGGCCGGAAGCACCGGTTTTACTCGTGTAAGCAGGATGCGGGGAGATGTTGATGACCGACATCGGCAGGACCAGCGAAACGGAACGAGAGCAGGGGCAGCGCTGGGAAGCTCTCTCCGAACTCGATACATGGCTGCAGACGAAGCCGAGGTGGCGGGTGCATCCGACGTCGCCGCGCTCCGGGCCTAGATCCAGGAACTGCGAGACGAGCTCCGCCGACCTGCCTAGCTCAAAGGGCGGCCAAGCCAGTCAGGCGAAGGCATGAGAGAGACTCTCGATCTCACGGCGGAGGAGGCAAACGAAGCTGTCCGGGAGGCGGCGCGGCGTTACTTCGAGACCCGCCGCTCGCGCGTGGACGACTTTGTCGCCCGGCACTTTTCGCTCGCCGGGTCGCTCGCCATCCACCGCAAGGCTTTTGGGCTGGGATGTGCTCAAGGTGCCGGCGAACATCCTTCTTGCCGTCCCGAACTTCGCGATGAGGTTCACCGCCGTCGGCGCGCACGCGATCGGCGCGCGGCGGGCAGCTCGGTTCTTGCGCGCGATGCAGTTGCTCCTGGAGACGGCGGTCGGTCGTGAATCGAGTGGCTCATCATGACCGAGCTTATGGAGCTGCCTTACGGGCAGAACGATCGCGAATCGCGCAAGGACGCCCTGGCGGAGGCGATCCTGTCCTCTGTACGGGTCGAGGCGGCTTTGATGGAGGTATCGGCTACGATCGGCCGCCATGCCGACGACCCGGCGTTTCGTTCGCAGCTGGAAGAGACCCTGGCCACCTACACCGGGACGCGGGCTGCGGCCGCGGAGATCACGACCGCGCTGATCACGGCCGGGGCTGGCCTCGCCACCGTGAAGCAAGCCACTCCCGGGGCGCTCGCCCTCGGGCCGGCGCTCGCCACGGCTTTGGCGCATCAGATGGCGGTCGCATCTTTCCCGCTCGGAGCGACCCTGGGCGGTTTCTGGTACGGGGTATTTCCGGTCGCGACCTCGCCCGCGCTGATCGTGAGTCTGACGGGAGGGCTGATGGCGCTCGGGGCCGTCGCTGCCGCCTTCTCCGGGGTTGTCGCCGACCCCGTTCAGCGCCGCTTGGGCCTTCACCGCCGTCGTCTGATCAAGGTCATCGACGCGGTCGAGCGCCAGTTCCTTGGGAACGAGGAGGCGGGCCTTGTGGTCCGCGACCATTATGTCGCGCGTCTCCTCAGCCTGTTCGAGCTGCTGGCCGGCGCCTACAGCGTCGTGAGGGCGTAGAGCGCCTCGGAGCGACCAGAAATACGCGCGGCCTCATCCAGGTCTGCGGTCGCGAGACACTCAAGAGGCGCAGCTGCTCTTGCCACCGAGTGACCCAGAAAGCTTAATGCGCTACCACATCCCGCGACCGCCCGAAGCGGTCTGGCCGGTCGATGGTGGCGCGGAACGCGAGCGCGGTGATCGGACCAACACCGGGAACGCTCATCAGCCGCCGGCAGACCTCCTCCCGCGAACGATGTCGACAACCTGCTTCGTCAACCGGGCGAGTTCCTGCGGCGTGCTTGCGAGGTTCGCAAGAAGCGGCTGAAGGATCGGGCTCAGCCAAGGATCATCGCCGGCCAGTTCGCCCACGCGTCCGGCAAAGGGCGCGCGCGGCGGCGATATCCCGCCGACCGAACTACTACGGGTTGGCGACCATTCGGGTAAGTGACGGCCCAACGACAATCAGTCGAGCAGCGAAGTGGAGCGACCTGTGCAAGATTTGGGCGATCAGCGCGATCCCCTCCGGAGCGGAGATGACCGCGCGGGGACTGGGGCCGCCGACAACGCGCCCGCCGAGACACAGGCGCAGATGGCCTACCGGATCATCGAGGAGATGATCGTCACGCTCCGCCTCGCACCGGGCAGCTTGGTTTCCGAAAAGTCGATGAGCAATCTCCTCGGCATCGGCCGCACGCCGATCCGCGAGGCCCTGCAACGTCTGGCGTTTGAGGGAACCGTGAGAATCCTGCCGCGAGCCGGCGTGATCGTGTCCGAGATCGACGTCGCCGACCAGCTCAAGCTGATCGAAGTGCGCCGCGAGGTCGAAAAGATTCTCGCCGGGCGGGCGGCCCGCCTCGCCGATTCGAAAACGCGGGCGGCTTTTCACCGCCTTGCGGCCGATTTCGAGCGTGCCGCGCAGGAAGACAACGAAAAGCTCTTCATCGCCGCCGACCGCGAATTCAACGGCCTGATCGCCACGACCGCGCAAAACAGCTACGCGACTCACGCCATCGGCCCGATCGAGGCGCAGACCCGACGCTTCTGGTACTTGCATTTCGAGCGCTTCGGCGACCTCCAGCGCGTCTGCGGACTTCACGCCCGCATCGCGCACTCCATCGCGGCCAATGACGAACATGCAGCACGGCAAGCCTCCGACGACCTGCTCGACTACGTCGAGTGGTACACAAAACGCACTCTCGACGCGATGCGATGATCCCCTGCCGGCCTCTTGCGAACCCGGTGCAGCGGGGATAAGTCGAAGCTGACATATCAGCGACACGTCAGATGTCGTGGACGTCGGCAGCGGTGCCAGGGGCACCCGAACCGTTCTGGAGGAACGCCATGTCTCACGCCAACCTGTCGCCAGTGACGACGTCATCGTCCCGGTGGGGCCAATTGGCCGTCGGCATGATCGCCATGATGGCCATTTCCAGCCCGCAATACGTCTGGGCCCTGTTCACCGGCCCCCTCACCACGGAGCTGAACGCCACCCTGGCCGAGGTCCAGGTGACGTTCTCGCTCCTGATCGTGCTGCAGACCTTCCTGTCTCCCCTGCAGGGTTATCTGATTGACCGCTTCGGGCCTCGCCTCCTGCTCTCGGCGGGCGCGCTCCTGACGGGACTGAGCTGGGTGCTCGCCGCCAACGTGCACAGCCTGATGGGGCTCTACGTCACCTATGGCGTGCTCGGCGGCATCGGCACCGGCATCATCTATGTCGGCGTGGTCGGCATGATGGTGCAGTGGTTTCCGGACAAGCGCGGCCTCGCGGTCGGTCTGGTCGCGGCAGGCTATGGGTTCGGCGCCATCTTGACGACGTTCCCGATCTCGCGGTCGGTTGCGTCCAGCGGTATCTCACATACGTTCCTGATCTACGGCCTGATCATCGGTGTTGTCGGGATTCTCGCCGCGCAGGGCATGCGGCACCCGGCCCAGGCCGTTGCCTCGGGCGTCGGAGGGGCCGCGCGCGAGTCCCCATACGAGCCGCGCGGCTTCACGTCGCGCGAAATGCTCCGAAGTCCGATCTTCTGGCTGATGTTCGCGATGATGACGATGATGTCGACCTCGGGGTTGATGGTCATTTCGCAGATGGGTGCCTTCGCGCGCGATTTCGGCGTTACAGACGCGATGGTCTTCGGCCTGGCCGCCCTGCCGCTCGCCCTGTCGATCGACCGTTTCACCAACGGGCTCACCCGGCCGTTCTTCGGCTGGCTCTCCGACCGGATCGGCCGCGAGAACACCATGACGCTCGCTTTCGGCCTCGAGGGCGCAGCCATGACGACGTGGCTGTTCTATGCCCACAGCCCGCTGATGTTCGTGCTTCTGTCCGGCGTGGTGTTCTTCGGATGGGGCGAGATCTTCTCCCTCTTTCCCTCTACCCTGACGGACACCTTCGGCACCAGGAACGCCACCACCAACTACGGCTTCCTCTACATGGCGCAGGGCGTCGGTTCGGTGCTCGGCGGACCGCTCGCCGCGCTCCTGCACGATGCCACCCATTCCTGGAACATCGTGTTCGGGGTCGTCATCGCCATGAACTTCGTGACGGCGCTGCTGGCCTGTTTCGTCCTCAAGCCGATGCGCGATGCGCATCGTCGTGCCGTCGCCACAGAAAGCGGCGTCACGGGCGTCCCGAGCCTTCAGGGACGCCCCGTTTGATCATCGGCCCGGCCGGGGCGGTGCCAGGCCGGCCCCCCTGGCGCGCGATGCGCAATCCGAGCATCCGATCGAGTCCCGTCCCATGCTTCAAACTGTCCGGTCCACCCGCGGCATGGCCGTCGCCCCGCACGCGCTCGCGGCGCAGTCCGCGGTTTCCGTGCTGCGCGACGGCGGCAACGCCATCGAGGCGATGGTTGCGGCAGCAGCCACCATCGCCGTGGTCTACCCGCACATGAACGGCATCGGCGGCGACGGGTTCTGGATGATCTCCTGTCCGGACGCGCCAGTCGTGGCGATCGAGGCCTGCGGGCCGGCCGCCACAGAAGCGTCCCACGATTATTATGGCATCCGGGCTTGCAAGAGCATTCCAACACGCGGCCCCGACTCGGCCAATACCGTGGCCGGAACCATCGGCGGCTGGAACGAAGCGCTGGCGATCAGCACCTCCTGGGGGGGGCAGGCTCCCGCCCGCGCGCCTGCTTGAAGACGCGATCTTCTATGCCGAGGACGGCATCGCGGTCACGGCCTCGCAGAGGGCCAGCACCGGGGACAAGCTCCCCGAGCTCGCACATCTGCCCGGCTTCACTGAAACCTTTCTTATGAAGGGACGGCCCCCGGAGGTGGGCAGCCGCTTCCGCCACCCGCAACTGGCACGCACGCTGCGCACCCTGGCCAAAGACGGACTCGACAGCTTCTACCGGGGCAGGCTGGCACAGCGCGTTGCCGCCGGGCTGAAGGCGGTCGGCAGCCCTGTCGGACTAGACGACCTCGCCGGGTATCGGGCCCGCGTCCGCACGCCCCTCGTGCTCGAACACAGCCTGGGCGAACTCTACAACATGACGCCCCCGACCCAGGGGCTCGTCTCGCTCATCATCCTGGGCGTGCTCGATCGCCTGAATATCGGCCGCTACGAGCCCAACAGCGCCGAATACGTCCACCTGGTCGTGGAAGCGACCAAGCAGGCCTTCTCGGTGCGTGACCGCTACATCACCGATCCCGACCATATGGAAGTCGACCCGCAGAGCTGCCTCGACGCTGCTTTTCTGGACGATTTGGCGGACAAGGTTCGGCTCGATGCCGCGCTACCGTGGGGCAAGGGCAAGGGCCCAGGCGACACCATCTGGATGGGCGTGATCGACGGGGAAGGCCGCGCCGTCTCCTTCATCCAGAGCATCTATCACGAGTTCGGCAGTGGGGTGGTGCTGCCCGAGACCGGCATCAACTGGCAGAATCGCGGCTCCTCGTTCTCGCTCGATCCACGGCACCTCAACACGCTGCGCCCGGGCAAGAAGCCGTTCCACACGCTCAATCCCGCCCTGGCGCGTTTCCGCGATGGCCGCACCCTGGTGTACGGCGCGATGGGCGGCGACGGGCAGCCGCAGACACAGGCGGCGGTGTTCACCCGCTATGCGGTATTCGGCCAAGGGATGCAGCAGGCGATCACCGCGCCGCGTTGGCTGCTCGGCCGGACATGGGGCCAGGATTCCGATTCGCTGAAGGTCGAAAGCCGCTTCGCGCCGGCGACTTTCGAGGCGCTACGCGCGCTCGGCCACGACGTCGAGATCCTGGGCGAATTCGACGAACTGGTCGGTCACGCAGGCGGCCTGGCTCGTCATCCTTCGGGCGTGATCGAGGGCGGCTTCGATCCCCGCAGCGACGGCAGCGTCTCAGCCTTCTGATCGTTATCTCCGGCGCTCTCGCCAGAGCAGGAGCGTGCCGCCTGGCTGTTGGCGGGTTCTCCCGCTCCGGTTCCGTGAACCGGAGCCGCCTTTTCGATGAGCCGGGTGCGTTTCGATCCGGGATGCATCCCAATGTCGGATCGCCTCAATCGGCTGATCGGCCACCAGAGTATGTCAGACGGTTTTAGTACCATAGCCTGCGTGGCGGAGGTATGCGGCGCATTCGTCAGGTTTGAACTGGTTGAACCGCCCCGGGTTTCCCGGCGGCTCCAACTCTTGAGAGGATGGAGCCATGACGAAGCGAACACCCCCGTATTCCCCCTGAGGTCCGCGAGCGGGCGGTCAGGATGGTTTTGGATCATCAAGGCGAGCATGCCTCGCGATGGGCGGCGATCACCTCGATCGCGGCCAAGATCGGCTGCTCGGGCGAGACTGTGTAGGGCGGTGACAAAGCAGGCCACTGGAGCGTCGGCGATTTGCTGACGCGGGCGGAGTAAAATCCGGCCAGTGGATAGGCTCCCGGTTTTGGGGGCCGGGGATGTTCGTCGTGGAGATCTACG
>JAABUM010006375.1_pt1 | contig 11598 bp, 9 predicted proteins | sample 5559161 | NCBI WGS metagenome assembly JAABUM01 (sample SAMN10711868, study PRJNA513369) | rock metagenome | isolation source: Antarctica rocks | place: Antarctica: Victoria Land, Siegfried Peak nord | reverse complement strand
GGGGCTAGGGGGACGGCCGTACGGACTCCTCCACCAGGTCCAGTACCGGCCCCAGGTGCTCGGCCGGTAGTCCCATCGCGAGATGCGCCACCACGCCGTCCAGCACCAGTTCCAGGTATCCGGTAAGCACCCCGGCATCCACGTCGCCGCGAACCTTGCCCGCTGCGCGCTGGCGCTCCAACCGCGCCTGGGTCGCCGCCGTGATCTCCGCGTAACGTTGCGCCCAGCCCGCCCGAAACTCCGCGTCCGTGCGCAGCCTGCGCGCCACCTCCAGCCGGGTACCGAGCCAATCGTGCTGCTCGGGGTGCACCAACAGCTCGCGCATCACCTGCACCAGACCCTGCTCGGCCACCACGTCTGCCATGCGCTGCGCCTCCTCCAGCGCCAGCGCCAGGAACAGCGCTTCCTTGTCGCGGAAGTGATGGAAGATCGCGCCGCGGGACAGTCCGGTCGCCTCCTCCATCCGACGCACCGTCGCGCCCTCGTAGCCGTAGCGCGCGAAGCACTGGCGCGCTCCGTCGAGGATCTGGCGGCGACGCGCTGCGAGGTGGTCCTGGCTGACCTTCGGCACAGGCAGAGCATAAACAACCCAAGCCGTACGTACGGCTCACAAAATCGCCTCGCCCCTTTGCGAGCCCTCGAACTGTCGGCTGTGTAGCGTCGAATACGGACCGTGGAGGTGTGGCGATGACAAGTTCAACCAACACCGTGGAGGTTTTGCGCGGTAGAACGGACGCGGAAGCGCATGTGGGCGTGGTCTGCTTCAAACAGGGGCCACCACAGCTGATCGGCGCCGAGCTCGAGTGGCTCCTGGCCGACGCCGCGAATTCTGCTGTCCCGCCTGCTCTTTCCGACATCGCTGCCGCGCTCGGTGACCATGCCCCGAGCATCGTGAGCCCCGCATCGCCCGCCCGCCCGCTGGCCGGCGGAAGCACCGTGTCCATTGAACCCGGGGGACAGGTCGAGCTCTCCAGCGCTCCCTACCCCGATTCCACCAGCCTCTGTGCGGCCTTGGCCGCCGATGCCGCCTTCCTCACCCAGCTGCTCGACGCCGCAGGTCTGGCCCTACAGGATTGTGCGACGGACGAGTTCCGGCCCGCGCTTCGTCAGCTCTCCTCGCCGCGCTACTGCGCCATGGAGAAGGTCTTCGACCGGGTCGGACCGTTCGGCAGGCTGATGATGTGCAGTACGGCCGCGGTGCAGGTCAACGTCGACGCCGGCAGCCCGGGTGCCGAGATGGCAGCGCGCTGGGCACTGCTGCACGAGGCGGGCCCCGCTCTGGTAGCCGCATTCGCCCGGTCACCACGCCTGCATGGTGCCCCTGCGGGCAACTGGGCCTCCCAACGCATGCGGACCTGGCTCGAGCTCGACCCCGAACGCACCACACCGCCCCCGATCGATGACCACGACCCCGTCGGGGCCTACGCGCGGTGGGCACTGGACGTCCCGCTGCTCTGCGTGCGGCGCAGCACCGGCGAATGGTCGGCGCCGGCGGGTGCCAGCTTCGCGGACTGGGTGGAGGGCCGGCTGGATTCGGTCATCGCACGCCCACCCACCCCCGCGGATCTCGACTATCACCTGAGCACCCTGTTCCCACCGGTCCGCGCCAAGGGCTACTTCGAGATCCGCTACCTCGACGCCCAGCCGGGTACCACCTGGCAGGTGCCGGTAGGGCTGCTCGACGCCCTGCTCTCCGATGCATCCACAGTGGATTCAGCGCGGGACATCGCCGCACAAACCACCGGGCGATGGCGTGATGCGGCCCGGTACGGCTTGGCCGATCCCGAGCTACGGCGCTCGGCCACCGCCTTGCTAGGGCTGGGTGCGCGTCGCCTTGCCGATCCCGCGATGGCGCAGCTACTCGCGGACGCCGCCGAGCGAGTTTCCCTGGGACACACACCGAAGGACGTGGAGGAGAGTTGAGCCCCAGCACCGAGGAACTTCGTACCCACGTGGCCGCCACCCTGCAGCGGGGACGTGCCCGAACGACCGCGCTCACCGAGGTCGACGAACACGAGCTCACGACACAGCACTCACCGTTGATGAGCCCGCTGATCTGGGACCTGGCGCATATCGGGAATCAGGAGGAGCTGTGGCTGGTGCGGGACGTCGGGGGCCGTGAACCGGTGCGCGCGGACATCGATGAGCTCTACGACGCGTTCAAGCACTCCCGGTCCAGCCGTCCCGGCCTGCCGCTGCTGAACCCCGCGGAAGCCCGCGGCTACGTCGGCACGGTCCGCGACAAGGTGTTCGACGTACTTGAGGCCAGCTCGTTCTCCGGTAACCCCCTGGAGGACAATGCTTTTGCGTTCGGCATGATCGCCCAGCACGAGCAGCAGCACGCCGAGACGATGCTGGCCACGCATCAGCTCCGCCGCGGTGAGCCGGTGCTGCACGCAGCGACGCCCGCTCCGGCTACGCGAGCACTACCGCCGGAGGTGATCGTCCCCGCCGGGGAGTTCACCATGGGCACCTCCACCGAGCCGTGGGCGCTGGACAACGAACGCAGTGCGCACCAGGTGCACCTGCCCGCCTTCGCCATCGACACCACGCCGGTGACCAACGAGCAATACCAGGAGTTCATCGCCGACGACGGCTACGGACGCCGCGAGTGGTGGAGTGCCGCGGGATGGGAGCACCGGTTGCAGGCCGAGCTGGGCGCGCCGCAGTTCTGGCAACGGGCCGACGACGGGTCGTGGTGGCGCCGCCGTTTCGGACACCTCGAGGCCGTGCCGCCACGAGAGCCCGTCATGCACGTGTGCTTCTACGAAGCCGAGGCCTACGCCCGCTGGGCCGGCAAGCGGTTGCCCACCGAAGCCGAGTGGGAGAAGGCCGCACGCTTCGACCCGGCGAGTGGGCGCTCTCGTCGCTTTCCGTGGGGTGACGACGATCCCACGCCCGAGCACGCCAACCTCGGGCAACGTCATCTGCGGCCCGCTGCAGTCGGGTCCTATTCGGCAGGGGCGTCGGCGCTGGGCGTGCACCAGCTGATCGGCGACGTCTGGGAGTGGTGCAGTTCGGGCTTCCATCCCTACCCCGGATTCGCGGTCTTTCCCTACGCGGAGTATTCGCAGGTGTTTTTCGGCGGCGACTACCGGACGCTGCGCGGGGGTTCCTTCGGCACCGACGAGGTGGTCGCACGCAGCACCTTCCGCAACTGGGACCACCCGATCCGGCGACAGATCTTCGCCGGGTTCCGCTGCGCCCGTGACCTCAGTCCGAGCGAAGCGGGCTGACGGGCAGCGTGTGCCGACACCTGGCCTACCTGGGCACGCCGTGCGCGGTGGGCGAACTGCTGACCCGCGGGCAGCACTCGCTGCAGACGCAGTCGTGGGCGCCGCGGGACATGCGCGGCGGAGGGACCATCAACGCCGATGGCTACGGCGTGGCGTGGTGGCAGCAGGGCGTCGCCGCGCGCTATCGCAGTGAGCATCCGATGTGGACTGACGCGGAGGGCGCTGCGGCAGTGAGCAATAACCGCTCCGGTGCCGTCCTGGCCGCCGTGCGTTCGGCGACCGTCGGCATGCCGGTGATCTCGACCGCCTGCGCGCCCTTCACCGACGGGCATTGGGCATTCAGCCACAACGGGCGGGTGATGGGATGGCCGCACTCCGTCGCGCCGCTGGCTCAGACCATGCCGGTCGTCGACCTGCTGACCATGGATGCCCCCACCGACTCGGCGCTGCTCTGGGCTCGGCTGCGGCCGGATCTGGCGCGGGAGCCCGTCGGGGCGGTCGCCGAGCTGGTGACGCGGGTGGCCTCCGATGCCCCCGGTTCGCGTCTCAATCTGCTGCTCTCGGACGGGGAGCAGATCATCGCTACCGCCTGGGGGCACGCGTTGTCCTGGCTCGTGCGCGACGACTGCACGGTCGTCGCCTCGGAGCCCTACGACGACGACCCGGCGTGGGAGCCCGTGCCGGAGCATTCGCTGGTGACCGCGCGAGCCGGCGAGGTCACCGTCACCGCACTGGAGGCGCCATGACGATCCCCACGCTCGACGTCCACCTGTCCCCGGAGGATGCCGGCGTCGCCTTATGCGGCGACGTGCGGGAAGGGTTGACCGCACCGGAGAAGTGGTTGGCGCCCAAGTACTTCTACGACGCCCGGGGCAGCGAGCTATTCGAGCAGATCACCGAGCTGCCCGAGTACTACCCCACCCGGACCGAGCGTGGTCTGCTGCGCGCGCACGCGGCGAACATCGCGGCGGCCAGCGGTGCGGACACCCTGGTCGAACTCGGCTCGGGATCCTCGGAGAAGACCCGGCTGCTGCTCGACGCGCTGCGCAACGCGGGCACCCTGCGCCGATATGTACCGCAGGACGTGTCCCAGTCGGCGCTGGAGGCGGCTGCGACCCAGGTGGCGGCGGAGTATCCGGAGATCCAGGTGCACGGCGTCGTCGGAGACTTCACCACCGGGCTGCACCAGCTTCCCGGCGGCGACCATCGGATGGTGGCCTTCCTCGGCGGCACCCTGGGCAACCTCATCCCGGCCGAACGGGCCGAGTTCCTGGCTGCTGTCCGGCAGGTGCTGACCGCCGGAGAGCACCTGTTGCTCGGCGCCGGTCTGGTCACCGCGCCCGACGTGGTGGTGCCCGCGTACGACGACGCCGCCGGCGTCACGGCCGAGTTCAACCGCAATGTGTTGCACGTGCTCAATCGTGAGCTCGGCGCCGACTTCGAGGTCGAGGCGTTCGAGCACCGCGCGCTGTGGAACGAGCGCGCGGAATGGATCGAGATGCGGCTGCGGGCTACCAAGGAGATGACCGTGCACATCCCGGAACTTGATCTGGAGGTGCATTTCGACGCCGGCGAGGAGATTCGCACGGAGATCTCGGCCAAGTTCCGGGTCGATGCCCTGGGTACCGAGCTGGCCGCTGGCGGCTTCGAGCTGACCCGGTCCTGGTGCGACGACGAGCAGCGGTTCACCCTGCTGCTGGCCGCGGCGGCATGACGCCTTGCGGCGACGGCTGCCGCGGCTCGAGGGCCGGACCAGCCGCCGCCGGCGCGATCAGTCCGTGTCGAAGGTGCAGACCTTCCAGTCGTCGCTCTCCTTGACAACGCCGAGCTTGAACGTCGTCGTGGCCTTCTCTTCCTTGCCCTTGACCTGTGCGGTGATGTCCGCCTTGTAGGTCACGGTGTGCTTGCTGTCGTTGTTGGCGTCGTCGCTGACGAAGTTGTACTCGAACGTCCGCAACGAGACCTCCGAGGGCAGCTTCATCCCGTCCTTGACGCCCGTCAGCTTGTCCGCCTGGTCCTTGCAGGAGACGCCGCGTGCCCGATCGACGTTCTGGTCCTTGACGGCCGTCATGAACGTGTCGCCGACCGCGCGTGGGCTTGCGCTCTCTGATCCGGTGAGAACGAACGCCAAGACGCCGGCAATCGCGAGGACAGCGACGATGCCGACAACGATGCCCACGATCAGGCCGGTCCGGCGCTTCGGCTGCTGTGCGCCGCCATAGCCAGGCTGGGGGGCGCCATAGCCTGGTTGCGGCGGTCCGTAACCAGGCTGTTGGGGGGCACCAGGGCCTTGGGTTGCGCCGTGGCCGGGCTGCTGCGGCGACCCCGGCTGCGACTGCCCACCGCCGGACGGTGGCTCGTTACTGGGTTGGTTTCCTGGCTCCTGCGGCGGATAGGTCATCTCGTCCCCTCTGTGTGTCGAATACGCGCTCGGAGCCTAGGCCACGGCCGTCCCCCCACCCCGCCAAGTTGTGCAACATGGCGCCTTTTCGAGACGCCACGCCGCCATGTTGCACAACTTGGCGAAAAGGGACGGGTGCGTTAGCTCGCCATCGAGCGCAGCACGTACTGCAGGATGCCGCCGTTGCGGTAGTAGTCGGCTTCGCCGGGGGTGTCGATGCGCACCACCGCGTCGAATTCCACGGTGTTGCCGTCGGACTTGACGGCCTCCACGTGCACGGTCTTCGGGGTGCGGCCCTCGTTCAGCGCGGTGATGCCGCTGATGTCGAAGGTCTCCGTGCCGTCCAGCCCCAACGACGAGGCGTTCTTTCCCTCCGGGAACTGCAGCGGGATGACGCCCATGCCGATCAGGTTGGAGCGGTGGATCCGCTCGAAGCTCTCCACGATGACGGCCTTGACGCCCAGCAGCGCCGTGCCCTTGGCCGCCCAGTCACGGGAGGATCCCGAGCCGTACTCCTTGCCGGCGAGCACCACCAGCGGAGTCTCCGCCTCGGCGTAGTGCTGCGCAGCGTCGTAGATGAAGGCCTGTTCGCCGTCGTTGGTGAAGTCCCTGGTGTAGCCCCCGCTCACGTCGTCGAGCAGCTCGTTGCGCAGCCGGATGTTGGCGAAGGTGCCCCGGATCATCACCTCGTGGTTGCCGCGGCGGGAGCCGAAGGAGTTGTAGTCCTTGCGCTCGACGCCGTGCTCGTCCAAGTACTGCGCGGCGGGCGTTCCGGGCTTGATGGCCCCGGCAGGGGAGATGTGGTCGGTGGTGACCGAGTCGCCCAGCAACGCCAACACGCGGGCACCGCTGATATCGGCTACCGGCTCCGGCTCGCGGGACATGCCGTCGAAGTACGGGGGCTTGCGGACGTAGGTGGACTCGTCATCCCAGTCGAAGGTCTGGCCCTCGGGGGTGGGCAGCGAGGTCCAGCGGTGGTCGCCGGCAAAGACGTCGGCGTAGTCCTTGGTGAACATCTCCTCGGTGATGGAGGAGTCGATCGTCTCCTGGATCTCCTGCGCCGTGGGCCAGATGTCGCGCAGGAAGACGTCCTTGCCTTCGCCGTCCTGGCCGAGCGGTTCGCCGTCGAAGTCGAAGTCCATGGTGCCGGCGAGCGCGTAGGCGATGACCAGCGGCGGGCTGGCGAGGTAGTTCATCTTCACATCGGGGTTGATGCGCCCCTCGAAGTTGCGGTTGCCGGACAGCACGCTGACCACCGAGAGGTCGTGCTCGTTGACCACGGCCGAGACTTCCTCGGGCAGCGGACCGGAGTTACCGATGCAGGTGGTGCAGCCGTAGCCGACCAGGTGGTAGCCGAGCTTCTCCAGGTAGGGCCACAGGTTGGCCTTCTCGTAGTAGTCGGTGACCACCTTGGAGCCTGGAGCCATCGACGTCTTCACCCATGGCTTGGCCGACAGGCCCTTCTCCACGGCGTTGCGGGCGAGTAGGGCAGCGCCGAGCATCACCGAGGGGTTGGAGGTGTTGGTGCAGGAGGTGATGGAGGCGATGACGACGGCGCCGTGGTCGAGCTCGGTCTCCGTCCCGTCGGCCGTCGTGAGCGGCACCCGGTTGTGCGGGCGGTCGCCGCCAGAACCGGACGACACGGGCTCGTCACCGCCGTTGGTGCCATCGTTGATGCCGCCGGGAGTCGGGTCGCTGGCCGGGAAGCTGCTCGCCGTCCCGGCGTCGCCCTGGTCGTTGGAGACGTAGGTCGGCAGGACCTTGCGGAACTTGTCCTTGCTCTCGGTGAGCGCGATGCGGTCCTGGGGACGCTTGGGGCCGGCGATCGACGGAACGACCGTGGACAGGTCCAGCTCCAGGTACTCCGAGTAGGCGGCCTCGCGCGACGGGTCGTGCCAGAGGCCCTGCTCCTTGGCATAGGCCTCGACCAGTGCCACTTGGGTGGCGCTGCGGCCGGTGAGCTTGAGGTAGCGGATGGTCTCGTCGTCGATGGGGAAGATCGCCGCGGTGGAGCCGAACTCCGGGCTCATGTTGCCGATCGTCGCCCGGTTGGCGAGCGGCACTGCCGCAACACCCTCGCCGTAGAATTCCACGAACTTGCCGACCACGCCGTGCTTGCGCAGCTGCTCGGTGATGGTGAGCACCACGTCGGTCGCCGTGGCGCCGGCGGGGATCTCGCCGCTCAGCTTGAAGCCCACCACGCGCGGGATGAGCATGCTGACGGGCTGCCCGAGCATGGCGGCCTCGGCCTCGATGCCGCCGACGCCCCAACCGAGCACACCAAGACCGTTGACCATGGTGGTGTGCGAGTCGGTGCCGACGCAGGTGTCCGGGTAGGCCTGCACGAGGCCGTCCTCGCCGGGCACATCCCTGGCGAACACCACGCGCGCGAGGTGCTCGATGTTCACCTGGTGCACGATGCCGGTGCCGGGCGGGACCACCTTGAAGTCGTTGAAGGCGCCCTGGCCCCAGCGCAGGAACTGGTAGCGCTCGCCGTTGCGCTGGTACTCGAAGTCGACGTTGCGCTCGAAGGCGTCGGGGGTGCCGAAGATGTCGGTGATGACGGAGTGGTCGATGACCAGCTCGGCCGGGGCCATGGGATTCACCTTGTCCGGGTCGCCGCCCAGGTAGGTGAAGGCCTCGCGCATGGTCGCCAGGTCGACGATGCAGGGCACTCCGGTGAAGTCCTGCATGATGACGCGCGCCGGGGTGAATTGGATCTCGGTGCTCGGATCCGCTTCGGGGTCCCACTCGGCGAGCGCGCGGACGTGGTCGGCGGTGATGTTCGAGCCGTCCTCGTTGCGCAGGAGGTTCTCAGCCAGCACCTTCAGGCTGTAGGGCAGCCGCTCCGTGCCGGGGACGGCGGAGAGGCGGTACACCTCATAGGAGGCATCCCCCACTTCCAGCTTTCCCTGGGCGCCGAAGGAGTCCTTGCTGCTGGTCACGTCTGCTCCACTCGTCGATGAGATTGTCCGCATGGCGATTCTTACCTACTCGGTGGTATTTCGCCTCCACCGAGTCTAACAGTACGTGTGTCCGGTTTGCCGGGCGAACATGGATCGGCGGGTGCCCTTGCGCATTCAGCACCCTTGATGTCGTTTCTGGGCGCCGAGATCGAGATTGCGGGTGCTGAACGTGTTCTCGTGGCGGTGCAGGTCGACAGGTAACGTCCGCCGGTATGGCTATCGATCCCGAACTCGCCGCTCTGCTCGCCGCCGTCCCGCTGCCCGACTTCGGCCGTTCCGGGCTGGACGCGGTCGCTCTGCGCCAGGGGCTGGAGGACGTCTCCGCGATGATCCCCGTCCGCACCGAAGTGGCGCAGGTGTTCGACACCGAGGCCGAGGGTGTCCCGGTGCGGGTGTACCGGCCCGCGGCCGAGGGGCCCCTGCCGGTGGTGCTCTTCGTGCACGGTGGGGGATTCGTCGTCGGCAGCGTCCGCACGCACGACGGGCTGGCCCGGCGGATTGCGGTCGACGCCGAGGCCGTGGTCGTCTCGGTGGACTACCGGCTTGCCCCTGAGGACCCCTTTCCTGCCGCGGTGGAGGACTGCTGGACCGCGCTGCAATGGACGGCCGCGCACGCCGCCGAGCTCGGCGGTGACCCCGACCGCGTCGCCGTCGCCGGGGACAGCGCGGGCGGCAACCTCGCGGCGGTACTGACCCACCTCGCGCGGGACGAGGGAGCTCCGGCACTGGTGTTCCAGCTCCTGCTCTACCCGGTGACCAGCGGGCACCACGACTGGCCGAGCATCATCGAGAACGCCGAGGCGCCGGTGCTGACCAAGCGGGCCATCGAGTTCTTCGCCAGCCAGTACACCGGCGATGGCGCTGAGGTGTCGGTGCGCTCGGCCCCGGCCACGGCGGAGAGCTTCGGGGGACTGCCGCCCGCCCTGGTCGTCACCGCGGCGCACGACCCGTTGCGCGACGACGGCGAGGCGTACGCCGAGCTACTGAAACGCGACGAAGTGCCGGTGCAGCTGCGGCGCTTCGACGAGATGGTGCACGGATTCGCCTCCTTCGACGGGGTTGTTCCCGCCACGACCGCGGCGGTGGACGAATGCCTGGCCGCGCTCCGGCAGGCACTCCACAGCCCCGCCTGAGCATCCGCATTCCGTAGCCGGAACGTCGGTTTGCCGGGTGTGAAAGCACGTTCCGGACACGGGATGCGACCGGCGGCACACGCAGCTGAACATTCGCGTGGCGTGGGTCACTATGGTGGGTATCGACCACTGAACACCCGCTGCAGGAGGTATCGGCGATGCGCGTTCCGTTGACCACCCAGGATTTCCTCGAGCGCGGTGGAGTGGTGTGGGGCGACCGGACCGCCATCATCGACGAGCCCCAGCAGCCCGCCACGCCGGTGCCCACCAGCACCTACGGCGAGCTCGGCAGGCGCGTCCGCGCCTGGCAGGCCGGTTTCGACGCGTTGGGTGTGGCCGAGGGCGAGCGGGTGGCCGTGGTCAGCCACAACTCCGCCCGCCTGCTCGAGCTGCTCTACGGCGTCACGGCCAGCGGCCGCATCTGCGTCCCGATCAACTTCCGGCTCAGCCGCGACGAGGTCGCCTACATCGTGGACAACTGCGGGGCCTCGGTACTGCTGGTGGACCCAGAAGTGGACAACGCGCTGGCCGACGTCATCGCCGAGCACCGCTTCGTGCTGGGGGAGCGGACCGAGGACGAGTTGATGCGCTTCGACGTCGAACCGCGGCCATGGGCGGAGCCCGACGAGGACGCGACCGCCACCATCAACTACACCTCCGGCACCACCGCCCGACCCAAGGGCGTGCAGATCACCCACCGCAACATCTGGGTCAACTCGACGACTTTCGGCCTGCACACCCGCACCTGGGAGCGCGACGTCTACCTGCACACCCTGCCGATGTTCCACTGCAACGGCTGGGGCATGCCCTTCACCATGGCGGGCATGGGCGTAGCCCAGGTGGTGCTCCGCAAGGTCGACGGCGGTGAGATCTTGCGCCGGGTGGCCGAGCACGGAGTGACCCTGATGTGCGGGGCACCCGCGGTGTGGAACGCGGTGCTCGACGCGGCGGCGGACTGGGACGGCGAGATCCCTGGCCGCGACACCGTGCGCCTGGTCTGCGCGGGCGCACCGCCGCCCAGCCGTACCATCGAGCGCGTCATCACCGAGCTCGGCTGGGACTTCCAGCAGATCTACGGCCTCACCGAGACCTCGCCGCTGCTCACCCACAACCGCACCCGTCCGGAGGACCTCGAGCTGCCTGCGGACGAGCGGGCCAAGCGGCTGAGCCGGGCAGGTTCGCCCACGTTGGGCACCCGGTTCGCGATCTCCGATTCCGATGAGGTGCTCACCCGGTCGAACACCGTGCTCAAGGGCTACTGGAACAACCAGGAGGAGACCGAGCGAGTGCTCGAGGGCGGCTGGTTCCACACCGGTGACGGCGGGTCCATCGAACCCGAAGGCGGGCAACTGGTCATCTCCGACCGGAAGAAGGACGTCATTATCACCGGCGGGGAGAACGTCTCCTCCATCGAGGTGGAGGATATCCTGTTCAGCCATCCGGCGGTCGCGGAGGCAGCGGTGATCGGGGTGCCCCACGACAAGTGGGGCGAGACGATCAAGGCGCTGGTGGTGCTCGCGGATGGCGCCGAGGTGAGCGAGGCCGAGCTGATCAAGCACTGCAAGTCCAAGCTCGCCGGCTACAAGTCACCGACCTCGGTGGAGTTCCGCGCGGAGATTCCCCGGACGGCGACGGGCAAGATCCAGAAGTTCAAGCTGCGCAAGGAGTTCTGGGCCGAGGGCCAACGCCAGGTGAACTGAGCGCCAGCTCAACTGAGCCCCACTGATCTGAGCGCCGGGACAACTAGTACTACAGTCGCACTTGAGGTAGGTGTCTTCGTCGTCGATAGTGGGATTGTTTGGCGCGTTGTTGGTGTCGTCGTCGCCAGCTGGAGCGGTGCAGGGTGTGCCCGGGTTCGGGAA
>JAABUM010006373.1_pt1 | contig 11604 bp, 10 predicted proteins | sample 5559161 | NCBI WGS metagenome assembly JAABUM01 (sample SAMN10711868, study PRJNA513369) | rock metagenome | isolation source: Antarctica rocks | place: Antarctica: Victoria Land, Siegfried Peak nord | reverse complement strand
GCGCCACCAGACGCCATTGCTCGTCGCTCAAGTCGCTGGGATAAACCACTTTGGATGCGCGTCTCATCAACTCCAGTCTGACCCAAACCCACACTACAGAGACAGGCTCTGAGGTAAAACCGCCGGACGAGATGAAAATGCCGACATCGCCGTCCTTTTGCAAAATGCCCATCAGTTGGCGGATTTCGGGCACCGACGCGGCGTTCGACAAACGATGTTTGATTTGGATTTTGATGCGCGGCGCGAGGGTGCCGAGCGGGTCTCGATAGGCCACGATGTCCATGCCGCCATCTTTGCCGCGCGGCGCGATGAACGGCGTGTAATAACCCATCGCGCGTAGCAACGCCGCCGACAACTCTTGAAATTCGTATGGCCCCAACGCCTCGATGTGCGTTTTCAATCCGTCCAGCGCCAGCGCCTCGATCTTGTCCAGCTTCATTTCGGCGACGCGGGCTTCGACATCTTCCTTTTGCTCGCCGGTTTCCTGCGCCACTTCGCCCGCCTGCGCTTCGGTGCGTCCTTCTTTCCACTGGCGGTATCCCTCGGTTGCCGCCGCGAAAAACGCCCGTTCACCTTTGCTTAATGCCTTTTCGCCTTCGGGCGTGAGAATCCACACGCCTTTGCGCTTGAGCAAAAACCCGGCTTTGACCAGATCAATCGAGTAAAACGACAGCATCGAGCGCCAGTGAATCGCGCCCGAAGAATACGTTTCGCGCGCCCATTCATCGAGTTGAACCCGCTTCTCGATGTCTTCAAACACGCGTGCCGCCGCCATTTCGCCGCCACATTCTTTCAAAATCGAAAGCGCGGCGAAAGTCGTTTTCATACCAATTTGGCTGGAGGGAGATAATTTGTCTTTCATGTGGTTCACGGAAAACGCGGCAATACGCCCATTTTCCACAAAATCAAACCGATGATCGTTGTTAACGCATTAATCGCCCAGAACGTGCCGACGACTCGCCATTCGCTCCAACCGCTTAATTCAAAGTGATGATGGAGCGGCGCGCGACGAAATATCCGTTTGCCTTCTCCGAACTTTTTTTTCGTCAGTTTGAAATAGGCGACTTGGGCTATCACCGAGAACATCTCGATGTAGAAGATAAAACCGATGAACGGAAGTAGAAACACCGTTCTCGTGAGAATCGCGCCCGCACCGAGCGCGGCGCCCAAAGCGAGCGAGCCGGTGTCCCCCATGAAAACGCGCGCCGGGTTTTTGTTGAAGGCGAGAAAACCCAGACACGCGCCGCCTAAGCAGAGCCAGAAGAATTCGGCAGTGCCTGCGAAAAAGCCGACTCCCGTTGTTGCAAAGCTTTCCAGCAGCAACGCGCCGAACACGAGTCCGACCTGAACGGAAAGCCCTGCTGCCAAACCGTCGATGCCGTCAGTAAGATTGACCGCGTTCGATGTGCCGATAACCAGCAACAAGCACACAGCGAACGTGCCAGCATTGAAGAACAAGTGCCCTTCCTCTTTTCCGGCGCCAAGCGATAGATGCGGCAGCAATTGCCGCACAGCGACCAGAAACCCAAGGGCCAACACGATCTGCCCCGCGAGTTTGGCTTTGGATGTCAAGCCGCCTTTACCCCGCGCTTTCGACCAGTCGTCAGCCAATCCAAGAGCACCGTGCGCCAACACGCACACCAAAAACAAAGGTTCAGCCGCCCAATCCCAACCCTTGTCGGAAATTCCAAGAGCCGAATAAAGCCCGCTCATCAACAAAGTGAGCGATGCTACCCACGAAAGGGTTGCGGCGCCTAAAATGCCGATGCCACCTATGGAAGGCGTGCCCGCTTTTTGCAAATGCGAATCGGGCGTGTCTTCGCGCGGTGACCACTTCATACCTTTGAGTGACTTCAGCCAACGGATCAAGCCGTTTCCACCAAGCAACATCAAAACCCACGCGAGAACCCAAAATGTTAAGACCCACATCCAAGGATTGACCAAAACAATCAGTATTAACTGCGAAAACTTAGAGGACATCTACCGTTGAAGTTCCTCCACAACCGCTTCCAAACCAACACTTCGACTTCCCTTAACTAAAACCACATCATTTTTTTCGACCATCCTCCCGACTTCCTCACGTGCTTCTTGCGCTGTCTCGAACCAATGCACTTCCATCTCGTTCTCGGTTTCGCGCGCCGCTTGAATCGCCGAGTTCAGCAAAGGTCGCATTTCGCCGCCAATGCCAATCAGCAACTCAATGAACTGCCCCGCGAACGCGCCAATTTTTTGGTGTTCGCTTTCCGAAAACTCGCCGAGTTCTTTCATATCGCCCAACACCGCCACACGACGACCCGACCCCGGAAAATCGAGTAGCGTTTGCAACGCCGCGCGCATCGAATCCGGCCCGGCGTTGTAGCAGTCGTCAATCAAGGTGAAGCCGTTCGTCTTCACAACGCGCATCCGCGCGCCGGGAAGTTCGGCGTTTTCCAGTGCGAGGGCAATCTCGCTCGGTTCAACTCCTAATTGATGAGCGACGGCAAACGCCGCGCTTGCGTTGATGGCGTTGTGAACGCCCGACAAACGCAGCACAACCGGTTGCGACTTGTTGATGCCAAAGCCAACCGAAAATTCGACCCAGCCTTCGGGACTGACTTGGGTTTGCGAAACACGATAATCCGCGCCTTCGTGCGTTCCAAACGTCATGACGCGGCACTTGCAGTTCGAGCGAAGCAACTCGAACTGAGCCGAATCGAACGGCAAAACGGCCAGACCGTTTTCGGGCAACTGTTCTACTAACTCAGCTTTAGCGAGCGCAATTTCTTCAACCGAGCCTAACAGTTCGATGTGTTGCGGCCCGATGTTGGTGATGACGCCAATCGTCGGTTCGGCGACGCGCGACAAGTATTCGATTTGCCCGCGCCCGCGCATTCCCATTTCGATGATAGCCGCTTCATACGTTTCATCGAGTTGAAACAACGTCATCGGAACACCAATTTCGTTGTTGAAGTTGGCTTGCGAAGCCAAAGTTTTGAATTTGGAACTCAGCGCAGCATCGAGCAAAGCGCGCGTTGAAGTTTTTCCGTAAGAACCGGTGATGCCGATGACAGGAATGTTGAACCGCTTTCGGTGATAACGCGCGAGATCGCCAAGAGCTTTGAGCGTGTCGGGAACTTCGATTTGAGGCAGTAGGAGTTCAGGTTGCGCCGTCTCAACTAATGCGGCCATAGCATCTCCATCCACTTGAGTCAAAAAGGTGTGACCATCGAATTTGCCGCCGCGCAACGCGATGAATAGATGTGAAGTCTCATCAAGTTCAGCCGCGAAAACACGAGAATCCGTTACAACACCTTCAACATCGAAACCCTCGAAAAAGTTTGTGTTGCGCCCATTCGTCACCTGTAAAATCTCCTGCAAATCGAAGCGCGCTCGGTTGGCCGTAAGTTGCTCCGCCATTAGTTCCCCTTCCTGTGTTCGAGAGCTTCTCGCACAACTTCGCGGTCGTCGAAATGAATGGTGCGTTCTTTGAATATCTGATACGTCTCGTGGCCTTTACCCGCGATGACGAGAAAATCACCCTTCTGCGCTAAACCAACGGCGCGTTCGATGGCTTCTCTTCGGTCAACTTCGACTTGAACCTGCGCGTGACTTCCACTTGTTCCGGCGAGGATGTCTTCGATGATGCGGCTCGGGTCTTCGGTTCGCGGATTGTCGCTCGTCACGACCACGACATCGGCTAACGACGCGGCGATGGCGCCCATTTGTGGGCGTTTGGTGCGGTCGCGGTCGCCGCCGCAACCGAACACGCAAATCAGCTTCGCGGGCGTGAACTCGCGCACCGTCGAAAGCACGTTTTTGAGTCCGTCCGGCGTATGAGCGTAGTCAACGGCGACGAAAAACTCCTGGCCTTCGTCAATTGATTCCATGCGGCCTTCGGGCGCATGAGCGCGATTGAGGGCGCCTTGAATTTGCGCGACCGGAATGTTTTTGAGAAGGCCAAAACCAATGGCCGCGAGCGCGTTTTGCACGTTGAAGCGCCCGGCGATTTGGAGGTCGAAGGGAATGTCGCCGCTCGAAGTGCGCGCCACGAAATGAGTTCCGCCCGGACGTAAAAAGACGCCTTCAGCCTTGACGTGCGCGTCGTTTTCGATGCCGTAGGTGATGGACGGAACATCGGAGGCGATTTCGGCGAGCCGTCGCCCGTAACGATCATCGGCGTTGAAGACGGCGCCAAACGATTTGTGCGCCTCGCTTTCGCGCGCGATGTCGGTAAAAAGCAGCGTTTTCGCGGCGAAATACTCTTCCATATTGCCGTGAAAATCGAGATGATCTTGCGTTAAGTTGGAAAAGAGTCCCGCATCGAAGGCGCACCCCGCGACCCGTTGCAGCGCCAGAGCATGACTCGACACTTCCATCACGACCGCTTCGCTTCCACCATCGAGGAACTCGGCGAGCAATCGTTGCAAATCGAGCGATTCCGGCGTGGTTCGTCCCGTGTCGTAGTAAGTTTTTTCGGCTTTGGCGCCCAGCGTCCCGATGATGCCGACCGATTTATAGCCGCTTTCGCGCAGCAAATCGGCCACGAGATGAGCGATGGTCGTCTTGCCGTTGGTGCCCGTCACGCCCACGAGCATCATCTCGCGCGAGGGATGACCGTAGAACTCGCACGCCATCATCGCCAAAGCGCGGCGCGTGTCGGGCACAAACACTCTGGTTATGTGGCCCGGCAAATCGGCGATGGCTTCGCGGTTTTGCGCGACAACGACGGTCGCGCCGCGTTCAACGGCGGCGGGCGCGAATTCGTGTCCATCGCGCGCGACGCCAAGAATGCAAACGAACGCCGAACCGGGCTGCACTTCGCGCGAATCGTAGTTGACAGCGGCGATTTGCTGGTTTTGGTCGCCCAAGATTTCGGCTTCCGGCAGCGAAGAAAGAAGTTCTTTAAGAAGCGGCATTTTTGCGCGCAAGTTTGCCGCGTTTGAGCGGCTTCGGGGCACCTTCAACGCGCGTTACTGTTTAAGGCACGCTCAACTAGATCGTTCAAGGTGCCATAAATGTCGCCATTGTCGGAGATGACGAGCGCATTCTCCTGAACCACAACAGGCAATTGCTGGGCGCCGCGCAGGAATTGCATCAGTTTCTTTCCGGCTTGAGCCAAAGCCTCTTCGCGGCAATAAACGACCACGAGTTGATCTTCCAGAAAAGAGGCGACGCGGCCCCGCAAAAAGCCGCCATAATCCGGTTCATCGTTCATGATGTGTGCGCAACATTTGGGCGGGTTTTGCAAGTGAGAAGTGCGGGCATCAATCAACTTCTCGTCGGGATGAATCCAGAACACGAAGTCGGGGTCGCGGTGGGTGAACTCTCGAATCGCCGCGCGCCGCCCGCGAAAATGAGCCGCGAGAAAGGGGAAGTGTTTCGCGGCATCTTCGCGCGAAATGGAGCCGAGGGAAATCATGTTGAAGGTGTTGAACTCATCAAATCATGCCAGCGACTTCATCCACTCGGCGACGGCCTGGCGAACCAGCTTCAAATCGAAGTCGGGCCGGATGACTTCCTCATCTATCTGCTCGGACAACTCATCCAAGCCAAACAAGGCGCGCGAGAAGCGCGGGTGGATGACCCGACCCAGAAGTTGCTCCGCCGCCTGTGAACTCCCCTCCGCCGACAACGCGAACTTTTCCTTCAGGTAATCGCTCAGCCGCTCTTGAGGCGTGACGAAGATCACGTCGAAGTAGCGGGCCGAGCCTTCCGGGAACCGCTCGGCCTCAGCGAGGCACAGGCGGCACATACGGATCGTCCAGGCGAACAGCAAGCCCTCCAGAACCCGCCCGCAAAACAGCACCAGAGCTTCTTCGGGGTCGGGCGAGTAGTCACCGGGCCTCTTGAGCTTGGACAGACTGAGTTCGCGCAGCAACTCGAACACCGCAAGATATAGCTTCTCTTTGTTCTCAAAGTGAGCGTAAAGGGTGCGCTTCGAGGTCGCCGCACGCTCGGCGATCACATCCATTGATGCGCGCTCAAATCCCACTTCCAGAAACACACTTTTAGCGGCCCACAGCATATGCTCCCGCAGTTCATCGCCACGCCTTGCCATAAAATTTTTTCCTTAACATCTTTATTTTCCCCGATTTCCTCTTGACGCCAAAGTAAACGATACCGTATAGTTTACTTTATGCCCAAAGGGGCAGGAGAAAAATTATTATGCGAGTTTTCGTTACCGGCGCAACGGGCTTTGTCGGCTCGGCCATTGTTCAGGAACTTCTCGGCGCGGGCCATCAGGTGCTGGGTCTGGCTCGCTCCAATGCGTCCGCCAAATCGCTGGCGGACGCGGGAGCGCAGGTGCATCGCGGCGACCTCGATGACCTCGACAGTCTGCGAAGCGGGGCTTCTGCTTCGGACGGCGTCATTCACGCGGGCTTCAACCACGACTTTTCGAAGTTCGCCGAAAACTGCGAACTCGACCGGCGTGCTATCGAGGCGCTGAGCGGCTCCGACCGCCCTTTGATCGTTACTTCCGGGCTGGCGGTTCTGGCAAAGGGCAACCTCGCTACCGAGGAAGACCCGGCTGTTCCCGTTTCGCCTTCGTATGCCCGCGCTTCGGAAGCGACAGCCCTTGCGCTGGCCTCTGGCGGAGTTGATGCCTCGGTGGTTCGTCTTCCTCCTTCGGTGCATGGCGAGGGCGATCGGGGCTTTGTCCCGGCTCTCATCGGCATCGCACGGGAAAAAGGCATCTCGGCTTACATCGGCGACGGACAAAACCCATGGCCCGCCATCCACCGACTCGATGCGGCCCATCTTTTCCGGCTGGCGTTGGAAAAGGGCGTCATGGGAGCGAGGTATCACGGCGTCGGCGACGAGGGCGTGCCATTCCGTGACATCGCAGAGGTCATCGGAAGGCGCCTGAACGTGCCGGTTGTTTCCAAATCGCCCGAAGAGGCTGGCGAACACTTCGGCTGGATGGCCTTCTTCGCCGGGATGGGCGCTCCGGCCTCAAGCGCGCTGACGCAAGAACGGCTGGGCTGGCACCCGACACAGCCGGGACTTCTTGCCGATGTTGACCACGAGCGTTACTTCGGCTCCTGAAGAGGCGAGGTGTGCGCGACACCGTTTGAAGTTAAGGTAGCCAATCCTGAGTTAGAAGCACCAAAGTGTTCCGGTGGTATAAAACCACCGGAACACTTCTTCTCTTGAAGCACCATGCGTGTCGTTAATTAAAGAAAGAAAGAAGCTATGAAAAAAATTCTGGTCATCGGCGCATCGGGCTTTGTTGGAAGCCATCTTGCCCGCGCTTTGCTCGCGGAGGGATATGAGGTTCGCTGTTTGGCGCGCAACACGGCTAAGGTCAAAGATTTGGCCGCCCTTGGCTGCGAGATCGTCCAAGGTGACATCTCTGACCTCGCATCCATGCAACGTGCCCTGGACTCCGTTCAGGCCGCTTATATTTCCATCCATACGCTTTCACCCCAGCGTTGGGACACCTCTGGTCAAGACTTTATGGACGTGGAAAAGAACGGGTTAAAGAACATCGTGGCGGCGTGCCAGATTCATGGCGTGACTCGCCTGATTTACCTGACTTCTCTGGGAGTTGCGCCGAAGGCGCGCAGTGCATGGACACGCGAGCGATGGAAGGCACAGGAGTTCTTGCTTCAAAGCGGGCTGAATGTGACCGTCATCCAGCCCGGCCAGATCGTGGGCGCGGGCGGAACGGGCTTCGACATGATGGTAAATCAAGCCAAAAAATCAGTCGCCCTCATGTTTTCCAACGGACAGCAAAGGTATCGTAACATCGCCATTGACGACTTGGTCTACTACCTTGTCGGAGTCATCAACGACCCACGAACCTACGGGCAATGCTACGAAGTGGGTTGTGATGACATCCTCTCAAACGATCAAATGGTTGACCTCACGGCGGAACTTCTGAGCCGCCCTCGTCCCCGCAAGGTTCATGTCCCGCGAAGACTTTTAGGCGCTCTCGCGCCGCTCATCGAGCGGCTGAGCAAACTTCCCAAAGGTTCGATCAAGGGCTTGGTGGACAGCATGACGACCGATGCGGTCGGCGATCCCAGGCCCATACGCGCGATTTTGCCCCGCCCACCTCTGCCCTACCGCGAGGCTGTGGAGCGAGCTATCAGCAAGGAGAAATAGTGGCTTTAGATATTCACTGCAGAGACGCGGAGGCGCAGAGAGTTTTGAAGAAGGGGAGGAGGGTGAAGAGAAGGATTACCAGTCGAGGTTAGGGGCGTTGTCGCGCATGGCGAGGCGCTTGAAGCCGTTTTTCAGGAGCGGCACGTTGAAGTTGATGAGCAAGCCAAGGGGCATCTTCGACAAACGCAGGTAGGTCAACACCTGCGCTGTGTGAATGTCTTCGAGACAATCAGTAGCCTTGAGTTCCACGATGACCAGGTTCTCGACCACGATGTCTATTCGATAACCGCCAGTCGAGTTCAATGCCTTTGTGAACGATGGGCAAAGGAACTTGCCGCTCGAACTTGATGCCACGCAAGTTCAACTCGTAGCACAAACAATGCTCGTAAGCCGACTCCAAAAGCCCCGGCCCCAGTTCTCGACGAACTTCGATAGCCGCATCCAAAACCTCTCCCGAAAGAATGTTGATTCGCATAACGCCTTTGTTGTCCTCTTTCGGCGTACTTGAAGGAGAAGAATTAACCGCAGAGGCGCAGAGAGAAAAATAAAGATGAAGAGATACTCCTCTTTCGTTCAACTTGAACTTCTCTCCTTATCTTCTTTTTCTCTCTGCGCCTCTGCGGTTAATTCTTCTCCGGCGCCTCCGGCCTCTTCATCAAATTCAAATCGGGCGCCGGCGCCTTCGACCCCTCTTCCAACCGCATCGAAGTCACCGCTTCCTGCGCGATGTTGGTGAACGCCGGGCCGCACACTTCGCTGCCCCAGTGCGAGCCGTGCGGCTCGTCAGCCATCACCGCGATGACGTATTTCGGTTTATTCATCGGGATGAGGCCGACGAACGACGAGATGAACTTGCCCGCCGCGTAACCCGCTTTACCAACCGCTTTCTGAGCCGAACCCGTTTTGCCCGCCGCCGCGTAGCCCGGAATGAAGATGTATTTGCGCGCCGTTCCCTCGGCGACGACGCGGCGCAACATCGTCTTCACGGTGCGCGCGGTTTGAACTTCGATGACTTTGTGATCGACTTGCGGCTTGAACGATTTAACGATTTGCCCGCGCGAATCGCGGATGGATTTGACCAGCATCGGCTTCATCAACACGCCGTCATTGGCGATGACAGACCCGATTTGCGCGAGCTGAAGCGGCGTTATCATCATGCCCTGACCGAACGAAAAGTTGGCCCACTGCGCCATTGACCACGTTTTGGCGTTGTTGCGCGGCAAATAGCCCGGCGCAATGTTGAAACCGGGCAGTTCGGGCTTTTGGCCGATGCCGAATTTGCGGGCGTAATCGGGCAAGGTGTTGCGCGGCATCAGTTGCGCGAAGTGCCACATACACACGTTGGAACTGTCGCGGATTCCTTCGCTCAAGCCCTTCATGCCCGGTTTGACATGACCGCCCCAGAACTGCCAATCGTGGATGGTGTGATTGCCCGCCTGCGCTTGACCGTTGATGAAAAAACTCTTCGACTGCCAGTTCGGAATGGTCTCAACCGCCGCCGAAGCGGTGATGATTTTCCACGTCGAACCGGGTTCATAGGCATAGGAAAACGCGCGATTCGTCGCCACATCCACCATGTTTTTCGGGCGGTGGTTGAGGTCGAAACTTGGCGCCGTCGAAATCGCCACGATCTCGCCAGTGTCGGGCTTCATCACAACCGCGACGCAAAAATTCGGATGGTATTTCGCAACCGTCGCCGCAAGCGTCTGATCGGCGGCTTGCTGAATTTTGGGGTCAATGGTGGTTTGAATGGATTTGCCATCAGTCGGCTCTTTCCAAACCCGAACAGTTCCCGGAACCGCGCGGCCCTGGGCATCCACGAGAGCCTCGCGTTCTCCGTTGGTGCCGCCGAGCGTTTTTTGCCACGCCGCTTCCATGCCATCGGCGCCCAGCCCCGAATTAGTGGTGAAGCCAATGAGTTGCGGCGCGAACGCGCCGAGCGGATAGTGACGGCGCGGCGAGGCTTCGAGCGAGAGGGTTTCCCAGAACTTTTTGCGAGCCGACCGCTCGCGGCGCGTTTCGTTCGGGTGCGGTCCCCTCAACTCGCGCAACTTGTCGGCGCGAACTTCATCAACGTGCTCGGCGAGTTTGACGTAATAGTTTTTCGTTCCGCCTGGCTTGCTCACCTCGTCCAACTTCGCGCGAATCGCGCTTCCATCAACGCCGAGTGTTCCCGCCAAAATTCCCGCCGCGCGGTTTTTCTCGTCGGCGTTCCAGCCGCGCGGGTTGGCGGCGACGGTGTATTCGTCAATCGTGACCGCCATCGCCGTCCCATCGCGCGCGAGCAACTGGCCCCGGCGCGCGGGCAACAATTGCGCGCGTTCAAACGCGGAATCGGACAAAGTCGTCGCCGAGGCGCGCGAAGTCGTTTGCATCCACGCGACTTTGGCGCCACACACGACGAACAGAATGCCAAGGCCATAAAACACCTTTTCGATGCGGCCCTGCGAAGTTTTGGCGAGTGTTTGGGAACGGGACATTGGATTGACTGTAATAGTTGCTGTGGTTGACTTAATGTAGAGACGAACTTTATGTTCACTCCTGATAGCTATAACTGTGTCTTGTTCACTTCTTGCGCTGGCGCAAAATGCTTCCAAGCCAGCCTGCAACACCAAGTAGAACAAAGGTCACTCCAAAAGCAATGATATAAACATCTTTCTGCAGCATGAAAGCAGAAGAACGCGGACTTAATGGTCCACTCTTCCACTGCGTATGAATGCGGATAATTCCAGGCAACAAGATCAGAACTCCAACAACCCCAACAGCACACATCACCCATCCAAAGAGGGACAACTTGGGCTGTTGCGAAGGTGACGTGTCACCATGCGGCGGGGCAATGGGTGGTTCCATGTGGCTTGTCTGGTTGGTTGTTGGAGGAACAAAATGTAGGGGCGAACCTTGTGTTCGCCCTATAACTGCTACGGCAACGTTTCAATCGTTCTGTTTCCCAAACTGCAAGAAGGCGAACACAAGGTTCGCCCCTACATTTTGTTTTTCCAACAACCCAATGTAGGGACTTTTTTGTCTTCGCCCTCCATTATTTCGCTATTTCATTCCCACGAACCGAAACCAACGGGGAACTACGGCAGGGCGAAGACAAAAAAGCCCCTACATCAACGAAGTTTCGGTTTCGCCGTCGCCACCGGCATCGGCGCATCCTTCGTCACATCATCCATATCATGCGGCGCAGCTTTAACGAAGCCGAGTTCGCTCGCCCATTGGCTCAACCGAGGCGAGGCGTTTTGCGCGGCCAGACGATCTTGCGTGAGGGCGATTTGTAAACTCGTTTCTTTGATGTCGCGGTCGAGGGCGTTCGATTGGCGGATCGTCTTCAAGTCGAGGGCATACAGCCACACGAGCGCAACTAATTCAAGTGTTAAAAGTGTTCCTGCGCAAAACAGCGCGGACAGGTGGAAGCGCGAATGGCGGCGCAAGCGGCGACGGCGTTTGTCGCGCTCGTCTTCGTCGCGGTGGCCGGAAAAGCGGGGGATGTAAGACGAGTAATGCTCCCAATCG
>JAABUM010006371.1_pt1 | contig 11606 bp, 5 predicted proteins | sample 5559161 | NCBI WGS metagenome assembly JAABUM01 (sample SAMN10711868, study PRJNA513369) | rock metagenome | isolation source: Antarctica rocks | place: Antarctica: Victoria Land, Siegfried Peak nord | reverse complement strand
GAGTTAAAGGAACAGATTCAGGAACAACAAGCCGTGATGGATAGACAGAGACAGCGACTGCGGGACATGGCCGCGAGAGCTGAACGAGAAGAAACCCCGACGGCGACTGCTAGCCAATACGAAAAACGATCAACCAAGCTGCCGGACGCCCCGGTTCTCACCGACGGCAAGGAACCACGGTTTACCGCCTGGTTGATCCAGATCCAGGGCAAGCTGGAAGCTAATGCCGACCACTACCCCACAGAAGCCCTGAAGATTTCTTACGTCGCCACTCGTTGTGGTGGCCTGGCCGCATCGAATATCCAACCCCGCCTCCGCCGTGACGCAACCAAGCCCTTCCACACTGCCAATGAAGTTTTGGAAGTGCTAGAGCGCACGTTCGGTGACCCCTTCCGAAAGCGCACAGCGCGCAACGAATTCCGTAACCTGAAGCAGGGCAACCGTGACTTCAACTCCTTCTGGTCAGACTTCCAGCGTCTGACAGCCGATATGGACGAATCCGAAGAGACGTTGGTGGAAGACCTTCGTCACAAAGTATCGATCGAACTCCGAACTGCATTGGCTGCAGACCGGAACACCACCAATCTTTTCGAACTGGCACAAAGCTGCCAATATATTGACCAAGAACTGCGCGACGTTGGTCGTGCCAGACAGAACCTCTCCCGCTTCGCCCCCCGTCTCGCCTCCACTACGGCTGCTGCCTCTCCCCGCACTGCCGTCCAAGAAAAGACCACGACCACCACCACCTCCAACCTCCGCCCCCCCTTTTCCCCTGCCGCACGAGCTCCCTTCGTGCCACGAACCGAGTACCGCCCCACTCGCGCACCCCATACAGACGTCACGAAGGAAAGATTGATGAGGGAAGGCAAGTGCTTCCACTGTCAGAAGTCAGGACATGTGGCAAGAGAATGCCCAGACAAGCCTAGTGCCCTGCACGAGATGGACGTCGATGGTGGAGTTGCCCTGAACGACTCGGAAAAAGAATAGCCTCCTCTCAAGTCGCTGAGGAAGGCAAATCGTTGCTGATATCGGCTTCTTCGTTACCTGGTGATCTGTTTGCTGCTAGCCCCCTGACGGTAGCATGTACACTAGGCAATGTAGGAAGACAGCTTACTTTCAATGCATTGGTTGACACTGGTGCTACTGGATACAGCTTTATTGATGAAGTGATTGCGCAGACAGTTTGTGATAGGCTCAAGATTGAGCCCCAGAGGCTTTTGAAGCCGAAACCACTGAAAGGATTTGATGGCCGTCCAGGTCAGGCCATCACCCATGCCATATACCCGACGATGACGGTGCACGCACATGTAGAAACGGTGACACCCATGCTGATCACTTCGCTCGGAAACCACCCTATTATCCTAGGAAAGCCTTGGATGAACAAGCATCATGTGATGCTCGACATGACGGAAGACAAAGTAGTTTTTGGAAAGGAGAACTGCTGTTCCACCGGCGGGTCGGCGCCTAATTCGACCAATCCAGTGAATGGATCAAGGTCAGGGCCACTGCCGCGCGCGCCCCGGTCTTATTTGGGAAATTCGACACCGCAAGCGCCATTGCTGCCATATATAAGGCCGACCCAGATCTTGCAACGACAGAATTCACCGACGGCTCAGACCGCTGGAAGCGTATATGCAGGGGGTGCGGGAGTCACACTAGTTAGAAGGCCATGTCCTCCCTCTGGGCCCCCTGTCGGCATCGGCGACAGCATTGCGGACCGAAAGGATAAGGGAACGCGCCGCCCTTTTGGACTCGTGCAAATAGATCCCATTCCTGAATGTCAGCCCACCCCTTCCCCCCGGGTGCAAGCCACCACCCACATGCAGAAAAGAAAGAAAACAGAATTGGAAGGGCAGAAGCGCCCCTTTTGTACTCCGACCAATGCGCGGATTCCTTCCGCACGAACTACTCGGGCGACCGCCATAACCGCACCCACGAAGAATACTGTCCAGGAAGATGAACCCCTGGACATCTGTGAAGTCTCCCCCCTCGCTTGCAAAAAGTTCGCCAGGCGACCGGGAGTAGAAGTTTTTATGATCCACCTACATGAGGTGGAAGAACGATTACGACATGACGAAAAAGAACCTACTGCAGTGCTGGAAAAGCTTCCCCCGACCCATCATGCATTTGCGGATGTCTTTGATCGAAAGACTGCCGAGAACCTCCCTCCGCACCGACCTTACGACCACAAGATTGTGCTCGAGGACAAGTTGACTATGGGTCATGGCCCGATGTACAATATGTCGGGACACCACTTGCAATTAGTGAAAGAGTATCTGGAAGCAAATCTGGATAAGGGCTTTATCCAAGCTAGTGCAGCGCCCTACTCTTCCCCGATCCTCTTCGTCAAAAAGCCTAATGGCGCCTTACGTTTCTGTGTGGACTATAGGAAACTGAATGCCATAACCAAGAAAGATCGGTACCCACTACCGCTGATTGATGAAACCATGGCACAGCTCCAAGGTGCCAAGTTCTTCACGAAGTTGGACATCATCTCTGCGTTTAACAACCTCCGCATGGATCCAGACAGTGAGGAGCTTACCACCTTCAAGACTCGATTTGGAGCTTACAAGTACCGTGTGCTACCTTTTGGACTGACGAACGGACCTGCCTCGTGGCAGCGGTTTATGAATGATACATTTTTCCAGTTCCTAGACGACTTCTGCTCTGTCTACCTGGACGACATTTTGATATACAGTAAAACGTATGAAGAACACGTGGAGCACGTGAATAAGGTACTTGCTAGGCTGCGCGAAGCTGGCTTGCAAGTAGACATCGACAAGAGCGAATTCCACGTCACGGAAACTAAGTTCTTAGGACTGATTATCTCGGTGGACGGAATCAAGATGGATCCAGCCAAGATACAGACAATTGTCGAATGGGAGGAGCCCAAGACGTTGAAGCAGGTGCAAGCATTCCTTGGGTTCTGCAACTTCTATCGTCGTTTCATACGGAACTTCGCGAAGATTGCTAAACCCCTGGTAAGGCTCACCCGGAAGGACATGTTATTCGATTTCGATAAGGCATGCCAAGCGGCATTCGACTTGCTGAAGAAGACTGTTACTGAAGGGCCAGTACTCGCCCATTTCGATAGAGAGAAGAAGTCATACTTGGAGACCGACTCATCCGACTACGTGAATAGTGGAGTCCTATCACAGTATGGAGAAGATGGGTTGCTCCACCCGGTAGCCTTCTTCTCGAAGAACCTGAACCCCGCCGAATGCAATTATGAGATCTACGACAAGGAGCTGCTTGCTATTGTCAAATGCTTTGAACAGTGGAGGCCTGAGCTCGAAGCCACTGGAATACCCGTAAGCGTGTTTACGGACCATAAGAGCTTGGAGTACTTTATGACCACGAAGAAATTGACCCGGCGCCAAGCCCGATGGGCTGAGGCACTGTCTGAATTCAACTTCGTTATTACTTACCGCCCGGGTAAGCAAAATGAAAAAGCTGATGCGTTAACTCGCAGGCCCAACGATAAACCCCAAGATGACTCCGATGAACGGCAGAAACACCAACTCCAAACGATGTTGCCGATGGCCCGCCTGTCTGCTGAAGTACAGCAGGACTGCGGCCTCGCACCTATAGAATCCGATACCCCCGAACCCGAAGAAATACCAATTCATGATCAGATTGTTGAAGCGAACCTAGAAGACGACCTATGCGACCGCATCAGCCGAGGACTGGCTGAAGGACTGGAGAAAGTGGAGGGCGTGAAACTAAACCTCTGTAGTATCGATGATCGAGGATGTGTCCTCTACCAAGGAAGATTGTGGGTCCCAGAGCTGGCTGACCTACGATTAAATGTGATCCGACAGACACATGACCAACCAGCAGTGGGCCACCCAGGGATACGTAATACGTTATCTATGGCAAGCCGAGTATTCTTCTGGCCGAGGATGAGGAAAGACGTAGAACAATACGTTCAAAACTGCCACACATGCCGTAGGTCTAAGGCACCTCGCGATAAGTACAACGGCCTACTACACCCACTCCCGATTCCACAGGCCTATTGGAAAGATATCTCGATGGATTTTGTTGTTGGACTACCGGAAAGCCACAGCTGCAATGCTATCCTCGTTGTAGTGGACAGGCTCAGCAAGGAGCGTCACTACATTGCATGCACCGACAAAAACAACGGAACTTCGGCAGAGAACACGGCGAAGATGCTAATGGAACACGTCTGGAAGTACCATGGACTTCCTACAAGTATCATATCCGATCGAGGAACGCAGTTTACCTCCCTACTTTGGAAGACGTTGTGCAAGTCGCTGGGAATCACGGCCAAGTTGTCAACATCGTTCCACCCAGAGACTGATGGTCAGAGCGAAATAGCTAACCAAGAAATGGAACGGTACCTTCGAACCTTCTGCAATTACGGCCAGGACGACTGGACCACTATCCTGCCTGTGGCCGAATTTGCAGCTAATAATATGACATCGACTGCGACGAGGATGACACCGTTTTTCGCTACCCGTGGCTACAACCCTAGGATGAGCTTTGATCCTGTCGACGCATCGAAGGCCTCGACCCGCGAAAGGTTAATGACGACAAAAGCGATAGACATCTCCAAAAGAACGGAAGCTGCTATGGAAGCTGCCAGACAATTTATGAAGCAAGCACAAGACGCCTACGCACGCGCGGCTAACGTGCATCGAAAGGACGTCTCCTACAAAGTCGGTGACCTGGTATGGTTGTCCACAAAGAATATACAGACAGAACGACAATCTAAAAAACTGGACCATAAAGTCGTTGGACCTTACCGTGTAATGGAACTAATCGGATCTGCGTGCCGCTTGCAACTGCCTGCGTCTATGAAAATCCACAATGTTTTCCATACATGGCTGCTACGAAAAGACCCGAATGACCCACTGCCTGGACAAATCAATGCACCTCCCCCACCAGTCGTTGTCGAACCCGGAACAGAAGAATGGGAGGTCGAGCGCATCCTGGATGCAAAGAAGGTACGCGGCGTGCTCAAGTTTAAAGTCGGTTGGAAAGGCTACCCACCCGACCCAGAGTGGTACAATGCGGATGGATTCGGAAATTCTGCAGACCTAATCAACGCCTTCTACAAACAGTACCCACAGAAGCCTCGGGCTTAGCGATCAGGAGCTCGCGGTTTGAAGGGGGGGGGTAGTGTCAGGATCTGCACATATGCTTTCTGGCTAGACATGTGATACAGCCCTACGGCGGGCCGACGTTGTTCCGCGCAGCACATATTCTTGCGCGCACCTTTGTATTCTAGCCTTTCTGCACTTTTGTGTCTTCGTATATTAGCTCTATTTGACACGCTCTGGACGCTCCTTACACTACACAAAAGTCATCTTTACCCTTGCTATCGCGCAGACGATATAAAAGACCCTGCAACCGAACCTTGAACCGAAGAATTGACGCGTCTGTTGATCAGTCGCACCGAACGAACGAAGACACGAAAAAATTCGAACAACTAATAGAACACGCAGAACTCACTCCGATACGTCGGTACCAAGAAGACGAAAACAGAACGCGTTCAAGAACGCAGTGTTTACGAACACACGAGCCCAGCAAGACCAAGAACACGACCCATACGGGAAGAAGAAAGAAAACGAACGCGTTTACGAACGCACTGTTTACGAACAGAACGAACACCCGACCGAAGAGAACGGCAACAAAAGAAATCGAACGTGTTTACGAACACAGCGTTTACGAACGCACGACAGAACACAGAAGAAGCACGACAGAACACAGAAGAAGCACGACAGAACACAGAAGAAGCACGACAGAACACAGAAGAAGCACGACAGAACACAGAAGAAGCACGACAGAACACAGGTCACAATGGTTAGACAATCCGATACCAGACGGGAAACCCTTACGAACGACCAACCCAACACGTCCAATGCCGATGACGCTGCGGAGGATGCATATCACATCGAGACAGTGGGACAGCTAAACCACTGGTTAGAGCGGGACGCGGAGGCGGTGGCTGATGCCATGCGAGACCTCCGGAAAGAGAATTTGGAAATAGTAAAAGAATACAACGACCAGTACGCAGACCTGGTCGAACGGAATCGGAAAAGCAATGCCCTTAGGACGGAGATTGCGGAGTTGAAAGAACAGATTCAGGAACAACAAGCCGTGATAGATAGACAGAGACAGCGTCTGCGGGACATGGCCGCGAGAGCTGAAAGAGAAGAAACCCCGACGACGACCGCCAGCCAGTACGAAAAACGATCAACCAAGCTGCCGGACGCTCCGGTCCTCACCGACGGCAAAGAGCCGCAGTTCACCGCCTGGTTGATCCAAATCCAAGGCAAGCTGGAAGCTAATGCCGACCACTACCCCACAGAAGCCCTGAAGATTTCCTACGTCGCCACTCGTTGTGGTGGCCTGGCCGCATCAAATATCCAACCCCGTCTCCGCCGTGACGCCACCAAGCCCTTCCACACTGCTAATGAGGTTCTGGAAGTGCTGGAACGCACGTTCGGTGACCCCTTCCGAAAGCGCACAGCGCGCAACGAATTCCGTAACCTGAAGCAGGGCAACCGTGACTTCAACTCTTTCTGGTCAGACTTCCAGCGTCTGACAGCCGATATGGACGAATCCGAAGAGACGTTGGTAGAAGACCTTCGTCACAAAGTATCGATCGAACTCCGCACTGCGTTAGCTGCGGACCGAAACACCACCGATCTCTTCGAACTGGCACAAAGCTGCCAATATATTGACCAAGAACTGCGCGACGTTGGTCGTGCCAGACAGAACCTCTCCCGCTTCACCCCCCGTCTCGTCTCCACTACGGCCTCTGCCTCTCCCCGCACTGCCGTCCAAGAGAAGACCACGACGACCACCACCTCTACCTCCGCACCACGCACCACCTTTTCTCCTGCAGCACGAGCCCCATACGTGCCGCGAAACGAATACCGCCCCCCCCGCACCCCACACACCGATGCCATGAAAGAAAAGTTGATGAGGGAAGGAAAGTGCTTCCACTGCCAGAAGTCCGGACATGTGGCTAGAGAATGTCCAGACAAGCCTAGCGCTCTGCATGAGATGGAAGTTGATGGTGGAGTTGTGCTGAACGACTCGGAAAAAGAATAGCCTCCTCTCAAGTCGCTGAGGAAGGCAAACCGTTACTGATATCAGCTTCTTCGTTACCTGGTGATCTGTTCGCTGCTAGCCCCCTGACGGTAGCATGTACACTAGGCAACATAGGAAGACAGCTTACCTTCAATGCATTGGTTGACACCGGTGCTACTGGATACAGCTTTATTGATGAAGTGATTGCGCAGACTGTTTGTGATAGGCTCAAGATTGAGCCACAAAGGCTTTTGAAGCCGAAACCACTGAAAGGATTTGATGGCCGTCCAGGTCAGGCCATCACTCATGCCATATACCCCACGATGACGGTGCACAAGCACGTAGAAACTGTGACACCAATGCTGATCACCTCGCTCGGCAACCACCCTATCATCCTAGGAAAGCCTTGGATGAATAAGCATCATGTGATGCTCGATATGACGGAAGACAGAGTGGTCTTTAGAAAGGAGAACTGTTGTGCCACCGGCGGACCGGCGCCTAACTCAACCAATCCGGCGATAGGATCAAGGTCAGGGCCACTGCCGCGCGTGCCCCGGTCTTATTCAGGAAATTCCACACCACAAACGCCACTGCCGCAATATATTAAGCCAACCCAGATCTTGCAACGACAGATTCCACCGACGGATCAGAACGGTGGAAACGGATATGCAGGCGGTGCGGGTGTCACATCAGGTGGAAAGCAATGCCCCCTCCCGGGGTCCCCTATCGGCATCGGCGACAGCATGGCGAACCGCAAGGACGAGGGAACGCACCGCACCCCTGCACCCTGGCAAACAAATCCTCTTTCTAAACATCAGCCCACTCCTGCCCCCCCCCGAGTGCAAACCACCACTCACATACAGAAAGAAAAGAAGACAGAAGTGGAAAGACAGAAGCGACCTTTTTATAGTCCCCCCCAGAAGCGGCCGCATTCCGCCCCTACGGTCCCTACCGACAGCCCTATCGGTCTCAAGAATTCGATGGCAGACGAGAAAAGCACGGGCACACGCCGCACCCGTAGACCAGTACGAAGCATTGCGACCCCTGCACCCCTGACCGGGATGTCACTGAACAAGATAGTGAAAGAAAAAGAAGAAGAAAGCATTGATATATGTGAAGTCTCCCCCTTGGCCTGCAAGAAGTTCGCCAAGCGGCCGGGAGTAGAAGTTTTTATGATCCACCTACATGAGGTGGAAGAACGATTGCGACACGACGAAAAGGAGCCCACTAACGTGTTGGCAAAGCTCCCCCCGAACCACCATGTATTTGCTGACGTTTTCGACCGAAAAACCGCCGAGAACCTTCCACCGCACCGACAGTACGACCACAAGATTGTCCTCGAAGACAAGTTGACTATGGGGCATGGCCCAATGTACAACATGTCAGGACACCACTTACAATTAGTGAAGGAATACCTGGAGGCAAACCTGGATAAGGGCTTCATCCAAGCTAGTGCCGCACCCTATTCCTCCCCGATCCTCTTTGTCAAGAAGCCAAATGGCGCATTACGCTTCTGTGTGGACTATAGGAAGCTAAATGCCATTACCAAGAAAGATCGGTACCCGCTACCACTGATTGACGAAACCATGGCACAGCTTCAAGGTGCCAAGTTCTTCACGAAGCTGGATATCATCTCCGCGTTTAACAACCTACGTATGGATCCAGACAGCGAAGAACTGACCACCTTTAAGACTCGATTTGGAGCATACAAGTACCGTGTGCTACCGTTTGGATTAACGAACGGACCTGCCTCATGGCAGCGATTTATGAACGACACCTTTTTCCAGTTCTTAGACGACTTCTGTTCGGTCTACCTGGACGATATTTTGATCTATAGTAAAACGTACGAAGAACACGTGGAACACGTGAATAGAGTGCTCGCCAGGCTTCGCGAAGCTGGCTTGCAAGTAGACATTGATAAGAGCGAATTCCACGTCACGGAAACCAAGTTCCTAGGATTGATTATCTCGGTGGATGGAATCAAGATGGATCCAGCCAAGATACAGACGATTGTCGAATGGGAGGAGCCTAAGACGCTAAAGCAGGTACAAGCCTTCCTTGGATTCTGCAACTTCTATCGTCGTTTCATCCGAAACTTCGCGAAGATTGCCAAACCCCTGGTCAGGCTAACCCGCAAAGATGTGTTATTCGATTTCGATAAAGCATGCCAAGCGGCATTTGACTTACTGAAGAAGACAGTTACGGAAGGGCCAGTACTCGCCCATTTCGATAGAGAGAAGAAGTCATACCTGGAGACTGACTCCTCCGACTACGTAAATAGTGGAGTCCTGTCGCAGTATGGAGAAGATGGACTGCTCCATCCAGTAGCCTTCTTCTCGAAGAACCTGAACCCCGCCGAATGCAATTATGAGATTTACGACAAGGAGCTACTTGCTATTGTCAAATGTTTTGAACAGTGGAGACCCGAACTCGAGGCCACTGGAATACCCGTAAGTGTGTTTACGGACCACAAGAGCTTAGAGTACTTTATGACTACCAAGAAATTAACCCGACGCCAAGCCCGATGGGCTGAGGCACTATCTGAATTCAACTTCGTTATTACTTACCGCCCGGGTAAGCAAAACGAAAAAGCCGATGCGTTGACTCGCCGACCCAACGATAAACCCCAAGATGACTCCGATGAACGACAAAAACACCAACTCCAAACGATGTTGCCGATGGCCCGCCTGTCTGCTGAAGTGCAGCAGGACTGCGGCCTCGCACCTATAGAATCCGATACCCCCGAACCCGAAGAAATACCAATACATGATCAGATTATCAAAGCGAACCTGGAAGACGACCTATGCAACCGTATCAGCCGAGGACTAGCTGAAGGACTGAAGAAAGTGGACGGCGTGAAGCTGAACCTCTGTAGCATTGACGATCGAGGATGTGTCCTCTACCAAGGAAGATTGTGGGTCCCGGAGCTGGCTAACCTGCGACTGAACGTGATCCGGCAGACACATGACCAACCCGCAGTAGGCCACCCAGGGGTGCGTAATACGTTATCTATTGCAAACCGAGAGTTCTTCTGGCCGAAGATGAGAAAGGACGTGGAACAATACATTCGAAACTGCCACACATGCCGTAGGGCTAAAGCACCTCGCGATAGGTACAACGGCCTACTACACCCACTCCCGATTCCGCAGGCCTATTGGAAAGATATCTCGATGGATTTTGTTGTCGCGCTACCGGAAAGCCACGGCTGCAATGCTATTCTCGTTGTGGTGGACAGGCTCAGTAAAGAGCGTCACTACATCGCGTGCACAGACAAGGACAACGGAACTTCTGCAGAGAACACGGCGAAAATGCTAATGGAGCATGTCTGGAAGTACCATGGGCTTCCTACGAGTATTGTATCCGATCGAGGAACGCAATTTACCTCCCTGCTTTGGAAGACGTTGTGCAAGTCGCTGGGAATCACGGCTAAATTATCAACATCATTCCACCCAGAAACTGATGGTCAGAGCGAAATCGCTAACCAAGAGATGGAACGGTACCTTCGGACCTTTTGCAATTACGGCCAAGACGACTGGACCACTATCCTCCCTGTGGCTGAATTTGCAGCTAATAACATGACGTCGGCTACGACAAAGATGACACCGTTCTTCGCCACCCGTGGATACAACCCTAGGATGAGCTTTGATCCGGTCGACGCAACGACGGCCTCGACCCGCGAAAGGCTAATGACAACAAAAGCGACAGATATCTCCAAAAGAACGGAGGCTGCTATGGAAGCTGCCAGACATTTTATGAAGCAAGCACAAGACGCATACGCACGGGCGGCTAACGTACACCGAAAGGACGTCTCCTACAAAGTCGGTGACCGGGTATGGCTGTCCACGAAGAATATGCAAACGGAAAGACAATCGAAGAAGTTGGACCACAAAGTTATTGGACCTTACCCTGTAATGGAACTAATCGGATCTGCGTGCCGCTTGCAACTGCCTGCGTCCATGAAAATCCACAATGTTTTCCATACATGGCTACTAAGGAAAGACCCGAATGACCCGCTGCCTGGCCAAATCAATGCGCCTCCCCCGCCAGTCGTTATCGAACCTGGAGCAGAAGAATGGGAGGTCGAGCGCATCCTAGACGCAAAGAAGGTACGCGGCGTCCTCAAGTTTAAGGTCAGTTGGAAAGGCTACCCACCCGACCCACAATGGTACAATGCGGATGGATTCGACAATTCTGCAGACCTGATCGACGCATTCTACGAACGATACCCACAGAAGCCTCGGGCTTAGCGATCAGGAGCTCGCTTTTTGAAGGGGGGGGGTAGTGTCAGGATCTGCACATATGCTTTCTGGCTAGACACGTGATACAGCCCTACGGCGGGCCGACGTTCTTCCGCGCAGCACATATTCTTGCGCGCACCTTTGTATTCTAGCCTTTCTGCACTTTTGTGTCTTCGTATATTAGCTCTATTTGACACGCTCTGGACGCTCCTTACAACTAGCCTTAGGGTATAGCTATAATATATAGCCCGACTTCCCGTATAAAAAATAGGTATACTTATCTATTTTATCGGTAGTCGGCCGCTT
>JAABUM010006370.1_pt1 | contig 11606 bp, 10 predicted proteins | sample 5559161 | NCBI WGS metagenome assembly JAABUM01 (sample SAMN10711868, study PRJNA513369) | rock metagenome | isolation source: Antarctica rocks | place: Antarctica: Victoria Land, Siegfried Peak nord | reverse complement strand
TGGTGGTAGGGGCGGCGCAGTTAGGGCACGGCATGGTCCTTCTCCTCACATGGTGATCGTCCTATAGGATCAGGATACCCGAGCAGACGCACCCTCTGCTCTCCGCGTACTGAAACCTGACGCTTCCAGCGTCAGCCCTGAGGACGCGGTATCACCTGGACCGAGGCGTAGCGCAGCAACCGAAGCCATCCACACACGTCAGGGGCGCGACGAACTGAGCACTCTCCATGGTGCCCCCGTCGGGGACCGGAGTGGTGCGTGATGAGGCACATCGGGTGCTGTGCGCAGAGCACACGGGCTCTCAGACTGGGCAGCCGTCTGTGCTTGGGCTCCCAGGAGACAGGCACGCTAGCCGACAGCATCCCGCTGGCGCCCGCAGACGCGGCAGAGTGGGGGACAGCCCAGCGATACAGAGAGAGACCACGCACCTAGCCAGTATGCTGTGCGGTGTGGAGCATCGCAGGGCGCCACGTTCGGCCGTGCAAGCGAAGGCGCCGGGCCTACTTACACGGCGACGTGCGACGCGGACGATCCTTCGCGAGAGGGTGGCCAGCCAAGAGCTGCCTGCAGCAGCCTGGCCTATGGTGTGTCATGCGGATGATTGTACGAGGCCCTCCACGGCCATGTCAAGGATGCCCAGCCAAGATCGCTCTGCGCCAGCTTGTCAGGATCCAGGCTCTCATCGCGTCACTGGGCTGCTTCGAGGCCAGTGTACCGTTTCCTCATGGCACAGCGACAGCTGGGCAGCGCATGATTCTCATCAGTAGAATAGTCACATGCCATCAGCGCGCCGCGAGCATGAGGCCCTGGAGGCAGCGGCAGTGGGCTGGCTCCTCCTCCCGCATAAGAATGCAGCAGTGTGGATACTCATGCACCGTCCAAGACAGGCGGCGGAATGGCCCGTGGCCGCTCATAACAGCATCGTCATACGCACGGTGGGAGCGCCTGCCTCATGCCACAGCAGGGGCACACCCTCCACTCGCGACGCCGATGTCCCTGTCCCGTCCCCCTCGTGTATGCTGGAGGGGGGACAGGAGCTGTGACGCCCATGGCCAAGGGGTGACGTCACGCAGGTCGCCGGTCCTGCCAACGCAGCGCGCAGCGCGTTATTGTGTGCAGGCAGCACGTAGTCGAGAGGATGCAGCGATGACCAGCACGAGCCCTGACGACAGCGCGGCGACGCCCACCTGGCGGCCTGAACTCCAGATTGCCTATCCGCACATCCTGGAGGTGGCGTTGTCGCCCGACGGACAGCACGTCGTCTACGTGGTGCAGGAGCCCTTGTTGACAGAGGAGAAGAGCGAGTTCATCAGCCACCTCTATCTGGCCGCCGGGGATGGGGCCGAGCCGATCCAACTCACGTTCGGCGAGTCGCGCAACAGTGGCGCGCAGTGGTCGCCCGACGGCGCGTTCCTCGCCTTCCTTTCTACACGCTCGGGCAAGACAAACCTCTATGTGCTGCGGGTGCGTGGCGGGGAGGCATGGGCCGTGACCCGCTACGAGAAGAGCGATATCGCCGCAGTGCGCTGGGCTCCCGACGGCACGCGACTGGCCTTCCTGATGAGCGAGCCGCCCACGGAGGAGAAGGAGAAAGCCCGCAAGGCCAAGGACGACGCGCTCCAGGTGGATGTGGACCTGGAGTTCGCCCACCTCTACACGGTGCCCTTCGCCGTGGGACCACGCACCGTGCCAGAGGCCATGCAGCTGACGCACGGCCGCTACCACGTGGGCAGCGTCGCGTGGCTGCCCGATAGCAGCCACCTGGCCTTCACCTCGCAGCCCAGCCCCGTGGCTGACGTATGGCCCCAGACCCGTTTGGCCCTGATCGCTGCCGACGGCACCGCCACCGAGCCGACCGAGCTGGCCCGCGTGGGTGCCTGGGCCGCCGTGCCACTGCCCTCCCCCGATGGTCACTGGATTGCCTGCTTCACGAGCGATCAGCCCATTAGCTGGGCCTTCGCGGGGCGCATGACCCTCTACCCGGTCGCTGGCGGCCCGCCCCAACCTCTGGCTGACACGCCCGATGGGAACTGTGCGCCGATCAGCTGGTCGGCAGAGGGCGACGCCGTGTATGTCCTGGAGGCGAGTGGGGTGACCACGCAGGTGTGGGCGCTGCCCGTCACGGGGGAGGCCGCCCGGCCTGTGACGGCCACACCGCTGGTCAAGACTGCGACCAGCGCGAATCGCCAGGGTATGATCGCCTTCGTGGGCGAGGACTTCCACGTTTCTCAGGCCGTCTATGTGCTCGATCCCACGACGGGGACGGCCCGGCGGGTGGCTCAGCCTGCTCTGCCCGCCGACTGGCCGGCGACCGCCCTGCCCACAGCGGAGGCGGTCAACTGGAGATCGCCTGATGGACGCGCGGTCGAGGGCATTCTGGTCTACCCGCTGGGGTATCAGGCAGGGCAGCGCTATCCGCTGATTGTCGACGTGCATGGCGGGCCAGCAGGCGTGTTCACGCGCCTGGACCTGCGCAACTGCTGGACCGGCTACATGACCGACATCCTGACTCTGGCGGAGCATGGCTACGCCCTCCTGCGGCCCAACCCGCGTGGCTCGAGTGGGTATGGACGGGAGTTCCGCTTCGCCAACCAGAACGATTGGGGCCAGGGCGACTACCAGGATATCATGGCGGGTGTGGATCACGTGATCGCCCGGGGCATCGCCGACCCTGACCGGCTGGGTGTGGCGGGGTACAGCTACGGCGGGTACATGACCAGCGCCATCATCACGCAGACTGCCCGCTTCAAAGCAGCCTGCGTGGGCGGCGGAGTCACCAACTTAGTCAGCTTCACCGGCACCGCCGACATCCCCTCCTTCATTCCTGACTACTTCAGCGGCGAGTTCTGGGAGGATCTGGAGACGTACCGGCAGCACTCGCCGCTGCTCAACGTGCGTGGCGTGAGCACGCCGACCCTCATTTTGCATGGGGACGCCGACGTGCGGGTGCCCGTGGGCCAGGGGCGGGAGCTGTACAACGCGCTGAGGCGCCAGAGGGTGCCGGTGGAGATGGTCATCTACCCCCGGCAGGGCCATGGGTTCAGCGAACCACGCCTGCTGCTGGACTTCCGCCGCCGGATGGTGGCGTGGTTCGACCGCTGGCTCGGCGACACGGCTACGGCAGAGCAGCCGCGCGCGATTCCACCTGGTCCAGCGGGCACACCCTAACGCTCGCGCCCGGGGTGAGCGTCGCACCCAGCACCTGCGCATTGAGAGGAGCCAGGCTGCCCCGGATCCTCTCTGTGGATCCGATGGGCAGGGGACAGAGGCCCAGCACACGCGTCCAGGAAGACGCCTGGACGCGTGTGCTGGCCCCTTCGGTCCTCCGCGCCATCATTGAGCCGCCGCGTCGCACTTCGATCTTGATCAGCAAAGGAGTCACCGGACAACGGCTGTACTGGCTGGTTAGCCCATCCGTCGGGAACAGGGACGCGTTAACCCTCGCACATCGTGTAGCACATGAGCACGACCGGTGTGCTGGCTGTTTGGCTCATCCAGGCCCATCTCAGGGCTTTGGGTCATCCACCTCCCTGTTCAGAAGCAGCAGAGACACGAGTGCTATCAGCCCATTGCTCACGCGAGGATGGTCAACCACAGGTGTACGGCGTACCGGATAGCCATTCATGCCGGTGAATAACTATTCATCGCCGCGTGCCGATCACGTCAGGGCGCGTGGTGGCCAGAGACAAGGGGCGATGGCAGGCGACAGGAGCGCATAGCTCTCGCTGCTTTGCTTCTGCTCAAGATCAATGGGCTTGGTCAGTACGTCAGCAGTGGTAGAACAGTCGGTGGCTGAACACGCGGCATCGCTGGCATACTGACGACCAGAGTGGGCACAGGCGCATCTATGCCGGGGCGAAGGATAAGCAGGATGAGCATCCATAGGGGTTCTAGCTATCATGAGGGGAGCGTCACTATTGGTGCGCCGTCGGCGGCCCACACGCTCCTCTTCCTGCGCACGGATGCGTGGTTGGCCACTGCGCCTGCACGCGACGACGTGTACTACTTTATGATCTACGAGGAGCAGCGTCCCGTGGGACACATCCTTCTCCATGATATGGATCCGGCCACGGGCGAGGCCCTGATCGCTTACGCGGTGGCCGATCTCGCCGATCGTGGGCGGGGTCTAGGCACTAAGGCGCTCGGCCTGCTGCAACGCTTTGTGCGCGAGGCAACCAAGGTGCAGAGGCTGATCATCATCACCTCACGTGACAATGCCGCCTCCCAGCGGATAGCTGTGAAGTGCGGGTTTCGCCACACAGGTGCATCGCGCGAGGATCCCATCAATGGTGTGCTGTTTGAGTGGGTGGTGCAGCGGTAGCTACGAGGTAGTGGCTTAGCGCAAAGGCAGCGATAGATGACACGAACGCCGACCTCACGCAGAAGCAGGAGCAGAGTCACGTGGTGGGAGTGCATATCGTATATGAGCAAAGGCTTAACGGGAACCGAATTGACGAAAGCGCCAGCGCAGCCAGGCGGAGTGCTCTAGGTCATGTGACGCATGATGCTGTGATCGTCAGGAGGCTCCCTGCTCCTGACGCCGCTGCCCATGGTACACTCAGCATGTCTCGTCGGCAGGCACTCCCATGGTGGGCATGGCGGCCCGGGCGAGCCTGCGACGGGGAGGTGGTGGCCCAGATGGATCAGCGCACCTGGGTTCTTGACGAGAGCGCCCACGCCGGCGCAGAGCACCTCGATGCGGCCTACGTGGCGGCGTACGAGCACAAGGCGGGCGTGGACCCCAGCGATGACCTGGCCCTGCTGCGCTCCCTCGGTCTGAACGACACCAGCGTGGTGGTCGATCTGGGCGCCGGCACCGGCGCCTTTGCTCTGGCGGCAGCTGCGCTCTGCCAGCAGGTGGTGGCGGTGGATGTATCTGCCGTCATGCTCGCACGCCTCCGGGCGGCGGTGGCGCAGCGCGGCCTGCGGAATGTGGCGTGCGTCCAGGCGGGGTTCCTCACCTACACGCACCAGGGCCCGCCCGCGGACGTGGTCTACTCGCGCCATGCCTTGCACCACCTGCCCGACTTCTGGAAGGCACTGGCTCTGGTCCGGATCAGTGCGCTGCTCAAGCCGGGCGGGGTAGTGCGCCTGCGCGACCTCATCTTCTCCTGTGCCCCCCACGAGACGGAGCAAGTGATTGAGGCGTGGCTTGCGGGCGCGGCGGCCTGCGTGGACGACGGCTGGACACGGCCCGAACTCGAAGCCCATGTCCGGCACGAGCATAGTACCTTTAGTTGGCTGCTCGAACCGATGCTGGAGCGCGCGGGGTTGGTCATCCAAGAAGCCGAGTACAGTCCATCGCGGATCTATACGGCCTACACGTGCCGCAAGGTGTGAGCGCACAGCTCTCGCAGTGCCAGCAGGAGCTAGCATTCTCTCGCGCTAATCGGATGCTGTAACGGCCCCTCTGTCGCCTTAGTCGCCGCTATGCTCCTCCCCACCCCACAGCTGCTCAGCCTCAGCACTATACGCCTCTTTCGCCTCCTCCACCAGTGTGTCTGCGCTGGGGATGAAGTAGAACCAGGGCAGGCCAGCTCTTTCGAGATTCGGCTCATGCGGCTCGTAGTAGTCACGGTCGTTATCTTTCGAATCGAGACGTGTGCATAATCCTAACGTCCAGCCGCAGTGCCCCTCTGTTACGGGAACAAGTGCAGACAGAGCTGCCTCGACGTCCTCATGCAGGCCGAGCACAACCAGTGAACCAGGGGATCTCCAGTTAAAGCAGAACTCTTGTGGGCATACGGCTGCCAGAGGCTTGATGGCAGGGTCCCACTCCTTATTTTTCGTCATTGCATTCATGTAGGCTAACTGACCGTAGCAGCATTCGTACTCCTCCGTGGCAACGCGCGAGCGCATGTCTAATATCACCAGCGCAGGAACAGGCCCGGATGCACCAAGCGGCCAGCACAGGGGGACCGCTCCCCGTCACGCGGGGTCCCACGAGACCAAGTTCTCCGTGACTGGTAGTCCGGTGGCGTGAGCTGTGCGCTCGCCTCGTGCACGACGGGCGCTGCCATTATTCATGTTCCTGCGGCTGCCGCACACAGTCCTGAAAGCCTGCACCGACTGCGTCAGCGGCGTGCCCGGCAGCTGTTGCACCCGACGCACTACTCGCTCTGGACAGACTGCTGAGCCCCTCCTATGATGCAAAGGTGGGGCATGACCCTCCTGGTCACCAGGATGACCAGAGGCTCCACTGTGGCCGCCGCACGGGAGGTAATGATGTTTGTTCCGGCACCTGATCATGTGGTCCCCCTCACGCTCATCCCGGGCGTATGCTATGGCGAGGGACAGGGAACGCCCTTGTTGCTCGACATGGTCTGTTCCCAGGACCGTCCGCCGACGGCGGGCCCCGCCGTGGTCTGGTTACATGGGGGCGGGTGGTTTGGCGGCTCGCGTGTCGAGGAGGTCTCGTACTGGTGTGCCCTCTTTGCAGCCCATGGCTTCCTTGCCGTCAGTGTGGACTACCGGCTGAGTGGCGATGCCTGCTTCCCCGCCCAGATCCATGATGTGAAGGCAGCGATCCGCTGGCTGCGCGCCACTGCTGGCCAGTACCAGGTAGACCCCGACCGCATCGGCATCGCTGGCTTCTCGGCTGGTGGCCACCTCGCCGCCCTTGCTGGGCTCACCAGCGACAGGCCAGAACTGGAGGGGCACGGCGGATCAGCGGGCTATTCGAGCCGCGTGCAGGCGGTCGCCGTGGCCAGTGCGCCGTCCGACTTTCTCCGGACGGGTGGCGCCATGATCAATGATGCGCCGTCTCCTGTGACGAAGCTGTTTGGGGGGACGGTGGCCGAGTACCAGGACCTGATGCAGTTGGCCAGCCCTGTGGCGCATGTGACACCAGCGGCTCCACCTTTCTTGATTGCGCATGGCACCCTTGATGAGACGGTTCCCTTTGAGCAGGCTGAGCAGTTGCACACTGCGCTGGCCACGGCTGGGTGTGCGGTCGAGTTCATCGTGCGCGAGGGGGCCTATCACAACTGGAACGCGCGTCCCGACCCCACCTTCCCCAGCGTGCGCTACTGGGAGTTCGGCCCCCTGGCGCTCGCGTTCATGCAGAAGCATCTGGTGGACCTGCATCCGCGGCCATAGCAAGAGGAGGATAGAAGAAGCTCTGGTGGCGCATCAGTGCGGCCGTGCCCGTGGGGCTAGCGTAGCCACCACCATGCGGACCTGCTCCCATCGTCAGAAGATGTGCGCTTATCCCGTAAACTGGCCTCGTCCCCCGGGTGGGGATGCGGCTGGCGTCGAGGGCCAGCCGGTGGCTGGGGAGGAAAGGATCATGTGCGCACGCGGCACGACCGCTCATGTGAGACGCGCCTTCCTCATCCCGCGCTCCTGGCGATGCTCGTGATTCTCCTCTTCCTGGCCCTGACTGGAGAACTCACCGCACTCCGGCGCGACGTGCAACGGCTGCATGCCCACCTGGGCTCGGCGCCACCGTGGCACGAGGCCCTCTCTCACCGACGCTTTCTCCTGATGATCTGCCTGTGTGCCAGTCCCTGGTCCCGGAGCGCTGTCTGCCAGGCCACGACATCGCGGCGGAGACACGTCGTGATGCGCTCGTGGCCATAGGCCGCGTTGAAGAAGGGGGTCGAGTAGTAGGCGAACAGAAAATGTGTGTAAGACCCAAAAGGCATGTCTGGGTGGTCAAAATGGGCCAATTGCTGCGATAACGATGAGATTGCCGCTCCCAACCGAACTGGCAATCAGGAGTGGAAGAGCGCCAAGCGTGTCGGGATTGCTGTAGTAATCGCCCTTATCACAGCATCAGAGCCTCATTTATGGCCTTCCAGAGCTTAGACACATTTTCTGTTCGCCTACTACTCGACCCCCATGTCCATGTGCATCTGGCACATGGCAGCGTCGCCAGAAGAACTCAGGATGTGCGGCCCTTGGACCCCCGCAATCGGCTACCGATCTCCTCGCCATGAGCAACGAACCACGCAAAGGCCGCGAGGTTGAGCTGTACGCCCTCAGCATCGTGAGCAGTGGCATAGTGCTCGGCAAAGAGGAGCTGCACGACAAGCAGCACAGACCACAGGCTCTCTTTCTCCTGGGCAGATAGGGGGCTCTCCTGCTCATAGCCCGCGATGAGGCGGGGTGCAAGGGCAAGCCAGCGCGCTGTCTCCGCCGCGTCTGTGATCCTCCACTTGATCATGTCCGCCAGCACATAGCCCAGATCGTAGACACGCGGCCCCACCGGCAGGTGATCCAGATCGATGAAGCCCGCCACGCCTGTGTCGCCCAGGATGATGTTGCCCATGTGGCAGTCGCCATGGATGTGCTGCTCGGGCAGACCGGCGAAGACCCGCTCCATCCCCGGCGTGAGTGCCGCCACCTGATGCACGAACCGGGCGCGCTCCTCTTCACCGAGATACGTCGCGACGATGGGGACAGCCTGTTCGAGGATACGCTGTGGCAGCCGCATCCTCCAGGAGCGGATCTCCTGGGGATAGGTGGCCAGCGCGCGGTGCAGGGCCCCGATCGCAGCGCCGATCTGGGCATACTCCTGTCCGTTCTGCTCCGCCGGGTCCTGCGTCTCCCGAGATGCCACAGGGCGGGGCGCCAGAGACGGCGCCAGCGTGTAGAGCTGACCCTCGTGTGCGACGTAGGGTTGGCCCTGCGTGGAGAGCAGGGGCACGGCCACCGGCACCCCACAGCGCTCCAGATGCAGGAGAACATGATACGCACTGACCAGCTGCTGCGTCTGGGAATGTCCCGGCCCCTCCCTCGTCATCTGCTTGAGCACGAACGTCGCGCCTGGCGCTGTTGTGACGAGCCACACCGTCCCTTTGGGGTGCAGTGTCGTCCAGGCCACGACCTCGGTGATCGGCCAGTGGCGCACCATCTCTGCCAGCTCCCCGTTGGTGTTCATCCGCGTCCCTCTCCCGTGCAGGCACTGTCACGGCGCTCCTGGTCAGGCCGTCGCACATCCCCAGAGGTGTTCGCCCATGTCCCTCATGATAGCGCAGTACGTTCCAGGTCCGTCTGTTGCCCAGACGCTCGTCGAAGACGCATCGACGAGCGTCTGGCGTGCATCACGAGTCTGCGACCCGGCCCAGACGAGCCAAGCGACCAGCGCAGGCACTATCTCTGTCAGGATGGGCAGCCTCTCCAGGGCTCAGAATGCCCCAGACGGGCATGGGCGAGGAGCGCATCGCCTCCGTGGTCCCACGAGCACAGGTGACCGAACGGGCACGGGGCACTACGTTGAGGGGCAGTGCAGGGCTGTCTCATGCCGCGATGGTCAGCCATATCTCCTTCCCGCCTGGAGGCTGTGTCACGCCAACGCTGCGCCCCACGGATGACCGGGGCAGACGACCGCGAGAGATGCGCGGAGCCAGGAACGACGCTCAGGAGCAAGGTGGGGAACGACCTGCAGGAAGTCTGCCTCGTCCTTGGCACGGGACGGTACCTTCGCTTTACAGAGGAGCTGGATCTCCGGCGCGAGGTAGGGCAGCCCGTCGTCTGACCAGCACCCGATGGTTGCCACGGGCCGACGAATGCGCGGGTCCCGCCGGAACAGCCAGTCACCATCCTCGCTGTCCGCCAGCATGAGCTGCACGCGCCACGGCTCGCCTGTTCTAGGGCGACACCAGATATCGTGGATGCGGGGGTCGAGCTCATCCCCCTGCTCCCACGTGCGAAAGGGCCAGTCTTCTGAGCGTGGCTGGGGCAGTGCCGCTTGCACGTCCCAGCCAGCGAAAGCGGCACGCACCACCTGCTGATCATGGCGGAGGAATTGAACATCGAGATCATCATGGTCCCGCGTCTGCCGGCCCAGGAAGAGGTCGATGGCCCACCCTCCCGAAATCCACCACGGTGCCGAGACTGACGACAAGAGGGTGACTCCATCCTGAGGAGAGAGAGGGTCCCAGGGACCCCAAGGACTCACGTGGACCGACATCGCTCCCTTTCTGATGGTCCGCTTGACCTGCCTGCGGCTGTCCCAAGCGCCAGTATAGCCCCCGGCACCGTGGGTGAAGGACTCCGAGGGCCACTGATGAGCACATTCGACGCCCTATGACGCTCGATCTTCATCAATGGCCGTGTCACGAGGTAACAGCGCCCGCTTGCACGAGGTCCGGGAGCCAGCGGCCTTGGGTTGGTTCCCCATGCCGCATAAGAATCCAGTAGAGTGGATACTCATACATCACTGCGGACGGGCAGAGGGATGGTCAGTGGCCGCTCGCACCAGCGCTACAGGATGCGCGCGGGGAGCGCATGTCTCACGCTAACTGCATCTGCATCCGTCACTGGGGCCCCATCTATGTGACCGCACGACAGAGTGGATGACAGGAGTCGCCAGCACAACAGGCTGCCTTCTCTCGCCGGAGAGCAACGCACTGACCCGAGTCACAGCGGCTGCCCACCGTGCGGCTGCACGTACCTAACGGGGGGGCGTGGAAGGTGCACCCCCCAGATCGCCGTCCCACAGCCGCTGCATCTCCACGCAGGTGCGCAAGAGATCGTCCAGTGTCCCTTGAGCGTTCACGCGGCCCTCTTTGAGCACGATCACGTGGTCCGCGCGCCGCAGCGCGGCCCGCCGGTGGGACACCACCAGGCACGTCGGCGGGCCCGTGTGCCGACCGCCGCGCGCGAAGAGACGTGCCCATAGCAGGCTCTCCGTCTCCACGTCTAGGGCGCTGGAGAGATCGTCGAACACGAGCAATTCCGCGTCACGCACGAACATGCGCGCTGCCGCAGCGCGCTGCAGCTGCCCACCGGAGAGCTTGACGCCACGGGGGCCAAGCACCGTGTCTAGTCCCCTCTCCCACGCGGCAACGTCACGCTCCAGGACCGCTGCCCAGAGCGCCCCGGGCAGGTCCACCGTGTCCTCGGGCAGGCCCAGCAGGATGTTCTCCCGCAGGGAGTCGCTGAAGAGGCGGGGCACCTGGGCGGTGTAGGCGCACCGTGGCGGCACCAGAACGTCGCCGGGGGCAGCCACCACGGCTCCGTTCCAGGAAATCGTGCCGGCATCCGCGGGCAACAGGCCCAGCAGGGTCTGCAGAAGCATCGTCTTGCCCGCGCCGATGCGGCCGGTCACCACGGTGAACGAGCCCCGCGGCAGGCGCAGATCGACCGTGCTGATGCCCTTGTCCGAGCCCGGGTAGCGGCAGGTCAGGCCGCGTGCCTCCAGCAGAATCAGGCGATCCGCGGCCGCCTTGCGCAGGGGCGGTAGCTCGGGCAGCGCGCCGTGCAGGTAGGTCGGTGTGGGTGCCACCAGCCGCTCGGGCGGGGCGCCCTGCAGCAGCGTGACCAGCCGCTCCAGGGAGACCCCACTCGTCTTGGATCCCGCGAGCAGCATCCCCAGGATCACCGGCAACTGGGCGGAGAGCCCCAGATAGGCGACAAAGAGGGCGAAGTCGCCGACCGTGAAGCGCCCCGCCTGCAGCGGCACGGCGGCGAGCAGCAGCAGCAGGCCGACCCCCACGGCGGTGACATTGGTGGAGATGGCTTCAAACATAGAGGTGATCAGCTTGTCCTGCAAGGCGGTGCGCCGCCGCATCCCATTGAGCGTGCGGAAGTGCGCAATCACCCGCTCCTCAGCGCCAGCCACCTGGATGGCCTGCACGGTGGTGAAGATCTCGCCAATG
>JAABUM010006369.1_pt1 | contig 11607 bp, 12 predicted proteins | sample 5559161 | NCBI WGS metagenome assembly JAABUM01 (sample SAMN10711868, study PRJNA513369) | rock metagenome | isolation source: Antarctica rocks | place: Antarctica: Victoria Land, Siegfried Peak nord | reverse complement strand
AGCGAGCCCTGTTCCTGGCCGAGCGACTTGAGCAGGTCAAGCTGCGCCTCAAGCGCATCACCGAACAGATCGCCCCCGCCCTGACCAACCTCAAGGGCGTCGGTCCGGACGTCGCCTCGACGTTGCTACTGGCCGCGGGCGACAACCCCCAGCGGCTAGTCAGCGAGCGCTCGTTCGCCTCCTTGTGCGGCGTCAGCCCGGTCCAGGCCAGCAGCGGCAAACCCACCGGCACCGGCTCAACCGCGGCGGCGATCGGCAGGCGAACGCCGCCCTATGGCGCATCACGCTCGTCCGGCTCAACTGTGACCAGCGCACCAAGGACTACCTCGCCAAACGCGTCAGCGACGGCAAGAGCAAGACCGAAGCGATCCGCTGCCTCAAGCGCTACATCGCCCGCGAGATCTTCGCCGCCCTTCCCGTTCCAGCCACCACTTGACAGTAGGAGCATCGGATCCACCGCTTGACCTTGATCCAGGACGGCCTGCCGGAAGAGCAAATGCAACAGCGCCTTCTGCTCCAAGACCGTCATCGCGACCGCTACCAAGTTCGACGTCCGCTTCTCCATCACGGCTCGGCAAGACAAGCGGATCCGCGCCGCGATCGAACAGATCGCCGAGGACGTGTGGCAGCCGATCCCGTACTGGCTGAGCACCGCGGAGGTCTCCGGCGCCGACGTCGCCGAGACCAGCTGCACCGTCTTCGCCGGCGACAAGAAGCACGCCCGCACCGTCGCCCTGATCGTGCGCCCAGTCCGCCCGACCCCCGGCAGCCAGCTCGCGCTGTTTACGACCTGGGGCTACCACGCGTTCGTCACCGACCGCCCCGCAAATGTGCTCGAGCTGGAGGCCGACCACCGCCGGCACGCGATCGTCGAGCAGACCATCGCCGAGCTCAAGAGCGCCGGGCTGGCGCACATGCCGTCGGGCAACTTCATGGCCAACGCCGCCTGGCTCGCCCTCGCCGTCATGGCCCACAACCTCGGCCGGGCCATCGGCCACCTCGCCCGAGCAGACCTTCAGCGGGCGACCGCAGCGACCCTGCGACGCAAGGTCTTCACCATGCCCGGCCGGCTCGTCCACACCGGCCGCCAACGACGTCTACGACTTCCCGAGAGCTGGCCCTGGGCCGTGGCCATCACCACCGCCCTGGACAACATCACCGCGATCCCGGTGCGCTGCTGAACCTCCACCCCGCCCCAACGACCAGGACCTCGGAGAAGCCGGCAGACCGGCAGCTCACGCACGTCCACACGCCGCCGACGTCACCGCGCCCACCCGCCCAAGATCAACCATCTACATGATCGAGACCGACGGTGGATTCGGGCTTAGGACTGGCGTTCGGAGCGGCCGCGCAGCCGATCTGGTTCTTGTCGTCGCCCAATGACGCGCCCGGCGGCAGCCTCGCTACTGACTGCCGATCGCCGACAGAAAGCGAGCAGCGATCGGTGCGGCGACGCCCGCGCCGAACCCGCCGTTCTCGACGATGACGGCGAAGGCGACGGTTCCCCGGTAGCCGACGAACCACGCGTCGGTCGGCAGTTGCTGTCCGGGGGGTGCGGTGCCGTACTCGGCCGTTCCGGTCTTGGCGTAGACCGCGCCGGGAAAGGCCACCGGTGCCGCCGTCCCGGACAGGACGACGGCCCGCATCATGTCCTGCAGCTGCGGGACGACAGCTGCAGGCAGGGGATGCGACCGGGCCGGGGCCCTGAGACGAACGGCTGGTGCCAGGTTCCGCTGGCGACGGCGGCTGCGACTGAGGCCATCTGCAGCGGGCTGGCGACCACCGCGGCCTGCCCGAACGCGGATGCGGCCTCATCCACCGGACCGGAGGGGCTCGGGTAGTTTCCTCCTGCGCTCAGGATCGGCAGCGGCGGCCGGCCGTCGAACCCATATAGCGTCGCGGCCCGTCGCATGTCGCTCTCGTGGATCTACTCGCGCAGGTTGACGAAGGCAGTGTTGCAGCTCTGGGCGAAGGCTGTGCGCAGGCTGATGGGTCCCAGTGCCTCGTTCATGGCGTTTTTGAAGGTGAACCCGGCGATCTGAACGGTTTGCGGGCACTGCAGCACGGACTGTTCGGTGAATCCCGCGGTCAGTGCCGCAGTCGCCGTGACGATCTTGAAGGTTGACCCGGGTGGGTAGGAGCCGCGAAGAACGCGGCTGTAGCCACCGGCAGGGTTGTTCGCGAGCGCGAGCACTGCGCCGGTGCGGGTGTCGACGGCTGCGAAAGCGGCCGGTAGCGAGCCGGCGCTGATAGCGCTCTCACCCGCGTGCTGCATCGCCAGGTTCAGCGTCGTGCGCACATCTCGGCCGTCGACGGCTGGGAACCGGGCTAGCGTGGCGACGTCGACGGCGCCGCGGCGCAGCACGACGTTGCCACCGGGGCGGCCGCCGAGCTGGCTGTCGTAGGCCCGTTCCAGCCCGCTTTGCCCGGCGACTTCCCCGGGCCTGCGGCCAGGGGTGCGGGTGGCCTGTTCGGCGGTGAGCCGGCCCACGGTTCCCAGCACGTTGGTGTCGATTTCCTGGTCGGCCCCGCGTAGCCGGGTTCCCGTGGAGCTCAGCAGCCGGCCCCGCCGACCCTCGACGGCGGTCCTGCCCAGGCTCAGGCCGGGGCCGAGCTGGGGGTGGATCGCCGCTGGCGAGAAGCGCACCTGCCAACGGCCGCCGACGTCCTCAAGCGGCACGGTGCCGTTGTAGACCCAGGTCCCGAGCCCCTGCAACGCCAGCCGGGCGGTGAACGACGCGGCAAGGACGCCGGGTGGCGACGCGACCGGGCGGGCGACGCCGTCGAGCTGGTAGGACGCGGCTGTGACGCCGAGCGCCGTGCGGTCGGCAGCGTCCAGTGCGCCGATCACCGCCGCCGTTCCGGTGGAAAGCCGCGCCATCACCGGATAGTCACCGGACGACCATGCCGTGAGGTAGCCGGTAACCACCTTGTGAGCCGCTGCTTGCCGACGTTGACCAGCGGTGCGGTGCAGCAGCACAACGCCGACGCCGAAGCCGACGCCGGCAGTGCCGCCGAGCAGGACCAGAACGCCGATCGCTGTTGCCAGCCGTGGTCGGCGAGTGCCGCGCCGACCAGCCCGGCGGGACGCGTCGTCACCATCAGTCATCGGTGCAGGCTCCCCCAGTCCCGTCGTCCAAGGTGCCCGGTAGTGCACCGCAGGTCGGCGAGCGGCTTGTCCGCCCCGTCCGACGTCCCCGTCGCGACCGCCAGCCGTAGCGCTGGTCCGCAGGTGAGCTCGACGGCGCATCGGCCGCTCATCGGGCTGCTCGTGTCAGCGGGAGCCGGACCATGAGCGCGGCGCCTGACTGGCCGTCCGGTCTGTCGACCGCGGTGATTCGGCCGCCGTGGGCCTTGGCGATGTCGCGCGCGATGGCCAGGCCCAGGCCGGTCCCGCCGCCGGAGCCACGTGATCGGGATGCGTCCAGCCGGACGAACCGGTCAAAGATCCTCGCCCGGTCGGCGGCAGGGATGCCAGGCCCGTCATCGGTCACGATGAGAACAGCTTCGTCGTCCTGCCGGCTCAGGCTGACGGTGACGAGGCTTGCTGCGTGCGCCGCGGCGTTGTCTCCCAGGTTCGCCAGCATCCTGGCAAGGTCGCGCGCCGATCCGGTGGTTCGTGTCGCAGCAACCCCGGCGATCCGCACGGCCGGGCCCCCAGGGCGGCGCAGTCGGCTCACCTCCGCGAGCACCAACTCGTCGAGGTCGACCACGCTGCCGGTCCCCCGGTGGCCGCGTTCGTCGGCGCGAGCCAGGAACAGCAGATCGTCGATGACCAGTCCCATCCGCGTGGCCTGCTCCTGAACCCGGGCCAAGATCTCGTGGTCTGCGGCCGTCGGGGGCTGGGACAGGGCCACGTCGACCTGGGCCCGCAGGGCCGTCAGAGGGCTGCGCAGCTCATGTGAGGCGTCACCGATGAACTGCTGCTGGCGCTGTGCGGAGGCTTGTAGTCGCGTGAGCATCTCGTTCATCGTCACAGCCAGCCGAGCGACCTCGTCGCGGCCTGCCGGCACCGGTACCCGGCCGAGCAGGTCGGCACCGCCGATCGCTGCCGCACTTTGTCGGATCCGCTCAACCGGGCGCAGGGCACGTCCCACGGCCCGCCAGGTCACGGCGGCGATGACCAGCAGAACGAACGGCAGGCCCACGGCAAGCGCGATCGCCACCCGGGACACGCTGGCATCGACCTGTCCCAGCGATGTCGCCACGTACACCCAGCCCGGTCCGGTCGGCAGGTCGACGGGTTCAGCGACCAGCCGGAACGTCTGCCCCGGGTCCTCGATCGGCAGCCCCGCGGACGTGAACGCCACACTGCTGCGCCGCGCAGGCGGCGCGGCCAGCACCGAAGGGTTCCCGGTGATGTTGGCACTCGCCGAAATCACCGCACCCGCGGGGTTCACCACCTGCACGATCGAGCTCTCGTTGCCGGTACTGGCGATCGTGGGCTGCAGCCGGCCGCTTCGGGCCGACGCCGCCACGTCCCGCGCCTGGGCGTGGCCGGCGGCGTCCAGGCCGCCGATCAGCGAACGGTGAATGAGCACCACCAGCAGGACAGCGCCGAGCGCCGGCGCCGCAGCGACGATGGCGATGGCGATGGCGGTGGCGCTGGCCCGCACACCCAGCGACGCCCACCGCAACCGGCGCAACCGGCGCAACCCGCCGGCCCGACGCGCCACGCCGTCGTCGACTCCTGCCTCGGTCGGTCCGCCGGTTGGGGTCGGTCCGCCGGCTGGGGCACCCACCGGCGACTGGTCAGATCTTCGGCGGCGCAGCTCGATCCCCCTGCCCCGGGGTCGACGAACGGCCGGTCGCTGGCGTCCCGGCACCGGCTGGTGCTGCCGGCCGGCGCCCGGCATCCACAAGCCGGTAGCCGGCCCCGCGGACAGTGTCGATCGACTTGGTGCCGAACGGCTGGTCGAGCTTGCGCCGCAGGTAGCCGATATAGACCTCGACAACGTTGGAGTCGACGTCGAGCTCGGCCTCCCACACGTGCTCGGCGATCTGGCTCCGGCTCACGACCTGCCCCTTGCGGCGCATCAGGTACTCGGCGAGGGAAAACTCCCGGGCTGTGAGCACAACCTCGGTGTCAGCGCGCCACACCTGTCGAGACGCGGGGTCCAACCGCAGGTCACCTGCCGTCAGGACCGGGGACCGCTCAACCGGTGCCCGGCGCAGCAGCGCCCGTAGCCGGGCCAGCAGAACAACGAACGAGAACGGCTTGATGAGATAGTCGTCGGCACCCAGGTCAAGGCCGTCGGCCTCGTCGTGCTCGCCATCCTTGGCGGTCAGCATCAGCACCGGAACCTGTGACCCGGTCGCCCGCAACTGTCGGCATACCTCATAGCCCGACAAGCCTGGCAGCATCACGTCCAAGACGATCACGTCGAACGCGAACTCCGTCGCCTGCCACAACCCATCCGGTCCGGTACCGGCGCACGAGACGACGAACCCTTCCGCGGCCAGACCACGGGACAGCGCGTCGGCGATCACCGGCTCGTCCTCGACGACCAGCACCTTCACCGGCGCCAGGCCCTCGTCGTCACGCGGACGTGTGGCGTCGTCTGGCTGCTGGGCGGCGAGCGAACCAGCGGGCGGCCACAGCGGCCAGCGACAGCACCATCAGCAGCAGCACCAGCTGGCTGCGGATGCTCAGGCTTGTACCGAACACTTCCGGAGCAGCAAGCTTGATCATCAGGAAGCTGCAGAAAGCTGCGGTCACGGCCGCCCTCAACGCCGCTTCCGGCGTCGGCCGGTGCTCCGGCTCAATCGACCGTGGTCGTCCTGGACCTGTCATGGCGCTCACCTCCCAATCAGTGTCAGGCCCGAGCATCTACCTCACCGATGAGAATCGGCTAAGAAACCGCCATCCGCAGTGCACGACACCGCAACCCGGCTCCCGCCGGGACGGGAGGTCCGCGTCCTTACCCGGGCCTTACCGGCGGTGGGCAGTGTGCTGTTTATCCGTCACACCCATCTGAAGGAGAAAACAGTGCACAAGGTCAAGCTCACCATCGCCGCCCTCGCGGTCGCTGGCATCAGCGCCGCCGGCGTCGGCACCGCCTTCGCCGCATCTCCCAACAGCACGGCACCGGCGGTCCAGTCCGCCCCGGCAACCACCACGGCCACATCCACCACCCCCTCCGCGGCCGGCCCCTCCGACGGCCCCGGCGGTCACCAGGACCCCCCGGGCAACGTCGACAACCAGTCCGAGGGCAACAACTAGGACCCGAGGCTGCACCGGCAGCGGCCAACAGCCGTAGAGGCACGTCAGGGCACCTGCTTCGTCCGGGCCGTGGCAACAGACAGAAGGACTGCACGCCGCAGCCGTCCCCCCCTGACGGCCCATGGCATCCCGGCGCCCGACGCCCGACGCCCGACGTGAACGCCAACTCGAGGACGGTCGAGTTATCGTCGTCCCCGCTACCGGCACGCGGGCGACCGACTCCTGCGGGCCGCACCCTCGGTGTCCTGACAGTGGCCGCAGTGGACGGCAGCGGGGCGAAGCGCCAACTCGTGGGCGCTACCGGAACGGGGAGCGTCAACTACAGACTGTTCAAGGCCATCAACGACTTGTCGGGCAACAGCCTGACGCGGTGATGAAGGCGACCGCGAAGTACGCGGTCTTGTCGTGTTCGTGGTCTTGGCCGTCCTGTGTCTGCTTCGGCTCTGCCAGCGGGTCATGCGTCCGGTGGCGGCTGCGCTGGTGGTGACCTTTGTGCTTGGGCTGCTGGTGCGGCTGTCCACGCCGAGAAGCGGCCGTTCCAGACTCACGCGGTCCGCCAGCTGCTCGCCCAGTTGCCTTGGACAACACGGGGGAGAACCCTGCGTGGCAATCGGCTGGGGGGACGCTGGGCTGGCAGTGTCTACCTCGCGCCCCCGGCGCCCCAGCCCGCCCTCTCGCTTCGGGGCGGCAGACGAAGGGCATTGTGCTCACCGACCTCCAGGCCGTGGTAAGCGGCCTCCTGGCCTTCCCGCCTGCGCCGCCTGCGCCGCCTACGCCGCCTGCGTGCAGTCCTAGCACGTGAGTGCGGCAACGTGGCAGCAGTCGCCGGCAGCGCCCCAGGAGCGAGCGGGGCCGCCCGGCTCGCCGCATGCGGGCGGACCAGACGATCCGGTTGCTCGGCGGGCCGCCGGCGGCGACCGGCGCCGGGCCATGGTGCTGGGCAGCGTCGGGCTGCTCGCGTCGCTGGTCTTCGTCGCCGCCTACGGGCGAACACATCTGGTGCTGGGCGCCACCCCGCCGACCAGTTGGTTGGGACTGCTGTCGGCACCGAGCAGCGCCGGCTGGCGCGGCATCTGTTCGGTGACGGCCTGGGCCGGCATGCTGACGTTGGCCGGCTGCTGGTTCGGTCTGGCTAGGCTTGCTCTCGTCGGGCGTCTGGGTCTTCGGCCGGCCGCGGCTATCGCCGGGGGGTGGGCGATCCCCTTCGTGGTGGGGCCGCCGCTGACCAGCTTCGACATCTACAACTTCGCCACCCAGGGACGCCAGCTCCTGTCCGGGATCAGCCCCTACACCGCGCCACCGGACCAGCTCCCCGCGGGAGCGATGCTGGCGGCGGTCGACCCCCGCTGGCGGCACGTCCTGTCTCCGTACGGGCCGATCGGCCTGCGGTTCGAGTGGCTTGCGGCGCTGTTCGGCCACGGGGACGCCACCGCGACCGTCATTTGGCTCAAGGTCCTTGCGGTGGTCTGCACCTTGGCGGTGGTGGTGCTGGCCGTGCGCCTTTCCGGTCCGCGCCGCCGTCCGCTGACTGTGGTGCTACTGGCATTGAACCCGCTGCTGCTGACGACGGCATTGTCCGCGGGTCATCTCGAAGCGCCGATGATGGCGCTGCTGCTGGGGGCGGTGCTGGCCGAACGGACCCGACATCCCAGCGTGGCGTTGGCGCTTGCTTTGACGGCCGGGCTGGTCAAGGCGCCAGCGCTGCTGGTCGTCGTCTTCCTCGTGATCGAACACGCACGTGACCACAGCCGGACCCTGAGCAGAGCCAAGACGCTGTTGCGGGACGGCGCCGTACTCGCCGTCGTCGGGCTCGCCGGCACCCTGTCGGTGCCGCACGGCTGGGGCTGGACCAGCACCGTGCTGCACACACCCGCCACGGGGCGGGCTCTGTGGACCCCCAGCACAGTGCTCGCCGAACTCGCAACCCCCGTCCTGTCCGTGGCCCATGTCGACCTGCCGTTCGACAGCGTGCTGACCGTCACCCGCCTCGCCGGTCTGCTGGCGGTAGCGGGGCTGACGGCGGTTCAGCTGCGGCGCCGCACGCGGTGGGAGAAGCGCCTGGGCGGCTGCCTGGTCGCGCTGGCAGCCCTGGGGTTCGTGCTCTACCCCTGGTATCTGCTGTGGGGCGTGCCGCTGCTCATCATCGGTGCCCGGCGCCGCACCGCCTTCCGGCTCGCTGCCACCGGCACCGCGTTCACCGCCGCCTACCTGTGGCCCGAGCCGCAGGAAACGATGGCCGCCGCCCGAGCGCTCCTGCAGGCGCTGCACCGGGCGGGAGCCATCTGGTCGCTCGCCGCCGTCGCCGGCTGCGGGCTCGCCCTGGCCTGCTACGCCTACCGGCGCCGGCGCCGCGCCGGTCCCAGCACCCAGGACCTGGCCGCCTACCGGCGCCGCGCCGGTCCCAGCGCCCAGGACCTGGCCGCCTGACGCGCGAGCGTCGGGTGTGGTTTGCCGTGGCGCCTGGGGCTGAATGCCGCACGACGGGTTCAGGCAAAGGCTCACCACCCGGAGCGAACGATGCAGCAGCAACCACCCCCGGCAGCGGGGAGCCGGGAAGTGTTCGAAGTGACGGCCACGAGATTCCCCCGGCAGGCCAAGCCCGCCACCGTTCACGTCCCGGAAGAGTGTGGCTACCTATCGTAGGTAGAAGGCGATGAAGTCGCGGCTCTGCGCCGCGCAGTAATGGCCCGGGCCCTTGCTCTGATTCGCTCGGGTGACATGGCTGTGTACGGCGCCGCCCTCATGGGTGAAGTAGTAGCCGATGCTCCAGTCGTAGTTGATGTCGAGCTCCATGGCACGCACCGAGCCGGCCTGCTTGAGCAGAAGGCCAAGCGAGCACACCGAGGTGACCGGGCTGTTGACGAACACCAGCGCCCCGTCGGCCCGCTGGCCGATCCCGGTGCGGGGGACGTAGGCGTTGTTGCCAACGCCGTAGCCCCAGACCGGGGTGCTACCACTGGAGCAGGACGGGTTGACGGCGCCGCCGTCGACGAGCAGGTCCAGGTTTTGCCGCACGCTACGCACCGCCGGTCCCATTGATACATCACGGCCCCACTGGCCGATGGTGACGGTGCCGTCGCGGCCGACGACGAGCGAGGCAGCCCCGACACGCAGCGGTTCTGCGGTGCGACCCTGGTCGTAGTAGCCGCCGCGGTTGCCGACGGGGCCGCTGCTGGTCCGAAACCCGCCCGGCATGGCTGCCGCCACGGTGCCGGCGAGCGTGGGCGTGATCTGGTCGGGTGTGTTCCAGGCGCCGCCGGGGTCGGTGATGCCTTCGTGCAGCCTGCCGCCCAGCAGCTTGGGGTCGAGCCACATCACCGCCGCCAGGTAGCTGGTGTATCCGTCGGGCGGGCGCAGGTAGGTCATGCGAACGGCCGGCAGGCCTTTGCTGAACACGACGTCCTGCCATCGGCCTTCGGAGGGGGCAGGGTCGGCGACGAACGGCGTCAACGCCGCCGGTACCGGGCTGTGCGGCACCACGGAAGCGGTCGTGCCCGCGTTCTTCTCACCGGCCGCCGTCGGGATGCCACCGGCCAGGGTGCCGCCGGTTTTGGGCTTGTTGAGGTTGTACTGAGTCTGCTCCAAACCACTGACGGCCCAGTTCAGGTGATGGTCTCGGCCCCACTCCGCCACCCGCTGGGCGAGGCTGTCGTTGCCGGGACGGGACAAGGCGCCGCCGAGCGAGTAGCCGACAACCGCCAGCACGACAAGGATGACGACCCCAGCCGCCCGTAACGTGCGCCGCAGGTTCGCGCGCCGCTGCTGTGACTGCCGGGACACTCGAGGCCGCCCCGGCGGGTGGCGAACCCCCCGGCCGCGCTGCCGATCCTCAACCCTCGGCACGAAACTCCTTCACGTCAGGGGCCGGTCGCCTCGACGACGGCAAGCGGCGCCCGCCATCAGCAGCCGCGCCGCGTTGTCCCGCTGATGGCGCACGCCAGCTCCACGTTTCTGGGGTTGACCCTAGGCCGCCACACTCAAGTCGGCCCCGGCGCAGCACGCCGGGCCAGCGAGGCCAGTCCCGTCCCCCATCCACCATCAGACTCGCGGGTGCCGTGGCGTGCCACCCAGGCCGGGTGGTGGTAGCGGCAGCGGAGTAGGGGCTCCGCTGCCGCTACAGGACTCAAGTTAGTTGTTCACCTCGGACTGGTTGTCGACGTTGCCCGGGGGGTCCTGGTGGCCGCCGGGGCCGTCGGAGGGCCCGTTCGCCTCGGGGGAGGCGGTTTCCCTGCCGGCGTTCACCGCCGTCGACCCGCTGCTGTCGGTCGCGCTCGGAGTCGTCATCTTCGACGAGCGGCTGCGCCACACCCCGTCCGCGTTGCTGCTGGAGCTGGTCAGCCTGGCGCTGTTGTCGGTCGCCGCGGTGATCCTGACGCGCACCACACTGCCGGAGCCCGACCAACCGGGAACCGCCCCGGCGGGCCTGGCTGCCGGTCGCAGCCGACGGTGACAGTTGCGGCGGAGGCCTCCCCGTTGCAGCCTTGGCCGCGGTGGCGGCGCGGCTGCTGCCGGGCGCCGGAACGGCGGTGTTCGTGTTGACCCTGTCGGTGATCTCAGACCCGGCTGCGAGCGGTGCGGGCGGGGGCGGTTTGCCGGTGCGAGTCCAAGTGGTGCTGTAAGGCTGCCCGGGCGTGGCTGCGTCCGACCCTGGGCCTGCGCAGCAGGCGGACGTCCGCGGTCTGGCGCTGCGGCGGCCCTTCGTCGTCTCCGCAGTCACGGTAGACGATCTCCCACTGGTCGCGGCTGACGTCCTCATAGCGCCAGTCCTGTCCCGCCCGGTGCCACCGAGGCGGACCCGGCGGATGACGGCGCCGGTCGCGTCGGGGTCGACACAGGCGGTGACGGCGAACGGGGACGGCCCGGCGCGCTGCGCCGCCTGCTGCACCCGGGCTGAGCTCGGCGAACCCTCGCGTTCCTGTGGACGGCCGCCGTCGGACGGCCATGCGGAACGGGTGGCTGCCGGGAAGAAGACGGCGAGCCAGGTCAGGCCGCGCAGCCGGCCGCCGACGACGTCGGTGAGCCAGTGCGCGCCGAGCAGCACCCTGCTGGCCGCGACGCCTGCGACCAGCAGGGTGACGCCGAGTGTCAGCAGGCGGCGGCCGGCAGGCGGACGGATCCGGGGCAGGAGGAGCAGCAGCAGCGCCCCGTAGACAACGGTGCTGTTGGTGGCGTGCCCGGACGGGAACGCCTGCGACGCGAGGTGCACGAGCGGGTCGGTGAAGGTGGGCCGGGCTCGGCCGACGAGCACCTTGAGCAACGAGTGCACCAGGGCGGCGCCGGCTGTGAGCGCCAGAACCGCTACTGCCCGGTGCCGGTCGGTCCGGGCGAGCAGCGCGACAGCGATGACGACGAGTGTCGTCAGCACGGCTGCGCCGCCGAGCAGT
>JAABUM010006367.1_pt1 | contig 11611 bp, 10 predicted proteins | sample 5559161 | NCBI WGS metagenome assembly JAABUM01 (sample SAMN10711868, study PRJNA513369) | rock metagenome | isolation source: Antarctica rocks | place: Antarctica: Victoria Land, Siegfried Peak nord | reverse complement strand
CACGCGGTGGACGCCCCATCGTCTTCTCCAACAACGGGCGCACCCGTTCCCACTGCTCATTGCTCAAGTCACTCTCGTAGCGCATCATCGTCCTTAGTCTGACCTACTTTGAATACACACTCTTAGGTTCATTCATCGGGCGAGACTTTAACTAAAACGTCCTCAAGTAACAGGAGAATGGTGGAGCGCGCGCGAGCCTCTATTCCCCACTTCCACGGGTGCCCAAAGCCAAGATCACGATTTCACCAATGCGGTGCTTTTCTTGAACTCAGCTACCTGTCAAACCCAAGCGCGCGGCGTCCAGCCCTGTCACGCCCTCGAACGAAAGTTTCACGGGTTCGATTGTGCCGTCAGAACGAAAATGCAAGGGTTCCAAACACGTCACGCGGTGGTTGGCGTTTGTTTCCTCCAGCGGGCGGCGATGGTAGCACACGATCCACTCATCTTCTGTGCCGGGCAGTTGCAACACGGAATGATGTCCGGCACCCGTGGCAACGGAAGGGTCGTTTTGCAACACCGGCCCTTGAAACTCGAATGGCCCCCACGGAGAATTCGAGATGCCATAAGCCGCGCAATACGACGCGTCGCCCCAACCGCCTTCGCTCCACATCAGGTAATACAGGCCGCGTCGCTTCAAGCAAAACGGCCCTTCGACGTATGCTTCGCGCGGCGTGACCTCTCGAAACGCCGTATTAAAAGCGCGCATCGTCGGCGTCAAACGACCGACCACACACTTGCGATGCCCGCCGAAATACAGATACGCCTGCCCGTCATCATCTTGAAAACAATGAGCGTCAATGGCTTGCGCGCCAAAGGGATAGCCGCTTGCGAGAGGCGTTCCTAGCCCGTCGCGGAACGGGCCATTCGGTTTGTCGGCCACGGCCACGCCAATGCCCGCGCCATCGCCCGCCGAAAAGTAGAAGAAATACTTTCCGTTTTTCTGCGCGCACGAAGGCGCCCACGCCGCGAACTGGGTCGACCACAAAATATCGTCGAAGTCGAGAATGCGCCCTTCATTCGTCCAATTGACTAAATCGGGCGAGGAGAACGCCTCGAAATACGTCTGCTTTTCAAAGGATTGCGAAGTCGTGGGATAGACCCAGAATCGCCCCTCGAAAAAGTGGATTTCCGGGTCGGCATACCAGCCGGGAAACAAGGGATTGGACATGGATGTTACAAATTCTTTATAGCCTCGTAAGGACATGGCCTCCTGTATTGGCTTCCTGCGTGTTGGAAATCGGCGGGAATTGAACAGGGCGGGCCATGTGTGGACGGCGCTCCGGCTCTTGTATAAATGTGACTTCAAGAACCGATTTTAAACGCTCGCCATCAGGCTTTGAACGCGGGCGATAAGTTCGTCTTCGCGCGCGTCGTCTTCGGGTTTGAGCATGGTTTTGCCACTTTCTTCGAGCCACTTCAAATTGCGCGCGACGCCTTTGCGCCAACTGATCGTCTGGCCCGTGTAGCTCGTGTCGCGCTTGATTTTCGAGTTATCGAAGAAAGAGGTGAAGGCCAGGATCTCCTTCATCGAACCCGACCAGTCGGGCGCCATTTGCGTTAAAAGTTCGCGCGAAACAAACACCGGCTGGAACGTGCCGCCCGCAACTTCGGCGACTTGTTCGTGAAAGGTGCGCCACGTCATCGCCTCGTCTCCCGCGATGTTATACGCCTGCCCGATGCTTTTGCCCGGTTCTTGCATGACGCCGATGAAGCCGCGCGCCACGTCGTCCACATGGCAAGCGGCCCACACCGATTCGCCGCCGTCGGGCACGATGATCGGTTTCCCTGCTCGCATCCGTTCGATGTAACCGTTGGTCGGGCCAAAAGCGCGGATGATGTCGCCGCCCTCGCCATACGAGTGAGACGGACGCATGATCGTGACCGGGAAGTTTTGGTTTTGAAGTGCGTCCATCAAAACCTCCTCGCACTTGATTTTGTTCTGGCCGTAAGAGCCAATTGAGTGAAGCGGTTCGGTTTCGGGCGTCGGGATGGTTTGCACCGGCCCGGAATACACGCACACCGTCGAACAGTGGAGGAAATGGCCGACTTTGCCGTTCAAGGCGCGAACGGCACTGGCCGAATCGTCGGGCGAAAAAGCGACCATATCGCAGGCGACATCGAAGCGCATTCCATCGAATGAGCGCTCGAACTCGTCGTATTTTTTGCGGTCGCCGCGTATTTCCTGGACGCCATCGGGCAAACGGTTTTGGCTTTGGCCGCGGTTGAAGAGGGTGACTTCGTGGCCCGCTTCCAACAATTGGCGTGCGATGGCCGTCGAGATGAGGCCGGTGCCTCCGATGAATAGAACGTGCATGATGAAGTGGTGAGTTTGGGGTGGTAAGTGATGAGTTGTGAACCCTACTCCAAAACCTAAAACTCACCACTCAGAACTATCCCGTGAGGATGTTCACCGCGCGCGCCGTGAGAAGGGTGATGATGGTAAGCGAGATGGACGATTGCAGCATGGTGAGCGCTTTGGCCCAGCGCGACAAGACCGGCGTATCGGTGGGCGAAAAAGCGGTCGCGGTGTTGAACGCGACGAACAAATAGTCCACAAATAGCGGCGACCAGTTGCGCTCTTTGGCGGGCGAGTTGTCGTCGATGGTCATTTGTGGAAACAAAAACGCGCCGCGCGTGTGGCCATCGCAGGAGTCGCGTTTGTGCGGCCCGCCCGCATCGAGTCGCCAATACCACAGGGCGAACACGATGATATTGGTGATCCACAACAAACCCGCGCTTTTGAGCAAAGGGATCGGCTTCTCGATTCCTTTGGGCAACACCGCCACAAGCGCGCACACCGAAGCGATGAGAGCAAACGTTTCAATGCCAATCACGAGGTAGCCAAATATCTGATTTAAATCGTTCAGGCGGGCGCGGTGGGTCAAGATGGTTGGAATTGACAGCAACGCGATGACCACGATCAAGGCCCATTTCGGCCCGAACGAGATCGAGTCGGGCTGGGCGAGGTTTAGCCCGCCCACCACCAGAATGGCGATAAGCGCGGGCCAGCGCGGTTCGGTGTTGCGCGTGTCCGTTCGGGGACTCTTGGAAGTTAGCGAGGAAAGAGGTTTCATAAAGAGGTGTTTGAAACGCGAGAGATAGGCTATCGGCTGAATGGGGCGCCGCGTTTGGGAGGATTTTCAGACAGGGCAACGCGCGGTTCAACAGTGGCAGCACTTCTGGCAAGGGTTACATCGCAGGGGTTAACAATTTTAGAATCAGTTTTAAATCCCGCTGTAAGGCCAAAACTTGTTTTAACGGCTCTACATACTGGCAGAGGGAGAGGGACTTTTTGTTGCGCGGGGTAGCGGCCAAAACAAGTTCTTTTAAGCTGATTTGAGAAGCGTATTGGCGAAGAAGTGCATATTGACAGAACGTGCCCAGCAACAACTGCAACTGTGCAAGAAAAGTGGGGCGCGCTTTAACCCGATAGTTCCAGCAACTCTTCCCAACGCGCGAACGCCGTTTCCAAATCGCGCTCGATTTGTCCCAATCGCGCGCGCGCCCCGGCGACTTTGGCCGGATCGCTTTGATAAAACGCGGCGTCGCCCATTTGCGCGCCCATCTTGCTTTGTTCGGCTTCCAATTTTTCGATGCGCGCGGGCAATTCTTCCAATTCGCGCGTTTCTTTGAATCCCATTTTTCGCGCTTTGACAACCGCACCCCCGTTCGATGAAATGGAAGCGGAAGTCGCTTTGGGTTTCTCGTCCAAACGCGGGCGTTGGCGTTGCCAATCGTCGTAGCCGCCGACGTATTCGCGTAGTTGCAGTTCTCCGCTCGCGTCCAGCTCGAAGACAAGCGTCGAGGTCGCCACGTCGTTGAGGAATTGGCGGTCGTGCGACACCATCAAAATCGTGCCGGAAAACTCGACCAACAGGTTTTCAAGCGTATCGAGGGTTTCGATGTCGAGGTCGTTGGTCGGCTCGTCCAGCACCAGCAAATTGGCGGGCTGGGTAAACAACTTCGCCAGCAACAAGCGGTTGCGCTCGCCGCCCGAAAGCAGCCCCGCTTTTTGGCGCACGCGCGTCGAAGAGAAGCCAAACTCGCTCAAAAAGCCGACCACATGGCGATGTTCGCCGTTCCATAGAACAGTTGAACTCTCGCCCGCCACGTTTTCCTGAACCGAACGGTCGTCGTCGATTTGCGCGCGCAGTTGGTCGAAATAAGCGATTTGCAAGTTCGTTCCGAGCTTGATCTCGCCGCCTTGCGGTTCGAGTTGGCCCAAGAGCAAGCGCAAAAGCGTGGTTTTGCCCGATCCGTTGGGGCCGATGATGCCGATTTTGTCGCCGCGCATCATCACCGTCGAAAAGTCTTCAACGACCGGATGATTCGGAAAGGCAAACGACAGGTTTTTGGCTTCGATGACCAGGCGGCCCGATTTGCCCGCGTCTTGGGCGCGCAGTTCGATTGTGCCGCCGCGTTCGCGCCGACCCTGGCGCTCGATGCGCATTTGCATCAAATCGCGGATGCGCGACTGCGATTTCGTGCGCCGCGCTTCGACGCCGCGCCGGATCCATGCTTCTTCTTGCGCCAACCGCTTGTCGAACACGGCGCGCCCTTGCGCTTCGGCTTCTAAAAGCGCGTCTTTGCGCGCGAGATAGGTGTCGTAGTCGCAGTCGAACGAAGCCAACTGGCCTCGATCCAATTCCACGATGCGAGTCGCCAACCTGCGCAAAAACGCGCGGTCGTGCGACACGAAGAGCAGCGTTTTGCCTGCGCGCACTAAAAATTCTTCGAGCCAACCGATTGATTCGATGTCGAGATGGTTGGTCGGCTCGTCCAACAAAAGAACGTCGGGTTGCTCGGCGAGCAGTCGTCCCAAAAACGCGCGCCGCTTGAGTCCGCCTGACAGCGACTCGAAAAGCGTTTCGCCATCGAGTTTCAAGCGGTTCAAAATCGCCTCGATTTCGTGCGGTTCGCTTCTGCCTTCGCCTTCGACCACGACTCGCACGCGGCCTTCGATGCCTTCGGGCACTTCCTGGGGCAAGCGCGCCAGCCTCACGCCTTTACCGAGGGCGACCGCACCCGATTGCGGCGCCAACTCGCCGGTGAGAACGCGCAGCAAACTCGATTTGCCTTCGCCGTTGCGCCCGATCAAACACGCGCGCTCGCCGCGCTGAAGGGAAAAAGTTGCGCCGTCGAGCAATTGCAAGTCGCCCAACCGCAGCGACACATCCGAAAAAGAAACTAACGCCATCACCTTTTAGTGTGTGGCAGTTGAGGCAAGCAGAAGCCGGAAAACCAACCCGTCACCGCACAAAGCCTGGAGTCAACAGTTCACGGGCGCGAGCAAAGCTTGGCTCAAATTGGTGCCCGCAGGCACAAAACCGCCTTCCTGCTGAGGGGCGCGGTTTGTTAGTTGTCGTCGTTCAAGAATGCCCGCAGCTAGAAACCTTCCGGCATCCGCGCCTTTAGCCCTCCTCCAAAGGCCGGACACGTCCCATCGCGTGCGCAGCCGTCGCGTGCGTAACAACGTTTGGCATAGCCGGACGCCAGAGGTTTGGGAGCACCGGGACAATCCGGCACTTTTCCAACAACCTCTCCCCGCCAACCACCCTTAACTCGTCGCGCGAAGTGAAAACGCGACTGGTTCCCCAGGCTGTTGGTATTCTTAGCAGCGGACGAAGAACAACTCAAATGCTAACTCCTGAACAAAAGCAGCAATTCATTGACGAAGGTTACGTGCGCGTGCCTGGCCTCATCGACCCGGACGTTGTGGCGGCTGTCAAGCGCAACCTTCTGCTGTCCGTTGGAATTGACGAGTCGAACCCTTCGAGTTGGGACACAAGCCAATCGCTGCCTGACGCTGACGATGTGCTCAGCACGACGATTCCGGCGCGAACCGAAGCCGTGGAATCGGTGGCCGAGCAGTTGATCGGGCCGGATTTTTTGCGCGGCGTGAGCTTTAGCCCGTTTTTGGAATGGCGGCACAAAACGCCGGTCGTCAATCGCGGGTTTATCCCGGTGCTGGGCTTTCCTGTTCCCAGCCCAACCGAGCCGCCCGCGTGGGCCATGCCCGATGGATTTCACATCGACGGAGGCGGCTACGTTGTCACCTATCCGACGACTAACTTCTTGGCCGTGATGGTTTATCTGTCGGACGTGCCGCAATGGGGAGGTGCAACGACGGTTCATCCGGGCAGTCACCGGCAGGTGTTCGATCATTGGCTCCATCATCCCGATGTGGCAGGGCGTGGTGTTCCCGCTTTGGATTACGCCCCGGCCATCCCACTTCCGGCGCAAACGGGTGATGCCGTTTTCATGCACTATCTGCTCGTGCACAGCGGCTCGGCGAACTTCGCTCCTCACATTCGTTTGGGCCTCAACACAGGCGTTATGCCGCATCCCGGCAAGCCGTATCGCCCCAAATCCGGCCCGCCCCAAGAAGATTGGACGCCGCTCGACTTCACCTTGCGCACCGACACGCTTTAGTCCCTTGAACTTGTCGAAAAGCCCACGAAAATCTAGTGTTGATTGGAAGAGCACAGGGATGCTACTACGCTATTCAAGCGGCACCCCTGTGCTCTTCCAATCAACACTAGATTTTCGTGGGCTTTTCAAACGGCTTTTAGCGCATCAGGGCGCCCGACGCCGGGAACTCTTCGCGCAGGGATTCCAGTTCGGGCACGGCGCTTCCTTCGAGCAAGACGACAACCGTTCCGCCCGCGCCGCTGCCCGAAGTGCGCGCGCCGTAAAAGCCGCGACCCAGGCCAAGCGCGCGAATCGCCTCGACCATCGCATCGGTTGACGGCGTGCCCAATCCCATGAGCGAGTAGCCCGCGTGCGATTGAAAGAGCAGTTCGCCCACGAGCGGAAGCGCCTCGCGCGCGTTCCCGCCGCGCAACAGGAACTGCGCGAGTTGACAGCGAAAATGTTCCTCGACGGCAAAACGCGCGCTCGCGCGCACCGGATAAAGCCGCTTGTCTTCCATGTGGCAAGACGAGTCATTCAGCGCGCCCAACGAGGACGTGAACTCTTGGCCTGACAGCAAAACCGGAGGTTCGGGGCTGATCTTGGAGGGCGCGAACTCGCACAAATACTCGCGCGGCCCCAACCGCGATTCCAACATCTGGCGTCCCATGAACGCCGCTGTGCGCGCCGTTTGCCCCGGCGAATCGGCCAAAGCCACCGGGTCGATGGCTGCCAACGAGTTGGTGACCGAAGGAAAAACGCCGCTCGGCCAGCCCACGACGTAAACGCCATCGGGAAGCAAAATCGGCTCGCCCAAGATGTCGGGGCGACACAGAATCGGCAGCAAGGCGCCGCGTTCGCCGTAAACACTTGTCAGTTGATCGCTGATGTCGCACGGGGTGCCCACGACCTCGTTTTCGGCTGTCCACGCCAAACGAGCTATGGATTTTTCGTTCAATTGCAAGCCGGATGCGCGCGACAGAGCGCGCAAAGTGGCCACTTCGAGTGCGGCGCTGGAAGCCACGCCCTGCGAGCGCGGCACATCGGATGACACGCGAAAACGCAGTTCCGTGTCAGGCCACCAAGTCGTTTCACGCGTAAAAACGCCCAGACAGCCCATCAAAAAGCGCGTCCACAGTGGCGCGCCAATGCCGTCTAACCCGTCGCGCCACTCGGCGATTGGGCGGCGAAACACCGCGTGAAGGGCCGCGCCCTGGATGTGAAACGTTGTGCGCTCGCGCTCCGAGCCAAAGGCAAACGCGCCGCTTCCCACGCGCGGCTCGATTTCAACGCGCGCCGTGGCCCCAGTCGGCATTTGCAGCACCAACGCGCCCGAACTGTGCGCCACGCCGCCCAAAACATCGAATCGGCCCGGCGCCTCGCCCCGCCACAAAGCGGGCGCGCTCACAAATACTCCCGGCGCAAACGCGAAAGTATCGGGCGCACTTGCAACGCCAATTCCTCGTTGGCATACGCCATCCAACTCACGGAAGACGTGGTATCGAGCGGCGCGTCGAGCGGCGTTCCATCGGGCGATTCCAAGATGCCGCCCGCTTCCTGCAACAAAAACCCGGTGCAGACATCATACGGATGACAAACCAGAACCGAGTCAAAGCCCAATTTCGCGTAAGCGAGCGGGCGCAAATCGCCCTGCATCCGGTCGTGCCCGACCAAAATCTCGAAGAACTGCCCGCCGCTGCAAATGTATTGATCGTCAAATATCAGAGGCGAAACGGTCGAACCCAACCCGTAAAGCTCGTCCCACAACTCTTCTTCCACGCGCGCTAAAAGCGATTTGCCTTCGGGGAAAAAGCGCGCCCAGCCCGCGAACCCGTGCTTGAAATCGCGCGCCTTGGACGGCGAAGGTGCCCACGAAGTGCGCTCGCCGCTCGACAAATCGATGCGCTGGCACACAAGACCCGCACGCCCGCAACCCCGCACGCCCGACACCTGATCGCCAAGTCCCGCTTTGCTGGTTGGCAGTTCGGTCATCGCCGCCACCACGATGTCGCGCAAACCCGTTTCTTGCCCGCGTTGAGGCGCCAAAGCCGCGAGGCTCCACGCCGACCTTTTGTCATACATCAGCCCGCGCGTGCCGTCGATTGGGTCGAGCAGGCACTTCCACCGCGTGTCTTCAACGCGCGTGCCGGAGGGAAAACACACCACTTCGCCGTCGGGAAGCCCTTCCATTTCGAGTTGAACCGGTTCGTCTTGAGGCCAGTTCGACTCGAACCAGCGCGTGATGGCCTCTTCCGACACGCGGTCGATCTGGTAGATGGTGTCGGCAGAGGTTTGCGCGGCGATCTCGGCAAAACCCTGCGCCGCAACGGTCGAACGCGCCGCAATCAACGCGTCGCGGATCGAGTCTTGAAGGTCGCACAGATGGGCGCGCAAACGTTCCAGCCGGGCCGGGCTGCTCTGGTCAGTCAATGAATTCATCGTTTGAAATGGGGCGACAAAACGCCTCGCACACTTCCCCGTAGCGGGCACAGTCCCTTCGCTCAGACAGAAAAGCTTTTACATCTTGCATTGTCACTGGCTGAGAGGATTCGTTTTGTTGGAGTTTAAGGGCCTAACTTGCTCAAGCCGCAATCGAAAAGTTGATAACAGGCTTTATAATTCGAGTTCGAGCCGCGTTTTAACGGGCACTGGCCCCAGCGCCGCGAGTTGAAAAGCGTCGGGTCGGAACACTTCGCGCGCCACGCTTTGCACCTGTTCCATCGAAACATCGGCAAACCCGGCGAGCGCTTCCTCCAGCGATTTGGGCGCGCCCCACGTCAGTTCGTTGCGCGCCAGACGGCTCATGCGCGAACTGAGGCTTTCTTCGCCCAGCAGCAAATTGATGCGCGCCATTTTTTTGGCGCGTCCCAGTTCGCTTGGGCGCACGCCCTGGTCGAGCACCTTTCGCAGTTCGCGCCCGATCAGCGACACGGTTTTGCGCGCGTTTTCGGGAGCCACGCTTGTTTCCAAGGCCCAGTAGCCGCCCGCGCGAAAACCTGCACTTGCGCCGCCCAGCGAGTAGCACAGCCCGCGTTTTTCGCGGATTTCCTGAAACAAGCGGCTCGAATAGCCGCCAGTCAAAATCGAGTCGAGCAGCCACAACGCGAACCTCTTCTCGTCGCGCGCGCCAAACGCGGGCGCGCCTAAGAGCAGATGAACGCCTTCGGTGTCATCGCGCACGGTGCGATTGCGCGCCGCAACGCGCGGCGGCGCGTCCAGGTGCCCCGCACCACTTTCGGGCGGCAAATCGCGCAAGAACTTGTCCGCCCACTTGACGACTTCTTCGTGCTTGACCTGGCCCGCCACGGCCACAACGCAGCGCGACGGGCAGTAAAAGTTGCGCATGAACTCGCGCAAATCGGAGCTTTCCAAGGCTTCAACTGAGGTGCTTTGGCCCAAAATCGGGCGACCCCACGCGGAGTCGGGCCATAATTGCTCGAGGAACAAATCTTCGACGCGCTCTTCGGGCGCATCGAGTGCGCCGCGAATTTCTTCAAGCACCACGCCTTTTTCGATGCCTAACAGTTCGGGATCAAGCAACGGCTCCGCCACGAATTCGCACATCAAAGCGAGGGCTTCTTTGAGGTGTTCGCCCAGAACTTTGACGTAATAGCAGACGAATTCGCGCTCGGTAAACGCGTTCATGCCGCCGCCGAGATCGTCCATTTTGAGCGCGATACGGAGCATCGAATGGCGCTTCGTGCCTTTGAACACCATGTGTTCGAGCAGGTGCGCCAGCCCTTGCTGCGACTCGTTCTCAAACGCGCATCCGGCCTCGAACCAAAGGCCGAGCGAGGCCGAGTGCGCGCCCTCGATGCGTTCGGTCAGCACGCGCACGCCAGAGGAGAGGATTGTTTTTTCGTATTGGGCTTGCATCGAACCTAAAAAGTATGAAGGCCCGCCCCTAAACGCGAAAGCCGCCCTGTCAGGGACAGGACGGCTTCCGCTCTTTGAGGTGCATCTTAAGCGATAAGCATATACTTTTCTATGGACTTGAGAACAATGACTAATGCCAAGATAACTGACACCCAAAAACAAGCAGTGGCAGAGGAATTTTTAGCGGGGCTGAAAGCCCGCGATTGGGATCGGCTACGGGCCATCATGACCGACGACATCGTTTGGACTATGCCCGGCAACAGCCTGATCTCCGGCGAGGCATCAGGCGTGGAATCGGTTCTCGCACGCGCCCAGCAGATCGTCGGCTACGGGCTGGATTTCGCGCTGAACCACATTTTGATCGGCCAGCACCATGTCGCGCTGTCGCTTCATAACACGGCCAAACGCGGCGAACTAACGCTTGATGAGTATCTCGCCACCGTCTGCTTTTTGCGAGACGGTAAAATCGCAGCGATCCACACGTTTTTATCCGACATCGACAGCATGAACGCTTTTTTCGTTTGACGCTTGGCGCATTCGGACACGATTGGAGTTACTCGCTCAGGGTCGCCATCGGGATTGGGCGGGCGATCAGGTTTTTGATGAACGGCAAATTCTGGTTTTCGATGAGCAAGAACTTGCGTTTTTTGCCGCCCGCCAGTTGCAATTCGAGCATCGGGCCGCCCGAAAAGGCGCCTTTCAATCCGGTGGGTTTCGGTGTTAAAACCGCGCTTTGCACATCGCTTCCCGCGAGCGAAAAGTTGGCTTTGTCACCTTCTCGAAAAGGCGGCGAACCCGGTTCGAACGCATCGTATTTCGCCTCGTTGTCGGCGCGTTTTTGAACGGCTTTTTTAGCCATGCTTTTGCCGATGAAGTAGCCGATCAAACCGAAGTGCATCGTCATGGCGCGCGCCGTTTGCTCGTTGTAAACGTTGGTGCCAACTTTGGCGCCGTGTAGCGCCACGTCCGATACGTAGATTTTGAACAGGTTCGAGCCTTCCAGCCCGTAGAAAAAGTTGTCTTTGGTGTTCATGGTGATTGGATTTGGAAATAGAATGGCCTGGAATCCCAAATTAGGGGCTTTTTTGTCTTTCGCTCTGTAATTGTTGGGTTGACGTGCCAACTGTTCTGTTGCGCGAACAGCGGGAGGGCGAACAGCGGGAGGGCGAACACGAGGTTTGCTTCTACATGTAGGCTTTGAAACGATACGGTATTCACTTTTACTTTCTAAAGGGTTCAATGCCCCGCCGCTTGCGGCGACCATTCGTGGCCATCGGGGTTGTGTTGAGATAAGACCATGAGCCGCTTGGTTCGCAAGAGTCAT
>JAABUM010006366.1_pt1 | contig 11613 bp, 17 predicted proteins | sample 5559161 | NCBI WGS metagenome assembly JAABUM01 (sample SAMN10711868, study PRJNA513369) | rock metagenome | isolation source: Antarctica rocks | place: Antarctica: Victoria Land, Siegfried Peak nord | reverse complement strand
GCGCCGCCCGTCAGGAGGTCGGCTCGCCGCCATCGGGGCGTTCCACCTCGCCCGGGCATCGCCCGGGCACCCGGCCGACGGGCCGGTGCCCGGAGGATACCGAGCAAGTCAGACAGACTCCTAGCGTCGAGGTTGGCGTGCTCCTTCAAGAGGTACAGCAAATTCCCCCCGTCAAGCAGCTCCAGCGGCTTGTTCTGCGCGAAGTCGTAGGCCGCTTTGCCATAGCCGCTGGTGGTGACGAGGATACCCTTGGACGCCCCTTCGTTCTGTACCGTGCCGAAGAGATCGCGCACCGCACTCACGCCGACCGTGTGCTTGTAACGCTTGGCCTGAATCACGACCTTACCGCCGAAGATAGGACGTGGATCATAGGCGACACAATCTACCCCACCGTCACGGGATGCCTGCGTCTGGCGCGCTTCCAGGCCCATCGCGTGGAAGAGATTAGTGATGAGCGACTCGAATTCCGAGGGCGAGAGATCCATGAGGTTGGCGCGCTGGTCGAGGACGGCCAGCACGTCGGCCTCCGCGACGAAGCGCGCATCGACCATGCTGAACTCCAGCACCGGGCGCACCGGGGCGAATTCGGACGGGCTTTTCGATACCGAGGCATGCAGCCCTTTCAGGCAGGCGACCGGTTCCACCTGTCGCAGGTCGATCCGCGCGAAGGTGTCGCGCGTGGTCCGAACGGTGACGAGGCAGGTCCGATTCGGGCGGCCGGTACTAGGATCGATGGCCTTGACATAGCCATTGAAGACGATCGTGTCGAGGTGATCCGAGCGATCCGCATCGAAGAGCTCATGGAGCGTCCGGACCGTGATTTGGGCGATCACCGAGGCATAGAGGGACTTGCGCTGGGCGGCTGGCCGTGGTGTCGCGCCGATCTCGTCTCGCGCCTTGATATAGCGGTAAGCAGCAGTTTCGGGGATGACAGAGAATGACGGGAAGTCGTATTCGAGCACAAGCTGCTTCGACTCGGGGACGTACGCCAGCTTGCTCTCCTGGGGGAACTCGTCGGGGTACGCGCTCGCCTCGAGTACGAGGGTGCAGTAGCTCGCAATCGCGGCGGGATCCGCGGCGGCGATGGCACCCTTGAACTGCTCGATTTCCGCGTGCTGCCCCATGAAGCGTAGACGCTCGGCTTCGACCGCGCGGTCGTGCTCGGCGCGCGCCGCAGCGAGATCACGCCGACGGCGCTCTTCTCGTCCCGCTCGTATGGCACAGGCGCGTGCGTACTCCTCTTCTCCTGCGGCCGCCGCTGCGGCATGACGCTGCTTCACATGCGGCAGGAACCGGGTCAACCCTGTCGGTTCGGTCGGCTGGAAAGAGGCGCGGTCGGGTGTATGCGCGGCCATGCCTAGCGGACCAGGATCGAATATCGGGAATCTTTGGGTTTCTTTCAGGCGATCCAGGTTGAAGTGATTGTCGACCTCGCGGCTGGCGCTCAAGAGTCCCTGCAAGCGGTCTGTGGTGGCATGGAGATCCGCATTCTGCAAATCCACCGCCGCTTGTCGCGACTCGCCATAGACGCGTTTGCGCTCCTTCTCATTTGCGGTGACGGCGACGGCCACGGCATGGTCGTAAGCACGCTGCGCGCGCTCCGCCTCACGAGCTGCCCGCGACTGCGCCCGGATCTGCGCGACCCGCTGGCGTTCGGCTTCGCGCTGGCTATGGATGATTGTCTGACCCCAGCTGCTCCGTCTGGACATAGCAGTTACACCTCGTCGGCGTCAATCAGGCCTTACCCATCATAGCATGGTGGCAGATCAGGGCAGTGACCATGCGACGAAGAGGCGAATCGGGGAGGTACGATCGGGCTAATCCGCGCCCGGCTTACCTGGTCTAATCCCCGACGGTTACGTGCTGGTCCCGGCCCCGCATGGCTCCAGTGCCCGTATAGGTATCGACGCAGGCCATCGCTAGCACAGCTCGTGGACGGGATGGCGGACTGGGGACCCTGCTCGTGCGGCTGCTCCAGGCGACGATCGCGGCCACCCCGCTCTAAGAGGCGACGTGCCGATCACGGCGCTGAGACGACGCGCTGCGCTACTCACCCCGTGCCGGGGAGCACGAGAAAGGGGCGTGATCGATGCCACGCCCCCCTAGCGCTCTCGTTGTGCTCGCGTCGCTCGTTGATCGCGCGGCGGCTGAACTGGACTTGCTGATGAAGGCGACGAGTATCGAGGTGACGCTCCCCTTCATGAAGCACACGATCTCGATCAACCCGCGCCAGGGCGTGCGACTGAAGGGGATGAAGGAGTACCAGCAAATTCGCTTGTTTTCCTTCACCTGGGAAGAGTACGAGGTGTGGCGCGAGGACTGGTTAGCACGTTTCGAGCGTACAGGAGAGATTCGCGCCATTATCACCCTGATCGATCGGGTGCGTCTCACCAACCCGAAAGTTGCGAGCATCGGCGCGGCGCTCCGCATGGGCGGGGCGAGTATCACCGCGATCATAGAGGACGCGGCCTGAGCGACGGCGGCATCTGCACGCGGCATTAATATCTAAGTACTGGATTATCGGGACAGGGCGGGATGACAATCATCCCGCCCCGTCTCTATATGGGGTACTATCGTCCTGTTCTTGTGCTAATCCCCTTGACTTACGTCCGTACGTGCGCGGATACTTGTTTGGAAGAGAACGTATGTTCTGGCAGTGGCGGTATGGGAGAGGGGGGCGAATGGACGATATTTTCGCCTTCAGTATCGAACGTGCTAGCCGTCTTAGCGGACTCTCGACCAGTCGCCTGCGTCGATGGGATCAGATCGGATTGTATTCACCCGAGTTCGCGGATGAGGATCGCTCGCTGCGCTACAGCCGGGTGTATTCGTTCCGTGACATCGTCGGGCTACGCACGCTCGCTCAGTTGCGTGAGCGGGTGTCGCTCGCCGAGCTTCGCAAACTTGGCGAATGGCTCAAACGGAATTATGACGCCCCGTGGTCGAGCCTGCGCTTTTACCTTATGGGGCGTCGGGTGTTGGTCGCGGACCCGGACAGCGGCTTGAAGCTGACACTTCGCCCGCCCGGCCAGCAGCCCCTACCCGAGTTCGAGTTGGAGGTGATCGCGCGGGATACCCGCCGCGATCTCGAACGACTGCGCGAGCGCCAACCCGAACAGGTAGGCAAGATCGCGCGGCATCGCTATGTGCTGAGTAACACGCCGGTCCTCGCGGGCACGCGCATCCCGATCGCCGCGATCTGGGAGTTCCATGAGGACGGCTACGATACCGCCGCCATCCTGCGCGAGTATCCCCAACTGCTGCCCGCCGATATCGAGGCGGCCATCGTCGAGGAAACGCGCCGCCAGCAGCGCGCGGGCTAGCGACGATGCGCCCGCCCGCCCAGCAGATCATCTTCCTTACGGACGAAGATGTGCCGGAAGCGGTGGCCGAATTCTTAGTCGTTCGTGGTCATCGCGTTCATACGGTGAAGCACTCGACTTTCGAGAGCGAACCCGATGACGTGATCGCCAAGTTAGCCCAACAAATCAGCCTGGAAGCGCAAGCCCCCGTCGTGCTTATCACCTGGAATCATGTCCATTTCGTCAACCTCATCGCTCGCCGACCACCGCACAACAACCTGCGGTTTCGCGCGCTCGGTCGCCTGAGTATCACCTGTCGGCGACCCGCCGCCGTGAAGCGCCTCACCGAGACGATCGCGGATATCGAGCATGAGTATGCCGTCTGTCAGGAACGCGACGACAAGCGCCTTATCATGACCCTCACCGAGATCAGCCTGAACATCGAACGCTGATCCATATACACAACTGGCGGTATCTGCGCGCGGCGTAGCAAACCCATTCCCAACTGCTATACTGCCCGCCTTGTTGTCAAGGCGGGACGACGGTAACGGCAGTAAATAAGGCTGTTGCCGCGACATGGCCGTTACCCCACGAGCAGGAGGAGGCGATGACAGGCCGACACGTCTTTGCGATCAGTCGCATGCCGACCGATCTCTACGACGCCGATCGGGTGATCGTGGACGACGACGGCGCGTGGCTAGGCCGGGAGGAGGTGTATCGTCCCGAGGGAGCCTCGGAAAGCGTCCTCCAAGATGAGTATGTGCGGGATACCTTCGGCGAGCGTGTCCGGGCACCGAAGGGTTGGCAGCAGTACATTAGCAAGGATGAGTAACGTCGCTCTTGGGCGACTGGTGGCACCGGCACGGGGCGTCGCGATAGGCACCATCGTTTGCTATGCTGGGCGTGGCGCGGCGGCGAGCGGCACAGCGGGGCTAGCATTCACTCTCCCCCGCGATGGGCGTGCGACTCGTCCCAGCCGCGCCCGCACACCTGTGCCCCGGCAGCCACGCGCTACGCCTGGTCCTCGGCACGATCCGGGTCGCGCACCACCCCGTCGTCTGCACGCCGATTGCGGCGGTTTGCCGAGACGACTCCCCGCGGCGGCGGCGGCTCCCCCGCCGCCATCAGCGCCATCGCCTCCCGTAGCGTGATACCCATCTCGGCGAGTACCGGGTCCACGACGGGCAGCAGGGCGTCGGTCACGGCGCGTTGGTCGGCGCGACGTTGCTCGGGTGTGTAGGTGGGGTCGGTCATCGGAACTCCTTTCGGGTTGGCATCTTGCCCGGTCGAGATAGGGCCGGGGCATAGCCCTTCCTACGCCCCGGCCCCGGCGATCGTCACGTCAGTCGGCACAGCCGAACAGTCCGGGATGCTCTTGCGCGAACGCCACCCCGGCGAGATAGCCCTTGGCGAACCAGGTCAGCGTGTCGCCGAGCAACGCTTCCAATTGTGCGGCGGGCAGGGTATGGAGCGCGGGGCACGCGACCGCATCCGTCAGCGGCGTGGCGCGCGGGTCGTTCTCGGCGAGCCAGCGGGCCATCTGTCGCCCCACCTCGGCGTAGGCGCGATCGTCGGTGGCGCTCATGCCGGCACCTCGTCGCTGGTGACGTGCGCGAGCGGACGACGCGCGATCTCCGTGCCGTCCGGGGTGCGGCGCACCCATTCGCCGGTGGCGTTGTCGATCTGCCAGTACGGGAAATCGCGGAGATCGGCGGCGCGCACGATCGGCACCTTCGCCCATTCCTCCACATCGTCCGGCCACGCGCGCCGCCCGGTCGGCATCGTCGCGCCCACCACGCCGATGATCTCCAGCGTGTCAGCGGGCATGACGGGGATCGAGAGGAAGCGCCCGCGCTCGGTGTAGCCGAGGCGGGGTAGCGCCGTGTCGACGCAGAGATAGGCTTTCAGGAGCAGCGTCCCGTTCAGCTTACAGGCGACGATCTCGCCGTGCGCGGGGGTGGTGTTGGCCTGATCCACGATCACCCGGTCGCCGTCCACGATGCCGAGCGGGGCCAGGCAGTGGCCCTCCACGGCGAAGCAGAGCGGGCGGCGGAGGCCGTGCAGGAACATCTCCGGCACTTCCTGCACGCCGCGCGTGCCGTCGGGGTGGACGTGCTCGGACCGGCGCGCCTCGGCGTCGATGCGGCGCTGCGCGGGGATACGCTTCCCATCCTTGGTGGTCATCGGTGCGGCCCTCCTGTTGTCGTCGCGCCTCGCGCGACGGGTCTCGATCCTCCAGGGGCGGGCACGACAGTGTGGCGGGGGTGCCTACGGCGTTGTAGGCGGCGGCACGGTGCGCCTAGCGGCGCGTCGGGTGCGGGCAGCGCGCCAGGATCTGCGTGATCGTCAGGTCGCCGCGCGGGAGGAGCGCCAACTCGGGGAATTGCGCCGCGTGGTCCCGGTAGGAGCCGCGCCGGACCGGCACCGGGGCGTCGAGCACGGCGGCCACGTCGCGCGGCACCGGCTCCCCGGCCACCCTGGCGAGGTCGGCCCAGAGGGCGGCGAACGTGAACGGCGTGGACAGCACGTCGGGGAGCTCCTCGGCGAGTTCGTGGAGGAGCGCGGTCAGGGCGGCGGTCACGGGCAAGGCGATCGCGGCGGTCATGGGGGGGCTCCTTTATGGCGTAGGGGTAGGCACCCCGCCGACGCGGGGCTATTCGTCGGTGGTTGTCGTCGGGGAGGGGCGCGTTTACGCGGCGAGCGGGGCAGCGGCGAACGGGAAGGGCAGGGGGGTGACACGCGTCACCCGCTCTTGCCACACCCGCCGCGCCGTGTCGAGCCGCTCGCGCAGCTGGGCGGCGATAGAGGGCTGGTGCGCGGCCTCGGCCTGCATCACGTACTTGGCGAGGCTGTGACCGTGGGCTTCGAGGTCGGCGAGGAGCAGCCGTGCACAGCGGACCCGGTAGGCGACCGCGCGCCAGGCGGCGGCGACGTGCGCGACGTGCCAGCAGTCCCGTCCGCACTCCGCGCCCTTGCAGAAGCAGAAGGTTTCGAGGGTGGCGATATCGATCGCGGTGATGTTGCGCTGGCCGGGCTTCGAGCCGCTCGCGCTCTGGAAGTAGGCAATCTCCCCGGCTTCGTCAAGCGTGACGAACGTGAGTTCTGCGGCACGATGAAGGGCGGCGGTGCGGGCGCTCATGTGGGATAATCCTTCCGGGCCTCGGCCCACTTGCGGCCTCACCGTTTGCTTACCAGGGCTGAGCGGTGAGGCCCTTTTGCGTCTCGGGACTGTTCCCTCTGACACTATAAGTATATATGATTTATATACTAAGTCAATAGGTCTTGACGGTTATTTTCTATATAACTTCTATTGTATTTGTGCAGTGTTCGTATATAATAGCGATAGCTATGATCTGTACTTTGCCTTACGGAAAGGAGGGTGAATGAAGACTTTGGCCGAAGTCTTGAAAGACTGGCGGCGCACACATTTCATGTCTCAGAAGGATCTCGCAGGCAAGTTAGGGATCACCTGGGGTACCGTACAAAGATGGGAAGCCGGGAAGGGTTTACCTTTCCCGGCCAAACAGCGCGCCCTAATCGAAGTTCTAGAAATCTCACCGGAAGAGATGCGCGCGGCCCTTGATGCTTCGGCCGCGATGATGAGTGAGCAAGAGGCGGACGAGGGAAAAGAACTGGCGGCGGCGTGAACTAACCACGCCGCCGCCTGCGCGCACGATGTTGGCCCATCGCGCGCGTGAGGAGTGTAGCATGAACGATCACGCGGGCAGCGCGGTCGTAGGAAAGCGGTGTAGGAGGGGACATGTTCGATCCATTGGAGCGCAACAAGGACGCACTTCAGGCGTTGGAGGGAATGATCAAGAGCGAGCGAATGCGACAACAGCGCGAGCGAGAAAAAGCGCTCATAGGCGATAACAGTCTCGCGCCGGCGCTGCAAGAACTCCTCGACGATCTGGGCATCAGCCCGCCGGTCCACCGCAATCTTGTCCAGCTCGACACCTTCATCTTTCGAGCAGCTCACCCAGCGCCTGACGCGGCACCGCAGTTGTAGCTCTTCGGGAAGCGTCCGGGGACCGACGAGGATGTCTGGAGTGCGCACTTCACCACCATCGAGGAACTGGTGCGCTTGCTCGACGACTTCAAACCCGCCCCAGAGTACATCTCCGCAGCACCACAGACGGCCGTCGAGCAGCTCGAAGAAGCGATCCGGCGTGTGGTATGCGAGGAGATGGCAGCGCTCGACTGACACGCCCGGACCGCCGGCATCGTGCTCTATAACGATCAGGTGGGTCACGGGCGCGGGAGGGCGGCGTAGAGTGACCTACGCCGCGTAGCGCCTACAGTGTTGCTCCCACCGTAGGCAGAGGGATCCTACAGCATGACCACGCTTGATCTGCGGACAACGAGCGATGCCCATTGTTTCGGCTGCGGACGGGTGGTCGACGGCACCGCGCTCGCAGTGTGGGCCGCCACCGGTGGGCCGGTCCTGGCGGTACTGTGCCGCGATTGCCAGGCGGACCCAGCAGTGTGCGAAGCCCTAGCAGGCCACCTGATCGCGCAGGGAGATCCTGCGCGCGCACGCATTTACTGGGAGACCGACGATCTCGCCATACCGCTCGCGTTCGAGCCAGCCACGAAGGCGGCGATCCTCGAACGCCTCATCGCGGGCGACAGTTTTTCGTTCGGCACGTAAACCATAGGGGGAGTGCGATGGCCGAGCTGGTTAAGCTGATCGATACCAAGGGGTGCGTGCATTACGTGGCCTGGGCGCATATCGTCGATGCCTACTGCGAAACACACGACGAGACGCTCACGATCTACGTCATCACGTCGGCCGCCTCGCTCGCCGCGAACGACCTCAACCAGCCGCACCGGATCGCGCTGAAGGGGCCGCACGCCGAAGACTTCCGGGCGCTCCTTGACGAGCGGGTGTGATTGGCATGGACGAGCTGCTCCCGGATCGTTGGGAACGCTTGGCGCACGATTATAGCCCCGCGTGGATCGCGGCGGTACGGGCGCAGGGGCCGCTCATCGCCGCGGTCGCCTATGCGGCGGCGCAGCAGCACAGCGCCGGCGTCACCGAGGACGTGGCGATCACGCACCTGATCGCGGCCCATGCCGGGGTTGTACGCCGCGATCGTCCCCACGCCGACGCACCGAACGAAGGACTCCAGGCGATCCGCATCCTGCGCGACGGGGGCTTGTGGCCCTGGCAACTGGTGCATTGACGAGGATTCCCCTGCCCTGGTCGGGTTTTGTGGTCGGGTTTTTCGGCCAATGGTCGGGTTTATTTTCGCGACCCGACCAGCAGATTCGGCGCTACCACTGGCTAAATCGGCCTATTGGTCGGGTTGGTCGGGTTTCTGAGAGATAAGACATACCCTATGTGAGAGAAGGGCGCGGGGTGCGTTGCTCACCACGTGCGGGAGGGTCCTATCGGTGCGCGCCGCGATTTATTGCCGGGTGTCCTCGGACAAACAAGAGGATAACTATTCCTTGCCGAGCCAGGAGGAAGCGTGCCGCCGCTACGCCGGGGAGCGCGGGTACGTGGTGGCCGAGGTCTATCACGAGGTCTACACGGGCGCGGCCCTCTGGGAGCGACCCCAGTTGACGGCGTTACGCGAGCGAGTGCGCACAGGCACCGTGGAGGTGGTGATCGCTTATGCGGTGGATCGCCTCAGTCGCAACCAAGCGCACCTTTTCATCTTGGTTGACGAGTGGGAGCGACACGGCGCAACGCCTGCCTTTGTCAGTGAGGAGCTCGACCAGTCGCCGATCGGCAAGGTGCTGCTGTCCCTCAAAGGCTTCGCCGCCGAGGTCGAACGCGAGAAGATCCAAGAACGCACCATGCGGGGGCTGAATGGGCGATTGGGTGCAGGAAAGCTGAAGCCGGGCCAGCGACCCCTCTACGGTTATCGCTGGCCGGTCGAAACGGTCGACGGCGAGGGCGGGCCGGTGGCAACGGTGGTGCGCGACTCCTACGCCATCGACCCCGAGACCGCGGCCATTGTGCGTCGCATATATCACTGGTACGCCGAGGGGGTGCCACTGCTCGCCATCGCCGAGCGTCTCAATGCCGAGCACGTGCCGACATCCACAGGCGGCGATCAGTGGATGCGTGCGGTGGTACAACGCCTCCTCCGTAATCCCGCCTACAAGGGCGAGGCGTGGATGAACCGCTATCAGACCACCACCGCACGCGGGCGGCGCAAGCAGACCGCGCGTCCCGAGGCGGAATGGGTCCGTCTCCCGGATGGGGTGATTCCGCCCCTGGTGGACATTGACACCTGGGATGCGGCGCAGGCACGTGCCGAGCGGAACGCGGTTGAGTCGGCGCGACATAACAGTAGTCCCGAATCCTACCTCCTGCGGGGTGGCTATGCCGTCTGCGGGCATTGTGGGCGACCAGCATTCGCGAAAATGGTACGGGAGCGCAACGGCCAACCACTCCCGAAATACATCGTGTCCAAGAGTCCCGAGCAGCACCGTGACTGTCCCGGCTTCGCGATTAGCGCCGCCCAACTCGATGCTGCAGCATCGGTATACCTCAGGCGTGTAGCGCTCAATCCGGAGGTTTTAGCGTGGGAACTTTCCCGGCTGGATGGCACGAGCGACGCGACCAACGCGGATCGCAAGGCGGTCGAGTCGCGACTAGCGGAGGTGAAGCGCCGCCAGCGCATCCTTAGCGCCTCGGTCGAGACCTTGGACGATCCCGAGGCCGCAGCGCCGCTCTTGGAGCGTCTGAAAGCGTTAGCGGGGGAGAAACGAACGTTAGAACAGGAGCGCGAGGCGATGGCCGCGCGTGCGTCCGACCATGCGGCGACGATCGGCCGGTTGCGCGACTTGAAGGATCGGGCGGCGGAGATCGCCGAGAACTTCGATTTGCTGTCCTACGAGCTGAAGCGCGACCTCGTGGCAGCGGTCAACCTGACTGTTCGCCTCTACCCGAGTACAGCCCCCGAGCGCTACACCTTCGAGAGTGACGCGGACGGGTTATTGCGTGCTATTGGATTGCCATCACGTGCCAGATGATCCACTGGCGCGTGCGGGTGGCGGTGCCGTCCGGGCGCTGGTAGCTGAACGGCGTGTCGAGGTCGGCGGGGGTCCAGCGGTCGAGGCACGCGGCGATCATCGCCCAGGAGCGCTCCAAGCCGTCGATCAATTCGACGGCGCGGCGCGGTGGCGCATCGTCGGCGTCCCAGAGATCGAGCGGTGCCAGGTCGGCGTTCACCTCGCCCAGCCGCTGGAACCAGCCGATCCGCGTGCCGACGATATGCGCCGCGAGCAGCCAGAGCGGGCGCTGGCCCGGACTGGCGTACAGCGCCAATTGCTCCGGGGTCAGCGGCGCGAGCGCCGCGATCAGGAGGCGCTGATACTCCTCCCAGCCGTGATAGAAGGGCGCGAGGGAGAGGGTTGGGGGCGTCTGGGGCATAGGGGAACCTCCTTGGTGCGATGACGAATGACGAATAGGGACGAAGTGGGCGAGTGGTGAAGTACGAAGGACGACGTGGCGCGGGGTGGCGGTGACGAATAGGATCAGTGTAATGCGGGTTAGCGGTCAGGGTTGGTCCTGATCGAGCGGGCGAAGTGGGCGAGTGGGGAGCAACGAAGCGCCGGGGGCGTGAGGCGGGGGTAGGGGTGGCGTGTAGCGCCGAGGTGAGGGCCGCACCGGCGCTACACGATCGCCACGTGGGTGGGTGGTGCCGTTGGATTAAAATCCCGGCTGGATGGCCTGCGGCCACGAAGTGCCCCGGAGGGCAGCCACTACCCGTGAAGGGCATATTATCCTCCGCCGGGGACTGGAACGATCCTGGCGCATTCCCGATCTCGAGCCAGGTTTTGGGGCTTCACTGGATACTTTTGGCGGCTACCGGCTCGCGTTCTGCACCGCCGCCATCGTGACCGTCAGCAGGCAGATGACGATCAGCGAGGCTACGGCGAGGATGATCGAGGCGATGATGAACGGCTTGAGGTTGGTCTTCGGGCGCTGCGGGTCATGCTGCATCGGGGCTCCTGTGGGCGAGTCCGTGGTCCGTAGTCCGTAGTCCGTAGAGAGGTGAGACGGCGGTCGGCGGTCGGCAAGCGGGAGGGGGCGTGTGACGACGCGGCGGTGTTGTAGGGGAAGGATACTCGGAATCGTGGCGGGATGTGGTGCAGGGAGCCTGCGGGCAGCGGATACGCATGATGGCGTCGCGCGCATGGGTCAACCGAGGGGTTGCAGTGCCTCGGAGGGTAGCCACTGCCCCGGCGGGCAGCCACTACCCCGGCGGGCACTTTGTACCCCGAAGGGCAGCCACCACCCCTGAAGGGCAGCCACCACCCCTGAAGGGCACACTACCCCGGCTGAATGGCC